>Ga0315291_10010875_pt1 | contig 11101 bp, 12 predicted proteins | sample YL17G12_20_MG_FD_203070 | JGI IMG/M metagenome (GOLD analysis project Ga0315291, IMG submission 203070) | Sediment microbial communities from Yellowstone Lake, YNP, Wyoming, USA - YL17G12_20 | ecosystem: Environmental > Aquatic > Freshwater > Lake > Sediment | place: USA: Wyoming | collected... | reverse complement strand
CGTCATCGTGGGCGCGTAGACCCTGTTCCCAAGCAGCACGTCGATGAGCTGCTCGTCACCGATGTCCTCGCGGACTATGACGCGAGCGTTGTGGACCCCGTAGACGCCGAGAATGTCCCTCACCGTGTCCCTCCTGATCCTCTTCAGCGGCCTCTGCGCGATCACCGAGACGCCGCCGACTGGGGTCTTCTCGATCACCACGTCGGGCGGCCTCTCGTCAGGCCTGATCCCGATCTCCCTGAGCTCCTTCTCCAGGATGGACCTGCCGCCCGGCTGAAAGACGTCGAGGACGAACAGGATGAGGTCGGCCGCCCTCGCGACCGAGAGCACACGCCTGCCGAGACCCTTCCCCTGAGAGGCGCCGGCTATGATCCCGGGCAGGTCCAATATCTGGATTCGGGCGCCCCTGTACTCCATCACGCCGGGGACCACCGTAAGCGTCGTGAAGTCGTACGCGCCCACCTTAGAGCTCGCGTTCGTAACCCTGTTCAGGATCGTCGACTTCCCGACACTCGGCAGCCCTATGAGGACGACCGTAGCGTCGCCGCTCTTCTTCACGGAGTAGCCCTCCGAGGAGCCGCCGCCCTTGGAAGCCGCCTCCTCCTGCTCGCGCCGGAGCTTCGCGAGCCGGGCCTTGAGCACCCCGAGATGCCGCTCCGTAGCCTTGTTGACCTGCGTGCGGGCCATCTCCTCCTCTATCTGCTTGATCTTCTCGGGGATACCCATAGGAAACGCAGAGGAGACGCCTCACACAAAAAGGTTCCTAACCCCCAGGCTCAGGCAAATCTTAAACCACCTCAGGAGGAGTAGGATCGATGCTCAGATGAGGCTCGAGAAGGTCTCAGGCAGCACCTACGCCGATACCGAGGGACTCACAGGCGGCAACGTCGGCATAATCATCCTCGAAGACGGCGTGATAGCAGTGGACGCCCAGTACCCCGCCTCAGCAGCAAAGTTCCGCGAAGAGATCAAAAAGATCACCGATAAGCCCGTCACACACCTCCTCCTAACCCACGTCCACGGAGACCACGTCTTCGGCAACCAAGCCTTCGAGGACACCGACATAATCGCCCACAGGAGGCTCAAGGAGAAGATGGAGGAGAATCTCAAGACCATCTGGGCGTCTGGCAACCTGGAGAAGATGGTCGAGGAGACAATGAGGAGCACCCCGGAGCGTGCCTGGCTCTTCGAGGGACTCAGGATAGTCCTCCCGAAGACCGTCTTCTCTGACACCTACAGCGTCGGCCCAGTTCAGATGATCCACACCAAGGGTCACACGGACTGCAGCAGCATCGTCTACTACCCGGACGACAAACTCCTCTTCTCAGGCGACATCCTCTTCGTCGGAAGGTTCCCATGGGCAGGCGACCCGACCGCCAACCCAGACGACTGGATAGAGGCCTTCAGGACCATCCTGAAGCTCGACGCAAAGACCATAGTCCCAGGCCACGGCTCCGTCTGCGACAAATCCGAGGTCGAGAAACAGCTCAGGTGGTTCAAGGCGGTCCGCGACGAGATGAAGGCGCAGATAGCCTCGGGCGCCTCAGAGGACGACGCCGTCAAGCACGGCTACCCTACCCTCTACACGTCGGACCGGCCGGAGTGGGTGGAGAACAGCCTCCGCCGCTGGTTCAGGGTCTGGACGGCGCAGGACTCCTCTTCCCAGTCATCGAGTCGACCGTGACCTCGACGACGGCGAGGTTCGCATACTTCTTCAGGTCTTCCATCGTGAGCATGTGACCCTTGCCCGGCGCATACTTGTCCGTGAGCCTCCTCAGCGCGGCTAGCCTCGCCTCGTCGCCCTCAACGACCCTCGCGCGGCCCTGCACCACGACGCTCATGTACCTGAACGCGTAGTCGCATGGCCTCTCACCCTCAACCTTCTCGGACTGGTCAACCTCGAAGCAGACCCTTGGGTTGGCCGCGATGTTCGCCATCTTCCTCCCCTCGCGGCTCCCGTGGACGATTATCCTCCCGTCGTAGTAGGCGAAGTTCACGGGCACAACGTACGGCTCTTCGCCGCTGCATGTCGCGAGGCGGCCGACCTCGGCCTCCCTGAGCAGCTCCTCGATGACCGCCTTCTCCGCGATCTCCTTCTCCTTCCTTCTCATCCCCGACATGGGTGATAACCCAGGCCCATGCGGCTTTAACGCTTAGCACGGGGAAAACCATAATTTAGTCGCACGACGGGTTAAGATCAGCGGAGTCGACACGCCTTGAAGCTGAGGATCTGGGACTACATGGTCATCACCTCGGCGGGCTGCCTCGTTGCCTGCGTCGCCCTCATCTACCTGATAACCGTCTCCGGGGACACCTCGTACGAGACCCTCATCTGGGCCCTCATCTTCCTTGGCTTCGGCCTCTTCGCCTACGCCTACTTCTACGAGCAGAGGTACAAGAAGGCCCACCCAGAAGAGTTCCCGCCCCCCCGGCTTCGAGCCCAAGAACAGCTCCCCCAAACCGTCTTAAACCCACGAGCCAGATACTCAAACCGATGAACTTGTCCGACGAGGAGGAGAAGACCTTCTCCGTCACCTTGGAGAGGGTTGGAGACTATGCCTTCGACGTTGACTTCGGCCTCGACGGTGTCCCGGGGATCAGGGTCGACGATCCGGAGCCGCTCGGAGCCGGGCAGGGTCCCAACGCCTCGAAGATGCTCGCCGCGGCTGTCGGCGACTGCCTGAGCGCGGGCCTCCTCTTCTGCCTCGCCAAGGCGAGGGCCGATGTGAGGGGGATGAGGACGAGCGTCGAGGGAAAACTGGTCAGGAACGAGAGGGGTCGCTGGAGGGTAGCAGAGCTCTCAGTCGAACTCACCCCAGACGTCCCAGCTGAGAACGCCGCCCAGCTGAACCGATGCACAGACCTCTTCGAAGATTTCTGCACCGTCGGGAAGAGCGTTGAGCATGGGATACCCCTGAGGATAAGCGTGAACAGGCCTAGTTCTTGACCCAGGTGTGGCCGCAGGCCGAGCACTTGAACTTCTCCACGTAGCGGTCGTTCTTCACACCCGCGTGCTCCCCCAGCGAGACCGTGACCTGCCTGAACGCCTCGTTGCTGCCGCACTTGGGACAGATCTGGGCGACCTTGATCGCCTCCACGTCCTCCTTCTTGACGACGTAGACCGGCTCAGCCGTCGACTCTGTGCCGGTCCTGTACTCTATCACGTCTATCTTTACCTCGTGGCCGCACTTGGTGCACTTGTAGCCCTGCGCCGTCTGCTCCATGAAGGAGCCACACCTATCGCAGAACCTCAAAAGCGGACACCGAACTCAATAAAGGATCGGGGGAGGAGTATATAGCAGTTTTAGCTACAATCTCGCTTAAAGACAACCTGAGAAATGGCTGAGGCGCATCTAAATGTTTATTGAAATGGGGAGACAACCCGGGAGCCATGGGCGTATGCTTCCGCTGCGGCAAGGACGTCGATGGGTCCCTCCGACGTCAGTACCGCAACCTCACCCTCTGTGGGGAGCATATCCACCTAGGGGACAACGACTGCACAACCTACTACAAGCTCACGACTTCCAGCTCTTAAGCTAGGAACGGGTGAAGGAAGGCGTCGCGTCTAAAAGCGGCTACTACCTCAACATAGACTTCAGCTAACCGTCGTGTATGGCGGAGATATCGTTCAGATGTCTATGCTACCCCTCGTTTCTTGCCTTGGCGAGCCTGTAGGCGTCGTAGGCCGATACGATGGCGAAGGCTACTCCAACGACCATGAGCGTGTCGAAGCTGACGTAGGGTTCAAGGAAGATGCCGACGGTGAATACGGTCAGGAAGAAGGCGACGCCCCTCCAGACCGCGCCCACGTAGACCTGCCCTGCGCCTGTTATGAGGAGGGAGAGGAAGGCGGCCAGCAAGGGGTTCTTGGCCATCCTCGGCCTCATCTCTGGCATGAGGGGTTGCCGTACGCCGCAGCTCGGGCAGACATCGTACTTGTAGTCGATCATCGCCCCGCAGTTGGGACAGTACTTGGTCCTCTCACCGGACATCGCTCAGACCACGAGCCTCTGAGGCTAATAAACCTTGATGGCTCTAACTAGGCTTTCGGTTCTGCCCCAAAAAAAAGGTTTTGAAAAATGATACCTCCGATCATTGGATAGTGGGTGGGGTCTGAGCCCTACCCCTTCTCGTCCACGTCCTCATCTTCCTCGAAGCCCTCTTCGCCTAGGTCGGTTTCCTCGTCGAACTCCTCCTCCTCGGCGCAGAACTCGCAGAGCTTCTCCATGGGCGAGCCGCAGTCCTCGCAGAACTTGGCGCCGCAGGACTTGCACGTGATGAGCCGGTCGGCCTCTTCGCCGCAGATCGCGCATTCAGGCATCCTAAATCATCTTTTTCCCTCGGGCTCCCCCTCGGGCAACTGAATCGAGATTCGAGCACGAACAAATTGTCTTCCTAAATTTAAACATGCAAAAAAACAATATCATTCCTCATTATTTTGATATTTTCCTCTTAAATTGTTTATATTATTTTTTTTAAAGGACTCTATATAAAACATTGTCCTGGAAATTTAAATATAGTTTGTCTCTTGTAACCTATTTTAACCTTTTTTTATAACATAAATAGAGGAGCTACGCGGTGTTTTAGAGCGTGGCGTCGCCGAGAGCCTACTTGGTCTCCCGGTACCACTCCTCCGGAGCCCCGTCCGTCGCCGGGTCGTAGTTCGAGGGCAGCAGCTCCTCTATGCCGAGGATCTCGGTGACGAAGACCTCGACGACGCCCTTCACCCTGGTCCCCTCGGCCAGGTGGCCTCCGACTGTGGGGACGTCCCATGCTCCGCCGACGCAGTAATGGATCGCGGGGAACGGCTCCGGCTTCCCGTCCACGAGCCTCGTGTGGATCATGCCGCTCATGCTGATGAGCATACTCAGGTTGCTGAAGGTCGCCGCTGACTCGTTGTGCCAGTTGCATGGGTCCCTGGGGTCGGGGCACCACATGAACATCCTCGCTGGCGAGAAGCCGCCCATGAACGCGGCGCGGATCTTGCCGAACCTTATCCCCTCATCCTTCGCGAACCTCTGAAGCGCCCTGTAGACGTCTGCGCCGGTCGTCATCCTGACTATGAACTCGCGTCCCCTCCGCGCCTCGACAGAGTGATACTCCTCGGGGTTGCTGGCCTCGCGTTCCCACAAATCCCTCTGTTTGGCCTTCTGACTCAACTTGGATCGGTTAAGATCTCCGCGGATAATCCATAAGAGTTATGGGGCTCGGGGGTGGGGCGTCGTGCCCGGGCCGCTGCCTCCTTGGTGGTCTCCAGCATCGACCACGTCGCCCTGTCCTCGAGGGGGAGGAGGGAGCAGAGGCCGAGGAGGGCGAGGAGGAGGCTGTCCGGCCTTGGAGGGTTGAGGAGGCTTGAGAGGAAGGCCGCGACCGTCTCACGGTAGTCCCTCCTGGACGCCCTGAGCGTCTCCTCCCTGAGCCCCGTCTTCGACGCCACGTATTCCTCGGACCAGCCGATCACGCCCCTGTGCCTTGACCTGTATCTGATCCACTCGTTCAGCCTCGCGGGTGCCCTCATCTCCATGCCGCAGTCGATGCTCCTGTGCCTGAGGCCAAGCGCCGCGGCGGCGAGGCAGATGACGTGGTCGTCTCCGGGGACGGGCTCCAGGAAGAAGCCCATGCCGAGGAGGGCGTCGACGGCCCTCGACGAGAGGGCTATCAGGCGTCCCCCCATGTTGAACTTGCCCGCGGCCCTCAGCCTCATGTGGGCGTCCCTGTAGACCTCGCCGAGCCGCCTGCTCAGGGCGCCAGCGCCGTCAGGCACCACGACGTCCTGGTGGGCGGTGACGACGTCCCAGCCCACAAGGGCGTCTGGGACGAGCCCTGGGCTGCGGACCACGACGTCTGAGTCGACCTCGACGAGGCCGTCGAAGCCCTCCGAGGCCTCCAAGGCGAGGCGCCAGGCTGACCACTTGCCTGCCCTCCTCCTCCTAACTACATCGACCCTGGGCTCCCTCATTGCCTCGGCGTACGCGGCGCTCGCGGGCTCGTCGCTGTCGTCCACTATCATCGCCCTCGCGACGCCGCCTTCTCCGAGGAACCTCATCGCCAATGCGTGGGCTGAGGCGGCGTCGTTGTAGCTCGGGATGAAGAGGAGGAGCCTCAGGGTGCTCCCTCCAGATCGACCGCGTATATCCTCAGCGGCGCCCAGCCGTGGCCGATGAGGGTCACCTCCAGGGAGGGAGCCCACTCCTCGAGGTGGAAGTCCAGGGTGAGGGTGCTCCTGGCCCCGGCGACGACCTCGGCCCCGTGGACCGTCCTCTCCGCGTAGGTCTCCGCCCCGTAGCAGTAGACCCTGAGGTCGAAGAGGGCGCCTTGGACCGCTGTGTCTGCGCTGAAGCTGACGGTGACCCTGTAGCTTCCCGGCGGCAGCGTCAGGTAGGGGCCCCAGAAGACGCTTCCTCGCTGCCCCTCCGCGACGTAGATGTGGTCCCCCTGGACCCTGACGTCCGCGGGGACGAAGAACTTGGTCTCCCTGTACGAGTCCTCCTGCGAGACGTATGGTTTCCTAGCGCCTTGAAGGTCGAGGGAGACGTGGAGGGGGGCGAGGTTTGTCTCTGGGCCCGCGTAGCCCCTCTTGAGGATGACGAGGCCGTTCACCCTCGCCGCCACGCCGTAGGCGCCGGCGAGCCTGAGCGCCTGGTCCCGCGTCGTGTTCCCGCCGGGCTCGTAGTAGAAGAGGTAGTCGAGGACGTCGAATACTATGTAGTCTGGGGGTTCGAGGTCCCCCGGCCAGAGGGTGTAGGCGACTCTCCTCTCCGCGATGTTCGGGAAGAAGTCCTCCTGGGCGAGGACCGAGGCGTCGGGCTCCATCGAGGAGAGCGCCACGTGCTTCAGGGCCGTCTCCCAGTTCGGGAGCGGGAGCCGCCAGTTGGAGCTGAAGCTCGACATGGGGAGGGAACCGGGGGCGGCGAGGAGGAAGAAGAAGGCTATGGAGGCCGCCAGCTTCCTTCGTGTCAAACGGGGCTTCTCTCTCGAGCTGGCCATGATGGCGGAGGCGAAGAATGGGATGGTGATGAGGGCCGGATACTGCCAGGGTATGGTGAAGTATGGGGTGTAGTCCGTCGCCATCGCCAGGAAGAAGTATGGCGCCGCGGGGAGGAGTTCCAGAGGCGACCAGAGCGGGAGGAAGGCGAGGGGGCCGGCAAGGAGAGCCACATAGGAGACCTTGAGTAGGAGGTTCTCGTACGAGAGCTTGCCAACGATCTTCGCAGGCTGGAGGATGCTCCTCTCAGGCCAGGACGCCGACATGATCCTCTCAGAGCCGACGAAGTAGAGGCCGGAGGCGAGGACGATGACGAGGAGCATGTTCAGCGTCGAGGGTCGCAGGTACTTGGACTCTCTGCCCCTTCTTGCCTTGAAGAGTTCCCTCGCTAGTATGTAGGCTGCGAAGGATATGACGATGAAGACGCTCCTCTCGAAGGTGGTGAGGAGGAGTGCCAGGGAGAGTATGAGGCGGGGCCTCGAGCCCTCGAGGTAGTAGTGGTAGGCCATGCTCGTGAATAGGGGGACGAAGGCCTCAAGGTGGAAGTCGTACCAGTTCGACCACAGGGTGCCGGGGTAGAGGAGGTAGCCCACCGCGAAGAGGAGCGCAGTCCTCTCGTCCCCCGTGACCCTGACGCCTATCCTGTAGATGTAGTAGGCCGGCAGGGCGAGGACGGCGCTCTGGAGGACTAGCAGGAAGTAGGGCGTCCTGAAGAGGGCGTAGAGAGGGATGAGGGCGATGAGGAGTGGCGAGAAGTGGACGCCGAGGAAGCTGCTCGGCTGGAGCGGCCCCGCCCTGGGCTGCGTGAACATGAAGTTACCGTGGACGCTCTGCCAGAGTACTTGGACGAATATGCCGAAGTCGAAGGCGAAGGTATTGAAGCAGTAGTGTTTTAGGCAAGTTATCGTGGAGAGGACGACTATGTAGCCTGCGATGGAGGCGAAGAGGAGCTTCTCGTATTTAGTCGACTTACTGACTTTTTTTTTAACCCTTGCAGGACGCCACGGCCATTTAAAGATGCAGCAGCTTTATGTGACTTCGACATTCTCTATTTTTTTCTGACTGAACCTATTTGGGGTTACTGAGTTCTTTCTATCGGTTCTAAGGGTACAATTTATTTCTCTAACCGTTATGGCCTTGCGTTTGGCTTCGTCGGTGACGACGAGGAGCCATCAGCATTAGCGGTTCGTCCAGCTCGGCGCGCGGCGGCTGCCTCGAGGACGTATTTCAGCTTCTTCTTGAGGATCGGCTTGGGCTTGTACTTCCTTATGCTTCTTCCCCTGAGGATGCCCCCGTTAGGGTCATCTAGCTCACTCTGAGGAGCTCCTGCAGGATGCTGATCTGGGTCGGGTTCGCCCTCACGATGTCGCTTGTGGAGAGGACGCCGACGACCTTGTCCCCCTCGACCACGGCGAGCTTCTTGATGTGCCTCTGGGCCATGAGCTTCGCGGCCTCCTCGATGGGGGCCGAGGCGTCGATTGTTATGAGTGGGCTGCTCATGATGTCCTTGGCGCGTACGATGCCCGCGTCGAGTCGGGGCTCGACGATGCGGACGAGGACGTTCTTGCCGGTGATGATTCCTACGGGCCGGTTGTTGCTGGTCACTATGACGCTGCCCACGTCGAACTTGTTCATCTTGACGACCGCGTCGTGGACGGAGTCGTCTGTCCGGACGGTCTTAACGTTCTTCGCCATAATGTCCCTTACCAAGATTATTCCGCTCATAGAATCAACTCACAAGGATCAGGTTGAAGTTCGACGTCGGTGAATTTGAATTTTTATTTCATACTCCCGGCTTAAGGGCGCAATGGTCGCCGCCAAGAGGCTCGACGCCGAGAAGGTCCGCGTCAGGGATATGATGTCTCAGCCGTGGTCATCGTCAGGCAGAACAAACCACGGAAGAGCTTGCCGCGGATGATGCTACCGAGGAGTACAAAGAAGCTGCCCGTCCCTGAGGGGAGAACAGCGGGGACGGTCATCAGCCTCTGTCGAAGCCTGAGCGGGTCGAGAGGGTGAAGGCGGAGTGGATGCGCCGGATGGAGGGAAGTGTCTACAGGTCGCCGCTGCCTCCAGGCCTGAAGCCGCCGCTCGACCAGCTCAAGAAGAGTGGTCACTAACTCCGTTTCTTCATAATCTTATCCTCGGTTCAGTTTGATACATGTTCAGGTGTAGGTGGATGGTTGATTTTGTAACCTATTCTCTATTGGTGTTGCCATAGGTTTCCTTTAAAAAGATGAAGAGTATGATCAAGGTGAAGACGCCTAGCCCGAGGCTTATGATGGTAGGTACGAAGAAACTTCCAGTCATGTCAACTAGGCTGCCATAGATCGGGGTTGCGAGGCTTGAAAAAATCATGGTTAAGCCATTCATCGCCCCAAACCCTATGCTTACTTTCCGGGGCGGGACTAACTCGCCGACCATGCTCGGGAAGAGCACCCAGATGCTGCCGCATAGGCTCATGATCCCCCAAATACCCGCATAAGTAGCGATGGGGTAGCCTGCCGGGATTACTATGAGGCCGGCGAGTAGAAGAGTGTAGACCCCTAGGAAGAAGATGATCGGTAGTCTACGTTTTCTGATCCTGTCACTTAATACTCCTATTGCGAGGCACCCGATGAAACCTGCGACGGTCCCTAGACTTGTGACCATGCCTGATTCGATGTAAGTGAGTTTCTTCGTTTCGATTAGGAACTGGTTTGCCCATGAGAATAATGTAAAGTTGAGGCCCAACATGATGTAGCCGAAGATTAGGGGGTACAACCGTCTGTCCATAAGCGTCTCTTTAATGGAGGTTAGGATGTTTTGTCGTGTTTGTAGAGTTTGAATTGTCGTCTCGGGGAAGTCTTTCAGGACCAGGAGATTCATCACCCAGTTTATCGCGAGAACACTCAGCATCACAAAGTACAGGGTCCTCCAGCTTCCCCACATTACTGTGGCTAGGGGGAACCCCATGTAGCTCGCGAAAGCTCCGATCCCGGTGCTCGCGCTGAGAACACCAATCGCCGTTGCCTTTCTCTCGGGCGGGAACCAGCGGCCGATTATTGTAATGGCGTTGATATAGAAAACGCTGGTGCCTATTCCCATGATGAATTGGGCGGCGAAGAGTAGTTCATACCGGTAACTGAGCCAGAACAGTACACCTCCTACGAGGGTGAGGGCGGTAAACCAGACGATGGATTTCCGGGGACCGAGGACATCTGTGAGCACCCCGGCGGGTAACTGCATGATCCCATATATGAGGAAGTAGCCCGTGATGAGGAGACCCATGGCTCCACGGCTGATTCCCAGCTCCTGGATGAGCACGGGGGTTAGAGCCGAGGCGGCGCTCCGGAGGAAGTTCTCGACGAAGTATGTGACGCAAATCGTGGCGAGTATGGTTATGGCCAGACGTCTCTGCTTCTCCAATCAGGTCACTTCTGCGTTTAAGATTAGCCTATTACTGTCTCCAGACACCGTTGACGATGTTCTGAGGCTTTTCCCCATTCAACACCCGGAAGATGTTGGTGGTGAATCCTTTCACGCATCTATCGGTGGACTCCGGGGACATCGCGGACGTATGCGGGGTAACGAGCAGATTCTTTACACCCTCAAAGGTGCTCCTGTACTTGGGAATATCCCCGTCACCATAGCGAGGGACGTCGAATGCAGCACCAGCGAGCCTGCCTTCCCTCAAAGCCTCGGCTACGGCAGCTTCATCGACGATAGGGCCCCTGGCTGTGTTGACGAGGAAGGCTCCATTCTTCATCTTGGCGATCTGCTCCTTCCCGATCAAACCGTTCGTCTCGCCTGTGAGTGGAACATGAATGGTCAAAAAATCAGACTCTTTAAGGAGCCGGTCAAAGGACGCGTACTCTACCCCAAGCTCCCTCTCCTGAGCTTCACTCAACCTGCTATGCTTATTGTAGAGAATCCTGACTCCGAACGGTCTAACCCTCTTCGCAACCTCCAGCCCGATGCTACCCAAACCCAGGATGCCGACGGTCTTTCCGGGCATCTCACCGATCTTCTTATCAAGCTCCATCTGCACCCAATTGCCCTTCGCGAGCTCGTAGTGGCTATAGGCGGCATACTTCATCAACACGAGCATGCTCATGACGGCATGTTCAGCAACCGGTA
>Ga0315291_10010874_pt1 | contig 11101 bp, 10 predicted proteins | sample YL17G12_20_MG_FD_203070 | JGI IMG/M metagenome (GOLD analysis project Ga0315291, IMG submission 203070) | Sediment microbial communities from Yellowstone Lake, YNP, Wyoming, USA - YL17G12_20 | ecosystem: Environmental > Aquatic > Freshwater > Lake > Sediment | place: USA: Wyoming | collected... | reverse complement strand
TTGTCTGTCCGCAGGGAACGTTGCACGCCCTGTTGGGATATTCGAGTGTTGCTTACGCCCAGCCTGGCAGCCCAAAAGAGTCTATTCCAATTTCAAAGTGCTACTTGACTTTCTACCGCATGTCTCGTGGTAGCCATTGGCCTTTGGCCGTTAGCCCTTAGCCTATCCCCAGATGCTACTCTCACCTGGTTGGTGGCCAAAGGCCAATGGCTAGAGGCCAGAGGCTCGTTATTTTGGCGGTCTCGCCAGGTAGACGCCCAGCGCGATGGACATCAGTTTGGTCTCCGGCGGGTCGGCGCGGGAAGGCATGATGAGCGGGCTGCGGCTCCCCACGACGACACCAGCCATTTTGCCTTTCGCAAAGTAAATAATGGCCTTAGCGAGAATGTTCCCCGCGTCAATGTCGGGCGCAATGAGAATGTCGGCGTGTCCTGCGACGTTGCTCTGAATCCCCTTGATCTGCGCGGCGAGGGGCGAGATAGCGTTGTCCAGCGCCAGCGGGCCATCCACCACGCCGCCTTTAATCTGCCCTCGGTCGGCCATCTTCGCCAGGTTGCTTGCGTCCATGCTCACCGGAATCTTTGGGTTGACCATCTCAGTAGCCGACAGGATCGCCACCCTGGGCTTCTCAATCCCCAAGGCGAGGGCTACATCTATGGCGTTCTGGACGATGGAAACTTTCTCCTCCAGCGTGGGCGAAACGACCACGCCCACGTCGGAGATGAGAATCAAGCGATCGTGGCCGGGGATTTCAAAGATGCTGACGTCGGTGAATAGCCGTCCCGTGCGCAGTTCCATCTCCGGCTCCAGCGCGACGCGCACCAGATGCCCCGGCAGGGCGCGCCCGTTCATCACGATGTCGGCCAGGTCATCCCTGACCGCGCTGACAGCCCGCCGCACGGATTCTTTGTGGTCGGGCACGTGGACGATGGTAGCGTCCGAGATGTCTGCCCCAGCGCGGGCCGCTGTCTCTCGGATGGCCTTCTCATCGCCGAAGAGCACGCCTTCGGCCAGCCCCAGCTTGTGCGCCTCCGCGACGGCGCGCAGGGTATTGCTCTCGTCGGCGGCAGCCACAGCGATGCGGGCAGGCCCCCGCTGGATGGCCGCTTGGAGCAACTGCGCGAATGATCGGATTTGCATATGTGTTCCTCCAGGGTGTAGCAGCCATTGGCTTTTAGCCTTTGGCCCTTGGCTATGGGCTAAAGGCCAATGGCCGACTTCATATCGTCCACTGCAAGTCAAAAAACCGTTTGATGGGCAAAACCAACAGTGCACCCAACAGCGGGCGAACTTGCTCCGCCAGGGCTTCCTCCACGCACAGAAATGCCACCGGCAAGCCTATGGCCTCCGCCGCGTCTAGCACCCGCTGGTGGCCGTCAAGGATCAATTCCGGCGTCGTCTCATCCATCATGTTCGGATTGCTCACCAGCGCCGTCATCGTGAGGCGCGACGTGCGTTCAACCTCCAGAATCGCCTTCTGGATTCCCTCGGTTGAGTCTGTGAACGGGCGAAACGGGTTCACAACGAAGTAACCCGCGTATTCCCGCCTGGTGATGGCCGGGCTATATTGCCCCAACGCACGAGCGCCTTGCGGGTCGCCGCCCACATCCAGCACGACCATCTGCCTGTCCTGCTCAATCGCCCCCAGTATCTCGGGCGAAATCGCGGGCAGGTCCAGATACCGCCCCACCGCGGCAGGCGACACCACCTGGACGCCGAACGGGCGCAGGACTTCGCCCAGTTCGCGGCTGCGAAAGTACGGCGTGACGATGTCCAGGTCCACCAGGGCAGCATGAGAATCAAAAGGTGCGGGCGGCTTGCTCCATCCGCCCTGGGTTGGGTAGCGGCCCTGTGCCAGCCCAATGGCGAAATTAACGGCGATTTCGGTCTTGCCGCTGCCAAACCGCCCGACAAAAACAAACAACCGCGGGGGCATCCGTGTTTCCCCCGCCTAGACTTCTGAAGTCTGCGCAGACTTCGGAAGTCTGGCCGAATCTGAAAGCAGGACGCCCAGAGCCATAGAAATCAACTTGGCTTCGTGGGGGTCCGAACGGGATGCGACGATCAAGGGGCATCGCCCGCCGACGACCACGCCGGCCATCCTGCCCTTTGCGAAGTAGGTAATCGCCTTTGCCAGAACGTTGCCCGCCTCAATGTCGGGAGGGATGAGAATGTCCGCGTAGCCCGCCACCTGGCTATGGATGCCCTTCACGGCCACCGACTCTGCCGAGATGGCGCTATCCAGGGCCAGGGGGCCGTCCACCAGTCCGTTCGCAATCTGTCCCCGGTCGGCCATTTTGGAAAGACTGGCGGCGTCCAGGGTAGCGGGAATCTTTGGGTTGACGATTTCGGTGGCGGCGAGGATGGCGACCCTGGGGAGTTTCACGCCCAGCACGCGGGCCACCCCAATGGCATTGCGGACGATCTCCACCTTCTGGTCCAAATCGGGAGCGACGACCACGCCTGCGTCAGAGATGAAGATAAGCCTCTCCATGCCAGGGATGTCGAATGCGCCCACGTGTGTGAAGAGCGTTCCGGTTCGGATTCCGTACTCCTTGTTCAGCGCGGCGCGGAGAAAGTCGGCAGTTTCCACCTTGCCCTTCATGGCAATCTGGGCATGGCCCAGGCTCACTAACTCCATGACCTTGTTGGCGCAGACCTTGGGGTCGGCTTCGTCAAAAATCTCCATGCGCTGGAGGTCAACGCCGTTCTCCGGCGCGATCGTTTCAATGGTGGCGCGATTGCCGACGAGGATGCACTCGGCCAGACCCAATTGCTCAGCGTCGGCGGCAGCCAGCAGGATTTCCCTTTCGTGGGCCGCGGCAATCGCCACGACTTTCGGGCCGCGCTTCCGCGCCTCCTTCATGAGTTGGTCAAAGTTCCTGATCTGCATGCCATCCTCCATCGGATGGTAGGTCGGGTTGGCAACCCGACCTACGGCTATGGCTGGCTCGTAGGTCGGTGCTTTCAGCCCTACGTGTTCGCCCGACCAGATGGTCGGGCTGGCAACTCGACCTACGGCTTACCTGCGCTTTTTCTTGTGATGCCCCTTTGGTGACGGATTCTTCGCCCCAGCCTGAACTGTCTCTGGCTGCTGCGGGCTCTCCGTCCGCCCGTGGCAGTGCTTGTACTTCTTGCCGCTCCCGCACGGGCAGGGGTCGTTCCGCCCGACCTTCTGCGGGGCGGCCTTTGCGGGCTGGGAACGGCCCCGACCGTCTCCGCCTGCCGCACCGGGCCGCACTTCCTGCATGGGCCGCCGGGCTGGTTCGCGCGCAGATGCCTGCACGGTGAAGATGCTGTATACCACGTCGTGACGGATGCTTTCCATCAGGCCCGCAAACATCTCGTGGGCCTCTTTCTTGTAGGCCACCAGCGGGTCTTGCTGAGCAAAGGCGCGCAGGCCGATTCCTTCCCGAAGGTTATCCAGGTCGGTCAGGTGCCGCACCCAAAGTTTGTCCGCCATGTTGAGCATGACGAACCGCTCCGCCTGGCGCATCAGGTCTGGCCCCAGTTCCTTTTCTTTCGCGTCGTAGGCCTGCTCCGCGAGTTCGTACAACTGCTCTTTGATTTCAATGGGCTTGAGATTAGCCCAGGACCGCCCCGTGACGGTCGCATCCAGCGGCAGAAAGCCGCGGACGGCCACGTTCAGCCCATCCAGGTCCCAGTCCTCTATATACCGCGCCGCAGTGTAGCCATCCACCAGGGCGTCTATCTCTTCCTGCATCATGCGGATGATCTGCGTCCTGAGGCTGGTCTGGCGCAGAATCTGGCGGCGCTGGCGGTAGATGACCTCGCGCTGCCGGTTCACCACGTCATCGTATTCCAGGACGTGCTTACGGATGTCAAAGTTGTGGCCTTCCACCCGCGTCTGCGCGCTTTCTATGGCCCTGCTGACCAATCCTGCCTCAATGGGAATGTCCTCCTCCACGCCCAGCCGGTCCATGATGCCGGAAATGCTGGTGCCTCCGAACCGCCGCATCAGGTCATCTTCCAGCGACATGTAGAAACGCGACGAGCCGTGGTCTCCCTGGCGGCCCGCGCGCCCGCGCAACTGGTTGTCAATGCGGCGCGCCTCGTGGCGTTCCGTGCCCAGAATGTGCAGCCCCCCCAGCGCCAGGACTTTCTCGCGGTCGCGCTCGCACGCGGCTTTGGCTTCGTCCAGCGCCTTCTCCCAGACCGCAGGCTCAATCTGCGCCAGGTCTTGGCCCGCTTCGCGCAGTTTCTTGCGGGCCAGGCCCTCCGGGTTGCCGCCCAGGAGGATGTCCACGCCGCGCCCGGCCATGTTGGTCGCAATCGTCACCGTGCCGGGGCGGCCTGCCTGTGCGATGACCTCGGCCTCGCGCTCGTGCTGCTTGGCGTTGAGCACCTGATGGGGGATGCCCTTGCGCTTGAGCAGGTTGGAAAGGTGTTCGGACCGCTCAATGGAGGTGGTTCCCACCAGCACGGGGCGGGCCGCGTCGTAGAGTTCCTGAATCTCCTGTACCACTTCCTCATACTTGGCGCGCTCGTTCTTGAAGACGACGTCCGGGTAGTCCTCGCGGATCATGGGCTTGTTGGTGGGAATCGCCACCACGTCGAGGTCGTAAATCTTGTGAAACTCCTCGGCCTCGGTGGCCGCCGTGCCGGTCATGCCCGCCAGTTTGCCGTACAGGCGGAAGTAGTTCTGGAACGTGATGGTGGCGAGGGTCAGGTTCTCCTTTTGGACAGGGACGCCCTCCTTCGCCTCAATGGCCTGGTGCAGCCCCTCAGAGTACCGCCGCCCGTGCATGAGCCGCCCCGTGAACTCGTCCACGATGATGACTTCGCGGTTCTGCACGATGTAGTCACGGTCGCGCTGGTACAGCACGTTGGCGCGGAGAGTGTTGTCAAGGTACGGCGTCAGGTGCGAGTGCTCCGGGGCGTACAGGTTGTCAATGTTCAGCATCCGCTCCACGTGGGCGACGCCTTCCTCCGTGAAGGTGGCTATCCGGAGTTTCTCGTCCACGGTGTAGTCTTCTTCACGTTGGAGCCGGGGAACCAGACGGCTGAAGGTGAGATAGTGCTTGGAGGATTCGTCCGACTGGCCCGAAATGATGAGCGGCGTTCGGGCCTCGTCAATCAGGATGTTATCCACCTCGTCCACGATGGCGTAGTGGAGTTCGCGCTGGCCGCACTGGGACAAATCCCACACCATGTTGTCCCGCAGGTAGTCAAACCCGAATTCGTTGTTGGTTCCGTAGGTGATGTCGGCGCGGTACGCCTCCTGGCGCGAGACCGGACGCAGGTGATGGTAGCGGTCGTCGGCGGCGGCATAGTTCGGGTCGTACACAAACGAAGATTCGTGCTGGATGACGCCGACGGACAGGCCGAGAAGGTGGTAGATGGGCCCCATCCACTGTGTGTGGAACTTTGCCAGGTAGTCGTTGACCGTCACCAGGTGCGCGCCATGGCCGGCCAGCGCGTTCAGGTACAGGGGCAGCGTGGCGACAAGGGTTTTGCCTTCGCCGGTCTTCATTTCGGCGACTTTGCCCTCGTGTAGAACGACGCCACCGATGAGTTGCACGTCAAAATGGCGCATCCCCGTCGTGCGCTTGGAGGCTTCGCGGACGGCGGCGAAGGCGCGGGGCAGGTATTCCACCAGCAGCGCCGCTTCTTCGGCACGGAGTTGCTTTTCCAGCGACTCCACGCGCAGGCGCAGCTGCTCCACCTCGGCAGCGTCGGTTTCCTGCTCAAAGGACTCGCGGGCCTCGCGGAGTTCTTCCAGCAGGCCGCTGGCCGCCTCGGAAATGCCCTGCCGGAATTCCTCCGTCAGCGCCCGCAGTTCTTCGTCGGGTTTTTGCTCAAACTCCGGCTCCAGAGCGTTGATTTCGTCTACGATGGGCCGGATGCGTTTCACTTCGCGCTCGTTGGGGTCGCCAACGATTTTGGTCAGGACTCCCTTAAGCATGGGGTTTCCGTCGTCCTATCCAGGGATCTTCAAAGCGCTTCATTATAGCACAAACGGCGGATGGGCAAAAAAGCCCGTAGGGCGGGTTGGCAACCCGACCGGCTTACCGCAGAGAGCGCGGAGAACGCAGAGGCAAAAGGACAAGGAAGAACTTTTGCGCCCTTCGCGTCCTAGCGGTTCGTCATTTTTCTCTGCGGTCTCTGCGCGCTCTACCGTGAATCCCTTGCTACGTTGACAGAGTATCGGCGCGGGGATACAATAGGGCCGCAAACATCCGCGTGGAGGAGCCATGCAATTCTCCGCAAGGGAGTACTACGGCCTGCGGGCTATGGCCGAATGGGCGCGGCGGCATGGAGACGGCCCCGTGTCCGTCGCCGAGGTCGCCGAAGCCGAGGGCCTGCCCGTGCCCTATCTGGAACAGATCATCCCGTCGCTGCGCGCGTCGGGGCTGCTCGTGAGCACCCGCGGCGCGCACGGCGGGTATGCCCTTGCGCGCCCGCCGCAGGAAGTCTCCGTGGCCGACGTCATCCGCGCGCTGGAAGGCGAGATCGTCAACCTGCGCTGCGCCGACGAGGGAGTCTCCTGCGAGCGCCTGGATCAGTGCGCGGCCCGTTCTGTCTGGGAGCAGGTTAACACTCTGGTGGGGCAGGCCCTCCAGAACATCACGCTGGCTGACCTGGCGCGAGGCGAACGTTGATCGGCGCCCACTATGCGTATTTCATCGCCCACATGGCCCGCGCAAGGCTGGGCGGAGCCAAGAAGCCACTCCTCAACGGGTTCAAAATCACCTACCGCTGCAACCTAAAGTGCAATGCGTGCCCGTTCTGGCGGGACCCGCGCCCCGACGTCCCCTTTGACCGCGCCGTGGCGACGATGGATCAACTCCGCAAGGACGGCGTGCGGCTGATGATCCTTGAGGGCGGCGAGCCGTTCCTGTGGCGCCACGGCGACCTTCGTCTGGAGGACCTCGTCCGGGAGGCGAAAAAGCGGTTCTTCTCGGTAGCCGTGGTGACGAATGGCACGCTGCCGATTGAGACTAGCGCTGACATCGTTTGGGTCAGCATGGACGGCCTGCGCGAGACGCACAATACCCTGCGCGGCCACAGTTTTGACCGTGCGGTGGAGCACATCCGCGCCTCGTCGCACCCGAAGATCCTCGCCAACATCACCATCAGCGCCGCCAACTGGGCGGAGATTCCCGACCTGGTGCGCTCCCTGGCCGGTCTGGTGAAGGGCATCACGATTCAATTCTACTACCCATTCGAGGGCACGGACGACCAGTTCCTGCCGCAGGAGCGGCGCTTGTGGGTCTTGGAGCAACTGATGGCTCTGAAGAAGCAGGGGCTTCCGGTCTTGGATTCCTACGCCGCGCTCCGTGCCCTGAAGCGCAACGCCTGGACGTGCCACCCGTGGCTCATCAGCACCACCGAGCCAGATGGGACGATCACGCACGGCTGCTATCTGCGCAACCGTGCCGCAATCAACTGCCAGCAGTGCGGATTCGCCGCCCACACCGAAATCTCGCTCGCCTACGACGGCAACGCGCAAGCCATCTGGGCGGGAAGGCGGATCTTCGGTTTCAGATAGGGGTTTCACCGTAGAGAGCGCGGAGACCACAGAGGAACCTTATTGAACCGCAAAGGCGCAAAGAACGCGAAGAAGAACACCAGAAACCATTGCGCCCTTCGCGTCTTCGAGGTTCACTATCCTCTCTGCGGTGAATGAGCGATTGGAGAAGTGATGAACACACACGATACGACATTCGCGTTGCCGGGCAGGGGCGCGAGGCCGAGGGTAGCCGTCGCCATGAGCGGCGGCGTGGATAGTTCCGTGGCCCTTGCTCTGCTCGCGGAACAGGGCTACGACGCTGTCGGGATGATGGCGCATTTCTGGGCCGAGCCATCCTGCGAAGGCGGGCGGCCCGTCAACAAGTGCTGCTCGCCGGAGTCCGAGGCGGTGGCCCGGCAGGTCTGCGCCCGCGCCGGCGCGCCCTTCTACATCGTGGACATGGTAGAAACCTTCCGCCGCGCCGTCGTGGAGCCGTTCATCGCCGAATATCTGAAAGGGCGCACGCCCAACCCCTGCCTCAACTGCAACCGCGACATCAAGTTCGGCCTGCTGCTGGAGCACGCCGTGGCCCAGGGCGCGGACTTCCTCGCCACCGGCCACTACGCCCGCGTCCGAAAGGCCGGAGGTGCGTTCCAACTGCTGCGCGCCCTGGACAGCCGCAAAGATCAATCCTACGTCCTCCACATGCTGGGGCAGGAGCAATTGGCCCGCGTGCTGTTTCCCCTCGGCGAATGGACGAAAGAGCAGGTGCGCGAGATGGCGCGGGAGCGCGGCCTGGCGTCGGCGGAGCGCCCCGAAAGCCAGGAAATCTGCTTCATCCGCGACGACGACTACCACCGGTTTCTGGCCGAGTCCGCGCCCGCCGGGATCCAGCCGGGGCCGATTTACAACTCGGCGGGGCAGCGGGTTGGCGCGCACAAGGGTCTACCCTTCTACACCATCGGCCAGCGCGAAGGGCTGGGGATCGCCCACGCCGAGCCGCTGTACGTCCTCCAAATCCGCCCCTGCGACAACTCGCTCGTCGTCGGCCCCACCCGCGAACTGGGCAGGGACGCGCTCGTCGCTTCGCAGGTCTCCTTTGTCGCCGGAGAGCCACCCGCGCTCCCCGCAGAGGTGACCGCAAGAATCCGCTACCGCGCCAGGGAAGAGCGGGCGGTAGTTGAGCGAATTGAGGGCGACCAAACCTGGGTGCGTTTCGCCGCGCCCCTCCGCGACATCACGCCGGGGCAAGGCGTCGTCTTCTACCAGGGCGAGGTCGTCCTGGGCGGAGGGATTATCCTCTAGTAGTGCGACTCATCCGCCTCTCTTCTTCGCGTCAGAACGCGAAATGAGCGCCTAACCCCACCCTCGTGAAGCAAAGGGCCGTTGTTTGTCCGCGTCGCCGATTGGCACCCCACTTGCAGGGCCCCGTGAAAGCCGCTGCACAGGGATTGTGAGCGCCTGACCAACAGCAAATCCAATCCGCTGATTTCGGCCCCAAACCTTCCTAGATGAATGAACTGTCATCTGCGGCGGGGGACATTTTCATCAAGAATTCATTTTGGGGTGCTATACTCTTAGCGGAAGAAGGTAAGGAGCGGGCAAACAACATGGCTATGGAGATCACTCGCAGCAGGCAGTCTGTCTATTTGCTGCGAGCCGAACGCACCATCAACCACCGTTTGTACCTTGCCGCCAAGCGCGTCCTGGATTTCGTGATAGCGGCGATCTTCCTGGCGCTGGTTGCGCCCGTGATGCTGCTTGTGGCTCTGGCCATTCGGCTGGATTCGCCGGGGCCCGTGATCTTCAGGCAGAAGCGCGTGAAGGGGTTGTCGCCGGATGGAAAGCCAATCCCGTTCACCTTTTACAAGTTCCGCTCCATGGCGCACCGTGCCGATGCCGCCGTACACCAGAAGTTCATGACGGACTTCATCAACGGCAACGGGAAACTGCACAAGGATGGGAACGGCAAGGCTGTTTACAAACTGTCGTCTGACCGCAGGGTCACCCGCGTCGGCAGAATCCTGCGCAAGACCAGTCTGGATGAACTGCCGCAGTTGATCAACGTGATCAAAGGGGATATGAGCATGGTCGGTCCACGGCCAGCCATCCCCTATGAAGTTGAACAATATAAGGAGTGGCACAAGAGGAGGCTCGTAGTCACCCCGGGCATCACGGGGTTATGGCAGGTCAAAGGGCGGAGCAGTGTGACCTTCGATGAGATGGTGAGGTGGGACATCGAATATGCTGAGGACCGTTCCTTGGGAATGGACATCAGCATCCTGCTCCAAACCATACCTGCCGTCCTCTCGGGCAAAGGCGCGGCCTAAAAGGCACTACCCTGGAGCCTATCAGACCCTTCCCTCTCTACTCTAGCGCTAGACCGTGATGCCCAGAGACTTGTCTGCGGTCGGGTTCGCGCCCCGGCCGCAGACGTTTTTTTATGCCCAGAATCCCCCTTGCGTTTGACGTGTCCCCATTTCATGCTATTCTTGCCCCGCAATACGGCCTGCGCAAGTCAGTTGACAGAGGCGGCGTTGGGGTAGGGGCGAAGCATTTGCCCGCGATACTCCTGGCAGCGCGGATGCCCCCCGGGCAAATGCTTCGCCCCTACAGCGGAAGGATTCCGCCGGCAACCTTTTCCGCCCCGCGTGCATCTAAAAGGAGTGAGTGAATGTCCGACGAAACCGACACCCTGCAGAAGTTGCGAGCCGGCGACGCCCGCGCATTCAATGTCCTGGTGGACTCTTACTCGCCACGGGTGTACCGGCTGGCGTTGAGCATGTTGAACGACCCCGCCGAGGCCGAGGACGCGCTGCAGGAAACCTTCCTCAGCGTCTATAGGGGGCTCCAGACATTTCGCGGGGATTCGGGTCTGGGGACGTGGATTTACCGCATTGCTACCAACGCCAGCCTGATGCGTCTGCGGCGACGCCGAGATTTGGTTTCGCTGGACGAGGCGCCGGAGGACGGAAGCGAACCGCAGATTGCCCAACCGGTCACCGCCTGGGCCTGGGACCCAGAGGAATCTGCCCTGAACGGCGAAATCCGCCAGGCGATGGCCCAAGCGGTCGCGACACTGCCGGAGGCGATGCGCATCGTATTCCTCCTGCGAGATGTGGAAGACATGCCCGCGGCGGAAGTGGCCGAAACCCTTGGTCTCACGGTTGCCGCCGTCAAGTCGCGGCTGCACCGGTCGCGGCTGATCCTGCGGGACCGGCTCAACGCCTACTTCGCCGCGGCGGAGGGAAGAGGATGAAACACGACTTGCACTGCAAAGAGATTCTGGCGCAACTGTCCGACTACATAGACAGCGAACTGGCGACATGCCTGTGCGCCGAGATTGAGGCGCACCTGGACTCCTGCCCCGACTGCCAGGTCATGGTGGATACCTTGCGGAAGACCGTGACGCTGTACCGCCAGTGCCCGCCCGACGAACTCCCCGCCGACGTGCGCGCGCGGCTGCACAAGGTCCTGCGGCTGGAGGAAAGGTCAGCGGATTGATTTGAACCCCACGCGCGCCTGTGGTACACTATACCCCGCACGCGGTGAAGCATTGAACCACAATCGCAGAGGAGACTATGACCTCCGAAGACAGAGAAACTGTCGAAGCCTGTCCATGTGAGC
>Ga0315291_10010871_pt1 | contig 11102 bp, 12 predicted proteins | sample YL17G12_20_MG_FD_203070 | JGI IMG/M metagenome (GOLD analysis project Ga0315291, IMG submission 203070) | Sediment microbial communities from Yellowstone Lake, YNP, Wyoming, USA - YL17G12_20 | ecosystem: Environmental > Aquatic > Freshwater > Lake > Sediment | place: USA: Wyoming | collected... | reverse complement strand
AAACGCAATGAATCTATCATTATGGTAATTAAATTCATCATCCTCCTCCCGTTCTTTGTTAGCTCTCATGAGAATCTCGCTAAAGCCTGAACTGAACTCTTTCATTCCATAGTCACCTTTCCTCATGTTATCCCATCACGCATATTTGGATTGAAGAAAACTTTATTCTGAATAGCTACCCCGGCATACCATTTACCTCGGAATTCGCACAAATCCTGCAAACGATCAAGCGCCTCTTTGATGCTTTGCTCGTCGGTGGCAAATGAGAACCGCCGCTCGGACGCGAACTGTCACTTTTTCGGTCAACACATTCTATGGAGAGGAGAAATATTTTTCAAATCGATTTTTTTGAAAAAGGGATCGATTGGATCGATAGTTGGCACAGAACAGACCTATAAAGTGAGACCAAATACCTTTAAGATATTAAGGGGAATCTTTTTCATAACATCACATCTAACAACGAGTGCTTCCTAATAATTTTGATTTTACATTTTCGTTCCCCAATACAACATTTCAAGCAGAAATCAATGAGATAATTTATACAAGTTAAGCTTCTTAGGGTAGAAAAAATTTATATGATTTTATAACCTTTTCCACCATTAACACTTCTCTGAAGAGAGCAACTTCCCTCAATGAAAATTCTTGACAAAATTTTAGATCTCTGTATCATAATTCCCTGATATTCCTTCCAGTGATAAGAACACATGGATTAGCCGTCCAGGTATTTCCGTTGTTGGTTTAAGATATAGCCATCTTCTTGTGGGGGTAAGAGATGGAAAGAGTGAAGAGACATGGCGATCGAAATGACGAAGCCAGGTTTTTTATTTAGAAGAGGAGAGGGAGAGATTTTAACGAAGGGATTGAATAATTTTCATATCAAATGAGGGACGAAAATGGAAAAGTTGCAAGGCATATGTGTGGTCATGGTAACCCCTTTCAAAGCAAACGGGGAGGTTGATTACGATGGAATCCGCAAGAATGTCTCGTGGTGGATCTCCGAAGGTGTCCATGGTCTGATTCCTTTGGGAAGTACGGGAGAATTTGCGAGTCTGGATGATCGTCAAAAGATCAAGATTACCGAAACGGTCATGGACACCGTGCAGGGTTGCATCCCGGTGATCGTGGGGGCAACTGCGGAGACGACGGGGAAGGCAATTGAAAACGCCCGTGCCGCGGAAAAGGCCGGGGCATCTGCTGTTCTCATTCTTCCGCCTTACTATTACATCCCCAGCCAGGAGGAGATCTATGGGCATTATCGAAAGATTGCTGAAGCCGTAGACATCCCCATCATGATTTATAACAACCCCTTTAGCTCCAAGGTAGACGTGAAAGCTGAGACCGTTGCACGGTTAGCTAAGCTCCCCAATATTCGTTATATCAAAGAAAGCACGGGGGATATCAAGCGCATTACGGAAATCAGGCTCTTGACAGACGATGGGATCACGATCTTTTGTGGTTGGGAAGACATGGCTTACGAGTCGTTCCTGATGGGTGCAAAGGGATGGGTTTGTGTGATCGGAAATATTGCACCGAAGATTTCTGTCCAGCTTTTTGATTCCATCGTCATTCGCAAGGACTACGTCAAGGGTTGGGAAATCTATAAACGGATGCTTCCTATGCTCCGCTATCTGGAGTACGCGGGGAAAACGCAAAAGATCCTGAAGCATGCATTGGATACCATGGGAATGTGCGGCGGTTACTCCAGTAGCCCGAAGCTACCCCTCGAGGAAGAAGACAAGGTGAAGACTGAGAAACTGCTCAAGGAATTGCGTTAAGATTGTTCAGCAGGGTAACCTGTTAAGCGTAGAAAAGCCGGTGGACACGGTTACGGTTTCCGCACCCTCTTATCAAGGCCCGCTAACACTGGGGCAAGTTCCAGCATGATTTCTTTTCTCGGAAACGTGGAGCTTGCACTAAAGGTTGTCCTGAAGATCGATCCGAAGATGGCAAGGGAAAGAGCGGCCAATGTCCTTACCAGGTTGGGTTTGTCCGATAAAATGGGTCATTACCCGTCTCAGCTTTCGGGCGGTCAGCAACAGAGAGTGGCGATCGCCAGAGCCCTTGTCTATGAGCCGGAAATCCTCTTACTTAATGAAATTACCTCCGCCCTTGACCCTGAACTCTCGGGAGAAGTGTTGGACGTTGTTGAAAATCTGGCCCGAGAAAAAACAATCACCAGTTAAATCTCAAGATTGGGTGAATTCGAAGTCCTTTGTGTCTTGCTGAGGAGGACCCATTCATGCACAAATAAGTCTCTAAGAAAATATCCACAAACCTTTCGAACTCGGCACCAATTGCGAGTTTTGCGCAGGTCTGATAATTTATTCTGGTCATTCACAACCGAACCACGGAAAAAGAAGTGAGAAGCTAAAGAGAGAAGGGATTTCCTATGGGGTCAAACTTTCCGAGCATCTTTAATGACGTGATCGGTCCTGTCATGAGAGGGCCCTCCAGTTCCCACTGTGCTGCATCCATTCGCATTGGAAAGCTAGCCAGAGATTTGATGGAGGGGGACATCGACGAAGTGTTGGTCGAGTTTGACCCTGAGGGATCCCTTGCGACAACCCACGAAAGCCAGGGTTCCGACATGGGCCTCTTCGGAGGGCTCTTAGGTTGGGAACCTGATGATGAGAGACTGCTGGATGCTGCAAAAGCCATCGTAGACGCCGGAATCAGGGTCACCTTCAAATTGTCCGAATACGGGGCAAAACACCCAAATACCTATAAACTGACGCTCAAGACCGGAAGTGAAACCCATGAAATGGTTGCCCTATCCACCGGGGGAGGAATGATCGGGGTGATTGAGATCGACCACATCCCCCTGTCCATCGCCGGAGATTATTTTGAGACCCTCGTGTTCATCAAGTCAGAAGAACAAGAGACGCTTCGGTGGATAGAGAGAAGAACAGGTGCCGACGAAATTAATCTTTGTATAGGAAAACACGTCAAGCTTATAGAGATAAAGGCGCAGAGTTTTTTGAGCGACGAAATTTGCTCTGAGCTGAATTCGAGAAGAGGGGTCTCGAGCATCAAAAAGCTTTCGCCCGTCTTGCCCGTCTTATCTCGCAAGAACATGGAGGTGCCGTTCATCACCTGTGAAGAGATGCTCCAGTACAACGAAGGAAGAAACTTGGAGCTTTGGGAATTGGCGATCCACTACGAGAGTGCCAGAGGAAATATCCCAAGGCAAGAAGTGTTCGATAAAATGAAGCGGATCGTTCATATCCTTCATAGATCAATCCTGAAAGGGATTGAGGGAACCTCATTTGAGAATAGGATTTTGGGATATCAATCCGGGTCTTTTAAGACTCAAATGGAGAAGAAAAACCTCCTTGACGGTGGCCTCCTGAATCAAATCGTTCTCTATGTAACCGCCATGATGGAGGTGAAGAGCTCTATGGGGGTTATCGTAGCAGCCCCCACAGCGGGTGCGTGCGGTGCACTGCCGGGCGCAAGCCTGGGAGCGGCAACAGCTCTCGGCTTGTCTGAAGACGAAATGACCAAGGGAATGCTTGCTGCAGGAATGATCGGCGTTTTTATTGCCGCCCATTCCACTTTTGCCGCAGAGGTAGGCGGTTGTCAGGCTGAATGTGGTGCCGGCTCCGGAATGGCAGCAGCCGCACTCGTCACCTTAGCCAGAGGCCATACCCGGCAGGCGGTTGCCGCTGCTTCCATTGCGCTCCAAAATGTTCTGGGGATGGTCTGTGACCCTGTGGCCAATAGGGTGGAAGTCCCTTGTCTTGGAAAGAATGTGCTGGCAGCGAGCAACGCCTTATCCTGTGCGAATATGGCGCTTGCGGACTTTGATCCCGTCATTCCCCTTGACGAAGTGATAGAAACGATGGACAAGGTGGGAAAGAGCATTCCTTCTGAATTGAGATGTACCGCATTGGGAGGGTTGTCTATCACTAAAACATCGAAGGAAATTGAAAAAAGGCTGCGATCAATATAAATGCGCATACCCTACTCCACTCGGCCATGCCGCTGAGACTGCACTCCTTTGAATGAAGGAGGATTGACTCTAGGAATGTTAATCGTTAAACCCAGAAAAGCGACTGACATGACCAAGTCTGTTTCAACTAACTCTAGACTTTTCAAGATGACTTATCTCCTAAACAGTCTAATAGGATGATTCAATAAATCTTTGATGAAAGGGGAGAAAATTTCAGATGAAGAATGGTTGTTGGCAGAGGATGCTCAGGATTGATTTAGCAAACCGAAAAACAAGGGTGGAGGAGATACCAGAAAAAGATTTAAGGGAGTTCATTGGAGGCGTAGGGTTAGGGGCAGAGATCTTGCGCAGAGATTTCCCGAAAAGGATCTCCCCATTCGATAGCAGGAATCTCCTCATTTTCGGGACAGGCCCTTTTCAGGGTCCAGTTGTCTCAGGCAAGGCGAAATTCAGCATCACAGGAATATCCCATCAGACGCACACCTACGCCGAAACGGCCGCTGGTGCGGATTTGGGCCCATCTTTTAAGGACTCCGGCTATGATGTGCTCGTGATTGAAGGTGTTTCAGAAAGGCCCGTATATCTTCAGATTGTGGACGATCGGGTGGAGATCAAAGATACCACTTATCTGTGGGATTGGATACATTGATATTAAAGGTGGCCAGAACCATTGCCGATCTGGAGGGCCAAGAAAATATTCTCCCTGCCCACCTCTCCGAAACGATTCAGTACCGCAGTTTGGATCGAAACCTGATTGCCTAAAACTCAGAAGATTAAGCCCCTTGACAGCACAATAAAAAGTCAATATAATAATTACTGTAGGGGTAATTATGGATAAATACACAGAATTGTATGCTTGGATCTGGAAGGCCTTCGGCAAGGAGAGTTTCTCCATAGACCAGTTCAGGTCTACCTTCCCTACATCCCAGGGACCGAAAGTGATGCATGACTTGGTGAAGAAGAGCTACTTGAGGAGAGTGAGCCGTGGTATTTACCAAGCCATCGAGCCTGATGAATTTGTGGAGAAAATTTCTGAGGGCGAGGCAGACTATGGTTTATTGAAAAGTGCAGGGAAAGATTATGCATTCTGCGATAACACTGCCGTCTCCTTATGGACAGATGGATATTACTGGACAGGCTTCACGAAGGGGTTTAAACCTGTGAATGTGGCGGTCAGAAAGAAGGATTTGGACTTCTGGAAGAACTTCTTCAAAAGGGCGGGAATAAAATATACTTTGTTGGGTGAAAGCAGAACATTGTACGGCCAGGTATATGTGTTGCATCCCAGGGAAAATTTGAGCTACACCGAAAAAGAAGGATTGAAGGTTGTGTCTCTGGATGAGGTTGTGAGCTTCTGCTTGAATCATACATTGGCTTATGAACCAGCATTGGGATACCTGGAGAAGAGATACAGAATTGGGTACCGATCACAGGAGCAGATGAGAGCGTGAAGATCCAAGAGAGAGAAAGAGTGTGCTTGGAATTGCTGAAAAAACTTCCGCAGAAATTTGTACTCATCGGAGGGTATGCAGCCAGTTCATTTGATTTTCCCAGGTTCTCTGTGGATCTGGATCTGGTTGTTAGAGGAAAGGATGTTGAGCTGTTTTCGGGAGTTCTAAAAGGGGAGGGATTTAGGCTTGTCAAAGATGTAGGGGATTTTTCAAAATTTTATAAAGGAAGGATAATGAAATTTGAGAAAAAAGTGGATGTCCTTCCTGTAAGTGCAGACTTGTTCATGGATATGATACAGGCAAGACAGACAGATGCCGCCTATTCCTTTGAATATCTCTGGAAAAATTCCGAAATCAGGAAGGTCGCTGGTGTAGGAGTGAAAGATTATGTTGAGGCGAGGGTTGCCAACCGGGAAATGCTCATCGCATTGAAAAGCAATTCTATGAGGATAGCCGACCAGAGGGATATTATATCCCTATGCAACGGAAGCATAGATATGACAAAGGTATTGAACCACCTGAAAAGAGTGGATGAGGAAAAGATTCTAAATCATATTAACATTCTTGTTACCACACTTGAAAAACCGGAAAGTAAGGACTCGATAAAAGGGGTGTTCGGGATTTCTGACCAAGTTTACAAAAAGATGATTGATAAGGCAAAAAAGGAGATTCTTTCCATAAGAAAGGGCATCTCCATGAAATAAGATATGTCTAATACCAGTCTTATAAATCTCACACATTGTTAAAAAGCAAGACCTGACCTTCTGATGTATGATCCTAATGAAGTGCCTAATGAAAGCAGTTTCCAAAATTGCAATATAGCAAGCCTGACCCCGCATTTTTTCTTATTTCAAAGGGATTGAGCGGGTCCGTGCAACCAGGGCAAGCATCACGGCAACCTGGGAGCCTGTGGTTGCAGGGTTTGCCGCCTATATCGTACTGGGAGAGGTTTTGTATCCTTTGCAGGTCTTAGGAGGTATCGCTGTGATTGTATCGGTTGTTCTGCTTCAAATTGGTAGAGAAAAAGCTGCACCTTCCACTCCCTTAGAAATTCGTTTAAAAGAGTGAACCCCGCATCCCCTGTTGAAACACGTGGCTTTTTTAGGGTAGAATTTTGATGTATCCTTATATCCCTACTCTGAAGAACGGGACTTTACGGGGTACGGGGTAAAGATAAAATTTTCCTTTCCCATTGCGCCTGCCTGCGGTAGGCAGGGGTAAAGTGTAATGCTCTACAAAGTTCTTGCAGATATGGTTGTCCTGATCCATTTTATCTGGATATTATTTCTCTTTTTTGGTGCCTTTTGGGGAGTAAAAAATAGGGCTGTAAAGATCTTTCATATCTCTGGCCTGGTCTTTGCTTTCATCATTCAGATATTCGATTGGACCTGCCCTCTTACACACCTCGAGGTCTGGTTGAGGTCACAACATCATCCTTACCTCACCTATGCAGGCTCTTTCCTTATTCACTATATAGAAAAATTGGTTTATATTGAACTGTCTCGACCCTTGATCCTTATCTTCACTATCTTTCTTTGTGGATTTAATGTATGGTTTTACCTTAAGAGGAGAAGGTAGGATGATCACAGCAGAACAAATAAAAACTTTATTAAACTTGAAATTTCATCCAAAAGAAGGCGGGTATTTTGTGGAGACGTATCGGTCTGATGAGACGATTCCAGAGGGAGCATTACCAAAGCGTTACCGTAATAATAGATCCTATGCGACAGCCATCTACTACTTCATCACTCCAGAATCCTTCTCCACGATCCACCGACTGAAATCAGATGAGATCTTCCATTTCTATCTCGGCGATCCAGTGGAAATGCTCCAGCTTTGGCCTGATGGCTCAGGCAAGATGATGACTCTTGGATCAGACCTCTTGAATGGGATGAAACCCCAGATCATTGTGCCGAAGGGCGTTTGGCAAGGGGGTAGGCTTATTCTGGGTGGAAGATATGCCCTCTTAGGCACGACGGTTTCGCCCGGATTTGAATTCATGGACTATGAGGCTGGTCAGCGGGAATGTTTGGTTGAGTCTTATCCCCAGTTCCAAAATTTAATCATTGCCTTAACTGAAAGTAATTCAGTAAAATAATATCTCGATGGGATCCACAACAGAAGAATCAGAAAGACGACATATTGAGGACCGCAGAAAACAATCCACTCCTGCCTGGAGTTTCTATACCTTTTTCGGCCGAAGGCGATTATTGCGAAGAAAAAGGGAGGAGGAAAAGCTTGGATCCGTTGACCGCTATAGCCCAACATTACTCTTTTTTCTGCTCTTGATTTTGGGCCTGAACATCCTCGATTCCTTTTTCACAATGATGATCATGGATTTAGGGGGAATGGAACTTAACCCTATGGTTCGTTTTTTCATGAAAATTCATGGAGATAAATTTTGGATCTGGAAATTTGTAATCGTCGCATGCTGTCTGGTTATCCTGTGCCTCCATCGCAGGTTTAAATTAATTCGAACGATTGTCATCCTCATCAGTGCGGTATACTTACTCGTTGTGCTCTACCAAATCTTCGTTGTCTCTCACTTTGTCACCCCCATATGGCGGTTCAGATAGAAGGAGATATTCCATTTATTCCGCAATCCCCATTTGAATCTCAATTCTATCGTTTATTTTCCCATCATCCCAGGCAGAAATAGAGCAATTTGAGGGTACAAAGTAATCAGGAAAGTAACAAATAAAATGGCGATGAGAAAGGGTAAAGCCCCTTTAAAAACCTCTTCAAGGGGGGCATCTTTAGCGATGCTGGCTACTGTAAATACACAAAGTCCCACGGGAGGTGTTATCAAACCTGCTCCCATCATGAGCACACATACCACTCCAAACCATATCGGATCAAAGCCGAGATTCAACACAACCGGAAAGATGACAGGCAGTGTTAAAATCATCATTGAGATGGCATCCAAAAAACACCCAAGTAAAATGTAAATGAGCACGATGATGGTCAGAATGACATATTTGGAAACAGCAAGCCCTACGATCCATGTCGAGACTTTCATCGGGATCGTGGAGAGGGCTAAAAAATAACTGAACACATTCGCACCAGCCACTAAGAAGAGAACCATCACGGAAACACGGAGAGCTTCAAAAAGAGAGGACATGAGTATCCCCGGGGTCAATTTCTTCTTCACAATCGCCATTAAGAAAATTAAAGTTGCCCCAATCCCTGCTGCTTCATTGGGCGTAAATAAACCGGTATAGATTCCACCAATCACAAGTAAGAAGATGACGATGGTTTCCCAAATTCCTTTTAATGCAGAAAGCTTCTCTTTCCAGGGAACTGCTTCGGGACTTTTAAGAGCCGAATTGGGATTGAATTTCACCCAGACATATAAAATCCCCATAAAGGCTCCTGCAAGCATGAGGCCAGGGATCATGCCGGAAATGAGGAGCTTTCCGATGGACTGTTCTGTGAGCATACCGAAGATAACAAAACCAAGACTGGGGGGAATAAGGAAATCGATGGTTGCTCCCGCGGCAACGACTCCTGAAGCTAATCTTGGTGAATAGTTGAATCGTCTCATTTCAGGATAAGCAACCTTTCCAAAGGCGGCTGAAGAGGCAACGGACGAACCTGAAATAGCAGAAAACCCGGCGATGGATGCAATCGTTGCCATCCCAAGGCCTCCCGGGAGCCTTCGTAGCCACTTATCAAAAGTATTATAAAGATCACTACTAATACCTGAGATTTCCGCATAGCTACCCATGACAATGAAGAGGGGAATGATCGTATACGGATAATAGGAAGCAGACTCATAGACTGTCCTTGCGACCAGTGGAAGGGCTGCCTTGATGGAGGCGAGAAGGCTAATCCCTAAAAAACCCACCACCATTAACGAGTAAGCAATGGGTAGCCCGATGATAAGGAGAAATAAGAGGAAACAAGAACCAAGGATACCTACCATTACCGGATCTATCATGGTGGCCATCCAACAAGTTTTTTTACAGAATCTCCAATATCAATCAGAAATTCGAGGCATACAAAAAAAGCAGCAACTGCAACCAGAAGCCGGAATGGATATTGCGGAATTCTCAGCAAATCTGAGACAGTCCGTTCTTCGATGCCTACTACCAAACCCTGCCATATCAAGATAGAAAAAATGAATAAACTGATGAGGGTGGTAATGATATTGAGGATTAATTGAACAGGATGGGGTAGTCGGGAAGTTATGATAGAAACTCTTACATGGGCTTTTACCTGCTGTGCATAAGCGAGTCCAAGGAGGATGAAAACCGCTAACATATACCCAGATAATTCCACAGTGCCTGGGATGGGATGGGTGAAAACATCTCTGCTCAAAACATCGGTTGATGTGATAAGCATTAAAGAGATGAGGAAACACGCACCCACTCCAGCAATGAAACGGTTAACCGTCTGTATTCCTTTTTTCATCTTTTCCAGCCATTCCATCTCGGTGACACCTTCCTTTTCCACTATCTCCATTCCGTTGGAAATGCAACGACTTTAACTCCCCTCTTCTCGCATTCCTCGTTATACATCCTCACAATCTCTTTACCCGGAAGTTTTTTCGTCTCCAAATCGGCTACCCATCTTCTCGTCACTTCCCTGAATCTCTCATACCATCGCTCAGCCTCAATCGTAGGAAGGTTATAGAGTTCCACTTTTTTCTCTGTAATCTCCTTCATCATGACTTTATAAGCATCACGGGTCAATCCTCCTGTCGTCTGGAAGGGGTTGTGACAAACTTCATCGAAAACCGGCTTGAGGTCTCCGGGAATCTTATTCCAACCTTCCTCGTTCATGATGACCCCTTCAGAAACACAGCCAAAGGTTGTAACGACTCCATATTTTGCAACTTCATGAAGCTTATAAGCCAGGAACTGAGGAGGGCATGTAACAATGCCATCCACTGTTCCAGTCTCCATGGCCAGATAAACATCGCCAAGGGGGATGAATATGGGCTCTGCTCCCAGGGCTTTAATGTAATGGGTTTGATGACCCCCGGGAGATCTTACCTTAAGGCCTTTGACATCTTCAAGGGTTCTCACGGATTTCTTCGTCCACAGAAAGGACTGGATACAACCGTTCAGCTCAACCATTTTCAAACCTGGAAATTCCTGATGGAGAATCCGTTTGTACATCGCATTTCCAATTTCTGTGGCGATATCCTTACCATCAACCCAAGTAGCGAGTGAGAGCACATCGGTCAAGGGAAACCGACCAGGTGTCCACGTGGCAGTAAAGTAGCCCATATCTGAAAGTCCTTTGGCTACAATGTCAAAATGTTCCGGCCCTTTTCCCAAAGCGCTCCCGGCAAACATGGTATAATGGATCCGATCTTTGCTCCTCTTTTTCAGCTCCTCAAGCATGGGAATCCACACGGTTTGGACATCCCTACCCATTGGAACATGCCATGTGCTAAATTTTAAGTTAGTCTGTCCATGAGCTAAATGAAAGTGGCCCAGTCCAGTTTCTAAAGCGATCCCACCGATGAGTGAATTCCTCAGAAAATCCCTTCTTGTGATTCTTTTGTACATTTTTTATCCCACCTTTCTTGTGTGGTGTCTCAATAACAGCCTTACAATGGGTTTCATTCCGGGCTTGACTAAGCTTGCCCCGTACTTGATACGGGGGAATCTATTACTTTAAACACTGGATCCCTGCTTTCGCAGGGACAACGTCTGGATTCCCGTTTCCACGGGAATGACAGCTTACGG
>Ga0315291_10010869_pt1 | contig 11103 bp, 10 predicted proteins | sample YL17G12_20_MG_FD_203070 | JGI IMG/M metagenome (GOLD analysis project Ga0315291, IMG submission 203070) | Sediment microbial communities from Yellowstone Lake, YNP, Wyoming, USA - YL17G12_20 | ecosystem: Environmental > Aquatic > Freshwater > Lake > Sediment | place: USA: Wyoming | collected... | reverse complement strand
CTGTTTTTTCAGTCAAGCCATCTGTGTATATCTGTGGTTATTTCTTTATCCGCGTTTATCTGCGTTGATCTGCGGTTTCTTTCCCCCCTGCTCATACGATCTTAATTGCCGATTCCCCCACTCTCTGGTATAATCCCCCCGCTGACTAGACCGCCCGGCGGCAAGAGCTGCCGTGCTGGAGACCTGCTAGAAGCACAAAAAAAATATAAACTGGAGCAGATGTCATGGATAAGGATACAAAAGCAAAAACAATGGAAACTTTCGCCCGTCATGAGGGCGACACCGGATCACCGGAAGTGCAGGTTGCACTTTTATCCAACCGCATTTCCGAGCTCACCGAACATCTCCGTGAGCACAAGCACGATGAGAGCTCTCGTCGTGGATTACTCAAGATGGTGGGGCAACGCCGGCGACTACTCGCCTACATCAGGCGCAACGACTACCAGCGCTATATGGCGCTCACTGACCGGCTGAAAATCCGCCGCAAATAGCTTTAGCCCACCCTTGAGTAGATGGGGGACAAGCTTTCCTATCTACTCTTTTTTGGGAGAATTTTAACCAGCCTAAGGTCGGGAATTGATGGATAACGACAACACATATCAGGCGGCTTTTTTCAGCCGTCTGGCTCAATTGGGCAGCGTTACAATGCTGCCTGTTGCCCGTTGTCGCTAACTCTCAGTTTCTGACCTGTTAGGTGCCATAAAATAAGGAGAAACTGAAAAATGAAACCTGAATCAAAACTATATAGCTCGATGGTCGGTGGCAAGCCCATCACCTTCGAAACCGGCACGCTTGCCGGTCAAGCGGGTGGTGCTATCACCGTCCGCCTTGGCGACACGATGATCTTCGCGGCCGCCACCATGAGCCCCGAGGTTCGCCTTGGGATTGATTATTTCCCCCTCACCATAGATTATGAGGAACGCATGTACGCTGGGGGGCGTATCCCTGGTTCGTTCTTCCGCCGTGAAGGGCGACCATCCGAGGAAGCCATCCTCATTGCACGCCTCACCGATCGACCATTGCGCCCACTCTTCCCCAAAGACATGCGGAATGACGTCCAAGTCATTCTGTACTCATTCTCAGTGGATGGAGAGAACCCGATTGACATCCTGTCCATCAATGCTGCTTCCGCAGCTTTGATGATCTCAGATATCCCTTGGGGAGGCCCGGTTGCCGCAGTACGTATCGGTCGCATCAATGGCAATTTCATCGTCAACCCCACCGCCTCTGACCAGGACAGCTCCGATCTGGATCTACGCATCGCCGGCACACGCGACGCCATCCTGATGGTCGAATGTGGCGCCAAGGAAGTACCCGAATCGGTAATGGTGGATGCGTTGAACTTTGGTCACCAATCCATCCAACCACTAATTGACATCCAGGAGCAGATGGCGCGTGAGATTGGTAAACCCAAGCAATCATACCCACCGTTCATCCTGGCAGAAGCCATCCAAACCCCGATCAATGAGCGGGCAACTACCCGGCTTATCGAAGCACTGGATACTCCACACACCAAAGCCGAGTTGAATACTGCCATTTCAGAATTACAGCAGGAAATCGTCGCTGAGCTGACTGCACAGGATGAAGCCCTCATTCCGAGTGCAATTGAAGCCTTCGATGAAGCCCTGAAAAGTGTGGTTCGGCAGCGCATCCTCGAGCGCCAATTGCGTCCCGATGGACGTGGTTTGACCGATATCCGCCCCATCTGGGGTGAAGTTGGGCTCAGCCCCCGTGCTCACGGCTCGGGTTTGTTCACGCGAGGTGAAACACAGGTGCTTACCCTGGCAACGCTCGGAACACCGCGCGATGCCCAGGAAATCGATAGCCTGACGGGGACGGAAGCCAAGCGTTATATGCACCACTACAACTTCCCACCTTTCTCGACCGGTGAGGTTCGCCCATTGCGCGGTTCCTCCCGCCGTGAGGTGGGTCATGGTGCACTGGCAGAACGCGCTCTCTTGCCAGTCATCCCACCCGAAACAGATTTCCCCTACACCCTGCGCTTGGTATCCGAGGTGCTTTCCTCCAACGGTTCCACCTCCATGGCCTCGGTGTGTGGTTCCACCCTGGCACTGATGGATACGGGTGTTCCCATCAAAGCTCCCGTCGCAGGTGTTGCAATGGGGTTGATCAAGGAAGCCGACCGGTATTCCATCCTGACTGATATTCAGGGTATGGAAGACCATCTCGGCGATATGGACTTCAAAGTCGCTGGAACTCGCGACGGCATTACTGCCCTGCAAATGGATATCAAGATCAAGGGGATCACATCTGAGATTATGTCAAAGGCTCTCGAGCAGGCACGCGTGGCACGTCTATTCATCCTGGATAAAATCCTGGAGATCATCCCCGAGCCACGCAAGGAGCTCAAATCATTTGCCCCGCGCATCACCGTACTGCATATCCCGTCTGATAAGATTGGCGCAGTTATCGGTCCGGGGGGAAAGATTATCCGCAACATCCAGGAAGAAACTGGTGTCAAGATCGACATCGCGGAAGATGGCACGGTTTATATCGCCGCTACAGATGGTCCGGCAGCCGAAAAGGCGCGTGAGATGGTCGAAGAGATCACAGAAGTGCCGGTCATCGGGCGCATCTACACCGGTCGGGTGGTGCGCACGACAGATTTTGGCGCATTTGTCGAGATCCTACCCAACCAGGATGGTCTGGTGCATATCTCCCAGCTCGATAGCGAACGCGTCAATAAGGTGGAAGATGTCGTCTCGGTTGGCGATGAGATTACCGTCATGATCACCAATATCGATAATACTGGCAAAATTCGTCTGTCGCGCCAGGCAGTCCTCGAAGGATGGACCCTTGAAGAAGCCCTGACGCACGATCGTCCCTCGGGTGGACGACCAGGAGGCTCGCGCGGTGGAGGTGGTGACAGGCGACGCCCACCTCACAATGGTGGTAACCGCGACCGACGCGACCGGCGCTAAACTTGAACTAATGCCCGTTTTCGAATAGAAAACGGGTTTTCATTTTTTTATGCTAAAATCAAAACCATGGGTGCCAAGTATTCCACCACCGATTATCGTTATCCTTATGAATATTTCATCCTGGTAGCAACCATCGTAGTCGTGCTGTTAGTCATCGCCTTCACTGCAGCTGCGACCGTGTGTACCAGCGCCATTTTTATACCCCTCGTGGTGATCATGGGATATTTCGCAAGCCGAACGAAGCATCAAGAATTGCTGGCTCAAGCGCAACAGGTCACTCCACAGGCTGTGCCTGAGGTGATTCCCTTACTTCGGGCAAATTACGCTCGTTTACAGGTGGAGCCGGTGAACGTTTTTATCGTCCCTTCCAACCAGCTAAACGCTTACACCTTCGGGATGGACTCACCTAAAGCGATCGTACTATACTCATCCCTGTTCAAGATCATGGATCAGGATGAGATCCAATTCATCCTTGGTCATGAGATGGGACACGTGAAACTCGGGCACACTTGGCTGAATACCCTGGTGGGAGGTATCGCTGGAATTCCAAGCTCCCTCGGTGCTGCAGCAATAATGGAACTGGCATTCCGCTGGTGGAACCGGGCGTGTGAATATTCAGCAGACCGGGCAGGTATTCTGGCGTGCGGCAAACCCAATAAAGCCATCTCTGCCCTGGTCAAACTGGAGGCCGGTTCTGCGGCTCGCACCCAAGCTGGGATGCAAGCTGCCATCCAGCATCTCGAGTCAGAAGATGATGACATCATGCATAATCTGGAAGAGCTATTGGCCTCCCATCCTATGATCGCCAAGCGTGTCGAGCAGATCCGCAAGTTTTCCAGCACCCAGGAATATCACGCGATGCAATCTCTGATGGATAAAAATCTCATAGGGTGATCGAACAATCTGTTATTTTGAAAAACATGGTCCTGTCTGAATTCGCTCGACGCATGCCAAAAGCTGAGCTGCACGTCCATCTGGAAGGCTCGATCCTTCCGCGCACGTTGCTCAAGTTGGCTCAGCGTAATCATGTCAGCTTGCCGGCTGATTACGAAGCAGGACTAGCAGAACTCTACAAATTCCGGACATTTGACCAATTTCTGGAAAGCTACATCATGATCACCAACTGTCTACGCACTGTGGATGATTATCGTTTAATCGCCTATGAATATGGTAGTGAGTGTGCCAGGCAAAATATCCGCTATGCTGAGGTGACCTTTACCATCCTGACTAATACCAGGTTGACGAATCTCTCCTGGCAGGAAATCCTCCAGGGTTTGAACGCCGGCCGGGAACAGGCTCACGCCGATTTTGGAGTATGGTGGCAGTGGATCTTTGATATCGTACGTAATTTACCTGATACACAGGAACCGGTTCTTGATATCGTTTTAGCAGCCCGAGAATTTGGGGTGATTGCCCTTGGGTTGGGTGGTAGTGAAGCTGGATTCCCGCACGAGCTGTTCGTGGACACGTTCGAACGCGCCAAAAGTAAGAATCTACACCGGGTTCCTCATGCCGGTGAGATTTCTGGTCCCCAAAGTGTATGGTCCGCGATAAAATTACTACACGCTGAGAGGATTGGGCACGGAGTACGCAGCATTGAAGATCCGACCTTGATTGAATATCTTAAGTCGAACCGTATACCCCTCGAAATATGTCCCACCAGCAATATCTGCCTGAAGGTTTACCCCGACTATGCTCACCACCCACTTCGACAACTATGGGATGCGGGTTTAGTGCTAACTATCGGCTCAGACGACCCGCCTATGTTTGGAACCGATTTAAACAATGAATACCAGGTGCTGGTTAAGGAATTCGATTTTACCCAACCCGAGCTGGAGCGAATCAGCTTGAATGCTATCCAGGCCAGCTTTCTAAGCCAGGGTGAAAAACGAAAATTGGAGCAAGAATTCCAGGATGAGTTCAAGCGACTATCCAAAATCTAATGGTGAGGTGAATATGACTACTGAGCGAAATCCGTTTAAACGATTAGCTGAAAGGTTGGATAGCCTTCCAAACGGTTTCCCGCCTACCGAAGATGGTTCTGAGCTGAGACTGCTGGCTAAACTATTTACTGCGGAGGAAGCAGCGCTGGCATCCCAGCTGCTGATCAAGCTGGAGTCTGCGGTCCAAATTGCCAATCGACTGGGTCTTGAGTATGAACCCACGCGCCAATTACTAAAAAGCATGACCCGTAAAGGCTTGATCTCAGCCGGCAAGACCGAGGATGGGTTGGGGTATGGCCTACTGCCTTTCGTCGTGGGAATTTACGAGAACCAGACGGGTGGCTTGTTAGATGCCGAGCTTGCCCGCCTGTTTGAAGAGTATTACCAGCATGCCTTTGCGCGCATGTTATCCGTGCGACCTGCCTTTCACCGGGTCATCCCGGTAGGAGAGAGCATAAAAATGGACATGCAGGTAGAACCGTATGAATCGGCAGCTGGGATCATCGAGCAGGCTCAATCCTGGGCAGTCCTGGACTGCATCTGCCGCAAGCAAACCGCCCTGATAGGCAAGCCATGCAAGCACCCCATAGATGTGTGCCTGATGTTAAGTGCCACGCCCGATGCTTTCCATACTACCAGCGAGGTGAAAGCCCTCACCAAGGAGGAAGCCTACGCGACCTTGCGCCGGGCGGACCAGGCGGGACTGGTGCATTCGGTGAGTAACAGCCAGGAAGGCACCTGGTATATCTGCAACTGCTGTACATGCTCTTGCGGCATTCTACGCGGCATGGCTGAATTGGGGATCGCTAATGTGGTGGCCAGCTCGGCGTTCATCAACACCGTGGATGAGGAATTGTGCAACGCCTGCGGGTTGTGTGTGGAGAATTGCCAGTTCGATGCCCTCAGCGTGGGTGATATTGCCGTTATTAATGAGATACGCTGCGTCGGCTGTGGGGTATGTGTCAATGCCTGCCCGGACCATGCCTTGGTGTTAGAGCGGCGCCCCGAAAAAGACATCAAACCCCTCCCGGTCAGCTATGAAGACTGGGGCAAGCAGAGGGCGGCTGACCGTGGTATAGATCTCAGCACCCTGTTGTAAGTACAAATATATTGGTTAGCGGTTCTGAGTGGGTAAATAAAGCATTTGAGGTCCGGGGAGACCCAGTTGCTCAGAAAGTGCTGCCCTAATAGCTATTCGATCATCCCAGGGGTATTCGATCTCCCCGAAGCACATCGATTGCTCATGCCCCTTTCCACAGGCTATGACTACATCGCCTGGTTGCGCCATCGAGATGGCAAAGCGTATCGCACCTCCACGATCTGGAATGCGCCAATATGTCTGCCCCTCGACCCCACCCCTACTTGTGGCTCCAGCAGCCATTTCTGCCAGTATGTCATCCAGCAACTCTGTGCGTGGGTCTTCAGCAGTCAGGATAGTCAGGTCAGCCAGCTCAATCGAGGTTTCAGCCATCATCCTGCGTTTCTGGCGGTCGCGTAACCCGGCGGCACCAAAAACGGCTATTACCCTTCCATGGGTAAGCTGGCGTACAGCTTGGAGCACTTTTTGAAGCGCATTGGGTGTGTGGGCGAAGTCCACAATGGCGGTGAAGTTTTGCCCCAGATTTATCCTTTCCATCCTACCTGGAACACCTTGCAGAGATGAAATCCCAGCTTGGGCAGCTTCAGGGCTCACACCCAAGGCAAACACAGTGGCAGTGATGGCTGCCAGGCAATTCGAGATATTAAAGTCGCCAATTAAATGGCAATGAATTGGGAAATGCCGACCTTTTCCGCTCGTAAAAAAGCTCAATCCATCTATCTCGTATTTGATTTCTTCCGGATGGATGTCTGCATCAGGGTGAAATCCATAGGATAACAATGAGCCAGTGGAAATTTGAGAAAGATAATCGAAGGAGGAATCATCCCGGTTTAATATCGCTTTTCTTGGGTTACCCTGCGATTTGGGTAATGTGGAATCCAGGCTCATGAACAAGCGTGCCTTTGCTGAACGGTAATCCTCGTATGAGCCATGATAATCGAGGTGTTCATGGGTGATATTCGTGATCACAGCCACATCGAATTCGCAAGCATCAGCCCGATATTGGGCTAACCCATGGGATGTGACCTCCAGAACGACATGGGTAAGCCCCGCATTGACCATCTGGGCCAGATAACGTTGAACATCTGGAGCATCAGGCGTGGTCACATGAAAACCTGTATCCAATACCTTCTCACCAATCACAGCATTTAGCGTTGATATCATCCCGGATTTATATCCGGCAGCCTGAAGGATTTGGTAGATAAAATTGGTGGTCGTAGTTTTCCCATCTGTACCTGTCACCCCAATCATGGTCAATTTGCGAGCTGGGAACCCATAAAATGCAGCAGCAAGATGAGGTAACGCCATGCGGCTATCATTCACTCGGATATACGGCACCTTCAAATCAATCAAAGGTTTTGTACCTACAATAGCTGTTGCTCCACCTTTTATCGCAGCTGGGATATAGTTATGGCCATCATTAGTTCCACCTGCCAAAGCGAAGAATAAATATCCAGGTTGAACTAACCTTGAATCAGATACAATGCCGGCGATTTCAGCATCCCCATTCGTCAGGTTGTACGGAAACGGAAAATCACTTATAAGCTCAGATAGTTTCATTAATAGATAATCAAGACGCCCTTGGGTAATTACCCAGGGCGTCACCATATCGAAAGGTTAAGCTAAACCTGCCATAGAAAATATCACTCCATCAATTAACCAAACCCTAATAGCAAAAGAATAAGGATTTTAGGAGATGGCTTGGCGCAGCGATTCCAACTGGCCTGCCACCGAGGCATCCAAAACTTTACCTCCCACACGAATGACCAAGCCACCCAGGATGTTCGGATCGACACGAAATGAGACAGTTGCCTGGCTACCTACTTTTGAGAGAACGTCTTCCTTTACGGCATCCATCTCCTCGGATGAAAGAGGAAGGGCGCTGGTAACCTCAGCTGAAGCACCGCTGATGGTTGCTCCTTCCAAGACTTCAACTTTACCAGCTCTTACACCTGAGAAGAACTCATTGATTAATGCGTGCTGACGTTTTTCATCCAGCGACTCACCCACCAATTTTTGAGCTGCTGCGATAGCCAACGCAGCGATTTGAGAACGCAAATCACCGAGCATGCGGTCTCGCTCAACATGAACTTCAGCCAGGGCAGCTTCACGCGCCTTGGTAGCATCTGCTTCAGTTGTTGCACGAATTTCTAAAGCAGCCGTTTCGGCGCGTTCGGTTGATTCACGTACCACCTGGTTGGCTTTATTTTGAGCTTCCGCCAGGATCTTCGCAGCATCCTGCTCTGCATTCGCCCTGGCTTCACTGGCTATGCGAGCATCTTCCAATCCCTGGGCGATCTTCTGCTTGCGATTATCGAGCATCTTAAGGATGGGTTTATATGCCCAGGCATATAAAAGAATACAGATAATTGTGAAATTAAAGATTTGGAATACTAAATAACCTAAGCTTATACCTAGTTTTTCCATAGCCGATGTGCTCCCAGGTGGATTAGCCCACGAAGATGATGATCAAGGCGACAGCCATGGCGTAAATCGCGACAGCTTCAGCGAAAGCCATGCCCAGGATCATATTCGTCTGGATGATACCGGCTGCATCAGGGTTGCGACCCATAGCCTGCACACCACCGGAGGCAGCCAAGCCTACACCAATACCAGCACCAATGGCCCCTGCCATAGCCAGACCAGCGCCTACTAATTTTAAAGCTGACACAAAAGCGACGGGATCATTCATCTTAACATACTCCTTCTCAAAATAATATCAATAGCGATTAATGATGCTCACCAATATGCGCAATGGTGGCACTGCTGATAAATACTGTGGCTAGCAAGAAAAACACATAAGCCTGGATGGTACCAAAAAACACTTCAAATCCATATAAGAATGGTGGAATGGCAACTGCTACCAACGCTCCAATGATGGAGAGTAGTAAAGCCCCAGCAAAAATATTGCCAAATAGACGGAAGGTAAACGAAAGGACTTTGGCGAACTCGAGGATAGCCTCCAGAATACCCACCGCAAAATTGATCATACCGAAGATGCCTCCGGAAACCAGCTGCTTCACCTGGAAATACTTGGAGAAATATCCTGGTCCGATTGCCCAGGCACCATAGACCTGGGTCAGGATGACCGTGATGATGGCGAGGGCTAAGGGGAAATTCAAGTCAGTGGCAGAGCCGCGAAAAAATGGGACAATAGCACAAGCTGTACAACTCGTGCCAGCAGATTCCTCACCCTTTCCTTCTTCTGTTATAGCAGCAGTTACTGGCTGCGACTTATCCACAGTAACTACTTCAAGACTTCCAATATGAAACAAGGTTACGGGTGCATAACCGCTACCAGTTGGAGATTGCTCTATGCGGCCGATGCTCTCAAAGCCGGGCACTAGCTTGACCATATTCGCAAAAAAGATCAACAGAAAGATAGTAGCCGGGATGGGAAATATTCTCTTGGCCCATTTTCCAGCCGAGCCTTCAACACTGTTCCATAAGAACTCAAAAATGGCTTCAAATGCGTTGTAAAAACCACCTGGTACCAGCTTACCGCTCTTTACAAATCGATATGCGCCGAATGCGATGATGATCAAGATAACATCAGTGAGCAGTGTTGCCAATATTGAGTTGGTGATTTGAAAACTACCGATATGAAGTCCCGTCGGTTCAGCTGCCAGTATCACCACCGGACTCACCGGCTTTAAAATTGATGGCCCGATGAAGGCAGCATAAATACCCACCCCAATCAATGCCAGAATGATCCAGCGTTTTACACCAAATCGCTTTTTCGGTTTTTCTTCACTCACGCTTCTCTTCCTCCTCCACCGGCTTTGGTTGGGCAGTAGTCGGCTTGTTCGGATTAATACTGTTCACTGCCCGCATCGCCAACTTATAAGTGAGGAAGAGCGAAAACGGTGCAGAACCTAAGGTAAATATGATGGTAAAAATTGGTTTCGTGCCTAATAACTTATCCAACCCAATACCAGCAAACAATGATACTAACACAATGATGAGGGTTGCGCAACCAATCTGACCACCGACCGAATATACAGCTAAATTAGGACCGGTCTGAGATTTATTTGGTGGCTCAGAAGGGTGATTACTAATGCTCATAGCGGGCAGATTTTATCATATTGGTATTCCTGCCGTCAACATTATCCATCGGATCCATGTAATCATACCATTTGGTCTATAAAGTCATCTTAGAACAACGATGATGCAATCTTGGTCGACAAATTGAACCATGGTCCAAATAAAGTACCAACCAGGATAATGCCAAAAATCAAGACTGATAATGCTATCGCATATGATCTAGAGATGGTTAATGGTTTGTCCTCATCGTCTGAGCGGAACAGATAAACATATTTTAATACCGTCAAGTAGTAGTAAAGACCTACGATGGAATTAAGCACACCTACAAAAGCCAACCAAATGAGACCGACCTTTACTGCGGCGGCGAATACGAAAATTTTCGCCACAAACCCTGCCAATGGTGGCATTCCTGCCAATGACAAAAAAGCAACCATCATCGCCAATGCCAACCAAGGTTTTCGCCTGCTTAAGCCTGAGTAAGCAGAAATCTCATCAGAACCGACCACCTGCGAAAATGTTACCACAATCCCAAAGGCAGCCAAATTGGTGATCAAATATGCAATCAGATAGAAAACCACACTCGTCAAGCCTAATTGCGATATCGCAACTACCCCAATAAGGATATATCCGGCATGCGCAATGGATGAATATGCCAACAAGCGTTTTATATTTTTCTGCACCAATGCCAGGACGTTCCCAACCGTCATGGTGAGCACTGATACAATTGCCAGCATGTTGATCCAATCAGGCGCTACAGAGGGAGTGAAAATTGCGACCAATACCCTTAAAACAACCACGAACCCGGCAGCTTTCGAGGCTGTGGATAGAAATCCAGCAATCGGGGTTGGTGCACCTTCATATACATCCGGTGCCCAAAAATGGAATGGGAATGCGGAGATCTTAAAGCCAAAGCCTACCAATATAAGGAGCAGGCTGCCAATCACCGCAATCTTCGGGAATTGTAAGTTATAAAAACTGAGTGCGATCTGATAAATATTCGTTTGTCCAGTAAAGCCATAGATCAAGCTAAAGCCGTATAGCATAATCGTTGAAGCTGCGGCACCAAACAGCAGGT
>Ga0315291_10010868_pt1 | contig 11103 bp, 12 predicted proteins | sample YL17G12_20_MG_FD_203070 | JGI IMG/M metagenome (GOLD analysis project Ga0315291, IMG submission 203070) | Sediment microbial communities from Yellowstone Lake, YNP, Wyoming, USA - YL17G12_20 | ecosystem: Environmental > Aquatic > Freshwater > Lake > Sediment | place: USA: Wyoming | collected... | reverse complement strand
ATCGCACTTGGGATATCCGGCGCGATTCAGCATATGATAGGCGTTGCGAACAGCGAAACAATAGTCGCGGTCAACAGCGACCCAAACGCACCTATTTTCAAACACTGTGATTACTACATAATAGGAACCGTTGAAAAAATTGTGCCGGAGCTATCCGAAGCACTGATGAAAAAACAATAAAAAGGAACTGCCGTGGCCGTAACAAACTTAAATAAAACTTCGGTACTTATTGTCGGTGCAGGACCAGCAGGACTCGCCGCCGCCATTACACTCAAAAATCAGCAGCCACAAACAGAAATCTGCGTAATCGACAAGGCCGCCGAGCCGGGAAACCATAATCTCTCAGGTGCCGTGCTCGAGGCCGACTGCCTCAATACACTCCTGGCAGCGGTCGATAAAGACTGGAAACAATCCGAACAGGCAAAAGAAATCCTCGCATACAAGGTAACAAAAGACAATCTCCTGTTCCTGGCAGGAAAAAATTTTCCCTTCAATATCTCCATATCAATAAAACTTGCAAAGGCACTGAAACTGAACTTCGCACAGATGAGCCATATGGGCGATTATATAGTATCCATAAGCAAACTGACAAAATGGCTGAGCCAGGCGGCAAAGAACCTCGGCGTAGAGGTAATACACGGCTTTGCCGCTGAAGATATTATTTACGATGAGAAAAAAAATGCCGCCCTCGGCGTAAAACTTGTTGACCAGGGACTCGATAAGCTCGGCCAGAAGCAGCCAAATTATGTCGCAGGCGAAATTATAAATGCAGATGTAATCGTCCTTGCCGAAGGATGCGATGGCCTTGTAACAGAAAAATTCATAGAGAAGGCGGGCCTTGTCAGGCGGGCGAATCAGCTTTATTCCGTCGGCGTAAAAGAAATTATCAAGGTAAGCAATGAGCAGTTCAGAAAATTCACCCACGGCCGGGCCGTCCACGCATTAGGATACCCCCTCTGGACACCGGTCCTCGGACCTGCGATGTTCGGCGGAGGTATAATGTATCCGGCAAGCGAAAACCACATTGCCGTGGGAATGATTGTGGGGCTCGACTGGAAATACTGTGATTTCAATCCGCAGGATGCTTTGACCAATTTCAAAAATCACAGATTTGTAAAAAAATTCATCGAAGGCGGAACAATCGTCGAGGCCGGAGCAAAAATGATTCCCGAAGGCGGTTACTTCGCCCTGCCGAGAAACCCGCAAACCAGCGCCATCGGAAAAGCCAATGTCCTTTTGCTCGGCGATGCCGCGGGGTTCGTAAACATGCTGAAAATCAAGGGCATACATAACGCAATAAAATCCGGCATTGCTGCAGGTGCGGCGATTGCAGGGTGTACAAACAACCCCGCCGCAATAGCATCGAAATACACCGAACTGCTGAATATGTCCGGCGTAATCGAAGAAATGAAACAGGCGGCAAAATTCAGACAGACCGTAGCAAAACTGGGGCCGCTGTTCGGAATACCTCTGTCAATCCTCGGCGGCAAACTGCCAAAATTCAAAATCAAAAAAGATTATGAGGTTTTAACGAGCAAAAAATATAAATACAAGCCGTCAAAAAATTACGACAAAGACACATTTACCGCAATGGCTGCGACGGAACATCGTGAAGAACAACCCAGCCATTTGACTATAACCAATACAAATATCTGCGCACAAAAATGCACACCCGGATTTAATTCGCCCTGCATTACCTTCTGCCCGGCAGGAGTCTATGAGACAGTAAACGAACAGGTAAAACCTGCAAATCCCTCAAACTGCCTGCACTGCAAGACCTGTCAGAGAAAATGTCCGTTTGATAATATCAGATGGACGGCGCCAGAGGGCGGCGGAGGACCAAGATATAAAAATATGTAATATTAGAATAATAAAAGTTTTATCGCTGCCGCGGCGGCGAGTATTTCAACTGCCCGCTTGAACCATTTATGGGAGATATTCTTTAAAATCAAAATGCCCGCAAAGGCGCCGACAGCAATAAGGCCAAGCATAATAATATCAGCACAAGCAGATTCGAGAGTTATTCTGCCTTCGCTGACAAACACGGGAATCTTGAGCCAGTTGATAATAAGAAAGAACCATGCGCCTGTCCCGATGAATTCATATTTCGGCAGTCTCATCGCAAGAAGATAAATAATCATAATCGGCCCGGCGGCGTTTGCAAGCTGGGTCGTAAGACCCGCAAAAAAACCCATCGCAACCGCAAACAACCAGTGCTGAGGTACATTAAAATCATCCTGCTGTTTTCTGTCTCGAAGATAATTAAAAACGAGCATAACAAGCACAATCAGACCTATTACAGGTGCCAGCTGGAAGTCGGCGATATGCCTGACCGTCAGGGACCCGGCTGCAATACCGACGAGAGCGGCAGGCAGAAGTCTTAAAATATGATTCCATTTAGCATGACTATGATAGTAACCGACCGCAAACAAATCAGCCATCGCAAGAAGCGGCAAAAGCAGACCAGTTGAGGCCTTTGCAGGAAAAAACGCCGCAATAAGAGGCACAACAACTATCCCCAGTCCGGGCAGGCCTGTCTTGTTTATGCCTACACAGACGGCACAGATACAAAGCACAAACCATTGTGTGAAACTGTAATCCTGCGGTAATAAATTTATAAAACCTGAAAGCATAACAATACAGAATATCAGCAATTCACAGTTCTAAAGGCAAAAAAATGGCTGTCCCACAAAGCTTTCTCCGCCGGACAGCCATCCAGAATTAAATCTCTAACGATTATTTGCACTTACCAGCATGCTTCTCAGGGTCTTTTTCAAATTGTTTTTTGCAGCCCTCACAACAGAAACAATACCGTTTGCCTTTGTATTCAGTGCAAATGCTCTTATTCGCTGCTTTACCATCCCCAATGGCACACATCATCTTCTCACACCGCTTTGCTGCCGCATTTGCATCAGAAACGCTCTTTGCCTTCTTCACATCAGAGGGCTTCTTACCTTTCATTGGGCAGGTTTTCACGGCGTTTGCGTCCGCAACTTTGCCTGTACTGCCGGTTTTTACCTCACCTGCAATAGAAGCCTTCGGAGCAGCCTGCACACCCTGTGCTCCCGTCTTGGCCTGTTTCTCACAGCCAACAAAAATCAGAATCGATGCCATTACTGCTGTCAAAACAAAACTACAACATGTTTACTTACTTTTAACTGCCTAATTACCCCTTTCAAAATAAGTCCTTTAAGTTTATATTCTTAATTCGTGCTGTCCAGACAAAAATTGGGGCGCAAAAAAATACAGTTTATTCATATACCGGCCCTGCTGCCGAGATATTCGGTTTTCGGCAGGCCGCCGGTAAGAGGCAAAGCATAATCAACAAACGCCGGCGTTATGCCGTTGCCGTCTTTGTTAATAAATTCAGAAGGCATTGATTTTGTCTTTTCAGCGACATTGGCAAGGGCCGTTCTGAAAAGTTCAACCGCATAATTTTTGCCGCCGCCGAGGCGTTTTATCGCGACAGAACCGCTCACATTCGTCATCGCAAGTTTAACCGCCTCAACACCGCAGCGGCGAGCCTCGGATGCGTCGACCGATGACTGCAATCCTGCAAAGCTCCTCTGCAGATAACCAAATGTATCGGCACGAACTCGCTTGACCTTCAAACTGCTCTTAATCTGCGCTGCGAGATAATCTGCAAGTGTGCCTGTGCCGGAAAGCTGGATATTGCCATGTGAATCGTGCTCATCTGTTTCGGTAATTTTCTCTGCCCATGTTTTATGGTCAGTATCGCTGATACCTTCGCTAACTGCAACCACACATCTGCCCAGTTTCCTATAAACAGTTTCTACATCGGAGAGAAACTTCTGCATTGAAACAGGTCTTTCCGGAAAATAAAGCAAATGCGGGCCGTCATCGTCTCTTTGTTTGCCAAGTATGGCAGCAGCAGTAAGAAAACCGGCGTGCCTGCCCATTAGACAATCGACCTTTATACCCGGCAGAGCCCTGTTGTCGAGGTCGTCGCCCATAAGCGCACAGGCGACGAATTTTGCCGCTGTGCCGTAGCCGGGACAGTGGTCGGTAACGAGCAGGTCATTGTCGATTGTCTTTGGAATATGAAAGGCCCGCAGTTCGAAACCTGTCTGCTGCGCCATATTATTTATGATAAAGCAGGTATTTGCAGAATCGTTGCCGCCGATATAAAAGAAATAACGAATATCGTGCTTTTTAAACACATCAAGAATTTTTTTACAGTATTCCGCATCGGGCCTGTCTCTGCTTGAGCCGAGGGCCGATGAGGGGCTTGCTGCAACGGTTTCAAGCACATCGGCAGAGATTTTCTTAAGGTCTATGAAATTTTCCTTCACGATGCCGCTTACCGCGTGAACAGCACCGTAGAGATTCTTAATCTCAGAATGTTTTTTCGCCTCTTCAATTACACCGACTAAAGAAGCATTGATAACACCTGTCGGACCGCCCGACTGGCTGACGACAGCATTTGCTTTCGGTGCATTTGCCATTTTTAAAACCTTTCAAATTGTTTTTTATGTATGAATTCTTACGTTTTAAGCCCACGGCCGAACAATTATACAAATTTGGCTGCCGGCAGCAAGTCAAAACTGACTTTACATAAACTCGATTGTCGTTTAGGATTATGAAAAATAACTTCGCAGGTCTGTTTTATGAGCACTGTTGCGGTTGTTGAATTTAAAAATTATACCCAAAGCATCCCTGTCGCCCTTGAGCTTGCAGGGGCTGAAAAAATCCTGCCTCAGGCCGGCACGATAATCCTCAAACCCAATCTGACAAATTCTTCTCCGCCGCCTGTTACAACATCAGTTAAAATGGTTGAGGCTGTTTACACTTATTGCGTCAGGCAGACAAAGGCAAAAATCATAATTGGCGAAGGCTGCGGCAGCGGAAATACGTTTGATATCTTTAAGGAACTCGGATACACAGCTTTGGCCGAAAAATATAAAATCGAACTTGTCGATTTCAACGAGGCGGATGCAGTTTTGCTCGAGAACAAAAATGCACTGCAGCTAAAACAGCTTTATTTGCCGAAGATAGTTTTAGATGCATTTATAATTTCCATGCCGGTCCTCAAGGACCACAGCTTCACAGGCACAACGGTCGCAATGAAAAACATGTTCGGCCTTGCACCGGGAAAATATTATAAAATCGGATGGAACAAATCAAAACTGCACAGCCCGTCAACAGACAAATCTGTAGTCGATGTCTGTATGTATAAAAAACCCGGGCTTTGTATTGTCGATGCATCGGTGGCACTAGCCGGAATGCATCTTTCAGGAACAGAAAAGAAAATCGGCAAACTAATTGCCGGCAGCGATTGTGTCGCAGTCGATGCTGTCGCAAGTCAAATGCTCGGACATAAACCACAGAACCTCGAATACCTTGCTGAGGCAAACGGCCTGCTGGGAGATATGAAAAATATCAATATTATAAAAGGATAGGCCCTGTGAAAATCGGGATAATCAGCGATAGTCACGACCACCACGCAAACGCACTTAAAGCTGTCGAAATTTTTAAGAACGAGCAGGTTCAATATATTCTGCACGCAGGTGATATCATTTCGCCGTTTACCGCCAAGGCCTTTGGTGAAGTAAAGAATGCAAGATTCATCGCGGTATTCGGTAATAACGACGGCGAAAAGTCCGTACTTAAAAGCACTATCGAAAGTTTCGGCGGCGAAATTCATCGCGACCCGTATCGCGGCAAAATCGCAGGCAAAAAGATTTTTATGACACATAAGCCGGGCATTCTGGACGAAGCGATTGCAGGCGGAAAATATGACCTTATCGTTTACGGCCATACCCATTTTAGGGATATCAGAACTGTCGGAGAAACGCTTATCATAAACCCCGGTGAATCCACCGACTGGCTCAGCGGCAAAGGAAGGCTTATAATACTTGATACAGAAAGCTCAAAGATAACAGAAATGGAGCTTTAAGAGCTCAACGATTCTTCTGAAATGTGCCGACAAACTGATTGTTGCTCAATTTTATCCTCGTAAGTATGCCGGCTTTGGCCTTTTGACTGTACCAGAAATCCTGCAAAACAGGAAACCCCTGCTCAATAGGAAATCCCTTCCACTCTTTCGTTCCTATCTTCTGTGTATCATAACCGGGACCAAGACTAAAAAGAACCCACTTTACAGGACAGGTTTTTCTATCCATGTATTTTACGAGTTGACTATTACCATCGGCTGGAAAACTGCAGGGGATATATAAATATCTATCAGGCGATTTAAGACCAAGCTGAGTAAAGGCCTTGCCTACGGCAATGTATTTATATGAGTGCCTTCTGTAAAATTTATCTTCAATATCACTGAAATGAATAAGACTTGCTTTGCTGCCGGGGATATAGCCGCCGTCGACAAGCTCCGGTGGCAGTGAATACATATGCCCCTGTGCCATACAGTCCCACCGTGCCGGAGGCCAGGAGTTGTTGCTGAATTCGTAAGCCTCGAGGGCAAGACCTACCTGATTAAGTTCCTGATTAACCACAAGAATTTTAGCCTGAAGTCTTGCTCTTGAAAGCGATGGATACAAAATCGCCAGCAGAGCCGCTACAATCGCCATAACAACGAGCAGCTCAATCAGCGAAAACCCTTTTAATAATTTATGGTGTCGTGCAATCATCGAAAGAGGGATTTGAGCATTTCAGCCAGTCCGAAGCTAATTCAGCAAAATCGGCAAAATTCACAATACAGTCCCTGTTAATATCACCTGCAAAGTAACCATTCAGACCGCAATTATCGGCTAATACGCTGCCATTGCCGTCGTAGTTTATAACCCATAGTCTATATCCGGTTTTAAAATCTGGATATTCGCCCGGCGCTTCTTGGTCAAAAATACCTATCACATCAATCGGCCCTGTCGGCATAGGATATTTTGAAAAACCTTCGCCACGGCCGAGATTAACATCAAAGATGTGACCACTGCTGTCGCCAATAACAAGGTGGCCATCCGGCTGCCAGTTACCGCTGATAATGTTTATGTCATTAACCCTTACCAGCATTCCCTGATAACGTTCACAGCCAACTGCTCTTGTATAGTCAAAAATAAAATTGTTCGCATCCTTTACCATGGCCAGTATGATTGGTTCCGGCTGGGGCAGGCCTGCTACAGGGTCTATCAAATCGATAACGAAATTATTGTTAGGGTCGATTGAATGCCATTCGTTTATATTTGTTTTGCCCCGATAAAACATTATAAACCCCGTTACCCGAACCCTGTCGCCCGGCTGAAATTCGTAGTTGCCATTTGGGTCGTGACCTATTCTGTAAAGCTCGTCTGCCCACTGCTGCTCGCTGTAAATCTGGCCAAGGCTAAAATTGTTTTTTCTCATATATATGGCCGTGCCGGCATGGTCACCGGCGTTGCCCTGAACATAAATCTGCCACTCTTCATTTACATCCATCATCTGCTCAGGCTTGTTCAGGATTATACCTTCTATAGAAGCACTATTATAATCATACGCATAGCAGCCTTGGACAGGAAAGCCATCAGGACCAACCTGCTGTAAATCCCAGTTTGTCACGGCAGAACAAAAAGCCGTGAATAAAAACAAAACTACCAATGCACAAACTACTCTTCTGTCTTCCTGCATCGCAAAACCTTTCTTCAAAACAAACGCGCATAAAAAAAACAAAATCGTGATACCAAGAATACTATAGCCTTCTGTTTTTGGCAAGAAATAATATGGAAAAACCAGAAAATTTCCGTAAAATGGCCTGAAAATATGAATACTATCTTGAAAGTTACCGAAATGTCTAAAAACGAACCTTTTGTAGCTGTTTTGAGCGAAAAAACAGAGCATCAGCCTCTTTTAAGGGGCGCCCCTCAAACCGGCGGAATGAAATCCGGAAGAGTTTATCTGCTGCCCGGCCAGGACTGCGGAGCACATTCAACCGAGGAAAACGAAGAAATGCTTGTTTTCCTTTCCGGCAAAGGTCAGGCTGTTACCAGCAATAGAAAAACTCTCGAAGTCGGGAAAGGGAAAATAATTTATATACCGCCGCAGACCGTTCATAATATAATAAATACCTCAGATGAGCCGTTGTGTTATGTTTACTGCGCGGCGCCGACAGGCGGTAACGGAGAAAAACAAAATGTCTGATATCGAACGAATAGGCGTATCGCTTGAAAATGACCTGCTTACGGCATTCGATAAGGTAATCTCCAACAAAGGCTATAAAAACCGCTCAGAAGCAATACGAGACCTGATTCGTTCCAATCTTTCACAGATAAAACTCGAACACAAAAAAACATCCGCTATCGGCGCAATATTTCTTATTTACGACCATCATACCGCACACATTTCGAACGTCTTTAAAAAACTGCGGCACGGCAAACCTATAAGAACCATTTCTTCCATCCATGTCTATATCGACCAAAACAACTGCCTCGAGATTCTGATTGTAAGAGGTATGGCCTCAGATATAAACATGATGGGCGAGAAAATGATAAGCCTTCGCGGCGTCAAGCACGGTTATATCAACCTCGTGGCAATAGAAGGCGATGAAAAAAACCATGAATGAACACAAATTAACACGAATTTATTTTTTCGGTTAGCCCGCTGATTTATTCGGTGGGTTTTTGTCTGCTTAGCCTTTAACGCAAATCAGGGGTAATAACCTTGCAACTTTTTTTGCAAGGCCTGCGTTTGCAGTAGCTTCAACAACGGCACTTACGTTTTTATATGCATCGGGAGCTTCTTCTGCAAGGCCGCGCATTGAGCGCGATTTTATTATTATCTTCCGCTCGGCAAGTTCCCTGACAATCTGACTGCCCTGCCATTGTTTTGCCGCCTGTGTCCTGCTCATACTTCGGCCTGCACCGTGACAGGCTGAGCTGAACGCAAGAGACTCGCTCTCGTTCGTTCCGGCAAGGATATAAGAAGCTGTGCCCATTGTGCCGCCAATTAAAACCGGCTGACCTAACTCTCTGTATTTTGGCGGCAAATCGCTATTTCCCGGCCCAAACGACCTTGTCGCTCCCTTGCGATGGATAAGTAAATTTTTATTTTTGCCGTTTATCTTATGCTCCTCCATTTTTGCGGTGTTATGACTTACATCATAGAGCATTTTCAATTGTGCTTTGGGGAAAATCCTCATAAAAACACGCCTGACAAGTTCGGTTAAAATCTGCCTGTTGGCAAGTGCACAATTTATTCCGGACCGCATCGCACCAAGATAATCCTGACCGAGCGGACTATTTACAGGCACTGATGCGAGTTCTCTGTCGGGAAGGTCAATGCCGAAACCTGCCGCCTGAGAAGCCATTTCCCTTAGATAATCAGTTCCTATCTGATGACCGAGGCCGCGAGAGCCGCAGTGGATGCTTACCAGACAATCGCCTTTTTTCAAACAGAAGCCTTCGGCAATTTGCTCATCATAAATATCAACGACCTTTTGAACCTCAAGATAATGATTGCCTGAGCCGAGCGTTCCCATTTGCTCCCGCTGTCTTTTTTTCGCCTGTGGCGAAACCTTTGCAGGTATAGCGCCTTTTACGCAGCCGTGCTCCTCTATAAAATCCAAATCCTCTTTTGTGCCGAAGCCTTTTTCAACCGCCCAGACCGCACCGCCTGAGAGCATGTTATCGAGCTGAGCAGTGCTTAAAGTGATATTGCCCGTACTGCCAAGGCCGGCTGGAATATCGCGAAACAAGGCCTCGGCAAGTTTTTCACTTATGCCGGCAATATCCTCTTCAGATAAACCCGTATGAAGTGTCCTTACACCGCAGGCGATATCAAAACCGACGCCGCCTCCGGAGATTACACCGCCGGCTTCAGGGTCAAAGGCAGCAACGCCGCCGATACAAAAACCATAACCCATGTGTGCATCCGGCATCGCAAAAGATGCCTTGACTATCCCCGGCAATGCTGCCACGTTGCAGACCTGAGATATGGTTTTTTCATCCATATCTTTTATCAGTGTACTATCAGCAAAGATTACGCCCGGAACTTTCATCTTTCCGAAAGGCTCTATCTGCCAGATATTTTCTGAAATTTTCTTTAATTCGGGTCTTGACATTGTTTTAACCGTTATACATCAATTACACATTGAACAATCCAGTTGCCGTTGTGTTTTTTCACACTTAGCTGATTAAGCGTTACAGCTTTCGGCTCTACCGCAGGGGCGTGTTTTTTACAATTTATCTTTTCGCCCCATATTGTTGCAGAAACTTTTAAGTTTTCAACCCCGCACCTTCGAATATTCAAATTTGAATTGTCTGAAGGTGCGGGGTCAATCCGGACTTCAAACCGGCTAAAAAGCATTTTTCGCACGGCCATTTCATATATAACCGAATTGAGCCAGTCAACAAGCAGAAGCTCATTATTTTCGGCAGAGCATTCTATTTTCACAGATTCAATTTTGGCTACATTATTCGGTTCTGTAACAATCGCCGTAAGTCCGACAGCGGCATCCTCAAACGCTTTGCCTAAACTATCAGCAGTTGCTTTTATACCAATATCAGCCTGATGGGCAAAATGCTCCCACATAACAAGAAAATCCTAAGCACTAAATCCGAAATACGAAACAATATCAAATCACCAAAATTCAAATGTTCAAAACTATTTTGAGTATTTGAGAATTAGAATTTTGAATTTGTTTCGAATTTCGATATTCGGATTTCGAATTTTAATACCTATAATGTTCCGGCTTGTAAGGGCCTTCGACAGGAACGCCTAAATATTTTGCCTGCTTCGGTGTAAGCATAGTAAGAGAAACACTCAACCTGCCAAGATGAAGCCTTGCGACTTCTTCATCGAGCTTTTTGGGCAGTGTATAAACCTTTTTTTCAAAACCGCCTTTTGCAAGCATCATCTGAGCAAGGCACTGGTTCGTGAAACTGTTGCTCATCACAAAGCTCGGATGGCCGGTTGCACAGCCGAGATTCACCAGCCTGCCTTCTGCCAGGACTATAATTGACCTTCCCGATTCGAGCGTCCACTTATCAACCTGAGGCTTTATATTCTGCCGTTTGCACTTCGGATTGCTGGTAAGATATTTCATATCGATTTCATGGTCAAAATGGCCGATATTGCATACGATGGCCTCGTTTTTCATTTTTTCCATATCTTCGCCGCCAATGACATCACAGCAGCCGGTAGCGGTAACGAATATAT
>Ga0315291_10010866_pt1 | contig 11104 bp, 10 predicted proteins | sample YL17G12_20_MG_FD_203070 | JGI IMG/M metagenome (GOLD analysis project Ga0315291, IMG submission 203070) | Sediment microbial communities from Yellowstone Lake, YNP, Wyoming, USA - YL17G12_20 | ecosystem: Environmental > Aquatic > Freshwater > Lake > Sediment | place: USA: Wyoming | collected... | reverse complement strand
ATATGGTTGCGTCAAGCGCTCGACTCGGCGAGTGACTTGATTGTGTACGCGCATCCTAAGCTCAAGAGCATTGAGCAGCGTCAGGAGTCTCCCTTGGATGACCTATCTGCGGAGGAGAAGCTCCTTCACATTGAGAAGATGGCTGAGGAGTTGAGGCTCGAGATTGCATCTAAGGTCCATAAACTAAGCCCCCCAGAAGAAGATGAATGAGATTTATGCAGCATTACTTGAGGAAGCGGTTAGCAAAGGGAAGAAGTATTTCATCCTCGATGGGTCATTTAAAGAGCAGCGAGAGTTTATCAACGACGCCAATAGGCTTAAAGCTATCTTTTGTACCCGAAGAGCTGCAAAATCTTATACATGTGGACTCTATCTCGTTAAGACATGCCTGGAGAATCCAGGCGTTAATTGTCTATTCATTGGCCTTACTCGATTGGAAGCGAAGGGAATCATCTGGAAAGATATTCTCAAGGATATCGACCAAAAGCATGGGCTTGATATTGCATTCAATGGCACTGAACTCACGGCGACATTTCCTAATGGGTCCGTGATCTGGGTTACTGGCGTTGACGCTGACGCCGATGAAATGAAGAAATTACTCGGTAAGAAGTACAAGCTCTGCGTGCTCGACGAAGCATCCATGTATTCCATTGACCAAAGGATGCTGATTTACGGGATCCTGAAGCCAGCGACGACTGACCAGCGCGGAACGATCTGCATGGCCGGTACTGCCTCTAATGTGACTGACGGCTTGTTCTTTGACATCACGACTGGCAAAGAAGCAGGATGGAAGCTATTCCAGTGGACGGCTGAGGACAACCCCTATGTGGCTGAGCAATGGCGAGAAGAGATCGAGGATATTAAGAAGAATCGTCCTAAGTTTATGGAGACGACTCTTTTCAAGCAATGGTATCTCAACCAGTGGGTAATTGACGAAGATGCGCTCGTATATAAATTCAATCCGATTCGCGATTGCGTTCCAAATCTTCCTATGGGGCTGCCTTCTTGGAATTATGTTCTCGGACTCGACTTGGCTCATTCACCTGACTCTACGGCTTTTGTTGTCGGTGCTTATCATGCGCTTAGCCCTACGCTTTATATTGTATATGCTTACAAAGAGATAGGCATGGATCTGACTTCGGTAGCCGAGAAGGTGCGCTCCCTCGAGGTAGCCTTCCCCTTTGAGGTGAAGGTGGTTGATGGAGCCAATAAACAAGCGGTTGCAGAGCTGAATAACCGGCATGGGACTAACCTCTTGCCCGCGGACAAGACCGGTAAAGTTGACTTCATTACTATTATGAACGATGATTTTATCCAAGGTCATATCAAGCTGCTCCCTCAGACCAAGGATCTTCAAGCTGAGTATCAAAAGCTAGTCTGGATCACGGACGCAAGTGGGAAGGTCAAAGAACCCAAGAAAGAAAATCCAAACATCCATCAGGATCTAGCGGACGCGGCTCTCTACATGTGGCGTTACTGCTATTCCTATCTGTTTAAAGATGCGATACCCTTCAAGGATATGAGCAAGATCGAGAACTGGGAGCCGGTTCATATTAAAAAGCTAGAAGATCAAGTAAAACAAGCGCAGAATCCCCACGGGCTTGATGCTGAATGGAATGAAGTTTGGCAAGAAGACTGGGATAATCAGGATTTTATGTGAAGGATAAGCAGATGACTATCGACCAACTAAAAGAATTGTTCCCTCAACTAAAAGAGTACGGCGTGACACACTTCAGGCTAGGAAATTTAGAGATTAAGATGCCTGAACAAAGAACCTTTGGGGCGCCCAGGCAGGACAATCTTCCCGAGATGCAGGATGTTCCTCCCGATCTCAGAGCGGATGACTTGATGAGTTTTGACAAGGTGTTACACTGGTCTAGTGATAACACTGAAGAATCAACACTTCCCTTAACGGGTGAGAAGACTCTCGACGAGGTAATCTAGCATGGAAAAGCGCCCAGACTTTAAAGACTTTTTACCAAAGGACTCGAGAGAAGCTAAGGATGCGGCGGCTAAGAAGGAGATCCTGAAGTCATCGGCTTATCGCTGGTGGCTTGCTAAAGAAGAAATGCTCCCCGCTGCAGTCATGACTCAGGTAGCAGCAATCATTCAGTCAGACCGTGGCAGGATTGACTCGTATAACACCTACGCGAAGCTCTACGGGACTTTCACTCCTACTTTCTGGAATGGGTATCAGCTAGCAAGCTCTGGCAAGCCCTCGGGTCCAGTGCGTGAAAGACTGAGCTACAACATTGTCCAGAGCTGCATTGATACCGTGACTTCCATGCTGGTCCAGAACAAGCCTAAGCCCATGTTCCTGACTAGCGCGGGAGACTCAAAGCTACAACAGAAGGCCAAGAAGCTTGACGCATTCTGCTATGGGCTTTTCTATCAGAACAATCTTTATGTGAAGAGCCGCAAAGCGTTTCGAGATGCGTGTGTATTTGGTGAAGGCATCATCCATGTTTATGCGGAAAATGGGGTAATCAAATATGAGCGCGTCTTGCCGTATGAGATCCTTGTCGACTACCTCGAATCCCATTACGGGCCGGAAGCTACAAAATCACTGCACAGAATTAAGAATATTGACCGCACGGAACTCGCGGAGATGTTCCCTGAGAAGAAGAAAGAAATTTCTCAGATGGCGGGAACTAATCTTTTCATTTCTGCGGCTAACCGCTCGGTATCTGACACCGTTACTGTAGTCGAGTCTTGGCGCTTACCTTCGGGAGATTCACCAGGCCGGCATTGCATAGTAACTGCTGATACCGTACTCTTTGAAGAGGACTATGAACAAGACTTCTTTCCTTTTGCTATCATGCGCTACTCTACTCGGCTTTACGGCTTCTATGGTCAAGGCATGGCGGAGCAACTCGTACCCTTACAGGTGGAAATTAATAGAACTCTTATATCTATTCAGCGTAGTTTGTATCTTGGCGGCACTCATAAGATATTCGTAAAGAACGGCTCGAAGGTCATCAAGTCTCACTTCGATAACATGATCGGGACCATCTTAGAATACTCGGGTGATACACGTCCTGAGTACATTGTCCCTCAGCTAGTGCAACCTGAGATTTACTCTCATCTCCAGAACATGATCGGGATGGGCTATCAGCTCCCTGGCGTCTCTCAGATGAATGCGGTGGGCGTAAAGACTCCAGGAGTAGACTCGGGCCGCGCACTCAGGACTGAGCAATCGATTCAGACTCAGCGTCATACCTCCATGCAGCAGGAATATGAGCAATTCTTTGTGGAGCTTGCAAAGATAACGGTCGCGGTAGCCAGAAAGGAATACGAAAATGGCGTGGATCTTGAAGTTAATGTCCCAGGTAAGAGATTTATTGAGAAGATTAAGTGGAAAGAAGTCAGTCTCGAAGACGATGAATTCTCCCTCCAAATCTATCCCGTCTCCAAGCTCCCGAACGATCCCGAAGGCAGGCTCCAAACCATCCAAGAAATGATGCAGGCAGGTCTAATTGATTCTCAAGTGGGTCGCAGGCTCCTAGATTACCCAGACTTGGATGCCGAAGAGAACCTCGCGAATGCTTCCCAGGATTACCTGCACAAGATCCTGGACGAAATCGCGGACCATGGAAAGTACACAGCTCCCCAGTCGGACGATAACCTCGCGGTAGCGAAGAAGCTTGTTCTTGAGTATATCGCTCAGGCTAAGCTGAATAACCTACCAGAAGAAAAGCTCGATCTTTTGAGACTATTCAACAAGCAGATTGATGCTCTCATGCTCCCCCCTCAGCCGATGGCACCTCCTGGAATGGCTCAGGATCCATCAGCCGGCATTCCTGGTAGTAACGTCGTCCCAATGGCTAATCCTCAAGCTGCTCCTGTAAGCCAATTGTTGCCAAATGTTAATACACAAGCTAACCTTGGATAAATTATGAATAATCCCCAACTGTCCACACAAGAATTAACTCCTCAAGAAGTCCTAGGGACTGAGGGGGAGACTCCTATTGAATCGGCTCCAGAAGCTCCCGCGGCGGATGAGCGTGTATCTTCGAAGCTAGGCACTTTGGTACGGCGCGAGAAGCTTGCGATTGATCGAGAACGCGCTGCAAAAGAAAGAGAATCACAACTCGAGCAACGATTGAGAGATTTCGAAGCTCGAGAAGCAAAGTTAAAAGAGTTTGATGACCTTTGGGATAGGAATCCCCTGGAGGCTATCAAGAGTCGCGGGAAGTCTTATCAGGACATGGTGCAGGTCGCCTTGAATGATGGGAATGTCCCTCCCGAGTTACAGATTAAGAGACTCGAAGAGAAGTTCGATAATCAGGTTCGTAATCAACAGCAGGCTCTGATGCGTGAGAAGGAAGAAGCTGAAAGTCTTCAAGCGCGAAAGGAACAGGAAACGATTGATAACTTCAAGGGTGAAATCAATTCCTACCTAAAAGAGAATGCGGAACGCTATGAATTCATTCATTTTGAAAACAATGAGGATTTAGTTTATGGCGTGATTGACGAACATTATGAACGGACCAAAAACTCGGAAACGGGTGTTGGAGAAGTTCTAACCATTGTTCAAGCTGCTGATAAAGTCGAACAGCATCTCGAGCAGAAGTACGATAAGGTCCGTACTTTGAAAAAAATGCAGACACTTCTTGCACCAAAGCAAGTCAATCAATTGGAAAAGCAGCCATTACCTACAAGTCAAAAGCCGAAGACACTCAGTAATACATTATCAGCATCTCCTAGCAAGCCTCGTAATACCGTGATGAGCGATGACGAGAGGATTGCAAAGGCGATTGCTTACGCGCGAGGACTTCGCGCATAAAGGTAGGAACAAATGGCAACAGTAGCAAGTTTTGTTGGTCAATATAACGAAGGGAATGGCTCAGCCGCCAATGGCCCGTTTATCCCGAATTCATCGGGCGCTCTGGGGATGCAGGAAATTTCCGGCATTCTCAAGCAGATTTACGATGGTCAGAAGTTAGCTATTCTTTATTACAAGAATAACCCACTTCTCTCCATGATGAGAAAGAAGGAAGACTTCTTTGGTGAGACTTATCCATTGCCTACGATTGTCGAGACGCCTACCGGTCTTGCTAACGTATTTGCTAATGCTCAGCTCCCCAATCAGTTGATTGGTGGCGGTACAGGCATCGGGGGTAACCAAGGTCCAGCTAAGTTCGTCAAGTTCATGTTGACTCGCGCAGCTCTCTACGGCGTGCATATCATCGACCGTCAGGCCATGCTGTCGGCTTCCAATAACATTGGAGCTTTCGTCAATGGTCAGATGGCTACCATGGATGCAATGATCCAAGGGACTTCTAATCTAATGGCTCAGCAGCTTTACCGCTCTGGGTCGGGTTCGATTGGTTCGATCTCTACGATCGGCGTAGTGGGTGCTGGTATCATTCAGATGGTGAATCCAACTGATGTTCGTTACTTCACGGTCGGCCAGGTCATGCTGGCAACTAACGTGGATCCTATCCAGGGTGCAACGGTCACTCAACGTGCTGGATACGGCTATGTTGTGGCGATTAACCGCTCGATGGGTCAGGTCACGGTGGGCAATGCGGCAGCGGCTAACCCAAGCACTCCAGCAACCCCTCCAGGATGGGTAGCAGGCGATTACTTGGCAATCAACGGTACTTCTCCGCTGAACGGTCCGGTTGTTTCTGCATCCAATACTCCAGTGGCCATTACGGGTCTTCAGGCTTGGATCGGTAACTCTCAGAATATCACGTCGACCGACGTATTCTTTGGGGTCAACCGGTTCCAAGACACTTGGCGTCTCGGAGGTGGTTTCTACGACGGATCTCAGAACGGTCAGTCCGTGGAAGAAGCTCTCTATGATGGCTCGACGCAGCTATTCATGGAAGGTGGATACCCTTCGCATTGTTTCGTGGGTCCAAATGCTTACGCGGCTCTCCAAAAGAGCTGCGCAGCACGAAATATCTTTGAAACGGAGCTTCCAGGTCATTCCGATGACAATGGGAATGCGCTGCTCTACTTCAAAGGTATTCAGATCCAGGGTGCAGGCTCTAATTTCGTAGTCATCGCAGATAGGAATTGCCCTCCTTACAGTGCATTCCTCCTCTCGATGGACGATTGGGCTTTGTACAGCCTCAAGCAAGCTCCTCATGTGGTGGACGATGATGGCGTATCGTTCTTGCGTCAAACGAATGCAGATGCCTTCGAGTTCCGCTTGGCTGCCTATGCGCAGCTCGGTTGTGCAGCTCCAGGACATTCGATGTTCGTAAAGCTCGCAATTTAATCAGGGCTTAAAACGTCCTGATGACTTTGGCCGTTAGTTAAAACGGCAAGACTAGGCGGGGGATGCCTAGACAATGGGTGAAAGTCCCATAATCTTCTCATGGGGGGCTATGAGAGGATCTAATCCGCCCCTCTTGGCTCAGAACCAAGTTTAAAAAGGAGTATTTTATGAATCGTTATGTCAGACCAGTCATGTTTGCCTTCGAGCCAGATGTCGTTTTCCAATTCACAAAGATTGGTTTTGGAGCAGGTGGCGCTCCAGTCTTAGATACAAAGAACTCCAAAGGAGTTTGCGATGTGTCTCTCAATCAGATTGCCTTCACAGGTGTAACCGCAGCAGCCTCTCCTGTCATCACGGGCGTGACCGACTTCACGGGTCTTTATGTTGGAATGACCATTGTCGGAACAGGGGTCGCAGTAGGTTCAACGATCATTTCCATGAATCCAGGAGCCGGAACGATCACACTCAGCCTTCCAGCAACGGGAGCTAATACTGGATTGACTGCCTCAGGTGGACAATTGACAATTACCTTTGGGTCTCAATTCACTCCATTCAAGAGACTTGATACATACGTCAAGCTCCTTGGCTTGTCGGGTATCTGGGATGAGTCGGATATGCAGGGGGGTGTCGCAACCGCTGCGATTGCTCCATCCGCTCCAGACATTATCATCGTTGAGAATAATATATCAATCGCTGGACTTGCCAGCATTGTGATTCAGCTTGGCTCTCGGGATACGGGCGTCTTTGTCGCAAAGAATCCCGCCAACGGAGAAATGCTCAGACTGTCATTTAGCTTATGCCGCTCAACTGCAATCTAAGGAGCCTGTATGATTATTATGGGTGACAAAAAGAAAACTCTTACCGCGATCTTAGGACCAAGGTCTGAAAATATCGGTGAGAGATCCGAGATTGAGAACGGCGGCGTTGAAGACTCCTTGCTTGCTTGTGCGGAGGAACTCATCTCCGCAGTACATGCCAAGGATGCCCAGGGAGTAGTGGAAGCTCTCCAGGCGGCTTTTGAGCATATGGAAATGCAGCCTCACGCGGAAAACATGGAAGGCCATGAGTAATTGAAAGGGGGGAGTTTACGATGTCTAATTCTTCAGTTGTATCTTTAGGGGCTTTAAGACTTCAGGCACAACAAAGAGCCGATCTCGTAAACTCTCCCGCAGTCAGTGATTCAGAGTGGAACGGTTACATAACCAATTCCTACAAAGAACTTTATGACATGCTGGTGGCGGCGTATGGCAATGATTACTATGTCGCAACGCCCTATCAGTTTGCGATAGGAAGCTCTCAATTCTATCCACTCCCCCCAGACCATTACAAGCTCCTCGGCGTGGATCTCATGTACTCGCAAAGCCCGACTGGGTGGGTCTCTCTCAAGCGCTTCGAGTTTATCGAGCGGAACAAGTATTCATATCCTAATGCCAACTCAAATTATCTTGGCTATACGAATTTAAGATATAGACTATCAGGATCAAACATCGAGTTTATCCCAGTGCCAGCAGCCTCTCAGACCGCACAGATTTGGTATATCCCAGAACCTACTAGCCTCATGTTCATGCCTACCTGCTCAACTACGCTTCTCTCTCCAGTGGTAGGCGTCTCCTTCTCCCAGGAACTCACGGTAGGGATGTCAGTAGCCGGTCAAAGCATAATTCCAGGGACGACTATCATAGCGGTCGATACGACGCTCAACCAAGTCACTCTCTCAAGTCCTGTCTCGAGTACTCAACCGGTCTTGACACTTCAATTCTGGACTGACGCTGTAACCATTGATGGGATCTCCGGCTGGGAAGAGTACGTCATCGTTGACGCCGCGATTAAAGCCATGGTGAAGCAAGAGCAGGATGTTTCAGAACTCAGGATTCAAAAGGCAATGCTCATTGCCCGCATTGAAGGCATGGCAGAAGGGCGAGACGCTGGACAAGCACATCATGTCTCTGATGCTCTCTCTATCAATGGCTGGGGCTATGACGGAGGTGGAGGCGGCGGTGGATATGGAGATGTAGGCTGGGGAGGTGGCTACTGATGCTTAAGCAATTCAAAACAGATGACCTATCCCTTTCCCTGCTCCAGTCGTCCTGGTCTTCGGACCTTAATCCCTTGATTGCTAATCCTGTGAATAGCGTAAACGTACTCAAGAACATCTCTCTCAAAATAGGTTCAAACGTGATCAACCACAAGCTTGGAAGAAATATGCAGGGATGGTTCATAACGGATATTGACGGGGTAGCCACGATCTATAGAAGCGCTCCCATGAATGACTTAACCTTAACCCTGACTAGCTCCGCAGCGGTCACAATTCAACTGGGGGTCTTCTAATGTCTTCATGCCCACTTAACACAAACCAAAGCCCTCAAATGTCGATGTGCGTGCCTGTAGTGGACCAAGATCCAGGCCCTGACTATGCCGTAAACATCAACAACTGTTTAAGCATCATCGACGGACATAATCATTCAGTAGGATCCGGCGCTCCCATTAGCGGGGGGTCAGTTAATATCACGGGTCCATTTAGCTTCAATGGGAATAATGTCTTAGGAGTATCCGCAGAGTTTTTCAACTCATACTCGGGCGCTAACCCTAATAACCCATTCCTGAATCCATCAGACATTACCTGCCTCTATGTATCGGATAACAATCTTTGGTACAACAATGGGAATGGGGAGCCGGTTCAATTAACACTAGGAAATACGATCTCATCAAATCCTACGTCTATCCCTGGACTTCCTGGACCTAGCGGGACTGCATCGTTTTACTTTGACTCGGCTGGGTCAACTTCTTTCGTATGCGTAAAAGCTACCGGCCTAGCGTCAAACCTTGATTGCAAAAGCGTCATCCTAAGAACAGGGAATGCCCTTTCTCCGGGGCTAACTCTTAGTTGTCCGGCAACGATCCCCGTTGATTATGAGTTAATTCTCCCAACCATCCCTGCGGTTACAAGCTTTCTAACAATAGACAATGTCGGCGTTATATCAACAGGCGGCGCTCAGGTCACAACATCAATGATTGCAGATGGATCAGTAACTACACCTAAGATAGCAGATGGCGCAGTCACAGCCTCAAAATTAAGCCCAGTAAATTTTATTACAGTTTTTGCCGCAGCGACATCGGGGAATTTAGCAAACGGAGGAACAAGAACATTCGTGTCTTCTCCGTTTACATGTAGCGGAAGACCTATCTATGTTTTTTGGTCGGGGACAGATTCATCATTTAATTCAACTGGTGGATCTACTATATCTGTTGCCGGTAACGGGACGACAATGACAACATCGTTTTCAGATGGAACAACAACTTATTTTTCTAAGACACAGCTAGGCGTGTACTCTGTTACTACGGTCCCAGTTATTATTACCCCAACACCTGGATTAAAGACGTTTGTTTTAAAGACAGTAAATAATGGTCCAATTTCTCAATCTCTTACGTCTGGCTCATTTTATCTTAATATAGTTGAATTATAAGGAATTAAACTTGCCACTACAAAAACAAAACCTGAATATCAACTTCGCCCAAGGTTTAGATACCAAAACCGACTCAAAACAAGTCGAGCCTGGTAAGTTTTTGCAATTAGAAAACATGGTATTCCAAAGGGGTGGACTACTTCAAAAGAGAAATGGGTATGCAGTTATTCCTCCAGTATCCGCTGATGCAAGCGGACTAACTACCTATGATGGTGGATTGATTGCAACAGGAAAGCAGTTACAGGTTTACTCAGATAACACTAAAGTATGGACGGACGTAGCTAGAACTCAGAATATTGACCTTTCAGTAGTGCCTGCAGTAATGACAAACGTGAGTAAGGTAACTTGCGATTCGACTACTGCACAAAACCTTCTTTCATGTGTAGTCTGGACTGATGCAGATGGGGATACGGGATACCAGATTATTGACTCGGAAACGGGTCAAATCATACTTCCTGCAGTAGCTCTACCAGCTGGCGCTGCAAATCCTAAAGTCTTCTCAATTGGTAAGTTTTTTGTCATTACCTATATCCTTGTTTCGGGATCTACGAATCTTTACAGGATCGCAATTCCAATCAATGAAATTAGCAATCCAAGCCTTCCCGTATCCATTAGCTCAGTCGTAAATGGAATTAACGCTCCCTATGATGGATATGTATTCAAAGAGACTCTTTACATAACCTGGGTGGCAAGCCCAACTCAAATCAGATTTCTTTATATAAGCCAGTATCTCATTGTCTATACGCCAATCTCACCAATCATTGTAGCCGAGACGATGCAGCTAATAGCTATAACTGCAGATGATTCGTCTCATGTATGGATTACCTACATGGGCAATCAGACCGTCGCAAATACCACAATACTAAATACAGTGGGTGGATACTTAGTTGTCGGTGTTACGTCAACAATAATTATTGAGCCGGTTCAAGCTAAGGGATTAACGATAGCAGCCAACGATGGGATATGCACAATTATTGTTTCTAATAATAATCCAATCATAGGGACAATTCCAAGAAGAGATAAGATAGTAAGCCTAACAATTGACTCAGTGGGGGTCTATACTAAGCCAACTCGGGTGGCCAATAACCTAGGTCTAGCTTCTAAGGCATTTTTCCATCCTTCAAATGAAAGAATTTACTTCTTAGGGATCTTTAACAGTTCCTATCAGCCCACTTATTTTTTAGTTGACGTAAACTACTACCCAGTAACTGATATAGACTTTATTTTGGCCAACAAGACAGGTTATCCAGTAGGGAAATTAGCTCCAGGTAATGCGGGAGGCTACATTTTAAGGAATCTACTACCTAGCGTTACGATCATTAACGGTAAAGCAGAAATTTCATATCTAATCGCAAATCTATTGGTATCTTCGACTACAGGCGCGACTAATCAAACCCCTCCGGTAATT
>Ga0315291_10010865_pt1 | contig 11105 bp, 10 predicted proteins | sample YL17G12_20_MG_FD_203070 | JGI IMG/M metagenome (GOLD analysis project Ga0315291, IMG submission 203070) | Sediment microbial communities from Yellowstone Lake, YNP, Wyoming, USA - YL17G12_20 | ecosystem: Environmental > Aquatic > Freshwater > Lake > Sediment | place: USA: Wyoming | collected... | reverse complement strand
GAATAACCGTGCCAAAACACCAGGGAGACATTATCACCCTTAAGTCAGACGAGTCTCCATAATAGGAGTAGAGATATCTCAGCACCTGGTCAACCAGTAATTTCTTTGCCCGGTAGTAGGACAGACATTCTGTTTTTTTCGAATCACACTGGATAATCTTTTTCTCTAACTCTCTTTTCTCCTCCAGGCACCTGGCTTCTGCCCTTTCTAAAAAAAGGTAATAATCCTCAAAATAGACCTTGATATTTTCATTCAGCGTCAGGATGTAATAACCTCCCTCATCTCTTTTTATCCTGGGCTCTTTGAGGGAAGCGATTCTGTCCCTGGGAAAACCTCTTTTTATGCCGGCTGAAAGCATTAGTCTCCTTTTTTTTGAAACCCACCAGACAACAGAGCAAAATATATGCCTGTGAGACGTTTAACTCTTTAAAGTATAAGCCGTTATTAAGGTTGACCCAGTCTTTATAGGGAGAAACCAATACCCGTTTTTACACAGAAATTATGCAACTCTATTCATATTTGGTGCAAGCGGATACAGGTGAATCTTGTTCTGTCAGGTCCTAGACCTGACAGAAAATCCTGAAAAACCTATTATCAGGAGTAGCTCCTGACACAACCCATGACGTTTTGTTGCAGGGAATAAGGGTTTTACGAGAAGAATTTTTCTTTTACCGGGAACAGACCGAACCCGCCTCCGGTATGCAGGAATAAGATTTTCTCTTTTCTGGAGAATTCATCTTTCTTCAGCATATTTACCAGACCGAACATTCCCTTTCCTGTATAGACTGGATCAAGCAGAATCCCGGACTTTGAGATAAAGGCTTTGATGAATTCTATCTCCTCTTTCTTATTCAGGGCATACCCTTCACCTACATAGCCTTCAACTATTTTAATCTCTTTTTCTGTGAATCTAACTTTTAGTCGATATTGAGCAATCGTCTTCTCCAAAAGGGTAATGATCTTCTCTTCAGGGTAGGAAGGAAGAAAACGAACGTTTATCCCCATGACCTCAGTTTTCCATCCACAAAGTTTTGCACCTAAGAAAAGCCCGCAATAGGTCCCAGCAGAACTTAAGGCGGTTACTATCTTGGCAATTTTTATTTTCAGCCTATCTATCTGTTTCTTCATCTCAAAGGCTGCCTTTATATATCCCCAGACCCCAAGAGGATTTGACCCGCCTTCAGGTATTAGATAAGGATTTCTGCCTTGAGACTTCAGCTCTTCGGACAGGTGTTGCATTATCCTGTCCACATTCTCATATTCAGTGGAAGGGATTAATTTTATCTCTGCTCCGCAAAGCTTATCCAGAAAAAGATTACCTACGTTCTGGGGAGGTTCATCCCCGAAAAGAACCAGAGCCGATTTGAGACCCAATTGAGCCGCAACTAAGGCAGTAGCCCTGGCATGATTGGATTGATAACCTCCGCAGGTGACCAGAGTATCTGCCTTTTTTTTCAGAGCCTCATAAGCCAAAAACTCAAGTTTCCTTACCTTATTACCGGAGAGACCAAACCCGGTCAAGTCATCTCTTTTGATGTAGACTTTATAATCAGGAGGAATAAGCGGAATATCTCTCAGCTTCTCCAGTGGAGTGGGGGTCACAGCCAGGTTTAGAGATTTAGGAAATGGAACTTTCATTCTAATCCTAAATTAGTTTATCTTATTCTGGAAAACAAGAGAATTTGATTAATCAAGTACAATCTATTACAACGTAGGTCAACCATGTCCTAAGGACTGGTTGACAACCTATTCTTTTTTGTCAAGCAAGCTTCGCTATGCTTGACCTACATAGTGGAGGAGGGCAAGGAAACCTCGTCCCTACAGTCTTGACGACCCAAAGAATAATACACCATAACATAAAATCACTTTACAAATCCTGAAGAGAAACGTAAATTCTTTTGTATGAAGAGAATCTTGGGAATAGATTTCGGCGAAAGAAGAATCGGGCTGGCATTGTCTGATTTGCTGGGCAAGATGGCCTGGCCCTTTTTGACTTTTGATACAAAAGAGGACGGAGATTTCCTCCAGAGAATTGAGCAGCTAATCGAAAAGGAAAATGTCGGCGAGATAGTCCTGGGAATGCCCAGAAATATGGACGGTTCGATCGGGAGAAAAGGAAAAGAGGTCCTGGAGTTCTCTAAAAAGCTTTCCTCCAGAATAAAAATTCCGATAACCTTCTGGGATGAGAGATTGACCACAGTTGAATCTCTGAGGGTTTTGAGAGATACAGAAGCAAAACTTCACAAGCATAAAAAGAAGGTGGATATGCTCTCAGCCGCATTCATCCTTCAGGGATACCTGGACAGTATTCGGGCAAAGAAAAATGAGAAACCGGAATCCTGAGACCCCGGTTTAAGAGAATATATCTGAGTATCTCAACTCTATTGGTTCTGCTTTTGCGTAATAGCTTAGATAGGTAATCTATTTCATTGGCCCAAAACATGAAACATCTTTTCAGAAGAAAAAATCTCATCAAAATTAGCATATCTTCTCTCATAATCTTGACTTTAATCTTTTTGTATATATTTTTTTACCCTCTTCCCTGGGGAATAAGTAAGAAAAGCACCTCCATACTAGTGGAAAAAGGTGATAATCTTCATAAGATCTCGCAAAAGCTGGGAAACTCTGGCCTGGGATTTAATTCCTCTCTTCTTTTTCTTTCCGCCAAACTTCTGGGGATTGACAGAAAGATAATCCCCGGCAGGTACGATTTTCAAAAGGGAATAACATTTTCCGGGCTCTTGAAGAAGCTGTCCAAAAACGAAATCTCCTCTATTGAGGTTACTATACCAGAAGGGCATAACCTTTACCAGATAGCATCTCTTCTGAAAAGGGAAACCGGATTAGATTCCCTGCTTTTTGTGAAGGCTGCATCTGACACCAGCCTGATACATAGATTAGGCCTGGATTCCAAAAATCTGGAGGGTTATCTTTTCCCTGACACCTACCGGCTTTTCTGGAAAATGGAGCCTGAAAAAATCATTGAGCTGATGGTGGATGAGTTCAAGAAAATCATAGATATCTCTTTTCCTCTTCAACTCAGGAATTTTAACTTCAGCCTCTCGCAACTGGTCATCTTAGCCTCTATGGTGGAATCTGAAGCCAGAATAGACAAGGAAAGGCCCTTGATCTCCGCGGTCTATCATAACCGTTTAAAAATCGGAATGCCTCTGCAGTGCGACCCCACGGTGATCTATGCTTTAGGAGGTTTGAGCCGACCTTTAAACCATAAAGACTTAGAAGTGGATTCCCCTTACAATACCTATAAACATCCAGGACTTCCCCCTGGACCCATCAATAACCCGGGAAAAGCTTCCATCTTAGCTGCTTTATTCCCGGCAGAAGTAAACTATCTTTATTTTGTAGCAAAAGGTGATGGCTCGCATATTTTCTCAGTCGATTTAGAAGAGCATAACCGGGCAATCGCTAAGATAAAAAGAGAAAACAAAAGTTAAAATCCCGCTATCCCACCTTGCCCACCAAGGGGGGATTTTTCTCTGTAGAGACGCATGCTATGCGTCTCTACTTTAACAACACCAACTTCTTCGCCTCAGAATAATCTCTAACCTTCAATTGATAAAAGTAAATCCCTGAAGCAACCTCTTTTCCATAATTATCCTTCCCATCCCAGAGAACAGACTTATAACCTGGAGATAAATTTTCAGAAACTAAGGTTCTTACCTTTCTTCCCAAAAGATCATAGATGTTTAAGCTGACAAAACCAGAATGCGCCAAGGCAAATTCAATTTTGGTAGATTGGTTAAAAGGATTAGGGTAATTCTGGGAAAGAGAAAAGTGACTAATCTTTGTATCATCCTTACCTTGTTCCACATATACTGGAGGGATGGTACGATTTAAAAGAATGAAAACATTGTCGCTAAGCTCATTTGCCACGGCTAAGTCCAAATCTAAATCTCCATCTAAATCCGCACAAAAAACAGAACCAGGACCATTTCCTGCACCATAATCCACTTTAGTCTGAAAAGTCCCATCCCCGTTGTTCTTTAAGATGGAGATGTTATTGCCAGAAAAATTTGCCACAGCTAAGTCCAGGTATTTATCCCCATCTAAATCCGCACAAAAAACAGAACCAGAATAATTTCCTACACCATAATCCACTTTAGTCTGAAAAGTCCCATCCCCGTTGTTCTTTAACACAGAGACATTCTTGCTATTACTATTTGCCACTGCCAGGTCTAAATCCGTATCCCCATCTAAATCCGCACAAAAAACAGAATGAGGACCACTTCCTGCACCATAATCCACTTTAGTCTGAAAAGTCCCATCCCCGTTGTTCTTTAACACAGAGACATTGTCGCTATCCCAAAGATTTGCCACTGCCAGGTCTAAATCTGTATCCCCATCTAAATCCGCACAAAAAACAGAAGGAGGAGTAGTTCCTGCACCATAATCCACTTTAGTCTGAAAAGTCCCATCCCCATTGTTCTTTAACACAGAGACATTGTCGCTACCAGCATTTGCCACTGCCAGGTCTAAATCAGTATCTCCATCTAAGTCCGCACAAAAAACAGAACGAGGATTATTTCCTGCACCATAATCCACCGTGGTCTGAAAAGTTCCATCCCCATTGTTCTTTAAGATGGAGACATTGTCGCTATACCAATTTGCCACTGCCAGGTCTAAATCTGTATCCCCATCTAAATCCGCACAAAAAACAGAATTAGGACCATTTCCTGCACCATAATCCATCTTAGCCTGAAAAGTCCCATTCCCGTTGTTCTTTAAGATGGAGACATTGTTGCTAAGCTCATTTGCCACGGCTAAGTCCAAATCTAAATCTCCATCTAAATCCGCACAAAAAACCTCATAAGGACCATTTCCTGCACCATAATCCACTTTAGTCTGAAAAGTCCCATTCCCGTTGTTCTTTAACACAGAGACATTGTCGCTGCCCCAATTTGTCACTGCCAGGTCTAAATCTGTATCCCCATCTAAATCCCCACAAAAAACAGAATGAGGACCAATTCCCGTACCATAATCCACCTTAGCCTGAAAAGTCCCATCCCCGTTGTTCTTTAAGATGGAGACATTGTTGCTACCCGAAATTGCCACAGCCAGGTCTAAATCCGTATCCCCATCTAAATCCCCACAAAAAACAGAATAAGGATACCCTCCTGCACCATAATCCACCTTAGCCTGAAAAGTCCCATCCCCGTTGTTCTTTAAGATGGAGACATTGTCGCTAGCATAATTTGCCACTGCCAGGTCTAAATCTGTATCCCCATCTAAATCCGCACAAAAAATAGATAAAGGACCACTTCCTGCACCATAATCCACCTTATCCTGAAAAGTCCCATCCCCGTTGTTCTTTAAGATGGAGACATTGTCGCTAGCATCATTTACCACTGCCAGGTCTAAATCTGTATCCCCATCTAAATCCCCACAAAAAACAGAAATAGGATACCATCCTACACCATAATCCACCGTAGCCTGAAAAGTCCCATCCCCGTTGTTCTTTAAGATGGAGACATTGTCGCTCAACCCATTTGCCACCACCAGGTCTAAATCTATATCCCCATCTAAATCCGCACAAAAAACAGAACGAGGACCACTTCCTGCACCATAATCCACCTTAGCCTGAAAAGTCCCATCCCCGTTGTTCTTTAAGATGGAGACATTGTTGCTATAATAATTTGCCACTGCCAGGTCTAAATCTCCATCCCCATCTAAATCCGCACAAAAAACAGAAGCAGGGTAACGCCCTGCACCATAATCCACTTTAGTCTGAAATGTTCCATTTCCATTATTCTCTAATATGGAAACATTGTTGCTATAAGCATTCGCTACAGCTAAATCCAAATCCCCGTCTCCGTCCAAATCTGCACAAAAAACAGAAGACGGATCACTTCCGGCATCGTAGTCTATCCTGGCGTCAAAAAGTGGCTCAAAAGCTGAGGCTAAATGGGGAATAAATAATAATAGGAAAAAGAGTGTAAAAACCTTTCCGCCAGAGGCGGATCTGCCTTCGGCTGAACTTTTTAGAAACATCTTTGCCTCCTTTTTAAGGTTGGAATTTTTAAAATCACTATAATCAGAACTCAAAAATTGAATAAGGCAAGAGAAATTTTTCTTCACAGCAGATAGAGCAGATTAAGCAGACTCGAGAAACGGATAAATAGGATAAAATTGCTGATATCAGCTTAATCCCGTTAATCAGCTGTGAGGCATTTTTTGCTCAAAGCGGATGTTATCATCCGCTTATTCTCCTTGCTGGATGATAACATCCAGCAGGAGCGAAGCATCCATTGGATGCACTCCATAAAGAAAATTTAAACCACCACTTTTCTTTTCAGATTAAATCTTTCCAGGAGTTGAGGGTTCTGCAAAATCTCTTTTGGCTCTCCTCTGGCTGAAAGCTCTCCTTTTGGACCCATCAGGTAAAGAGTGTCCGCTATCTCCGGAACCAACTCCAGGTCATGCAGGGCTGTTATCACTGTTGTGTGCCTGGACAAATTTATCTCTTTTAAGATCTGAATGAACTCTTCTTCAGATTTCTGGTCTAAATTTGCAAATGGCTCATCCAGGATCAATAGCTCCGGCTCTAAAATCAATGCCCCGGCCAAAGCGACCTTTTTCTTCTCCCCTCCGGAAAGATAATGCGGAATTTTGTCTTTCAGATGAATAATTCCCAACCGATGCATGATCTTATCTGCCATCCTTTCTGCTTCTTCCATTTTATAACCATAATTCAAGGGCGAGAAAATTATATCATCATAAACCGTGGGACCTATTATCTGTTCATCTACCTCCTGCAAAACCACTCCGATTTTCTCTCTTATTTTCTCAAACTTTTTTACAGGATCAAGTCCGAACACCTCTACTTCTCCCTCGTTCGGCACCAGGATTCCCAGGATATGTTTAAGCAGAGTAGATTTGCCGCAACCGTTAGGTCCGAGGATGGCAACCTTCTCTCCTTTCTTGACCAGAAAATCCAGCCCGCAGATTTTTATTGCGGTTTTGTCCTGGTAAGTATGGCTTATGCAGTGGACCTGAACAACTATCTCCTGTTCCAAGTACAATACCTCCGGTTATGCTCTATCTTGCCTTGAAATCCTCTGAGCTTTAACCCTTCATAAAATCTCTGGCTATCATCCATTCCCTTGAGGATTAAATAACCAAAGGCTTTAGCAAAATTTGATAAACTCCTTTTTGGGTGTTTTAGCTGAAAACCGCCTCTTAATCTGAAACCTGTTCTGATATTCTCAAAGATAGAAAAAAGGATAAAAATCGAACGGTAAGTCATAAAGAAAACCGTGATCAGAAATTCCGGAAAAACCTTACCCAGGCTGGCGAATATGCAGGGATAAGGGGTGCTGGAGAAAAGAAGTATCATAGTGGTGGCAGTTCCCAGTACCCGTAGGAGGATTATGAAAAACCATTCCCAGCCTCTTCCCAGGCTGGCGTAAGCAAAGATCAGAGCGAATATCAAAGGATATAAAGAGATCAGGAAGATTTTTATGAAAGGTAGCCGGGATAAGAGTATGAGTGAATAGAGAAATGCCAGGATAATGACCATAAACAGAACCTGCTTGATCAAGATGATAAACCCGATCAATGTAAGAGCAAGTATTATCTTCAAACCTGCCGGAAAGCGGTGCAAAAAACTTTTTCCGCCGGTGGCTAAATAGTCCAGATAGGCTAAATCCATGTCACTCTCGCTCCAATATCCCTGGCTTGACCTTGTTCAGGTAGCTTAAGATTCCGCTGGTGATCAATCCTTCTAATACCCAGCCTACAGATCCAAAAGCTAAAACCAAAAACAGGAATTTCCTGAAGTCAAATTGCGGTAAAGCTTCCTGTTTATGCGTTTCTTGCTCTCCAGTCTCAAATTTCAGAAGAGCCGTGCTTTTTTCTGGCTGAAGTTTATGTCCTATTCCAAAAGCGCTTGAAAGGTCAGTCTTCCCGATCGCCACAATCCCCAAAGCCAGGAAAGTCGATAAAAGAAGGCTTAAGAAGGTGGAGACAAAACCTGCCCAGGATATCTTCTTCAAAATTCGTCGCAGGGCTTTAAACATAAAATAACCCAGGACCCCCTCGGCTGATATTACCAGGCTATTTAAGCCCACCACCGTAATTCCGCCGTGTCCAAAAGACGCCAGGATAAGATTGACCACAAAAGAACACAGGATAAACCAGGCAGGACCCAAGATTATGCCTGAAACGACTGAGAGGTTTATATGATAGAAAAGCGGAACTATCTCCAGAGACATCGAGATTACCATCACTGCGGCAAACATTGCTAAAAGGGGGATTTTGCTGGAGAATCTTTCTCTCTGGAACTGCCCTTTGAATATGAATAGAAGTCCGGCCAATAAGACCCAGCCTAAGACCCAGAGCCAAACCGGTAAAATTCCATCTGGAAGATGAATATGAGACATGGAATTAAACTTTGAAAAAATTATCTCCTACTAACTGCTAAGTTTAAACCTCTTTAGCCTTAATGTCAAGATATTTAAACATAAATGAGTTGGGCAAAATTAAAAAAATCCTTGATTTTGAGTCGATGTAGGTTTATACTTTAAAAAGGTTTACAAGTTTAAACTTTAAATGGTTCTTGTTATGTCAACCTCCCATAAGATAATAATCGGTGATTCCAGGCAGATGAAAGAAGTAGGGGATGAATCTGTTCATCTCATCGTAACCTCTCCACCTTACTGGCAATTAAAGGACTACGGAAATGGTAGCCAGATAGGGTTTAATCATAGTTATGAGGATTACATTAATAATCTCAACTTAGTCTGGAAAGAATGCTACCGGGCATTGCATAAAGGTTGTCGCCTGTGTATCAATATAGGTGACCAATTTGCTCGCTCAGTCTATTATGGCCGTTATAAGATAATTCCTATCAGGACCGAGATAATTAAATTCTGCGAAACGATTGGCTTTGATTATATGGGTGCGATAATCTGGCAGAAAGTTACTACCTGTAATACAACGGGCGGTGCTACGGTAATGGGCTCCTTTCCCTATCCCAGAAATGGCATTATAAAATTAGATTATGAGTTCATTTTAATTTTCAAAAAATTAGGACATCCCCCAGAGGCTCCAAAAGAAATCAAAGAGAAATCAAAACTTACTCAAAAAGAATGGAACTCTTATTTTTACGGACACTGGAATTTCGCTGGAGAGAAACAGGATAAGCATTTAGCCATGTTTCCCGAAGAGCTACCCAAGCGACTCATTAAGATGTTTACTTTTGTAGGTGATACTGTCCTCGACCCTTTCCTGGGAAGTGGGACCACTACCCTGGCGGCAAAAAAATTAGATCGAAATTCAACCGGATATGAAATAAATGAGGCTTTTTTACCAATTATAAAAGAAAAAGTTGGGTTAGCTCAAAAAAATGTTCCTCCAGAAGCAATTTTTGAAGTACTAAAACAAGAAAAAACAAAAATGGATTTTCAAGAAGAAATAAAAAGACTTCCATACATCTTTAAAGACCCTATAAAGTTCGACAAAAAAATAGATCCTAAAAAATTAGGATTTGGCTCAAAAATTGATCAAAATCATACCATCAGGGAGAACTATTATTCGATAAAAGAAATTATTAATCCAGAGACTTTAGTTCTGAATAACGATTTAAAGGTAAGATTAATCGGCATAAGAGAAAGGCCAGAGAATAGAACTCAAGCCATGAATTTTCTGAAAGATATATCTAAGGGTCAAAAGGTCTTTTTGAAATTTGATGCTGAAAAATATGACGAGAAGAATAATCTGTTCTGTTATCTCTATCTGAAAAATAAAACTTTTATAAATTTGCATCTTATTAAAAACAAGCTGACAGATGTAGATGCATCCTTAGATTATAGGCTTAAAGAGAAATTCCTCCACTACGCCAACCTTAGATAAAGATTCCCTGATGAAGATTAAACTTAAAACTGAAGAAATAAGAAAGTATCTAAACATTGACAGGCCGAATTTTCCTAAATACACATCCAAATTCATAAATGATGTAAATAGGAATGCCCAAGGAACCAGGCCCAAGGTCGTAGGCCAGTTGAGCGAACTCATAAAACAATTCAAAGGGAAAAATCTATCTGAGTGGGAAGATTGGTATTTAAAACGATATCCTGATGCCATCCAAAAAGCAACTAGAAAGATATCTGAGAAGTTCTCGGAGATGAGAAAGCCAATAACAGACATAGATGAGTCCTTAATCGAACAATGGGTCAGAGATTTGGTGATAGTACAAACCTTCTTGGGGCTTCGTTTTCAGGAGGCCATCTTGAAAAAAGGGGCAGAGATTAAAAAAGTTGATTATCGCTTAGCTACGATTGATGAAGAGGCTAGGGGAATTGACGGTTTTATTGGCAATATGCCTGTTTCTGTTAAACCGAAAACTTACAAAGTTGAGGCAAGTCTGATAGAAGATATTCAAGCTAAGATAATATATTATGAGAAAAAGAGAGGTTGGATTGAAGTAGATTATGGAGAAATCTTAGACTGAACTGACCTTTTTATCCAGTTCTTATCGCCTGACATAAAGCCTGAGGATTATTCGAGGTTAAAACGTAATCTTTCCTTTTATTTTTGATTTTTATCCTCACTCCCTTTCCGAAACGGGTATTATAGCAAATAGTTCCGTCCGTACCCACACGGATACCTATTCCCCAATACCTTCCAAAAAAAACCTGGCTTTCCTCGCAGGAGACAATGTCAGATAATGGAATCTTCTTCCTGAAAATCCCAAACCCGAACTCCAGAAATCTTCCCTGGACTCTTATCTCTAAGCTCCGGAAATTGACAAACATAAAGATAAGAACTAACCCTATAAGTATCAAGAAAGGAGTTACCCAGAATGGGGTATTCGGGTCCCGGGGAGAAAGAACCAGTCCCAGAATAATTCCAATCATAGCCAGGATAAAAATAAATTTGACCCACCAAACCATATTCTGTTTTTCTACATACATGATACCTCCTTTTAAGTCCGAGTGGTAATCTCATCTCTAAAATAAACCTTTTTTGACTTGACACAAGGAATTTCTTGACTTAACATAGGCACGAATTATGTCCGACGGATCCAAATTCGGACCAGGCCAAGCCACCCAGATTCACTGGATGGCTATTATATTTTAAAGGAGGTT
>Ga0315291_10010863_pt1 | contig 11106 bp, 9 predicted proteins | sample YL17G12_20_MG_FD_203070 | JGI IMG/M metagenome (GOLD analysis project Ga0315291, IMG submission 203070) | Sediment microbial communities from Yellowstone Lake, YNP, Wyoming, USA - YL17G12_20 | ecosystem: Environmental > Aquatic > Freshwater > Lake > Sediment | place: USA: Wyoming | collected... | reverse complement strand
AACGTCTGGCCCTCGGCCACCTTTTCAACCCATCCTTCGCTACTGAAACTTCACTGATCGATCCGCTGCCCCACCAACGAATCGCCGTGTATGAACACATGCTTCCCCAACCACATTTGCGGTTTCTCCTGGCCGACGACGCCGGCGCCGGGAAGACGATCATGGCGGGCCTCTACATCCGCGAGATGCTCACCCGCCGGCTCATCCGCCGGATCCTGATCGTTCCTCCCGCGGGCTTGGTCGGGAACTGGGAGCGCGAACTGCGAACCCTCTTCAACCTCCCGTTCCGGAATCTCTCTGGGTCCGAATCCAAGGCCGATAATCCCTTCATCGGGCCGTGGAGTAACTTTCTGATCGTCAGCGTGGAGTAACCGTTCAGGTGGTCACGCTGCCTTCCGACGGCCTCCGCGCGCCTCGGCGGTTGGAAGCAACGAGGGGGCCGGATCGTTGCGCAGCGCAGCCGCGCACGCGAGGGTGACGTAGTCCACGACGTTCCGGCGTTGCTGCTTGAGCGTGGCGGCCACGGTGAGCATCCGTTCCGCGAACCGGCTCCCGGCCGGACTGTGGCTGCCAAAGCTCCCCTTGCGCCACAGGACGCCGGGCCGGAGGGCCCGCTCGGCGGCGTTGTTCGTCGGCTCCACCCCGGGGACGCGCACGAAGGTCCACAGGGCCGGGGCCAGCAGCCGGATCTGGCGGCACGTGGCCGCCGTCGGGGCGTGGCGACACCGGCTCCCCAGCCAGAGCAGGGCCGCGACCCGCCGGCGCAGTGGGCTCACGTAGCTCCGGAAGCTCGCGCGGGCCAGGGTCCCGTCGCGAACCCGGTGCCACCAGGCGAAGAGCTGGTCGGTCTCCGCCAGCAGCGCCCGGCCCAGCCGCCCCGGGCTTCCGGGGACCTCGGCGAAGGCCGTGAAGTGGCGCCGGAGGTGCGCCCAGCAGAGCTGGCGGGACCGCACGGGCCAGTGGGTGTAGGCGGTCCAGCGGTCGCTGGTCAGGATGCCGACGAACGTGCCCAGGAGCGCCTGGGCCGCGACCGCGCCGCGCCGGGCATGGACCAGGAACACGGTGACCCCGGTCGTCGCCGCGACCCAGAGCCACGCGCGGTGCCGCCCTTCGCGCCAGCCGGTCTCGTCCACGTGGGCCACCGGCTGCCGCTGGACGTGGGCGTGCGCCGCGGCCATCGGGGCGGCCAGGGCCTGGCTGGCGGCCTGCTCGCAGGCGGTCACGGAGCCGAGGGCGAGGTCCACCCCGAAGAGGTCCTGGAGCAGTCCGGTGGTGGTGCGCCGGCTCAGGCGGTAGACGCCGGTGCACACCGCCACGAGGGCCTGCAGCCGCGGGCCGAAGGCCCGGGCCGGCACCCCCGGCGGCAGGGCCGCCCGGGTGGTCGCCCCGCAGCGGCAGGCGAGCGTGTGGAGTTGGTACTCGGTGACGACCGGGGAGACCTTCGGTACCTCGGTCACCTGGTGGCGCCAGGGCGTCGGGTCGGTGCCGTGCAAGCGGACCCCGCAGCGGCCGCAGTGGGTCGGCTTGACGGGGACCACCGCCTGGACCTGGGCCACCGGCACCAGGGGGCGGCTGTGCCCGGGGTGGCCCGGCTGGCCGCCGGGGCGCCGACCCGAAGGCGGCCGGCGAGGGCGCGGGGCCGCGGGCGGGTCGCTCGAGGGCGGCCGCGAGGAGTTCTGGGACGTCTGCCCCAGGCGCGCCTCGAGGGCGGCCACGCGCCGCACGAGCGCCAGGAGCGCCGCGATGGTGGCGGCGCGCCCGCGATCGTAGATGGCCCCCGCCTCGGCCCGCGTCATGGCGCGGCCCCCAGGCCCAGCGGCGCGGCGAGCCACTCCCGCGCCCGCCGGTGCAGGGGGTAGACGAACACCAGCTTGGGGAGGCCGTGGCGGCGATAGCGGTTCCCGCGCTTCCCCGCCCCGCGGGTCGAGCCGAGGCCGACCCAGTTGGCCGCGCGGTAGCAGGTGCCCCGGAAGCGGGTGGGGTCCACGAAGGTCTCGGCGAGGAGGAGGCCGTGCCCGTAGCGCGCCTGCCAGTCGGCGCTGAGGCGGCGGCAGTTCGCCGCCAGGACCTTGGAGGCGAGGTGGGGGAGCCGCACCCAGGGCAGGAGGAGGAAGCGGGTGTTCTGGGCGACCAAATGCAGGCGCGCCCGCTTGGTCGCCGCATCCCAGGCGAGGTAGGCCTCGCGGGGGCCGTTCCGGTAGGCCGCCGCGCCCCAGGCGAGGCAGCCGACGAGCTGGCCGTCCAGGACGGCGACGTAGCCGAGCTGCTCCCCCACGCTCCGGTGGTAGCCGAGGTAGTGGTAGCCGGCCAGGCAGGCCTTCCAGAGCGGGCGCTCGGCGCGGGCGATGGGGTGGACCACGAGGCTCCCGAGATCGGCCCGCGTGAGGGTGGTCGCGGGGGGCGGCGGCAGCGGGAGCAGGCGGTCCTGGCGGCTGGGCCCGTCCGGGGCGCGCCGCCGCGGGGGCAGGGTGAGGTAGCCCCGCTCCTCCAGGCGCAGGAGCAGATCACGGCAGGCGTACTCCTTCAGCGCGCCGTTGGGCTGCCGCCAGTCCCACGCGGCGCACAGCAGCCGGGCGATCTGGCTGCGGCCCGCGGCGGCGTGGGCGGCGATGGTGGCCCGAATGACCGCGAGTTCGGCCGGCCCGATCCAACGGGTGCGGTACCGGAGCAAGACCGGGGTGGCGGGGAGCGGCGGCGCGTCCATCGCCGACTATATGCCACACTTCGCGTTTTGACGCCAGCATTTTCTTGCGCCCCGACACCGTTTTTTTGTCCCACGGCATCAACAGGGACCTGGAACCACCTGAACGGTTACCCTCGAAGACCATGAGATCCGCGCTGTTCTCAACAGCGTTGCTCAAAGCTCCCGAAACGCCCTGCGAGACTATGCGCTCTGGCTCTTCCTGTACAACACGGGCGCCCGCGCACAGGAGGTCGTTGACCTAAGAATCGACAAGCTGCGCTTCGAAACGCCGTGCCAGGTAAAGCTCCTGGGCAAGGGACGAAAGGAACGGGCGTGCCCCCTCTGGCCGGAGACCGTGCAGGCTCTCCAGAACTACCTCGAACACCGGGAGCCTCCCGCAACAGCGTGTCCCTCGGTGGTTCTCAACGCTAACGGCAAGCCGATCACGCGTTTCGGCATCCGCTACATCGTCCGTCAATATGCGGCCAAAGCAGGGGCGGCATGTGCCTCCATCAAGGCCAAGAAAGTCAGCCCCCATACGGTACGCCACACGACGGCGATGCACTTGCTCCAGTCCGGCAATGACATCACGGTGGTCAAGGACTGGCTGGGCCACGCCGACCTGAACACAACCCACAAGTACGTGGAGATCGACATGAAGATGAGGCGCAAGGCGCTGGAGACCTGTCAACCACCGAAGGCGAAAACGCCCCCGAACAGCCAAGCGAAATGGCTGAAGCCAGGGATTCTCGAATGGCTGGAGGATCTGTCAAAGGGCGCTGGCATTATGTGGAGTGGCGGCGCAACTCCCGCGGCCGCAAGGGCTTAACCGGCAAGCAGATGGGAGGAATGAGAGGCGGACCGCTTCACATAATCAAACACTGCACATAACGCGATGATCCGCATGGCTCCCGGGCACTGGGGACACACGAGGGGATCCACCTCGTACACCTGCTTGATGAGCCGCGCCCACGCGCGCCTCGCGGCAGAGGCGGATAGGTCAGGTTCTGCGTCGCGATCACGAAAAACAGCTCATCCAGCTTCGACGATTTGCCCTCGACGGTGACCTGCCCCTCGGCCATGGCCTCCAGCAAGGCGGATTGCGTCCTGGGCGAGGCACGGTTGATCTCGTCCGCCAGGAGGATGTTGGTGAAGATGGGCCCCTGGTGGAAGGTGAACGTCAGCGCGCGCTGGTCATAGATGGACATCCCCAGAATGTCAGAGGGCAGGAGATCGGGCGTGAACTGGACGCGCGTGAACTGGGCGCCGATTGACAGGGCCAGGGCCTTGGAGAGCGTCGTCTTGCCGGTCCCCGGATAGTCCTCCAGCAGGACATGACCGCCGCTCGCGAACGCGACGAGCAGCTTCCGGATCGCCCCCGCCTGCCCCTTCATCACCGTCTCGATATTCGCGGCGATCTTGCGGAAAGTCTCTTGCGCGTTGGGCATCTTCAGCCTCCCGATCTAATCACCATAAAAGCGCGGCTCTTTGGCAAGAATAATTTTGCCCTGAGCATCAACCTGGACATCCACTGTCCAACTTTGGAACATAACGGCGCTATAGAGTACAGAAACCCATGGGCACGCCGTAAACACCTTTGACTCGGCTTGGGAAAAGTCGCGAACACTCAAATAAACTTTTTCCCGCTGAGATGGATCCTCAGGAACCGGATGCGGATGGAATACAATTCGTCCTTGGTCCTTCCCGGCATATCCACAATCCGCGTGTCCTCTGGGATTTTCCACGTCCGAAGGCCTTTCTCCAAATCTGAGCACGAACCAACCAGAGTGTTTTTCCAAAGCCTCGGCAAATGGCATGCCATTATTTGCCGCCGCATGTAACGCTTCGGCTTTCCGGCGTCCCTTTTCTTCAACCACAACAAAAATAATGATCACTAAGAAAATAAAACCAATGATCCCTAAGAAAATACGTATAATCAAGCTCCTTGCCAGCTTCATCATGCCTTTCCAAAACGTCATGTCTTCAGCCTTAGCCCCCAATATTTCTGTTTGCGGATTTCTTCGTCCGAATGGATGCGTTGCGTTGGAGGGAGGGATCGCAGCGCCAAGGACGGCCCCACAGCCCTTGCAGGTCGGCCTCGCTACCTGCGTCAGCCCACACCGAGGGCATCTTACACTTGTTGTCATCGGTCCATCCTCCTCCCTGACACCGCTCATCCTGTGCAGCGCGTCACCTGAGTGACGCTGCCCGGATCATATCCACCAGCCCTCCTCCGCTCTCCGGGCCTCTGCCTTACCCGATAGGAAGTTGGAAACGGACACGGCTGGGCGCGGCAAGGGCGGGCCAGCGTGGGACCGCCGTGACAGCCGACCCAGGCACAGTACCCAGGCGGAACCCGGCGCTGAGGGCGACGCTACCACCGAGGGGTCGGCGGATCAAGGGAAATCTTGCGAGTTTTGAGGTGGGGGAAGATCCGAGAGGATGGACCAGCGCCTCAATCCCCGTTACGCGATCATTGGATCGGGGACGGGAAGGTCGCCTGTCTGCGTGCGACGCACAGGCAGGTCAAAGACGGGTTCGTAGGACCACTGGCGCGGCTGGTCAGCCGCCAAGTCTTCGGGCGGATCGGGGGGCGCACGGAGGCTCGGCGCTCGGGTGGGGAGGCCCAGGTGCTCGAGGCTTCGTCGCGAGACTTCGCCGAGCTCACTCGAGGCGCTCAGCCGAGCGGATCTGCCGGACCACCGTCTGGCGCTCGATGCATTGCGGGGTCAGGAGATTCTTAAGGGACACTGACCCTTTGATCCCCACCCGGCGCCGGAGGTCATGCGGATTCTCGTATTTGCCACTATCGGACAAACCCGATTGGTCTTTTTGGTCCCCTGTCAGCTTCACCAAGTTGCAGCAGTGAATAGAGCGGACACTCGGAGTAGTGCATCGGGTGTAGATGCGCCCATGACCACTCTGGATCGTCCGAGGCAGCATCCTGCTTGCTCAGCCTCGCATGCGCAACCTTCCGGTCAATATCATCACCCTAAGCTGAGCGATTTTGGGCGTAAAAAATCCCACCCATTGGGTAAGTGTGTGGTATAGGGGGGTTGTCCACGCCACCGCGTGCACCACACAGATAACCCAACGGGTGGGAGGCGATGATGAGCCAGTTTACCACAGAGACCACCAAGGCCCAAGCCATCATTGACGGAGTGGAGGTCACCGCGGATACCCTGACCGGTCGCGGGGGGCTGAGCCTGTTCGTCCGGTATCTGCGGGGGATCGGGGTGGCTCCCCAGCTGGAGACCTTCTTTGGCTCCCTGCGACGCAGTCGCAAGGGCCAGGCCATCGCCGAGGTCTTCAAACAGCTGTTCTGCTTCTTCGTGGATGGGACGAGCCGGCACCTGGTGTACTTCGACACCCTCCAGGAGGATGAGGGGTACGCCCGGGCCACGGAGACCGCGCCCGAGGGGCTGCTCTCCTCGCACGCGGTGAAGCGGTTCTTCCGGGGGTTCTGGTGGCCCCGGATCTATCTGTTCCGGCGGCTGCTGCAGCGCCTGTTCCTGTGGCGACTGCGGCTGGAGCGGCCCGAGGTGGTCATCTTGGGGCTGGACACCATGGTGATGGACAACGACGACGCCGAGGCCCGCCACGGGGTGAAGCCCACCTACAAGCGGGTCAAGGGGTTCCAGCCCCTGCAAATGAGCTGGGGGCGGTTTGTCATCGACGCGGTCTTTCGCGGGGGCGACAAGCACTCGAACCATGCGGACACGGTCGAGCAGATGGTGCGGCACGTGGTCCGGCAGATCCGCAAACATTACCGAGCCGAGGTGCCCATCGTGCTCCGGGTGGATAGCGGGTTCTTCGATCAGAAGCTCTTTGCGGTGTTCGAGGAGTTGAAGATCGGCTACCTCTGCGGGGGGAAGCTCTACGAGGACCTCCAGGGGTACGTGCGCGAGGGGGACCGGAGTGCCTGGGGCCGCTACGAGCGGGGGCGCGAGGTCTGGGAGTATGTGGAGTTCGGGGACTGCCGGGGGAGCTGGACCCGATTCCGGCGCGCCCTCTTCTGCCGGCCTGTCTGTGAGGATGGGCAGTATGTGTTGGCGTTCGCGCGGCCCGACACGGTGCTCTACACGAACCTGGGCCGGGGAGAGGCCATCGATGCGGGGCTGGTGGCCTGTGGGCGGAGCGATCTGCTGCAGGCCGAGGGGATCATCGCGGCCTACCACGGGCGGGGGAGCGATGAGCTGGTGCACCGGGCGTTGAAGGATTTCGGCGGCGAGCAGTTGCCCTTCAAGCGCTTTGCCCAGAACGCGGCCTTCTACTACACGATGCTCACCGCGTTCTTCCTCTACGAGGCCTTCAAGGCGGATGTGTGCGCGGAGGTCGTGGAGATCGGCGCCTATGCCACCACGGTGCGTCGGCGGGTCCTGGACATAGCGGCCAAGATTGTGCGGCACGGGGGCAGAGTCACCCTGAAGGTGACAGCGGCGGCGTGGCACAGCCTGAAGTTTGCCGAGCTGTGGGCCAGGAGTGGCGCGCCCCCGCAGTTTGCGTGGAGGTAGGGCCCGGGGGGAAGAGCGCATCGGGACAACCCAGGGGGAGGTCTTTCCAATGCCAGTCCCCCTCGGCCCAAGAACAGCCCTCCCCGACACCTTCGAGCCTCCCGCTCCGCTCGCGCCCCCAAAACCGACCCCTGTGATGTCCTCTCGGCGGCCTCGCTGACCGCCCACTGGCCCTGAAAGCGCGAATGGGATCATGCGCCAAGTCCATGAGGAACACAATCGCTCAGTTTAGGATCATGGTAGTCCGCGAGGTCAGAGGCGAACACGCCGAAGCGGTCAAATAGCACTTCAGGGCAAAACTTCCAAAACTGCTGTGGGCCGCTAGCTGACCCCAGGACCCTCGTCTTCTGCTCTTCCGTCGTCGGCCAAAGGTCGGACCGCAGCCATCGCTCTTTCAACCGCCTATCCTCCTCTGGCTCAATGGGAGTGCTGCCTGCGTAGGCACACAGGCTAAGGCTGGCATAGTAGCGGGGACATCGGTGGACGGACGCAAACGGGCAGCGAGCCATAAGTCCCTTCCGCTCGCTGATTTCCGTGTACCACTTCAAATTGGGATTTGCGTTCTTCATAATGTCGTCCTTCATAGTTTCCTCCTTGCGCGTCAGCGCGCGGAATTGTTATGCGTCAAAGGTTATAGAATGGCCAACGATCGGGCAAGGAATTCCGGGTCAGAAATGATTCGGACGGGTAGAACCTAAGAAAGCAGAGTGCGTTGCTTGGCGAGAGCCGCGTCAATGGCGCCGGCGAGCCGGCGCATTCTTGGAAGAAGGGACCGCTTGAGGTACAACGGGGTTAGCCCTGGCAATTCCCTGGTCTGCTTGGCTGCCACCCGGTAGGCGATTTCACTCGGGGATAGTCGCGCCCACTCTTCCTGCTCCGAGGGTTGGACATCTGGAAAGAGGCGAGCGAGTTTCTCCGTCCGCTCAGTGACAATTCCTCCCTCGCGGTGAGGGTCCTCGGTTTTCCAGGCTTTGACCCCGATGGCCTCTTTCACCTTCTCATAGGCGTCCAGGTAGAGGCGATAGCAGTGGAGCCGATACGTGTTCCCGATGTTAGCGCGCCCTCGCATCGAAGGGATGGCGGTCATCCGGGGCCTGAGCCGTACGAGTCGAACGAGGGATGTATCTGAGGGGGAGGCGATGAAGTCCCGCACCCACTCATCCACAAGGTAGCAGAGGGCTTGGTTTACCAGCTCGCCCGCCTGGTCGGGGTAGTACCGCAGCAACGTGGCGGGGCCTCGGCGCGCATCGCGAGGATGATAGGAGGCCAACTTATCGAGGATCGCCTGCATCAGGGAGTGTGTGAAGTCCTCGACGACACCCGCCACGACGCGGGGAGGGTCGGCAGACGGGAACCGTCCTAGGAGATAACCTTGAATGTAGTCACGGACGAAGCGCCCGAGCCAGTCGATGTTGCGCGGGCCGCCGAACAACCGCCGCAGAGCCGCCTTCCGCGAGTTCCGCTTTGCGGCGTCCGACTGCGCAGACGGAGCCGGTCGTAACTTTATGGGGTTCTCCACAGCACTTTCCCGTCCTCACCGAAGAGCACCAAGGAGGACGCGGGCCGCTTTGACACCGTGCCTGCGGGTATCTCTTTGAGGTCCACGTGGCCCAGGGCGGCGCGCGTCTCGCCCGTTTCATCACTCAGTATTACATGAGGGGAACCCTTTTCGTCGAGCGCGACTAAGGCCCGACTCTTGCCGTTATGATGCAAATCCAGACTGGAACCCCCCGCCAGAAGACTACCAGGTGAGGAAAGGGTAGCGCCCTCGCCCGGCCTGCCATAAGCTATGAACTCTGCGCCTAGGAAGCCCGCCGTCATTCTCGCATAAGCTTTGTCTCCCTGGAGGACGACTCCCGACGATTCGCCTCCCTTGAGGAGAATGTCCGCGCCGCCAGCACCATTCGCTCGCATCCGTGCTAGACTCGGCGAGATTCCCTCCAGCCCACCGGCCCAGAAGCTCACTTCAGGGAATACCCCCTCGTACACGCTCATGGTTGCGGTGTTTCGAGTGCTACCATGCCTGGTGGAAAGCTCAATCTCGGGCATCGCGAGATACTGGGATACGCGCATACTGGCGCTGGCGGTGTCGTCTTCATCGCGAAGGTAGAGTTTCGGGTCCCCGTCTTGCGCCAGCGATAGACTGGCCCGTCCAATCCCCTTGGGATCGTAGAGGACCAACTCGGGCGCTCCCTGCGCCGAAGCCCCCAGTCTCCCTTGGTTTCTCCCATCCGAGGCCACGACCACGAACGCCCTTGCCCGAATCTCATCCGGAACCCTCTGCGCTGTTGCTCCCATCAACACCAAGATGATCGTGACGAGGAACGAGGCTGTGGCCACGACCCGCCATCGCCGATTTGCCCGCTCCAGTCGGCTTAACCTTTCCAGGATGGGTTCCCATTCCCGCGTCGGCGTTTCCACGATTCGCCTCCTACGTTTTCGCCTGGCTGCCTTTGATCAGATCTCCGGTGCTGACTGCCGACCCACCTCATAAACGAAAATTTGGCACACTTTCCGAAAGCCCATTTTTGGCTCAGCGGTCCCCCGGCCCTGGGTGTTCCCACCAATTCGGCGCTCCTCCCCGGGTCTCACGGTGTCAGAAAAGGGTAGTGGGGAGCCCAGGTTTGGTGAGGAAACGTGAGGATTGCGGCGCTCCGCGCGAAGCTGACGAGCGAGCCGCCTGGCCTCTCCCGTCGTGGAGGTGAAAGATAGGAAAGTGGAAACGGGGCGCGGCACCGCGCGCTCACCAATCCGGGCGGGCGACCGGGGCGATGGCCGAGCCGGGTACAAGAACCGGGGGAAACCAACCTCGGGGGGGACGTTACCAACGGCGGGTGGGACTGTCAAGCGGAATTCAAGCGGAATCTCGTGAAGCCTGGGCGACGGGGACCCCGGCTGGGACAGACCAGGCCGTCCGCCCTCCGGTTATGCGGTGGCAGGATCGGGGATAGGGAGGTCGTCCAAGAACGATCTCCTTCCCTCTTGCCTTACTTGTTCAGCCGGTTGTACTTGGCCAGGGCCGCCTTGAGTCGGTCGTGCGGGATCGCGTAGGCGATGTTGCCGTTGATGCCTGCCATCGTCTCTGCGCTCGTCATGGCGTTCACGATGGCCTCTTCCGTGGCCTGGACGACGGCCTCGAAGAGGGGGTCCAGCTTCTCGTTGGGCAGCATCTCCGGCTTGGTGACGCCGGTCGCCATGTTGATGCCGGGGCTCGCCGTCGAGAAGGCCAAGAAGATCTCGCCCGAGCTGTCGAGGGCCATCCCGCCCACGCGGGCGATGCCCAGCGGCACGCGGCGCGCCAGACGCTTCAGTTGGTGCGGTAGCACAGGAGCGTTGGTGGCGACGATCACGATGATCGAACTGTCCTTGGCCGGCGGATCCTCGTGGATGACGGGCATGAGGTCGGGAATTTCCTTGCCCACGGGCACCCCCGCGATGGTCAGCGTACGTCGCTTGCCGTGGTTGGCCTGTACCAGGACCCCGACCGTGTATCCACCGGCCTCTTTTTCCAGCACTCGCGACGAGGTCCCAATGCCGCCCTTGAACTGGTGGCAGATCATTCCCGTGCCGCCGCCCACGCCGCCCTCCGCCACGGGGCCGGAGGCCGCGCTGTCCAGGGCCGCAAAGACGTGCTCCTTCTTCACATGGAACCCGGACATGTCGTTCAGGTAGCCGTCGTAGGTTTCGCCCACGACGGGCAGCGCCGCCAGCCCATCGGCCAGGTCGTAAAACTTGTGCTCGTACTGCCAGGCGATCACCGAATCGCGCACCATGCCCACGCTATGCGTGTTGGTGATCATGATCGGCCCTTCTGCGAAGCCGGACTCCTCCACCCACGCGGCGCCCGTGAGCTCGCCGTTCCCATTCAGGGCGGACCATCCGGCAAAGACCGGGTCATACTTTTTGCCG
>Ga0315291_10010861_pt1 | contig 11107 bp, 5 predicted proteins | sample YL17G12_20_MG_FD_203070 | JGI IMG/M metagenome (GOLD analysis project Ga0315291, IMG submission 203070) | Sediment microbial communities from Yellowstone Lake, YNP, Wyoming, USA - YL17G12_20 | ecosystem: Environmental > Aquatic > Freshwater > Lake > Sediment | place: USA: Wyoming | collected... | reverse complement strand
TCGCACCGCGCTCTGGCTCGCCGACGCGACCTCGGTGGCGCTGGCGGTCGTGATTGGGGTCATCCTGGCGGCGTGGCACTTCTGGGGCCCGGCTGATCCTCGCGTGGGAGTGCAGGCTTCGCTGCTTGGCCTGGCGGGGATGTGCGTCTTCCTGGTCAGCGCGCTCGACTTCGGCACAGCCAAGAACAAGCGGCCTCGCATGAAAGACAAGCGGCCCCGTATAGCGACCGCCTGGTGGTTCGTTCCCCCGTACATCCTGCTTATCGTGGGGACTCTCGCAATGCCGGCGGCGTTCTCACCGCCGCTGGTGCACGGGGTTGGCGTGGCGGACTTCTGGAAGTACGGCATCCCGCTGGCGGTGGTGCTGGCGATCGTGTTCTCGAAGATCAGCTCGTCGCTGTGGGATAAGGACCCGCCCCAGGCACACCGCAGATTCGGCCCCGGCGCCGACAACGACGTCTACGGCAGCATCCCGCCGCCGAAGCCGTACGAGGAGCCCACCGCCACGAGGTAGCAGCGGACGCCGCGGATTCGCGCCGGCGCTCAGCCGCTCGCGCGGGGAGCTAACGGGGCCCGTGGCCCTGAGGCGGTTTGGGGTTGGTGCTGCCGGCTCCGCCTTTCTCCGCGCTCGCCCCTCGACCCCGCTCGGGGCGACCCTGAGCCTGTCGAACGGGTCGGCGCTAAGCGATGCCCACGCTCTCATTGAGGTCGCGCTGGTACTGCTCGATCTTGAGCGCCTCGATGTCGGCGACGCATACCGGCGCGCCGGTGGCGCCGGATTCGTACACCGCCTCGCAGACAGCCTGGTCCTTATAGCCCTCCATCCCGGTGATCTCGACCGGTGGCCCGCCGCGGATGGCGCGGAAGAATTCCTCCAGCTCGGTGGCGACGGTGTCGGTGACTCCGCCGGGAAACCAGCGGTCCTTCTCCTGCGGCGAGAGGCTTTCCATGTATTGCCCTTCGAGCGCCTCAATGGTCAGCTCCTCGGCGCGCGACTTGAGGCCGTGGTCGAAGAGGATGTGGCCGCTCTCGCCATAGACGCCGTGGCGGTTGACGTTCTCCATGGGCGCGCAGGAGGTGGAGATCCACTCGCCGAGGGCGCCGTTGTCGAAGGCCAGCACCGCCATCACCGTGTCCTCGACATCCACCTCGACCGGGTCCGCGAGATTGTCGCGGTCGCGGTAGCGGATGGGATCGAATGACTTCACGCGCGCGAAGACGGTCTCGACCTCGCCCATCAGGTAGCGGAAAAGGTCGGCGTGGTGGACGCCGCCGTCGAGGATCCAGCCGCCGCCGGAGTCGGCGCGGTGCTCGCGCCAGGCCCAGTACCAGCGGCGCTCCCACACGTCACTCCAGAACAGCGTGCGCACCTTGCCGATGCGCCCGCACTTGATCGCCCAGTTGATGGCGCGATAGCGCGGCGAGCGGCGATAGTTCTCGGCGACCTGGAAGACGGCGCCAGCGCGCGCGGCCGCGTCGAGCATGAGCCTGCCGGCGCGCATGGTCAGCGCCAGCGGCTTCTCGATGGTGACGTGCTTGCCAGCCTCGAAACAGGGGATCGCGACCGTATGGTGGGCGCGGTGGACGACGGAGATGTCCACCGCCTCCATGTTCTTCTCACCGGCGAGCATCGCCCTGACGTCGGTGTACACCGTGGGGCGCGCGCCCTGGATGGCGGCGATGTCGTCGGCGAATTGCGCGGCGGAGGCCTGGTTGATGTCGCACGTGGCGACGACGCGGAAGTCGCGCACGCCGGCCTCCCACAGTCGCTTGAGGCCCCTGGCGTGGGCGCCCATCATGCCGCCGCAGCCGATCAGACCGAGGGTTACGGGTTCTGTCATGCAAGTCTCCTATGGAGGATTTGTCTGGGGATTCGACCAGCGGGGAGCGGTTCCCTGGTCGGGCGGGGACTGTCCCTACGTTGTACGGGCAAGGCATGCCTTGCCCTTAGCCCGCCCGGAAGGGGACAGTCCCCATTCGGGGACAGTCCCTGCCAGGCGCGCGGCGACAGGGTGAAACGGCGCGACCGCCGAAAGTGTGGCGGGCGTCTCGCCCGCCAACCGAACTCATTTCGCAGCCGAGGCGGCTGCGCCACCGGATGATTGCATCGCGAGGTCGCGCGCGAGCAGCGCGGCCAAGGAGTCCGCCCATGATTGACTTTCACGTCCACCTCGGCAACATGTATCGTGAGGACTACCCACAGCGCAGCCCGCTGTCGGTGCACCAGCTCATTGACCGCATGAACCGCGAGGGAATCGAGATCAGCGTGCTCCTGCCGCTGGAAAGCCCCGAGGGCTCGTGGGGCTACTTCCTGACCGAGGAGGCGGTCGCGGCGCGCGACATGTACCCCGAGCGCCTCATCGCCTTCACTTGCGTGGACCCGCGCTACCCGCGCGCCGCGCAGCATATTGACTTCTTCGTGGAGCGCCACGGCTGCAAGGGATTCGGCGAGCACGTGAACGGCCTCGCCTTCGACGACGAGCGCAATAAGGTCATCTACGCCAAGTGCGACGAACACGGCCTGCCGCTGGTGTTCGAGATCAACCCGGACCTGTGTTTCGACGAGGTCGGCCTGCCGCGGCTGGAGGCGTGTTTGCGGGAGTTCCGCAACGTCAAGTTCGTTGGCCACGGGCCGTCGTTCTGGGCCGCCATCTCCGGCGACGACGACGGCAGGGGTGGCTACCCCAAGCGCGCCGTTGCGGCGGGCGGCGCGGTTGACCGCCTGCTCGGCGAATACGAGAATCTCTACGCCGACCTGTCCGCCGGCTCGGGGTACAACGCGATGACCCGCGACCCCGAGTTCACGGCCGGCTTCATCGCCCGTCACTGGCGCAAGCTGCTATGGGGCACGGATTACCTGGGGCTGGGGCAGCCGATGCCCCAGGTGGAGTGGCTGCGCGGGCTCGATGTCGCGCCGGAAGTGCGCGAAGCCATCGCCGCCCGCAACGCGAGGCGGGTGCTGGGGCTGGGGTAGATGCGCAGGGCCGACGCTCGCGCGCGCCGAAACTGGGGCTGCCTGCAGACCGCCGAGAGGAGACTTTCCATGCCCGACACCCGCCCCAACATTCTGCTATTCACCACCGATCAGCACCGCGGCGACCACCTCGGCCTGGCCGGCCACCCGGTGGTCGAGACGCCCAACGTGGACGCGTTCGTCAACCGCGGCGCGTACTTCCCCAACGCGTACACCGAGATCCCCTCGACCACCGGCGCGCGGCGCTGCCTGCACGGCGGCCAGGGCAGCTACACCTGCGGGCTCGTCGGCTACGCAGGCGCGGAATGGCACGAGCGCAACACCCTCGCCCAGGTGCTTGCGGACGCCGGCTACCATTGCCTCAGCGTCGGTTTTCGCAACATGTGGCCGACGCGCAAGCTCTACGGCTTCCATACGGCCATCCCGCATGACCTGCGAGAGGGCGCGGACGACTACATGGAATGGCTGCACCGCGAGCTGGGGCCGTGGGCATCGGAGCGCGGCCACGGCGTTGATGCAAACGGCTGGCTCGCGCGGCCGTGGCACCTGGAGGAGCGTTACCACCCGACCGTCTGGACGACGGAGGTGATGATGGAACAGATCAAGCGCCGCGACCCCACGCGCCCGTTCTTCGCGTGGTGCTCGCACATGCGCCCGCACTCACCCTATGACCCGCCGCAGTTCTTCTGGGATATGTACATCAACCGCGAGTTCCCGCCGATCCCGGTCGGCGACTGGGCCAAGAAGCATGAGGGCGAGAGGCCCGTCGCGCGCGCCGCCTGGCACGGCAAGCTGACCCCCGAGCGGAACCAGCGCATGCGCGCGGGCTACGCCGGATTGGTCACGCACATTGACTACGAGCTCGGGCGGATGATGGAAGAGCTAGCGCGCAGCCTGGGCGGCGAGCTCGTGGATAACACGCTCATCATCTTCACCTCCGACCATGGGGACATGATGGGCGACCACCACCTGCACCGCAAGACCTACGCCTACGAGGGGTCGGCGCGCATACCGTTCGTCATCCGCTACCCCGCGGGTCTCGACCTGCCGACGGGTACCTTCGAGCACGTGGTCGGCCTGCAGGACGTGATGCCGACGATACTGGAGGCGGTGGGCGCGCCGATACCGGGTTCGGTCACCGGGCAGAGCGTCTTCCGCGCGATCCGCGGTGGGTCATGGCGCGAGTTCCTGCACGGCGAGCACTCACCGTGCTATTCGCTGGAAGAGGCGATGCACTACCTGACGGACGGCAAGGAGAAGTACATCTGGTTTCCCGCCACCGGCGAGGAGCAGTTCTTCGACCTGCGCGCCGACCGCCGCGAGCTGCGCAATCTGGCGCGGGCGTCGTCGCAGCGCGAGCGGGTGGCGCTGTGGCGGGAGCGGCTGGTGCGCCTGCTGGGAGAGCGCGGCGACGGCTTCTCGGACGGCAGGCAGTTGCTCCCGCGCAAAGAATGGTGGGTAGGGACTGTCCCCGAACGGGGACCGTCCCCTTGCGGGCGGGTACAGTCCACGTAGGGACAGTCCCCGCCCGCCGCAGCGGTGAAACCGGAAATGGAGCACAGGCTTAAGCCTGTGGCCCCAGGCCGCGCCACCGATGAAACGGAGGAGTAAAGTGGATCGAGGATTCCGATTGGCTATGTGCATCCTGCTGCTCCTGGCTGTCGTCAGCCTGGCCGGGGCGCAGCCCCTGCCCAAGATCACCGAGGTGCAGGTCACGCCCGCCCAGGTCAAGACAGGCGACACCCTGCGTATGGGGGTCACCATCGACGACCCGGCCGGCGTGGTGAAGGCGGTCACGTTCATCATCCGCGAGCTGCCCGGCATGCAGGAGAACCTGCCGCAGGTCTCACCGGGTGTGTGGGGCTTCGAGTTCGCTATGACAGCCGAGTTCCTGCCCGCCGTCTATCACCTCGACCTGGTGCCCCGCGACGCCCAGGGCTACCGGCTCGAGCTGGCGCCAGGCAGCATCACCACCGGCACCTTCGCCATCGGCGCCCCGCTCATCACTCCCGCCCCGCCGGCCCCCGATTTCCGGCCCGAGGTCGCGGCGACCAAGGTGACAACCGTCACGGGCAAGCGCCTCATCGTGCGCAACCCCTACCGCTCCTATCCCAATTGGTACAAGGGCCAGCTCCACGCCCACACCACCAACAGTGACGGCCGCACGCCGCCCGCGGTGCTCGTGGGCAAGTACCTGGCCGACGGCTGCTCGTGGGTGCAGATCAGCGACCATGACGTCATCACCAGTGACGACCGGTCGCCGGACGGCAAGCAGATCGTGCGCCTCCTGGGCCATGAGCGGGGCACCCTGGAGGGCGACATCGTCTGCATCAACTACACCGAGAAGAGCGTCACCCTCACCGCCCAGCAGACCATCAACGCGGTGGCGGCCAAGGGCGGCCTCACCTTGCTCGCCCACCCGGAGGGCGCTGTGGGCTACGAGCTGGCCGAGCTGAACGCCTTGCGCGGCATGGCCATGATCGAGCTCGGCGGCCGCTCTGACCAGACCCGGCCCTGGGATTACCTGCTGACCAAGGGCCAGACGGTGTGGGGCGTCGCCTCCGACGACTTCCACGGTGGCCCCGACACGCCCACCTCCTACGGCTTCGTGGTGGTGAATGCCTCCGCCTGCACCCCCCAGGACGTCCTGGCGAACCTGCGGGCCGGCAACTTCTATGCCTCCCAGGGGCCCGCGCTGCGGGTGGAGGTGAGGGACGGCGCCATCCGCGCCAGCGCCGACGACGACGGCTACTTCATCTTCCGCGGCCCCTATGGCATCTGCCTGCTCGGTCTCAGTCCCCTCGACCGCAAGTCGGCGGTCTACGAGCTGCGGGGTGACGAGCGCTACGTCAGGGTGGAGTACGTGCGCCAGGCCGACGGCAAGCGGGCCTGGAGCCAGCCCCTCTTCGTCGCACCCGACGAGTAGGGGCAAGGCCGGGCGGGGACTGTCCCTACGTGGACTGTACCCGCCCGGAAGGGGACAGTCCCCATTCGGGGACAGTCCCTCGAGTGCCCGGCTCAACACCTCCAGGCCGGTGGCATCGGGTAGCTGGTAGTCAACCGCGGCGACGGATTCTCCGACGGCAAGCAGTTGCTCCCGCGCAAGGACTGGTGGAGCCCGCAGGTGAGAAGAAGGGGTAAGCAGGTTAAGCCGCAGTCGTAGGGCGAGGGGCCTTGGCCGCCATAGCTTCCGAGCGTCGGCGACTTGTCCGCTTGAGCGTAAGCGGAACGGGCAGAAGACGAGCTTCTGCCCTACGACGATCCCCAATAGGGGATTCTTCGGTCGTGGAGTTTACCCTGAGCGAAGTCGAAGGGCTCCCTCAGAATGACATTCCGGCGGGCCCGCGCCGACGGGAACCCGCAATTACGGGAGAACCTCCACGTTATGCCCCTACGAGTAAGCGCCCATCGCCCTCACCGTCTCGTACGCGGCGGCGAAGTGCTCGAGCGGAGTCTCGGGGGCGACGTTATTGCCCTCGCAGAAAAGGTAACGCCCCTCCATCACCCCGCTGCGCAGAATCGCCTCCGTCTCGCGGCGGATGACCGATGGCGGGCCATCGCGCAGCACGCGCGGATGCAGATTGCCCTTCAGCAGCACCGCAGGCCCGACATCGCGCCGCGCCTGGCCCAGGTCCACCGGGAAGCCGAGGTCGAATTCCTGTATGTTGAACTCGCGCTGCAGCAGCACCAGGAACCGCCGCACGTTCCCGCACAGGTGGATGAGATTCGGCCCGCCCTTCGAGAACTCGGCGACCAGCCGCTGGTGGTGGGGCATCACGAATTCCCGATACTGCGCCTGCGACAGCAGCTCGATGCTGTCGTCGGCGAAGCCCCACTTCTGCTGCGGAAGCTCGACGCCGTTGAACTTATTGACCCCGCGCATACGCACGATCGTCGCCTCGGTGACGAATTCCATCAGCTCATGGACGAAGGCGGGGTCCTCGTAGAGGTCGAGGCAGAGCTCGGTGGCGCCGCGCAGGTTGCAGGCGACGGTGAAGGGGCCGTCGGTGCCGCCGCCGCACATGCCGGAGCGCCCGACGGGCCGCCCCGCGAAGCCCTCGCGCGCGCGGCGCTCCTCGAAGTAGTGGTAGAACTCCAGCCCGCGACCCTGCAGCCCGTCGCGCAGCGGGTCCGGGATGGCGAGGGACGGCAGGTCGCCCTTGCGCTGCTTGAGGCGCGGCCAGGTGTCGGGCACCTGGTCATCGCGGTATTCGAGGCGGCACCCGAGCCACTCCGCCTCGTAGATGTTTTGGAAGTCGGGGGTCAGGCCCGGCCATTCCCGCGGCAGCCCGCGCTCGGCGTCCTGAGGGACGCAATCGCGCACCCACCGCTGCAAGCCGAGCTGCACCTCCCACTGCACCGCCGGGTCCTCGAAATACCCGCGGAAGGAGTACCCCTGCCGGTTGAGCCACGGCGTCAGCAGGTAGAACCGACGGCTGAAGTTGAAGACGCACGGCACGCGCGCGGGCTTGCCGTCGTTGAAGTCGCGCCACAGCGCCGCCACCTCCTGGTTGTGGCGCGCGAGTTGCTCTGCGGAAAGCATCCCGGGGGCGGGCGCGGGCCCGGGGCGCGTGCCGGCCACCGTTTTCTACTCCTTCGCCGCGATGGCATCGCGCAGCATCAGCAGCGCGTCCGCGACCTGGCGCCGGCTGCGCTGCAGCACCTGAAGCGGCAGCTCCGCTTCATAGTCCGATTCGGGGGCCATCGCCGCCACCGCCGCGGCGCGCGCGGCCTTCGCCTTTTCGACCAGCGCGCCGGCCACGCCCGACTTCTCCGCGTTAGCGATAGCGTCGTCGAGCAGCACAACGGCGGTCACGTCCTGGATGCCGTCATGCGTTGCGCGCCAGCGCCGCGACTCCACGACGTCGGTGCGGTCGATGGCGACCGTGCCGTAGTCGGGCTCGTTCGCCGTCCCCATGCCCCACAGATTCGAGTAGCTGTAAACCCAGAAGCCCGATCCGCGCGCGCCGTTGCGCAGCGCCACCCACGGCTGCCTGCGATAGAAGTCGAGCGGGCTCAGGGCGCGCACATTGCCGACCGCATCGTACATCCACACGTGGCGGCTGCGGCCGGTGCGCCGGCTGCGGGTGGATATGATCTCGCGGATGTCTGCGCGGCTGGATAGCCCGCTCGCCGGCGCCCACACGTCCACCCAGGGATCAAGCTCGCGGATCCATTCGGTGGGGTAGGCGCCGCCCGCGGGGTCGGCGTAGATCGGCGCCTGCGGGTCCGCCTCGCGCAGCACCTTCGCGGCCGCAATCAACTGCTCGATGCCCGTGTGCCCGGAGTTGCCGGGCTCGTCCACGGGGTAGAAAGCGAAGTCGCGGTAGTCTATGCCGATCGACGCCAGGTGCGCCACGAACTCGCCCATCCACGCCTTGAACGCTTTCTTCCACGCGTCCGAGTCTTGGGCAACTCCCGGCGGCGCGTTCAGCGGCAGCGAGGTGAAGAACAGGAACGGGTCGCCGGCCTTGGCCTTGGCCACCAGCTCGTCGAGCTGGGACCAGTCCACTTCCCCGACCAGGTTCCCTTGTTGGTCGCAGGCGCGCGAGGGCGCGGGCGCGTACAGGACGTTCGACCCGTGCGAGATGAGGCTCTCGATGACGCGGTCGCGCAGCGGCTGGGGAAACGCCGTCGGCCACGCCCAGTTGCAGAGCTTCCAGGGGTACGGGTAGGGCAGGGCCACCGGCAGCACGTCGAGGCTGAGGGTGGCGTCCGCGCTCGCCGCCGAGTGGGTCAGCGACTGGAAGCGCAGATTGAGATGCCACTCGCCCGGCGCGAGGTCCTTGGTGTCAACCACCAGCCACACCTGGGCGAAGCCGCCCGGCGCGAGCTGCACCGTGCGGCCCGGGTTCATCGCGGGCAGCATGTCGGGGATCTCGCCGCCGAAGCGCGTCGGCATCCACACGACCTGCAACAGGGTGAGGTGGTCCTGCCACGGGGCCTTGGCGCCGTCGGGGCCGGTCAGGTCCGCCGGCTCCACGCGCACGCTGAAGGGCTCGGGGCCGAGGCTGACGAGGTTGAGGCAGAAATCCTCGCGCTGGTTGCCGTAGGTCCAGGCCGAGGTCGGTAGGGGCGCGGCCTGCTGTGCCCCTACCACGGTGCCGGGCAGCTCGTCGCGGGGGTCGGCGTTGTCCCACGGGTTGGCGTCCGGCCACACGACGAAGGCCGTCTCGGGGGCGGTCGCGGCAACCTTCCGCGCGAACTCGGCAAACGCCAGCTCCCGCCCGACCTGCGCGCGCAGCTTCGCCGCCGCGTCGAGCACCGTCTGCGGGAAGTCCTCGTCCGCGGGGATGCTTTCGACCCGGGCCCGCAGCGTTGCGAGCATCGCCGACAGGCCGGCGCGGCGCCGCTCCAGCTCCGCCGCCAGTTGAGGAGCGCTCGCCGCCATGGCCGGGGAAGCCGGGGGAATGCTCGCCAGCGCCGCCTCCACCATCCGCCGCTCGGCGGCCAGGGGCTCGAAGGCAACCTGGCGGGTGTCCGCCATGAGCGTGCGGCTCTGCTCGGTGTCGAGCAGGCGCGCCTCTATCGCGTAGCGGCCCGCGTGGCGGAACGGCAGCAGCACCTCCACCGACCGCTTGTCCGGCGAGGTGCGGAAAGCCTGGGTGAGGCGGATGCCGCGCGGCGCTGTCAGGGTCACCTCGACATACCCCTGTGCCGGTGTCGGCGTCGCCCAGGTCGCCTCGACCGGCGTGTCGCCGAGGATGGGCTCGAAGGTTTCCGGCAGCAGCCGGCCGGCGGATGCGCCTCTATCATGTAGCACAGCGAGTTTACCCTGAGCCCGTCGAAGGGCCCTCGGCTGTGAAGGCCCGGCGCCCTTTGCCGCGCGGGCGGGCAGGACATTGCCATTGAGGTAGGAGTTGCCGCGATAACACGGCCACAGCACGCGCCCGCCTTTCGCGGGATTGCCGAAATGGTAGGCGAAGACCTTGTCCCTCGAGCAACTGATGACTTCGAGCAGCCCGTCGCGGTCGAGGTCCGCCACCATGGCGGCGACGTTCGCCTCGCCCTCCTGCGGGTACGCGCCGAGCAAGTCGCCGCGGGTATTGAGGACGCAGAGCGAGCTGCCGTCGAGCGCGCTCTGGCGGATGCCCACCACGATCTCGAGAGCGCCGTCGCCGTCAATGTCGGCCACGGCGGAGCTCCAGAAGATGCCGTTGCCGCCCATGGTCTGCATCCACATCTGCTCGCCGGTGTGAGTAAAGGCCAATAGCTGGTTGTACTTGGTGCCGACCAGGATCTCGTCGTAGCCGTCATCGTTGATGTCGGTGACGCTCACGGGGCAGAAGGACTTGGCGGCAATCGGCGCGGCCCACAGCAGCCGGCCGGTGGCGGCGTCCAGGCAGTGAAGGGTGGAGTCCGCGGCGTTCTTGAGCATGAACACCTCGGGCTTGCCGTCGCGGTCGGCGTCGGCGATGACGGCGTGGCAGCGGCCGAAGTTCTCCGGCTCCGCGAACTCCCACCACAGGTGACCGTCATCGGTGATGGCGATGATCCGCTCGGCGTCGATGCCGCAGACGTATTCGTTGCGGCCGTCGCCGTTGAGGTCGGCCGCGGCGGGCGGCGAGATGTTGCCCGGCTCGGCGACGCGGAAAACCCAGCGGTGCTCGCCGCGCGGACCGAGGCAGGTGAGCCAGCCGTCGGGGCTGTTGAGCAGAACATCGCAGCCTGCGCCTGTGAGCCGCGGCGCGAGGACTACACACGCGTAGCCCTCGAAGCGCTGGCGCACCTCCTGCGACCACTTGAGTTCACCGTCGCCGGTGAGGCACACGATGTGGCCGCGCACCGTGCCGGCGACGATCTCCACCTCCCCGTCGCCGTCCACGTCGCCCACCGCCGGCACCGCGCCGATGCTGTCGCCGAGGTCGTACTCGAACATCATCCGGCCCTTGGCGTCCAGTCGCACCACCTGGTTCGCGCCGCCCGTGACCACCACGCTGTCGGCGGCTGCGGCCGGTGCGCCGGCTGCGGCCGATGGATACGGCACCGGCGATGACCCAACCCCGCCCTTGATGGGGGTGCTCCAGACGAGCTCCCGCGTCAACTCGCCAGCGGAGCACGCGAAGCCCGCGACCAGCACGACGGCGACACACGCTACCATTCGGGGCACGAACGAAGTGACACTTGAATCCA
>Ga0315291_10010860_pt1 | contig 11107 bp, 12 predicted proteins | sample YL17G12_20_MG_FD_203070 | JGI IMG/M metagenome (GOLD analysis project Ga0315291, IMG submission 203070) | Sediment microbial communities from Yellowstone Lake, YNP, Wyoming, USA - YL17G12_20 | ecosystem: Environmental > Aquatic > Freshwater > Lake > Sediment | place: USA: Wyoming | collected... | reverse complement strand
TCCTTTTAAACCGGATGGTTCAAAACCTGTGTACTGTAGGGACTGCTATCAAAAACACAGACCAAAGAGATTTTAGTAAAAGAATGAAAAATTCTTAGGTTCATTTATTTTACAAAATCTTTTTTTCTTTTTTTTTTTTTTTACTACTTCTTCCGTTGAAAGACTCTACCAGCGATACAGAAGATTTTTTATAACAATTGCTGCTTAATACATGTATGTCATCATTTGCAGGGTTTGGAAGTGATAATCATTCCGGTGTACATCCTGATATTCTCAAAGCTCTTAGAGGCGTTAATGAAGGGTATACAATTGCATACGGATTGGATGACTATACCAAGCGTGCTGTTGACCGATTGAAGAAAATTTTTGGAAAACAGACTGCAGTGTTTTTTGTGTATAATGGGACCGCGGCAAACATCCTTGGATTAAAAAACGTCACTGATTCGTTTCATTCTATTTTTTGTGCGGAGAGTGCTCATCTGACTGTCCATGAATGTTGTGGTCCTGAGAATTTTATCGGATGCAAGCTGGTGAACATTCCCACGAGTGATGGGAAACTGACCGTTGATTTGATCCAGCCGTATGTTATTGGAATTGGTGATCCGCATATGGCTCAACCACACGTTATCTCTCTGACGCAGGCGACAGAGCGGGGGACCGTGTATCGTCCAAAGGAGATACAAAAACTTGCTGATTTTGCTCATGCAAATGACATGCTGCTTCACATGGATGGTGCCCGGTTATGTAACGCTGCAGCGTTTTTGAAGGTGGATTTAAATGAGATGTGCGGGAAGGTCGGTGTGGATGTCTTGTCGTTTGGTGGGACGAAAAATGGGATGATGTACGGGGAAGCAGTGGTGTTTTTCAACAAAGAACTGTCGAAGAATTTTGAGTTTATCCGCAAACAAGGAATGCAGCTAGCGAGTAAAATGCGGTATATCTCCGCGCAGTTTTCCGCGTTTCTCTCCACTGATTTGTGGTTGCATAATGCGCAGCATGCCAATGCAATGGCACAACTTCTTGCCAAGGAACTCAAGCGTATTCCTGGATTGCAGATTACACAAAAGGTAGAGGCAAATATGGTGTATGCGGTTATCCCAAATCATTGTATTACTGCGTTGCAGAAACACTATTATTTCCATCGGTTCAATGAACGGACCTGTGAGGTACGGTTGATGTGTTCGTTTACGACGAAAAAAGAAGATATCCTCGGTTTTGCACGGGCCCTGCGAAAAATTATATAGTGTATCGTCTTTTTTATTTACAAAGTATTTATATAAATATAGCGTGTATAAGAAGATGTACATTGGAGTAGGAAATAAAAAATGAAACATTCGCTAGTAATATCAGGAGTGATTGTCGGGATTGTCTTGTTATGTGTTGGAACCAGTATCGTTTTCGGAATGAATGATACCTTTAGACAATCGAAGAAAATCTTTCCTGAAAGAACAGGAGAGCACTTCATCTTTCAGAATCAATTCATCCCTCAGAATTCCTCTCTTGTTATTGGCCCGTACACCCAACAGTCACAGAAGAATTCTATCATTGTTTCCTGGGAAACAAAGACACAGACAACACGAAACGAAGTGCAGTGGGGTCTTACCGTAGATCTTGGCAACATCACCGTTGAAAAAAGCCTCTTTGTTCATACCCTTCATACGGTCACATTGGAGGCGCTGACTGCCTCCATGCAGTATTACTACAAGGTTGTGTCTGATGATACTGAGAGTGTTATGTATACGTTTTGTACTTCTTTTCAAAAGGACGATGACATGCGATTCGTGGTGTACGGTGACAGCCGGGGAGGTTGGGATAATTGGATGAGTACAAAAATCGTTGCACAAGCAATTGAAGCCATACATCCACCGTTTGTCATCAATACCGGGGATCTCGTTGATGATGGGGCGAATGCTGATGACTGGGTTGATTTTTTCACCGCATCACCCTTTGTTCATAACAGCACCTTTTACCCGGTGCTAGGGAATCATGAGCACTATAGTAAGCTGTATTTCACCTATTTTTCGCTTCCTTTGCATGAACGCTGGTATTCCTTTGATAACGGACCTGTTCATTTCGTCGGCCTTGATTCGAACCTGAGAAATGCGTATCGATTGGTGCAATTCGTCTGGCTTGTACATGATTTACGAACAAACAGCCAGCCATTTACCATCGTTTTTTTTCACCATCCCCTGTATAGCTCAGGACCCCACAGAAATGCTACACTTCTGCGTATGATCTGGAAACCAATTTTTGAACATTTTACTGTCGATATCGTGTTCAATGGGCATGACCATGATTACGAACGCAGTGTTGTTGGTGGTATCACGTATGTTGTTACTGGTGGTGGGGGTGCTCCGCTGTATGATGTGGGACACAGTCCCTGGACAGTGTATTCTGAAAAAACCTATCATTATTGTCTTCTCACCGCTAATTCATCGTTGTTAACATTTGAGGCGATAAAACCTGATGGTACAGTGTTCGATTCATTTATGATACCTGAATAATTGATGAAAAAAAATCAATTATGAATGCTCTATACGGCGTCTCCAGGTCCCTTTTCTTTTTTCGATATAAAGTACACACCAACGAAGAGCAATGTAATTCCAACGATTTGCATACTTGTGATGAACTCGTTGAGAACGAGGAATGCTAGTATTGCTGCGAAGAAAGGAGTTGACAGCTCAAGGCCAGACACCTGTGCTGCTTTCAATCGTTTTAATCCCTCGTAATAGAGAATCGTCCCAATACCGATGATGACGCCGATGAGAACCTGGTAGATATTTGTGATAATAAATGAAGACGTCACGCCTAAATATAGTGCAAAAATGAGCGCTGCAAAGAAAAAGCGGTAGAACGTGATCACCCCCGCGTTCATCGCGGTGAGGTATTTTTTCATCACGATTGCAGAGGTTGCCCAAGCGATGGTTGCAGACAGAACGATGAGATCTCCAATGGTTCCGAACCTGAATGCGAACAGGTTTTCTATGGTTCTGGTTGTGACGAGTAATCCTGAGACGATCATCAGGGCGATGCCAAGGTAGTCGAATTTTGTGAGAGTATCTGACTTCAGCAGAAAAAATCCGAGGGCGATGATGAAGATCGGTTGCATGTGCCCAAGAATCACTGCGTTGATCACCGGGACTTGCGATAAGGCGAAGAAGTACATGAAATCTGCAACAAGGGTTCCGACGATTGCAATGTAGATGAGGGGTGAAAGCTGCTGTCTTGTCACTTTTAAGGGTGATTTCCTTGTGAGCACAATGTAGAGGAACGCAGTGAGTGCAGCAACAATCGCTCGTATTGCTGAAGTATGGAGAAAATCTGAGTTTTCATAGGAAAGTTTTGCAAATATGGGTTCTATAGCCCATATGATGCTGGCGAGAAGTATCGTTACAACGCCAAGGTGTTTTGTGTTCACAAGTGAAGTTAAAAGGAACGGAGCTTAAATTGTTTTTTGAATCTGGATACAAAAAATGCAGTGTTACGGATGTTTCTCTTTCTTTAATTTTTTTCCGACGGTGAAGGCGATATGTACGACTAACAGGACAATAAGTGGCATGATAAGATTGGAATGAATTTGAAAGGATGTTAGTTTAGATAATGTACCGCCTGTAAGGGATTCAATAATCTGGTAATTGGAGATGCCAAATCCGGTGATGATGAAGATGATGATGACCACGGTGAGGAGCACATGGGTGAGTGTTTTCATGACCCTGAGGGTATTCATGGCGTTCACTTTCTAATGAAGCTTTCGTTTCGATCACCACTATTTGAGTATCCTCTCAATTATTCAAGTTTTTTCTTGAAATAAGATCATTGTATTAATTCTGTTACTGCTTGTTTCATTGTACAGCGGTGGAGTTGGCAGAAGAGTTGCTTGTTCGTATTGTAAAATGAATGTGATATGTCCTGGGAGTGCGATCAAAAAGAAAAAGGAATGAAGATTATTTCACAGGTACCGAGTAATACTTTCAAATAAATTTTTTTTACCAAGAACCTGTTAAATTTTTTTTAATATGACAAATTTACAAATAAGAAAATTTTCATTTTGTTATTTTATAAAGATATTTTTATATACATTATCTAACAAAAGAGGGTATAGAGTAAATGGTGGAGGTAGATAGAGATGTTCATTCAAAAGAGAAAAAGAGCAGTTGGGATAGGTATCATGCTGGTGCTTACGGCATTTGTTGGAATGACTGCAAATGTGAGTGCAACAGGTGATCCACCGGTTGCCGAAGCTGGTGGTCCTTATCTTGGTGAGGAATGTAATTCGATGTTATTAGATGCATCGGGTTCATCTGACCCAGATGGCGATCCATTGACGTATCGCTGGTTAATTAGTGGGATGTGGATAGAAAATTATTACAATCCGTATTTGGACTGGATCTGGTTGGATGACTTTTTAGGTGAAATAACCCTCGAAGTCTCCGATGGGGACCTAACAGCACTAGATACTGCATTGGTCACTGTATTGAACGTGCTACCGGTTATTTTAAACGTCACGGGACCGACGGAAGTTGATGTGGATGTAGAGATGTCTTTATTGGTGGATTTTTTTGATGGACTTGCAGATCCACGAGGTATGATAGCTTCATTAGATACGTATACAGCAACGTTTTCATGGGGTGATGGAAGCTCGACAGAATTTTCTTTAGGAGCAAATGAGTTCAATTTCGGTGGAACTCATGTGTACACTGAAGCGGGTTTATATCAAATCATAATTACCATTGTTGACGATAATGATGGCCAAGCAAGTGCAATATGGGAGATTAATGTAGACGGTGATTTGGCACTTGTCGAAGCTGGACCAGACGGTATCATCGATGAAGGATCTGAGTTTATCAGTGCTGGTTTCCTTGCTGATGATAGCGGTACGTATGCAGCACAGGTTGATTATGGGGATGAAACAGGAGCTCAAGAGCTTCTGCTAAACCCGGGAAATACGTTTGATTTACTACACCTTTATTGTGATAATGGTGTCTATACTGTTCTCGTAACAGCATTCAACGAAGGTGAAGAATGGGGATCAGACAGTGCGATAGTAACAGTCAATAACGTTGCACCAACTATCGAATCAATGTCAGGTCCGTCAGCAGATCCACTGCAACTTGGTCTTCCTATACAATTAAATGGTGAGTTCTCCGATCCAGGGTGTCTTGATACGCATGTGGCGACGATTTATTGGGGAGATGGTGACACAACAACGATCGACGTCCCGTTTGGAACTTATTCCGTTATCGGAGATCATATCTATGCCAGTGCTGGCGTCTATTTGATTACTCTTACGGTGACTGATGATGACGGTGGCTCTGATTCAATGACGCTTGAATACTACGTCGTGGTGTATGATCCAAACGGCGGGTTTGTCACCGGTGGTGGATGGATCATTGCACTACCAGGGTCCTATCCTGCAAATCCAGATTTGACTGGTCGGTGTAATTTCGGGTTTGTCTCAAAATACAAAAAAGGACATAACACACCCGAGGGTAATACCGAGTTTCAATTCCAGTTGGGGGGTCTGAATTTCCACTCGCATATCTATGAGTGGTTGGTTATTGCTGGTCCAAAAGCGATGTATCAAGGAGTCGGGACAATTAACGGGGCGGGTAACTACGGGTTTAAACTCACAGCCATTGACGGTCAGAAAAACGGAGGCGGCGGTGTCGATAAATTCAGAATTAAAATCTGGGATACGGACAACAACGATCTGATTGTTTTCGACAACAACCTTGGAGCGCCAGATGATGAGAACCCAAGTACAGTACTGAGCGGTGGGCAAATTACTATCCATAAGGCCTAACCGGGTACAACACCCCTCTTTTTTTTTCTTTTTTTTATTTGTTGTCAACGATTATCCTATAAAAATATAATATGTATAATCGCACAGATAGCGATAGCCGATTTTTTGGTAGATGCTGTTCGAAATTGGGTTTGCAACATCGGTAAATAATGTGCAATGGGTAAAACCTTCATCGAGGGAAAAACTCTCTCCTTGATACCTTTTTATATAGAAAACCATTATTCAATAACCATCTTGGTGAGAGTATATGAAAACAAAAACCCTTCATCAATCAGTTGTATTTGAGACCGATCCTCATGAGGTCTATGAGGCGGTAATGGATTCCAAAAAACATACAGCATTTACTGGAGCGAAAGCAAAGATCGGTAGACATGTCGGGGATCGCTTTAGCGTCTGGGATGACTGGGCTACCGGCTCAAATGTTGAATTAATTCCTGATAAGAAGATCGTACAGCAATGGCGGGGCGCTGATTGGCCTGAGGGACATTATTCAGTAATTACCCTTGAATTGAAAAAAGTTGACCGTGGGACTCGTTTAGATTTTACCCAGACCGATATACCTGAAATGTTGTATGATGATATTGCCCAGGGGTGGAAAGAATGGTACTGGGAAAAACTAAAGACGTATTTTGCTAAGGGATAAACAAGCGGTAGAGCATTTACTTTTTTCCTTAAATGAAAAAAAGGAAAAATCACAAAGAAATAAATGTGCACGTCTCGCTTGATTATTCCACACTGAATATGCTATCAGGGATATCTGAGAAAGAATAGTTACTGTATGTATAGTCCATCGTTATAACGGTCTCCTCATTTTTCGTTATGGAACGTGCTTTTAATGGAACTCCTTTTTCATTCCAAATCCACATTTTTATTGTTGTTGAGTTCCCCGCTTGGCTCGGAGTGTATTGAATAACGGTCGCTGTTTTTCCATCGATGGTTTCTGTTCCCAGGATTGTTATGGTCTGGTTGTTCAGAAGATCTTCTACCACATCTGCGGTGGAGAGTTGGGGGATGACAATCAGTGGATCAAGCTCATAGGTATTTAGCGTGGCGTCATAGCGATAGATTCCCTCAGGGAGTTTCATAACTGTAAATGTGGTTGTAATACCAGCGGTGGTGCTGTTCACCTCTTCTTTCAGATACGGTGTTTTTTGCCATATCTTCACTGTCATGATTTGTTCTACCGAGTCAGATATCGCAGTAGATGTATTGAGTTCATAGTATACTGATTCAAGTATTGCAGCTTTTTCGAGAATTGTTTGGAGTGATTCAGGTGACGGTGAATTGTTTTGTTGGGTACAACCACTTACCATGAGAAATGTACATGCGAGTGTCGCAATAATTCCAAATAATATTGTTTGTTTTTCCATACTTTCTGTCCCCAAAGTTGCGAGCGAAGAATTACTGTTTCCTTAAAAAGATTTCCAAAAAATCTTTGTTTTTTTATTATGCCATTAAATCATTGTTTAATTGCACCTGATTTTTTTTTTACATTATACTGAGTGACTGTATGGGATCAGGAACTGGATAGTTGTGGGTCTTTTTACCTTGTAGAAACCATAAGTTTAAATATTATTTGCTATAATATATAATATATAAGTATTAAAAATAATCTGAAACAAGCAGAAACGACGGGATTGTTAATATGGCCAATCAAGAAAGCGTTTCAATTAAAAAGGCAATTGATGACCTATTGCAGACAAGTATCTTTAAGGAATTATCAAAGGGAAACGACCCAGAATTTACACAACAACTTGCGTTATGGCTTGTGAGATACATCCTTGTTCTTGCTTCGATGAAGAGTTCTTTAAAGATAAGTTTCGAAGAAGCTCTCCTGAATTTGCATGGAGAAAAATTTCAAAAGATTATAGAAATCACCGAAAAAACATTTAATAAAAAAAATGATGACGCAGAAAGCGATACTTCTTATATCCGATGAAAAAAAACAGTATAAAAAAAGATTCAAAATAAAAAAGGACAGTAAGAGATGCGTGATCTCCTACCGTTAGAGTGATGATTTTTCTCTAGTATTTCCGAGTTTTCTGCCAGTATTCCTTTAACTCATGTAATGCTTGGTCTAAGGTAATGGTGTTTTTCGCAGCGGTGATATGCGTCGGCTCTATGGGGAACGTTGTGTTATATGGAAGATGCCATGTCTCGCAGATGTAGGGGTCAAGCAAAATACCGAGGTTGTTGATCTGTCCGTTACTTTCCACCCACGTCGTGAATGTTCCAACTCGGGAGTGAAACTTGTCATACACCGTCATCTCAATTAATTCCTCAACAGGGCAGGTGGTCGGACCACAAGGAACAGTTTTATTCCAGTATCTGGTCAGATCATCCATTGTCTTGGTTAACGTCACCGTAGTACCGACGGTCCGGATGTAGTCATTGTAGACTGGGAACAGTTTATTTGCGCCTCTAAAATATGTGTTTCTCGCGAAGTCATTCATTTTTATCCCGAAGAAATACCCGGGATAGTCTTCGTTCCAGCTGTTCCATGTTTTATCTACCCAGCCGATTGCGTTACCGGTTGCGTCAAAAACTTCTTTTCCAATTAACTCATTTGAGTTCCATATTTTCATCTATTCACACCTCACTTCACCGTATTTCCCTTGATATCTTTTGGATTGATTTAAATGTTTCTACTGTGAAGCTGTCTCATACAAGATTTAACTTCGTAGTGAGAATGATTTGTGAAAAGAGTCAAGATTGGGATTTCTCCATACTCTTAAACCATTCTTCGTGTTTTCCTGATCGTAGTATGATGTCTTTTCCTTGGCCGTTGCGGCATGATGAGATGTTTCCTTTAAACTTCTTTAAGGTTATAGTCTAGAAGGAGTAGGTATGGAAACGACGAGTCTCTCTCAGGAAATCGTCACAGCAAGAACTTCAGATAGGTGAGATTTACGGATCTTTCATTATCTTCCTTTGAAGGGAAATGTAGCTCGATTTCCTGTTATCCTTTGCCATGGTCTTGCGGCAAATAAACATAGTTGTGATTTCGGGGAGATGGGTTCAGCTGAATGGGAACGATATAGTTTAGCGGCGTACCTTTTGAAGGAACGAACCAATGATGAACCTGTTTTTGATGTGTGGGTTCCTGAGCTTCGGGGAGGAGGACAACCAACATTTGATCCTCGGAAACAACCTGAGAAATATCGCTGGTGTGTTGATGATTATATTGATGCAGATGTCCCAACCATAATTGATTGTGTCAAGCAGTGGTATTGGAAGCACAAACAGTGTACGCCTCCGGTGTTTTGGGTTGGGAAAAGCATGGGTGGAATGATTGCATACGCCTATGGTGAGACGGACGCAGGCCAAAGGAACCTGAAGGGTGTTGTCACGCTTGGGTCTCCAGTTGTCTTTGGGAAGAGCGGCGTGTTCCTTGAATTTATCGCAAGGATCACTCCACGGAACGTGTCGATCCCGATTCGAATCACCGAGTTGGTGGAGAAATCACCTGAGCTTGGTGATCAGTTCAGAAGACTTGGGGTGAACCTTGAGAATGTTGACCCTGCGGTGTTAAGAAAATATTTGAGCGTGGGACTGAATGGTGTTCTTTCATCGAAGGTTCTCTCTCAATTTTCCTTGTTCTTTAAACATATGACGTTTTGTCGGTACCCGCGGTATCCCTGGTTGTATGATATCTTCGGGCGAGTTCCTGGGATGAAAAAATTGCTAGGCTCGTATAGCTATACGGAGAATCTGTATCGTTTTTCTGCTCCGTTGCTGGTGATTCCTGGGGGTTAGGATAAGATGGCGCCGAAGACAGATATGCTGTATGTGAAGGACCATGTAAGTAGTACGGATGTGACGTATCTGGAGTTTTCCAAAGGCGTAGGATCCCGTGCTGATTACGGACATCTTGATCTTAATTTAGGGGTTCATGCACATGAGGAAGCCTACCCAAAAATCTACGAGTGGCTCGTGAAAAGGAGCGAAAAATCTAGTGGTTACATCAGCGGTCTGAGGCTTCATGTTCTTGGGTGGTTTTTCTTATTTATCGATTCGTTTTTGAATCGATTGAAAGTGATCTTCGGTGTTTTAAAAAGATATTTTTCCCTTTATAAAAAAAAAGGGGGGGTGAAGGTGCTCTTTAAAAGGACAGATATTCAGGGAATCGAGCCAGGATGATGTGGTTGCCGAGGATCCCTTGGTAATTATTCGGTACAATCAGCCTCTGAAACAGACTCAATGTACCATACTCCCTCACACCAATACCTCGGGAGTAGTAATGGACTAAAATACATCTAAACGAAAACATTGCTCCACCATTCTCGAGTCGTAGTGATGTGATGATTCCTTGGATGTAGGTTGACCCTATTTTAGTTGTTTGCGGATCTTTCGTTGTTGGAGTAATTTCCGTATTTGCCGTCACAGCAGTTGAAGATACAAATATCACTACTGAGACAAGCAAACAAACTGCTATGTTCAACGTATTTTTTCTTTTCATTTTTTTCATGCCTCCCTGTATACTGCTAATGCATTTTTTTTCATTCTTGATATTGGGGGAAAGGGAAAGTATTCGGGGATAATATGAAAGGTACTACCTTTCCTCCTTTTCCTAGCGAAATAAAACTTCAACGTATATTTATAATTTTCTATGATTTATTATAACATTTGTAATAAAAATAATTTAAATTTTTTCCCATTTTTTATTACATTTGTAATAATACAGTGCTATGAATACATAGTTACTCGATTTTATATAATACGTTTTTCCCACGAAATATGATTCCAACTGGTAATTCTCTTATAGTTAGCTGTTTCTTATTAACTGCGGCTGGGAGTACTGCGCGGTCTGAAGCATAAGCGTAAGACCCGCATTCCTTAGAACTCTTTTTTCTGTTTCGCTACATTGATATCCTCCATCTGGTTAATATTTTTTGTCAGCAAGGGCTTCATCCACAAGCATTCCTGGGTGCTCACACATTATTTGTGGCACAATGTGGCAAGTGGTTGAAGAGCCCCCAATCAGATGGAAGAAGCTCAAACAACACACGCGTTGTCGGCTTAGCGGGTCTTTGGGGGTGCCCTTGCCCTTATGGTTTGTCCAAAGGACTCTGAATATATTTTATGATGCTCTGTAGGTTTCTTTATTGGTGAGCATATACCATATGATGGTGAGCATTTTCCGTGCAGTAGCTCTTCTTGCTGTATTCGCTCCCTTTCTTTTCTGAATCGGGTAGAAATACTGTTGAAATCTTTGGTCTAGCATGATTGCTCTTCCGGAGCATTCGTAGATGATCCATTTCAGCCACTTGTTCACCGCAGTATTACGGACAGATCGCTCAGTTG
>Ga0315291_10010858_pt1 | contig 11110 bp, 10 predicted proteins | sample YL17G12_20_MG_FD_203070 | JGI IMG/M metagenome (GOLD analysis project Ga0315291, IMG submission 203070) | Sediment microbial communities from Yellowstone Lake, YNP, Wyoming, USA - YL17G12_20 | ecosystem: Environmental > Aquatic > Freshwater > Lake > Sediment | place: USA: Wyoming | collected... | reverse complement strand
GAAAATATTCTATGAATTTATCCACATTGATCATGGCCATAATGAACAATACGAAGGGTCCGATGAGGATTATTTTGCCAAGCCTGAAGCCGGAGATTGGCAAGGACTGCCAGAATGCAAGAAACCAGCTTGAATAGATAACAAACTGGACAATAAACAGGACAGCAACATAATAATAAAATAACTGTTTCGCAAGAAGGTTCCATTTTCGGAAGTGGAGAAGGCTGAAAAATACCACAAGAGAGGCAACAAAACCCAGAGTGAATAATGACTGGTTGACGGGGTGGAAGAAAAACCAAAAAAGGCTGTCCAGGAAGTCCTGTAACGACGTATTGCGCACGGCCCACAGCATGAGGCTCCGATTGCTTTCAGAGGCGTTTGCTATGAGCGACACGATCATTGGCAGATTAAGAAGAACCACGAAGGTCCAGACCAAGCTATAAGCCACCAAAACATTTTTTCTTTCTTTCCATGCTTTGTGGACGAAAAGAATAAAGAAAAGATGAAACAGCGCAATGAACGGAGCACTTTTAATGAACCAGATATTTGTGGCGCAGATCAAAAGACCACCCAACAGCAGGAGCCGCGTATTTTTGTCATTGGTGAAAGATATTCTGTCAGTGCAATAGAACAGCATCGGCATGGCGGCGAGATCGAAGATCCGCCAGTAGCTTAAATTAAAGACGCTGACTGCCCATAAAAGGCCGCCGAGAAAACTGTGCAACTCGTCTGTATCAAAAAAACGTTGCAGAAATAAATGAGCCCCATAACCGGCAAGGAGAAACTGCATGATTGTTATTGCAGTTATTTTCCACGGTTCAGGGAAGATGCTGCCGAAGATCATAGGGAAGAACAGCCAATTGAGATCCCACATGAAGAAAGGCATTCCACCCGTATAGTCTGGCAACCATCCGGGCATCTGAAAATTTATGATTCGGTCAGCAAGAGCAAGTTGAAATGGCCAATATGCGTTAAAATGATCGTGAGTTCGAATAATTGCATTTGAACCGAGAATAAACCTGTCAAGATGCATGAGTAATGCAAAAGCTATATAAAAAAAGACAGTGCGCACAGTATTCTTCTTAAATATATGATTTAATTTATCGTTAAGATTAACCATCAGCAACCCTCTCAAATTCGCAAGAACAGTCCTTCAGGACGTATTACGTATCAATCAACCTCAGGAGTTAAAATAAATGCTTCATGCCTGAAAGGATACCAAGCTGGATATAAAATATTCCCAGTTTCATATCCAAGTTTCGCTTTCTTAAAAACACGGCACCATTCTTCACGAGTCTTAAAATTTAAAGGGCAAGCCATCTGTGTCGAATAAAAAAGATTTAAACCAATATCGACTATTTTAAGTAAAAGTGTTTCCCTGTCTTCAAAAACCAGCAATCGTTTTCCTACACGTTTGCCTTCCCGGATGAGGCTCTCGGGATCACGAACGTGATGCAAAACATCATTATACATAACATAATCAAAAGACAAATCATCAAATGGGAGGCTCATTTCATCGGGCATTATCTTAAATGGAAGATCAGTCTTGCGATAATCAAGAACGTCCGTTCCCCAAATGTCCAAACTTAATTCTTGAGCGAGTAACTTTGCTACGATACCGTTACCGCAACCGACGTCGAGAACGCGTTTTCCCGTGACATCCCACTGCTTATAAGCAGCAGAAATAATTCTGGCCCTTTTCTTTTGTGTGATACTCATAAGAGGCTATAATCTAAGAAGGCCTTTTAGAGCACCATAATAACGTCCAACATTACTCAGCTTGACATTTAACAATCTTTTTGAGAGTACTCTCGGAGAAAAAAAGAATTCGCGATAAGCCTTCTTTACCCACTTTTCGGTGTCAGTAAATAAATACGGAATACGCGGATAATTTTCATTTAGAAGAAAACTCTGCCAATAGTTGGAATCAACATATCCAGCATCAACTGACTGCTCAAAAAATTTTGTCCCTGGCAAAGGGGTTGCAATATTGTACATCAATAAATCTGGCTTTAATATTTTCACGAAATTTAATGTTTCCCGCACTGTATGCTCTGTCTCATTTAAATACCCTATAATAAAATAACCAAATGTTTCAATTCCGGCCTGCCGGGCTAAGCGCATGGCATCAATCATCTTTTCTTTATCTATCTCTTTTTCCATAAGCTTAAGAATGGCCGCGGAACCACTTTCTATTCCAAATCTTAGACTCCTGCACCCGGCTTTTTTCATCAGTTGCATCAATTCCAATGAAACACAATCTGCCCTTGTGGGGGCGATCCACGAAATATTCACCTGACGATCAATTAATTCCCGACAAAGTGCCTCTATGAAACTCTTCTTAATAGTAAAAGTGTCAGAAATGAAATTAATATCCTTAATTCCATAACGCATTTTTAGATCAACCATTTCATCTACCACCAAATGTGGAGATCTGTATCGTATTAACTCATCGGACGGTTGCTTAAAACAGAAACTGCAACGATAGGGACATCCTCTTCCTGTACAGACCGTTGCTAAACGATCTTGCTGAATGATTGATGAATACCGTCGATATGGCAACATGTCTCTCGCCGGTATAGGCAATTCATCCAAGTTCCGATGAACATAGGGTGGTTTAGTAACAATTTTCCCCTCGGCATTTTTATAAAGGAGGCCTGGTACACCATCCAAGGAAGAATTGTTATCAATTGCATGCACAAGCTCGTAAAAAGGAATTTCTCCTTCGCCAAGAATGCCAAAATCGACATATGGAAATTGCATCATTTCTCGTGGCATTGCATTAATCTGCGGTCCTCCCATCACAACCATCGAACCGGCATCTTTAGCAATCCTCGCAACCGAGAGATCATTATGAACTGTAGGCGTCATTGTCGTAATACCAACGATTCCCGGGGAAAAATCTTTTATACGCTTCTCGATTTGAAAGTCTGCCAATTCTTCTGCTTCAGCGTCGAGGATGGCTACGGGTACACCTTTTTCACGAAGATATGCAGCGATATAGGCAAGACCTAAAGGCATTACATATCCAATCTCTTCCGAGAGGCTTTTGGGCAGTCTGCTATTTTGAATCTTTTTAGGATTGGATCTGATGAGTAAAACTTTCATTTTTGCACTTACTCCACGCATTAGTTGGGAATATTCTCCAGATCGCAGTAAAAGGTATGGAGAACTCCTGTGTCGCTCCCCGTCTCTTCGAGAACAGGCATATAGTCGCAGGACTGATATTCGGCATGATCAAATAGCCCCTTATAAGGACGGTGGCCGGCGCCGGCGTCCAGAATCAGTGCTCCGGCCGCAACTTCCCGGGAGGCGGTCTTTATAAATTCATCAACGCCATAACGGGGGAATCCGTTGCGGGGAAAGTCAATTCTTCCTGCGATAGCATACAAAAACTCCGTCAGACCTTCCCGGGCGATCCTGCGTCTGACCATGTCGTGTAGGTTCGGCGCTTCGGACAACATTCAGGCCGCTCCTCCAAGAGGCATCACAGCATCACCGCCTTATCTCTGCCCCATTGACCCTTATACTTCTCGCTTGCCCGACGGATTACTTCATCGCGATTGAGACCCTCATCAAATCCCTCGAGGCACCAGCGCAGGTAGTCGCCCATGCGCTCTCCCGCACGGCCGTCCCGGAAAGGATCCAGCCTGTCCAGAAAGGGAGTCCAGTCACCCAACTCCGGACAAGTGGCTCGGTCTGATTTATCGGACTTTATGGCCGTAATCAGACGGTCCAGATCATCAAAAATGATTCTTTCATATCCCCATTGATAAAATTCATGAGAGTGGAAGTTTGTCAGATCGCAATGGATCCCGCGGCATCCGGCAATGGCCGACTCAATAACGGCTGAGGATATCCCGATGCCGACAACCATATCGCTTGCAAGGGATGCGTCTACTGGTAACCGCCCGAACTCGTCCCCCAGGCGTATGCATCGTCCTGTCGCCACAGCTTTTTCGAGAATCGGCTGGACACGGGGGAGCCTCTGCAAAACAGAAGGTTTTTTGGATTTGATAACAATACCAAAACCCGGGTCTTCCAGAAGCCAATTTAAAAAAGCGAGATAGAATTGCTCCATGTTTGTTGATGAATGGGCGATATCCGGTCCATGGGAGTTGTCAAAGAGGGCTACAATGTAATTGGCACCTTGAGATCGAAGTAAGTCCTTTAGCGTCTTTGTCTCAAGCTGCTTGTGTTTGAAGACAAAATCATTAGGATAGCCGGTGGATATACTCGCAATGATCTGATTCGCGTTTGGTAACAAATATTGTTCAGAACGAGGTGACCATGTAAAAAAAACATCAACAGGATAATTCCCGAGGATTGATAAAGACGGCCAATGCAACTCGGAGCGCTGTTTCGTAACAAGATAACCATCTTTTGAACCGTGCAGATCGAAAGCAATACTCCGGGCAACATATCCTGGGGCACCGCCGCCTATAATAAAATTGGCCTTGATGTTAAAAGCATCATAAAAATCCGACCAGTAATTTATTTCCTCTAGTAGTTCTTTCCCCTTTCTATATATCCACTTTTCAATTTCACCTTGAGGCTTGATGTCCAGATCGGTTACTCTTTTTTTGCCGCTTAGAGGTGGGGACCAAACCGGATTGTTTTTATTTATTAATACACGCCTTTTCAAGCATACCCATTGCACTCCCAATGCTCTTATTTCATTAATGATGTGATTATCTACGGGGTAACTGTCAGGCCAATCAAAATAGATGAGAACTCTTTTGGGGTCAATTCCGCTTGGCAGATACCATACGATATCTGCACGCCGCTGGAGATCAAGGCCTTCCACAAACTGAACAGCGATGACACTCTTATCAGCCGATGGCCCCCGGAAGGCTTTTTTATATCTGCACCTGCAATATATCGCCCAGAATCGATCAATCGACTTTCGGGCAAGTGATCGAAGTGCCCAGTAAAAAGAATGAAAGCGCTTCCGCAAGGAAGGGCTAACGAACCTCAGGGAAACGGTTTCATCAAAACACACCTTTTCGAGAAACAAGAAAATGCCTTTTGAAGGTATGCACAAAACGTCTTCATTCTGAGACGCCTCAAGGCTATTGCGCCGTTTCCAGTAAAGGACTCTGATGTCTCTCACCACAGGATAGATTTCCGATTTAATGGCCTTCTGAAAATAGAGAGATACCTTGGAGCTCCCCGTTCTTTCAACTATCTGCCTGTACAGTGGATATTCCCGGAGAAGCTCCTCAATCCGAAGAGCCAGATCGGACGCCGCCGCTTCAACCTCATACCTCAGGACCTCTCCGGTCTCCGTTTTCATTTCACCGAGTTCATAGGGAAGCGCCATATTACGAGATCAACCTCTTTTTCGAAGCAGAAATTCGCAGAATTCCAGATCCAGATCCGTGTCCACATCCTTCGATCGGTCCGGCGGCATACGGAAGGCTATCATTTCCTCGGATATGAAGGTTCGATGCTGCTTGAGCCATGCCGTTTCCGCAACGTAAACGGCGCCGCTCAGAACGAAATAAGACTGAAGTTCCTGACGCCGTGAGGATGTATATCCCAAATTCGTGACGGGGACCGTACTGCCGGTATCTGCAACCCTGTACATCCATTCGGGGCTCTTTTCAGGTTTTGTCATTGATACGCAGACCGGAGCAGTCGAATTGACGCACATCTCGATACAGCCGTCGATGTCTTCCGCTATCCGCAGAGGAGACGTGGGCTGCAGCATAACGACGTAATCATATTTTTCTGAGAGGGCATCGATAGCATGCAGTATCGGTTCGACGCCCGGCGTTTCGTCAGTCGCAAGCTCCTGCGGACGGACGAAGGGCGCATCACATCCCCATTGCTGTGCTACCGAAATAATTTCAGCATCCTCCGACGATAGGATCAAGCGATCAATGTATTTCGATTTTTTTGCTTCCTCAATGGTCCAGGCGATCAGAGGTTTTCCCGCAAGTATCCGTATGTTTTTCCGGGGAAGACCCTTTGAGCCTCCCCTTGCTGGTATAACGGCCAGGATGGATTTTTCATGGATCATATAAGTTACCCTTAAACTAATGTATCACTGATCCCGGTTTTCTGCGTCTATTGTGAGACAGCGATATGTGTCACGATGTTCAGATACGGCTGGGTTGTGGTATTTCAGGTTTGTAATCTACGGCGGGCTGTATGGTTTATCTCAATATGACAACTTTTTTTCAATTAACTTCTTATTAATTTCTATCCTGCTTAATATATCAGCAATCTTTTGTCCTGCCTTCCCTTCACCATAGGGATTCCGGCACCTCTTAACCTTCTTCATAAATCCTTTGTCATATAAACATCTTTCAATAGCCCTTTTAATGGCGCTTCGATCATGTCCACAATCCAGCACATTCGTGCTCCTTTCTCTCCCCTTTTGGCGGTCGCCTATATTGACAACGGGTGTTTTGAATGAAGAAGACTCTATAATGCCGCTACTGGAATTGCCGACCAGCGCCGACGCATATTTTAGAAGACTTAAGTAAACTGTATGAGGCAGGTTACTGTAGGCGCTAATGAACGGCATATCAAGATAACGTTTAATGTGGCCGATAATTTCCCGCCCGCCTGCATCGGAATTCGGATAAATAATAATTGTTCTGAGGGATAATTTCTTGATGGCTTCCAGTGTTTCAACAATCTGCATGCCTGCCTTTTCCGGACTGGTGCTCACAGGATGCTGAACGACCAATATGTATGGCTCATTTAGCGGCACTCGATATTTGCCGGCCAATTCATCCCTCGTCAGTAGAGGCACATTCAAGATTGTATCCAACGCCGGTGCGCCTACGACGTGTATCCGCCATTGCTCTTCACCCATTTTCTTTATCCTCTCGGCGCTCTTGCGTGTCGCCGGAAAATGAATGTGCGCAAACTTCGTGATGGCATGTCGGGCTGATTCATCCAGCCCGGCTTGAGCGCTGTCACCACCGTGGATGTGGGCAATCGCAATATTCATATAGCCGGCAGCGATTGCACCCGCCAACGCTTCTATTCTGTCACCTAAAATTATTAGCGCATCCGGTCTTAATTCACTAAATGCGTCCCCCAGCTGTTTGATCCCTCTTCCTATGGCTTTCACCATACCCAGACTCGTATCATCCGGCGGATTCATTCTGATGTACTTCCGAACAGTAAAACCGTCTTTTTTAATTTCCGTCGCAGAATGACCAAACTCACGGGATAAATGCATGCCAGCCGCTATTAAGTGCAGCTTCAATCCCGCGTGAGACGACACTGCTTCTATGACCGGTTTAAGAAGGCCATACTCTGCCCTTGAGCCGGTCAGGATACAAATTTTTTTCATTCAATAAGCTCGGCGTTCCAGATGATCAGTTTTTTCCCCTGCTTTTCCAGGAAAGCTCCTTTGTAAGGATGGGAGAGAGCTCTGATCTTTTTATAGATCGTTTCAAGGGATTCTTTTTCAAAATCTATCAGATTGTCCGACAATCTGACCGGATCAAAATAAGTGGCCTCTTTTCCATTTTGTTTAATGCGTGCCGCTTTTTCTGCAGCAATAAGGGGGATGTGTTTCTGTACAAGTCTCTTTCCCGCTCTGATGACTTTCTTATATACGTCACTCGCATGGTCATTCCTTGCGATAGCGAATCTCTCCTGACCGATGATATCTCCTTCATCCAGGCCGGCTGAAAAATAATACATGGTGACGCCTGATTCTTTAAGCCCGCATAAAATACTATTGATTATCGGCGCCGGGCCTCTCCCGTAAGGAAGAAGAGTTGGATGAAATCCGATTACTCCTTTGGGTGGTATTTCTAATATGTCTTTGCCTATGATTTGTCTCCAGCCGCACACAACGATAAGCTGAGGCGCAATCTTTTGGATCAGGGCCTTTTCTCCATTAATTTGCTTAATGAGATGGAGGTCGATACCGAATTTTTCCCATTTTGAATAGCTTATCCCGTCATACATTTTGGTTTCTGCGTCAGGCGCTAAAGTTATTACAGCTTTTACCTTGATGCCGTCTAAATTTAAGGCCGTTTTCAGAAGTTCATATCCCAACTGATTTGCCGATAGCCAGAGGATATCCATTTATTTGATCTCCCGGATTAATTTAAAAGCTTCAGCGTATTTGGTACAGATTTCACTTCCCCGCTTCTGCGCCAGAATGCGAATGCCTTCCGGACTCCGGGGGTGAGGGTATTCCTTCATTTCCGTCTTGTAAATTTTAAAAGCCTCTATTTTCTTTTCAATAACATCAGAAATATCGTGCCAGATGTTGGGATTAAATTGCTCCACTCCCCACTCTGTTTCTGAGAGCGTCTCGTAACATAGTAACCTTGCTTTATTCGGCGGCCTGGAAGCGACGAGGGTTGAACGGAAGACCAGAGAATGGTCATAATTCAAGTCTCCACCATGTGGAGCATAGACAACATCAGGGTTTACTCTCCGCATAACATCCGTGATTTTTTTGTTCAGCTCTCCGTGCGGTACGGTATTTAATTTTACTGTAGGCAGATTCAAGAAAAAACGTCTCTCTATTCCGAGAAATTGATCAACCTCCTTCTGAGCCTTATTTTTTTCTTTTATATAGCCGCTCGACCATTCCGGCTGGTAGGGGCGGGTGGCCACACATATGAATATTTCATCTTCTTTGCGTTTATGCAAACATATCGTACCACCGACTCCCAGTATCTCATCGTCAGGATGTGTTGCAAATATCAGTATTTTCATTTTTCATCTCTTTGCATTTTTAAAATGGATGTCCCTGATCGCCGATGCTATCATAACTACGTCTGTATCAAGCATGTGGGAATACAACGGAAGACACAGGACGCGCTTAACGACGAATTCCGTATTAGGCAGGTTTTGCTTTTTATATCGCTCATAGGCCTTGTGTAGATGAACGGGGGGATAAAAATATATCCGCGTCATGATATTCCTTTTTTTCAACAACTCACATAAACTTTCATTATCAACGCCGTACAAAGAAGGCTCGACCATGATGGCAAAATAATTATATGTCGACGTTGCGTTTGTTTCTATCTTTTGAAAACTGATACCCGGTATTTTAGAGAGCTCCTCTTTATAGATCTTCACCAGTTTTTGTCGTCTCCGTATATTTTGTTTCAGCATTTCCAGAGACTCAAGCCCCAGGATGGCATTGAATTCAGGCATCCGGGCATTGAGGCCAACAAACTGCGTATTATAATCACCGGGATTCCCGTAATTTCTTCCAATTCTTAACTGTTCTGCGAGATGACTGTCATTTGTCGTAATAATACCGCCTTCCCCGGCTATCATGATTTTAGTTGGTGCAAGGCTGAATACCTGGGCATTACCAAAGTTTCCCGCCATTTTAGTGCTATAGGCGGCGCCTAAAGAATGCGCGGAATCATAAAACAGTTTTACATTATTTGTCCTGGCAATCTTTTTCAACTTTTCATAATTACAGGGATTGCCAAATATATCGACACCGACAATGGCATTTCTGTCTTTTGAAATGAGCCTTTCTACATGATCAACGTCAATGTTAAAACTTTCTCTGTCACAATCGCAAAATACGGGTTCTAATCCATTCCAGGCAATGGCATGCACGGTTGCCGGAAATGTAAAGCTGGGAACAATAATCTTTCCTGACAGACCCAGGCATTTAATGACCAGCATTAAGCCTGAAGTGCAATTTGAAACGGCTATTGCATGTTTTACGCCTAAATATTTTTCTATATTCCTCTCAAGGTTATTCACATAGACGGCATTCGTAATTAATCCCGTTTTGAAGATCGTGTCCAATCTCCTCTTAATCTTTCCTGTTGCAGGCATGGTAGGACTGCTGATGCTATACTGCTTCTTAAGCCGGGACAACAATCCAATGATGGTCAGCAGACCAACCACCCTCTTGCCCTGAAGTACAGGCAGGAGTGACACGCGTTTTTTATCGATTATTTTTAGTATTTCCTCAAGACTCGTGCCTTTTTGAATCGTCACCGGTTTCCTATTTAAAAGCTTCTCCAACTTTTCATCCAAATTTCCTGCGGATAGAATACTTTGTCTGAGGTCCGTTTCCGTGGCGATCCCTATGAGCTCCTTCTTCGTATTTACAGCCATTATGATTCCACAGCGTTCTCGATGTATTATCTCCAGGGCTTTCTTGAGCGATATTTCCCTGGAAACCATCAAATTTCTATAATTGATATCCTTCATGCTTTTTTGGCTTTCTCCTTTGCTGGAATGCCGCAGACAAATCTTCTGTCAGGCACATTCGTTATGACTACGCTTCCGGCGCCGACGGTGACATTCGCGCCAATCCTTACTCCGCGGCCGATAACCGCGGCCGGATGAATCGTGGAAAACTCCCCCACGGTTACCTCCCCGGCAAGGGTGACTCCAGGACACAGATGCACGGCCTTTCCCACAACGCAATCATGATCGACGATTGCACCGGTATTGATGATGCACAGAGGACCGATGCGCGCATTAGGGTTAATAATGGCGCCGGCCATGACTGTAGCGCCGTATCCTATCCGAGCATCAGCCGCGATGACGGATTTTGGATGGATTGCTTTTCCGATTCTTAAGCCCATCTTTCTTAGCAGTGCGGCTTTATCTGCTCTGATACGGTTATCACCCACACAGATGATGACTTCAACGTCCTCTCCCAATTCACGAATATATCTTGAGTGATCACGAAAGACAGGGAGGCCGCAAAATGCCTTATGGGAATAGCCATCATCTATGAATCCCAGGACGGAATAATTGCCTGACATATTTATTACATCCAATACAACTTTCCCGTGTCCCCCTGCTCCGAAAAGAATTATTTTTTTATTTTTTGTCATATGGCCTTCTGACTGTCTCAACTATCACCGTTCATTCGATATCGCTCCAGCGTAAAAGATGATCCTCAGGCATGTCCCGCTTCGCTATCTTATCCGTGATACGGGGTATTTCCATTGATGATATTCCTGTTCCGGGACGCTTCATGGTAAGATGATCCGATGTTATTCGTTCTCCTTTGCGCACGGATTTTTTCAAAACAACGCTTTTTCTCGACACCTGCAACATCTGCCGCTCCTCCTCCTGGCATTCCTTGATCGAGGAACCAAGAGCCCTTTCCGCGCGCCGGATGGACTGCACAAGA
>Ga0315291_10010857_pt1 | contig 11110 bp, 9 predicted proteins | sample YL17G12_20_MG_FD_203070 | JGI IMG/M metagenome (GOLD analysis project Ga0315291, IMG submission 203070) | Sediment microbial communities from Yellowstone Lake, YNP, Wyoming, USA - YL17G12_20 | ecosystem: Environmental > Aquatic > Freshwater > Lake > Sediment | place: USA: Wyoming | collected... | reverse complement strand
TGCAGACGATGATATCCGATTCGCCGAACCCGTACTTCCGGGGCCTTTCCGGGCACAGGGACGCGACCGTCGAGTTCCTCAAGAGCGCGGGGCTCGATCCATCCGCGCTCTACCACGACCTGGACGACATTTCAAAGCGCAGACTGGTCTCACTGCTGACGCTGAGGCTTCTCTCGCAGGGGTGCACCCGTGAGACGATCGAGCAGACCCTCGGGGAGATCCTGACGGTCACTTCCGGCAGCCTGCGGGGGCTGAAGATAGACGATGTCTCGGAGTTAGTGAACGCGTGCGGGAGGCTGGACCACCCAGGCATAGGGATGGCGCTCTGCCTCGGGGATGCGGCCGCGCTCACCGAGGCGATGAAGTACCGCTTGGACTACGTCAACTCAATGATGCTCGAATTGAAGGCCGTGGAGGACGGTGCGTTCGAAGCAAGGGACCACATCCAGATCATCCGCCCTCACAGATCCTCGCTCGCCGGGGCGGTCTGCGGCATCTCGATGCAGTACCTCCTCGACCAGACGAAGCCGACCATCGCGATATCGAAGGTCGAGGGGACGGTCAAGATCTCATCCAGGGGGACCCGCGACCTTGTCGCGAAAGGGCTGGATCTGGCGGAGTCGCTGCGGAAATCCGCTGAGCCGCTCGGGGGAGTCGGAGGAGGGCACAACGTCGCGGCAGGTGCGACAGTGCCATTGGTCCGCGAGGACGAATTTCTAAAGAATCTCGACGAGATAACTGGGATCCAGCTCAAGAAGAAGTGATGTTCACCGCCAGGTCACATCGACCTCGTCGGTCCTGAACCTCTGGTTTATCGAGGTGTCGTCGACGGACATCCTCGTCCCGCTGTTGTGCATCAGGATGCCGGTCCACGCGATCATAGCGCCGTTGTCAATGCAGAGCCTTCCAGGAGGCACGAACATCTTCGCCCCCCTCTCCTCGGCCATCATCCTGACCATCTCCTGGAGGCGCTTGTTCTGCACGACGCCGCCGCCGAGCAGCACCTCGTTCTTCTCGACGTGCGCCATCGCCCTCTCTGTCACTTCGACGAGCATCGAAAAGCAGACCTCCTGGAGCGAGAAGCAGAGATCCTCCATCGAGGCGCCCTTCTTCTTCAACTGCAGCGCCGCAGTGAGTATGCCCGAGAACGCGACGTCCATCCCCTTGACGCTGTACGGGATGTCCAGCAACTTCTTGCCGTCCCTCGCGAGCTGCTCGATCCTCGGCCCAGACGGGAACTTCAGCCCCGTCTCCCTGCCGAACTTGTCGAGCATGTTGCCGATTCCGATGTCGAGGGTCTCCCCGAAGACCCGGTACTTCCCGCCGGCGTAGGCTATCACCTGCGTGTTCCCCCCGGAGGCGTAGAGCAGCGCGGGGTCGTCGCAGCCTGCGACCTTCCTCCCGATCTCCAGGTGCGCGACGCAGTGGTTCACCCCGATGATGGGCACGTCGAGAGACAACGCCAGGGCTCTCGCCGCGGTCGCCGCGGTCCTCAGGCATGGTCCGAGGCCCGGCCCCTGCGAGAATGCGACGAGGCCGATGTCGCCGTGATTTAGCTTCGCCTCGGCCAGTGCCTTGTCAATTAGCTCCGGGATGACCTGGACGTGGTGGTTGGCGGCCTCCCTCGGATGTATGCCACCCTTCTCGCCGCTGATCATGTCTATCACGTTGGCCAGCACCCGGCCTGAATCGTCCATTATCCCGATGCCGGCTGTGTGGGCGGTTCCTTCGATCCCGAGGCAGATCATATCCTTCTCCGGGAGATGAGCCCTGCCTAATCATTCTTACCATTATGCAAGCGTGTCGCGGGCAAAATATACTATTCCGGTCGCTATTCTGGGATTTGACCCGCGGGCATCCCGCCGGGGTGATACAGTTGGCAGCAGAGCCGAACGTCAAGGAGATCAGGCCGAGAACCGGCGGCATCAAGATGCCCAGACAGGATGTGATACGGGGCATCATAGATTCCGTCACGGACCTGCTGTTCATAGAGGATCTCGACAACCTGCTAACCAATATTGCGACGGTCGTCAGGAAATTCGCAGCCGTCGAGCAGGTCGTCATATGGATCGTCGATGAAAACGGCGACTGGATGCCGCGAGTCGCGCTGGGATTCCCCGAGGAGATCCGCAGCAGGCTGTTCTCGATATCGCTCTCCCCTCGGGAAGATGAGCGCACGAGGGAGTTGGCGACCTGGCTCACCCGGCTATCGCTGTTCTTGCCCGGAGAGATCACGAGGGAGGTCGGCTATGATCACGAGGACGCTGCCCTCTTCGTCGATGAGGAAGTTGCTTGGAAACCAAGGACGTCACCCGACAGCTGGCTCGAACAGGATTACCTCGAGGTGAGGCTGATATCCTTGGACGGCAAGCTCATCGGGTCGATCGAGCTGCGCCGCCCGTTCGATGGCAAGATTCCGTCGATCGAGACCATCCGCTCGATCGAGATACTCGCATCGATATGCTCCATCGCGATAGAGCTGGCAGAGCTGCGAGAGAAGGAGAACGCGATCTCCGACGCCGCCGAAAGGAGGGCAAGCCAGATCACGCAGGTCCTCAGCTTCGCTAGGCACGTTCTGTCTCTCGAAAGCCCGGAGAAGGTCTTCAGCAGCGTGCTGAATATCTTGCGGGACCTCTTCGGATTCCAGTCCGCCACGATCTCGCTCTTCGACGACAGGGAGAACTGCTTCAAGTACATCGTAATGATGGGTTATGGCCAGGATGAGATGGAGTACGCCAAAACGCTCAGGATACCGCCGGAGGCGCACAAGGTGTTCACCTCGTCGGAGCACCTGATCGGCCGGAATGCCTACTACCTCCCCGCCGAGGACCTGCCGGACGAATCGCTGGTGTGGGAGATCTACACCCCCGACAGATTCGCGGAGATGAAGAAGAGGAAGCACATCCCCCGCGCATTCCCGGGAACATGGCACCCTCAGGATAACCTGTCGTTCTTGATATACAACAAGATGGGGAAAGTCGCTGGCATCCTCTCCCCAGATAACCCTAAGGACGGGCGCGTCCCTCCTTTGGAGATCATCGACGGCATCGGAATATTCACCTCCCTCGTCTCCATCGCCCTTGAGAACGCCAAGTACTACTCGGAGACGCTCAAGGCCAAAGCGGACATCGAGCTGCTCAACGGCCTGATTTTCCACGACGTATCGAGCCTGAACACGACCATCCGAGAATATCTCGAGATGGCGACCTCCCAGGGTCTTACAAGGGAGCAGCGGATCAAGCACATCAGGAGCGCGCAGCGCATGCTCGATAGCATGGTCGACCTGGTCCAGAAGGTGCGGAGGCTCTCTTCGATTCGGTCAGCAGGCGCCGCCGAGCTGCTCAGGGTGGATCTGGCGGCGGCGGTCCGCAGCCAGGTCTCGAGAGTCATCGACCAGTACCCCGACAAGAAGGTCAAGGAGAGCTTTGGCGCGATGCCAGCAAACTGCTATGTGCTCGCGAACGATCTGATAGGGGACCTGTTCGGGAACATCATCTCCAACGCGATCGTCCACAACTACAGCGACGAGGTCGAGGTCTCGGTATCGATCGAAGGCCTGGTCGACGAGTTCAGCAACAAGACATACTGGAAAGTGTCCGTCGCGGACAACGGCCGCGGCATCCCAGAGGAGCAGAAGATGCGCATTTTCGACATCACCTCGCGCCTCGGAGAATCAGTGGGCCGCACCGGCATCGGTCTCTCCGTGGTCCATGCGATCACTGCACTGTATGGAGGGTCTGTCTGGGTCGAGGACAGGCATCCTTCCGACTCTTCGAAGGGCAGCGTGTTCCAAGTGCTCCTGCCGGCCGCGTGAGAGCTTATGGTTCGGAAGCTTCTACTTCTGCCTGCTGTAGTACGACTGGTCCATCGATTCCTGGACCATTCTCCTCACTCTGATGGGGTCCGGAACGAATTTCCATATCACGTCGTCCCGCGATCCAGACTGGGACGAGAAGACTACTGTCCCATATCCCAGGAACCGCTGGCCGACTGATTGGTTCACGTCCACGTTTGTTATCATGCGGAGGGGCATGTCGTCGAAGTCCCTTCCGAGGATCCCCCTCTTGGTCATCACCCGCTCGTTCGTCATCACGTAGAGCGTGCTGGCCCACCTCAGGTACCTTACGATGAAATAGACAAAGAACAGCAATGCCAGCAGTACGAATATTATGCTGATGATGTTGCCGTAGGTCGCATTGTTCAGCAGTTCGGAGATGAACGGCAGGTTGGTCGACACAAATATCTTGGTCCAAAAGGCAAGAAGGAGCAGAACGAGCGCGACCAAGATGCTCGTGATCCCGCCTGTCATGTGCCTCACCGTGCTCATGCGAGTTTCTATCAAGACCTTCTCATCCAATGCCAGCAGCTTCGGCGAAATGTGCTTCGGTTTTGCCATCTCAGCATCCCCCGCTTCTTATCGTGGCTGATATCCCCTTCCCGGGATATATCATGTATTGTCGTCCTGGGCTCTATTCGGAAATTATTCAACTTAATCCAGATTACTCTCCAAATAGTTTATACACTTTGTTTTCATTTCAATTAAATGCTCCGAAATTTGTCATCGGAGCCAACATGGTGGTAGAATGAAGGTCTTCACCGTCGATCTCTCAACCAGCAAGGTCTCTGAGAAGCAGATTGAAAAGAAAATGATCGAGGAATTCATCGGAGGACGTGGACTGGGCATAAGGCTGCTCTACGAACTTAATAAGCCGAAGGTCGACCCGCTCTCCCCGGACAACCATCTCATCTTCATCGTCGGGCCCTACACCGGCACGCAGGGAGCGTTCACGGCATTCTACAACGTCACCACGAAATCGCCCCTCACCGGGACCTGCAGCGCCGCCCATTCCGGAGGGCACTTCGCCCCGATGATGAGGAAAGCAGGCGTCGATGGATTGATAATCCGAGGAAAAGCGTCCAAGCCAGTCTACTTGCACATCGACGACGGGAAGATCGAGATCAAGGACGCATCCACGCTCTGGGGGAAGGACGTTTTCCAGACGACAGAGGAGCTCCAGAAGATGCATCCCGGATCCAGGTGCGCGGTAATAGGGCCCGCCGGGGAGAAGCTCGTGAGATACGCTGCGATAATGAACGACAACCAGCGCGCCGCAGGCAGAGGCGGGGTCGGCACGGTCATGGGCAGCAAGAACCTGAAGGCGATCGTCGTGAAGGGGACTGGACCGGTACCAATGACCGACGAAAAGTATCTGAAGGAATCCTTCTTGACCGCGACGAAGACCGTGAAGGAGAAGGCGGTCGCATTTGCAACTTACGGGACACCAATGGTCGCGGGCATAACCGGGAAAGCCGGATGCATACCGACCAGAAACTTCTCGACTGGATGGTTCCCGAACTACGAGATGGTGACTGGCGATTTCATGCACAAGAACGGGCAGTTCGTGAAGCACATGGCGTGCTACCGATGCCCTCTCCATTGCTCGAAGGTAACGAGAGGTTTGGGGGAGTTCGAATCGGAGACAGAAGGCCCGGAGTACGAGACCTTAGCATTGTTCGGTCCGAACTGCGGCATCGACAACATCAACGCGATAATCAAAGCGAACAGTCTCTGCAACAAGTACGGGTTTGACACGATCACTGCCGCAGATTCGATAGCCTACGCAATTGAACTCTATCAGAAGGGCTACCTAACGAAGACGGACACTGGCGGACTCGAATTGAAGTGGGACGACCCGACGACGATGGTGAAGCTCGTCGAGATGATCGGGAAGAAGGAGGGCTTCGGCAGCTTCCTCGCAGAAGGGGTCAAGCGGATGTCCGAGAAGTTCGATGCTAAGGCGAAGGAGTTCGCGATACACGTCAAGGGCATGGAGCCGTCGGCATACGAGCCGAGAGGGCTCACTGGCATGGCGCTGGCATTCGCCACCTCTCCCCGGGGGGCATGCCATCTGAGAGGCACCGTCTACGTCGCCGAGCTGTTCACGGGAGTGATAGACAGGAAGATACTCAGAGGAAAGACCCCGACGGTCGTCGATTACCAGAACACCGCGACCGTCTTCGATTCGATGATCATCTGCAAGTTCGGGGGAAGGAACGCGTTCGGCAACTCGATCGACAACATGGTGCCGCTGCTGAAGGCTTGCATAGGAGTCGAGACGGACGGCAACAGGCTGAGGGAGGCCGCAAAGCGCATCTGGACTCTTGAGAGGATGTACAACGTCCGCGAGGGGTTCGGCAAGAAGGACGACATGCTCCCAGAGAGGTTCTACAACGAGGAGATCGACGAAGGTCCCTCGAAGGGCCAGATACTCGACAAGGCGGAGTTCATCGCGGAGCTCGAAGACTATTACGCCGCGAGAGGCTGGGATAAGGAAGGCGTCCCGACGAAGGAGACCCTCCAGAGCCTGAACCTAAGCCAGCTCGTTGGCTGATATCATCCGTGCTCTGAAAAATGAGAAGAATGGAAAGGGTTTGAACCTGCTACGGTTCTACTTCGCGTATTCGCACAGCGCTGCTTCGACGATGTCGAGACCCTTCTCGAGGACGGGCTTCGGCGTCGTTATCGGCGGCAGGAACCTGATCACCTGGTTCACTGTCCCGGCCGTCAAAATGTATAGTCCGTGTTCGAAGCAGTACTTCTGGATCTTGTTGGTCAGGTCGACGTCGGGCTCCTTGGACTTCCTGTTCTTGACCAGTTCGAATCCGTACATCGCGCCCTTTCCTCGGACATCCCCGACGGCCTCGAACTCGCCCTTCCAGTCGTTCAGGCGCTTCTTCAGGACCGCCTCGACGTCCTTCGTCCTCGGCAGGTACTTCTTCGCGAGCTTTATGCATTCGAGCGCCGCCGCGCAGGCGAGCGGGTTCCCGCCGTATGTCCCTCCGAGCTGTCCCGGATACGGAGCCGTCATTATCTCCTCCCTCCCGGTGACGCCGGCGAGGGGCATGCCAGCCGCGATCCCCTTGCCTGAGACGAGCAGGTCAGGAACTACATCCCAATGCTCGATCGCCCACATCTTCCCGCTCCTGATCATGCCAGCCTGGACCTCGTCGTCGATGAAGACGATGCCGTTGTCCTTGCAGACCTTGTAGAGCTTCTGGAAGTATCCAGGCGGCGGGACGATGAATCCGCCCTCCCCCTGGATCGGCTCGATGAAGAGGGAGCACACGTTCCCCTGGTAGGGCGGCGACTCCAGCGTCTCCCTGATCTTGTCCACGCAGGCGAGGCTGCAGCTCGGGAATTCCAGGCCGAGGTGGCACCTGTAGCAGTACGCGTAGTCGAGGTGTACGACATCCGGGAGCAGCGGCCCGAACCCGTCCCTGTAGGGCTTCTCCTTCGCCGTGAGGGAGATGTCCAGTATCGTCCTTCCGTGGAACGAGGTCTTGAAGGATGCGATCCATCTCTTCTGCTTCGTGTACGCCCTCGCGATCTTGAGCGCGTTCTCGTTCGCCTCGGACCCGCTGTTCAGCCAGATGCTCTTCGTCAGCTGCTTCTTTGGGCTGATCTCCCACATCGCCTCGCAGAGGTCGGTGTATGGGTCGTAGAGCGACACCATGTAGCAGATGTGCCAGAGCTTGTCGGCCTGTGCCTTCAGCGCCTTGACGACCTGCGGCGGCCTGTGCCCGAAGTTGTGCACTCCAATCCCGGCCGAGAAGTCGATGTATCTGTTCCCGTCGGTATCGAACAGGAATGAGCCCTCGCCCTTCGCGAGGTTCGTCGGGAGCTTCAAGCTCATGCCGGTGGTCACGAATTTGTTCTTCCTCTCAATCGCGGCTCGTGCCTTCGGTCCTGGCGGCGTGACTCTGATCACGGGGCCCGTTGGCACGGCGGTTCTCTTTTTTGTTCCTTTAGCTGTTTTCTTCGAGGATGATTTCTTCTTAGCCATCATATCCGTCTCCTTTCAGATTAAAATGATGAATCGAAAGGGTTTATCTGAGCTCCTTTTCCATCTCGAAGACGGATGCCTCAAGCGCATCGATCCCCGCATCGAGCTGGTCCTTCGTGATGATCAGCGGTGGCATCACTCGGATCGTCGAGTCTCCCGCGGTCACCGCGATAATGCCCTTCTTCCAGGCCTTCGTGATGATCTTCTTCGCCTCTTTGCCCATCGGGACCTTAGACTTCTTGTCTTTCACGATCTCGATGCCCTGGAACAGGCCCATGCCCCGGACGTCTCCGACGATCTTCGATTTGTTCATTATCTCGGTCAGGCGTTTTGTCACATGCGGTCCGAGCTTCTTCGCGTTCTCGAGGAGCTTGTGCTTCTTGTAGAACTCGATCGTCGCAAGGGATGCTGCGCATGCCACAGGGGTGCCGCCCAGTGTCGTGCAGTGAGATCCCGGCGGGATATCGAGTATGTCCGAGCGGCATATTGTCGCCCCGAGGGACATGCCTCCACCCAATGCCTTGGACATCGTCATAATGTCCGGATTCACTCCGAAGTGCTCGATTGCCAGCCACTTCCCGGTCTTCCCCATTCCGGACTGGACTTCATCCACCGCGAAGATGATGCCGTGCTTATCGGCGAGCTTCTTCAGACGCCTGTGATAGTCCTTCGGCGGGACAATCAATCCCCCCTCGCCCTGGATGGGCTCGACGAAGAACGCAGCGACCTCCTCCGCCGGCACATGCCTGTTGAACAACCATTCTTCGATGAAATCGACGCACCAGTAGTCGCACTGAGGGAACTCCAGGTGGTACGGGCATCGGTAGCAGTACGCGTAGGGCACATGCTCAACGCCCGGCATGTACGGGAAGAATCCCGCCTTCTGCACAGGCGAGCTTGCAGTGAATGCGATTGCCCCCATGGTCCTCCCATGGAACGCGCCTGTGAAAGCGATGAACAGTGGCCTCTTCGAGTGCCATCTGGCTATCTTCGCGAAAGATTCCACGCTCTCCGCACCGGAACCGCTGAAGAACACCTTCTTCTTGAAGTTGCCCGGCGTAATCTCGTTGAGCTTCTCAGCCAGCTCCACCGCGTATCTGTAGTAGAAGTCCGTGTAGGAATAGTGCGTCAGGCGCTTCATCTGGTTCGTCACGGCGTTGATGATTTCCATGTTGCCGTGCCCCATCGCCATTACTCCCAGGCCGCAGTTGAAATCGATGAATTCGTTTCCATCGATGTCGTTCAGTATCACGCCCTTGGCAGATTCGGCCACGAACGGATAGTAGAACGGCCGGTTGTAAGGTGCCAGCACTTCCTTGTCTCTCTTTAAAACATCCTGCGCTTTCGGTCCCGGAGGATCCACAACCCTCTTGAGCTCAATCTTTCCCAGTTTCAAGTTATCATCCTAGGGATTTCCTATGTTCAACCGACAGACTTCGCTCGATATTAACCCTTTCGCCCGGCCCCAGAGCACGACATTACTGGCACGATTATTTTTCATCCGATTCCGCGACCGGTTGAACGAAAATCGAAATACGCTTTGCGAAACCCCGAAGCTTCCCACAAGTCAGCCGGACAGCCGGACGAAAGAATTAACACGCTCAAGCTCGATTGGGGATGTCCCTTGGGACTGAGAAAAAATGAAGATTGCTGTGCTAGGCTGGGGATCGCTCGTCTGGAAACCGGAGCCGATGAAGCTGAAAGACAGGTGGCATTTTGACGGCCCGATGCTCCCGATTGAGCTCGCCAGGATCTCCCGGAGCAGTGCTACTAACCTCGAGCGAATGACGTTCGTCCCCTATCACGGATCGAAGCTCATCCCGGTCCTCTGGGCGACCGCTGCGCAGGACGATCTCGATGCGGCTATCAGGAATCTCGCGGGGCGCGAGGGCTGCGATCACGAGAACATTGGTTTCGTTTCGGTGCACGAACGGGAATTCCACAGCACGACAATTCCAGAGATGCACGAGGACATCAGCTGGTGGGCGGCCAAGAAGAACATCGACGCCGCAATTTGGACCGATCTCCCCTCGAATTTCTTCGAGAAGACGAAGGGGGTGCTCACGGAGTACAACGTCCTGGAGTACCTGAAGAAGCAGAACAAGCGTGGGAACGACGAGCCGAAGGAGTACATACAGAAAGCTCCAAAACAGATCAAGACCCGGTTGAGGGATGCTGTCCAGAGGGAGCTCGGCTGGTAGCCTCGCCCTTGCGGATCTCCTTATTGAGAATCCTATCTTCCGACTACATCCAGCCGCCTTGTCCCGATCTGCAATTCCACCTTCTTGCAGCTGCAGTACAGAATCCTCTCGCCACAGTGTGGGCATCTCTCCATCGGACATCCGTAATGGTGGACTCCGCCGTGCTTGATGTGGCACCCCTCGCACCTGTGAGAAGTCTCATTCCCGTGATGGGTGCTCCTCCGCAGTTGCATCGCGCGGTTCATCGGGGGGAGATTGTAAGTCGGGACCAGCGGGGTTACATCATCCCCTCTTTCAATGACTATGATCTGGAAGAGACAGCTGTCCGAGTCGCCGATGACCTGTTGGCAATCGGCGCATCTTTCCCCCTTTTTCAGCATATTATCTCCGGACCGGCTCATCATCACTGAACAATGTGATAAGTCTTTTTCCATTGTCGCCTATCAGGACTGTCCGGTTCTGGTTTGCCGGGGCAAAGTCATAAATCGCATCTACTCCCTTCGGCGGTCCGTGGCTACGATCCTTGTCCGATATGGGGAGACTGGACTCAAAGGCCCTCCGGTCAGGAGACGGTTCGAGGCCCTCCTCGTCGAGAACATCCTCCGCGCGCACAGTCACAAGAAGATCAACTGCGTCGTCGAGCGCCAGCGGGGTAGGTTGTTCGTCAACAGCGACAATCCGGAGGGATCGGTCGGCATTCTCTCCAGGACATTCGGAGTCGTTTCGATCAGCGAGGCCGAGGAATGCACGAGCGGCGTCGATGACATCTCCAAGCTTGCGATAGAATCGGCAAAGAAGCACCTTTCGAAGGGAGGCGCCTTCGCAATAAGATCCCGCCGGACTGGCACTCATGATTACACTAGCATGCAGCTGGCCGCGAAGGTCGGAGAGAATGTCCTCAATGCGTTCCCCAAGGGCTCCATCAAGGTCGACCTGGGTGACCCGGATCTAGAGATCTTCATTGAAGTCAGGAACAACAAGTCCTACGTTTTCAGCGACAAGGTGCAGGGTCCGGGCGGGCTGCCTCTTCGAAGCCAGGGGAAGGTTCTCTCTATCATCGAGGAC
>Ga0315291_10010856_pt1 | contig 11111 bp, 7 predicted proteins | sample YL17G12_20_MG_FD_203070 | JGI IMG/M metagenome (GOLD analysis project Ga0315291, IMG submission 203070) | Sediment microbial communities from Yellowstone Lake, YNP, Wyoming, USA - YL17G12_20 | ecosystem: Environmental > Aquatic > Freshwater > Lake > Sediment | place: USA: Wyoming | collected... | reverse complement strand
AAATTGAGATAATAGTTAGATTACAGTATGTAAAGCAAATAGTCAAAGCGCTAAAGCTTCTTAAAAAAAAGGCTCCCCGAAAATTCGCTACTGTCAAAAAATATATAGGAAGAATTGAGGATTATTCTCAAAGTGGAATGGCTGCTTGGGAGCATCCTCCAACATTCTATTTTAGTAAGAAATCGGCGTTTTATTCGATTACTTGGTGTGCAAGTGATATTGTTCACGATGCCCATCATTCTAAGCTCTATTGGGATTATTGGAAGAAATATAAAAAACAACCCCCTTATTCTGTTTACTGTGGCAAAAAAATAGAATTAGAATGCAATAAGCACCAGATATTAGTAAGCAAGCAAATTGGGGCTCCTGTTAGCGAAATTATCCATCTCGAAAGACAAAAAGGCACACATAATAGGTTGAAAGGAACATGGTAAAAACGCGCATCGGACCGATTTAATATTACACAAGTTAATCCAAGGTATCACAATGTCGTTAAAAAAGAAAAAGTAGTTTTTGGTGGTGAAAAATTAACGAGTAAGTGAGAAGTTTAGTAACTTGTTTTTGTGGTGCTGAACAGATAATTTAAGAATTTAAGACGCTTTACGTTACTCTTTAGAAATGTATTAGTTATAAAACAAATCCGAGTATTTTGTATTTGTTTTATAACCAGCTATTTAACAATCAGTTAGATAAAACGCCTGTGTTACTATAACCCTTAAATTCCTAACCATTTTAAGACGGAAGTGGTATAATTAAAGCAGTCGCCCTTTATTAAAGGTAGAGGTGAAACCATGGAATATAAAAAGAATATGACAGAGCAGGAAGTTCGGGATGCCCTTGAATTCGCTGAAAACATCATAAACTCCGTGCGTGAACCCTTAGTAATCCTGGATGGGGATTTAAGGGTGGTTTCAGCCAGCAACTCGTTCTATGAGTTTTTTAAGGTGAAGCCTGAGGAAACCGAGAAACAATTGATCTATGATCTAGGAAACCGCCAATGGGATATTCCTAAACTGCGAGGACTACTGGAAGAAATCATTCCCAATAATGCAGCCTTTTATGATTTTGAAGTTAAGCATGATTTTCCGGACATGGGTGAGCGGATAATGATGCTAAATGCCAAGCGGATACCCGGGCCGCCAGAAAAGCCACGGATAATCCTTCTTGCCATTGAAGACATTACCAGCAGTAGGATGTTGCAGAAGCTCCACGAGAAGATGCATGATTTAGAGATACACACTAAAGCATCATTGGGCAGGGAATTAAAGATCATAGGGTTGGAGGAGAAGATAGAGGAATTACGGGTAGAGTTAGAAAAAATCCGCAAGCTTTAAGTTTTTAAAACTGGACGGAGATTGATAGCCTATGGCAGTCTTATTTGAGGGGAAAAGGGATTTTCTCACCAACTGTTTCACCAGGGATGAGCTTGGTTCGTTCCTGGACAGGGTATTCATTGAAAGCAGGATGTACAACCAGCCGGTTTCTATTCTGCTTATCGATGTCGACAAGTTCAAGCATTTCAATGATAAGTACGGCCATTTGTGCGGAGACGAGATCCTGAAATATTTTTCAAGCACCCTACGGCTTTCACTTGACGAAACGGAACATTACCCATTCCGTTACGGCGGCGATGAGTTTGTCATAGTATTCCCGAAGAGAGACGCCAAAGAGACCCATATGTACGCTAACAAGTTCAGCAAAAATATAAAGAACAGGCATTTTCTTCTAAAGGGGAGGCTTTTTAAGATGAGCTTTAGCGGCGGCATAGCCACTTTCCCCACGGACGCAGATTCCATGGATAAGTTGTTGGAGAAGGCCGATAAGGCGATGTATTTCTCGAAAAAACATTACCAGGGTACGACCACACAATATAACGGGATCGCAGCTAGGAGATTATCGGAAATTACGGTCGCGGCAGCGGTACTCCTGCTTCTGGTAGTTCTTTTCTTCGGACGGGAATATATTGTAAAAGGGAAAATCCGCGAAGTACGTATTCCGGGAGGGAAGAAAGGGCTTGTTTCAGTTACTGCCCCTGCTTCTACCATTAAGATTAAGGAAGAGCAGTTTGATACTGTGTATTTAAAGTCGGGAGGAGCGATAAAAGGGATTGTCACCCGCCAGGGCCCCACTGAAACAGAGATAAGGCTGAAGATGGATCAGGGTGAAGGGCTCTTGATATTTAAAAATTCTGATATACAATCAATAGAAAAAGGAAAACGGTAACTTCGCGCCTGTGGTCCTCCAGGTTTCGCTGACCACTGTCGCCTGAAGTAAAATGATTGCGCCTGTAGCTCAATTGGATAGAGCATCAGCCTACGGAGCTGGTTGTTGTTGGTTCAAATCCAACCAGGCGCAATAATTCAGAATGCAGATTGCAGAGTGTAGATTGCAGATAGAAGCTTTTGATGAGTAAGATAGAAGATCTTTATATGTCAGAGGCTCTGAAAGAAGCCAAAAGGGCCTTTGAAGAAGATGAAGTCCCGGTCGGCGCGGTCATTGTCCATAAGGGCCGCATCATTTCCCGCGGGCATAATCAGATAGAGCGCCTGAAAGACCCTACCGCGCACGCAGAAATGCTCGCCCTGACTTCAGCGACGAACTTTCTGGGGACAAAGTGGTTGAGCGAGGCATCCATCTATGTTACAATTGAGCCGTGCAGCATGTGCGCCGGAGCTTTGGTGCTGGCGCGGGTCAAGCATGTTTATTACGGCGCAAAGGACCCTAAGACCGGCGCCTGCGGGTCGGTCGTAAATATCGCTGATCACAAGAAGCTAAACCACCGCATAAAAGTAAAGGGCGGAATTTTAAAAGAGGAGTGCGGAGCCATACTCAGCGAGTTTTTTAGAAAGAAGAGGAAGAAAGAGATTTGTTGAAGTGAAATTAGGCTCCGCCTCATAATATATGCCAAAATTTTCTCAGCCCCAGTAAGGGGCTTCGATAATTTTGGCATATTCGGCGGAGCAAATTTACTGAAGAAAAGGTATCGAAATTTGGAGAGGTGGCTGAGCGGTCGAAAGCAGTTCACTGCTAATGAATTAGCCTGGGAAACTGGGCTCCTGGGTTCGAATCCCAGCCTCTCCGTTTTAATTTTGCGACAAGCAAAATTAAAACGGCACTCAAGCGAGCGTTAAACAGCCCGACAAGGGCTGTAGCGAGCGGAGTGCCGATAGTTTTACTCGCCGTGAGATGCGGTCTCTGTAGTTTTACTGGCTTAAGACCAGCCTCTCCGTATACTTTTTTAGGAATTTGCAAGTTTGATTTTGAAACTGACAAAATAGTTTTAACCCTATTAAAATCAGGTAGTTATATAGCAAGAATAGTTAAGCCATTTCAAGATATGATAATATATCTGAAGTGGCTTTTTTGCTGTTTTGGTGGTGGATTGGTGGAGGCTTCCCAAAGATATGGCTTTGAGAAGAGCATATTTCTTCAAATGCCTTTTCTAAAATGCAATACTGGCTTAGCGTGCTATAGTTTTGTTGGGTTTTCTTTGCTTTATCTTGAATTTCTTGGCGGTTTTCTTCGCCTTTTTCTCGGATTTCTTGGCGGTTTTCTTCGCCTTTATCTGGGATTTCTTCACTGTTTGCTTGGCTTTATGTACCAGCTTAGAGATCATGCTTGCCTGTGCCTGAGGCATTGCTAATCCAGTTGCCAAGAACAAACCTATTACTAATGCTACTAATGTCTTTTTCATCTTTATCCTCCTCCGATTTTGTTTAACTGACCCGTTGTTTATCCGATGATCTAGATTAACCGGCAAAACTACTGCCGGATCGCCCCTCTTCCGTGGCCAGAAGAAACAATAAAAAGTTTTGTAAACTGTTAAAGAACAACCCAATAAAAGCCTCGTTGCGCAATCTTTATTTCGGCAACTCGGCTATCGATTAACGATGTCTAAATTTAAATGTCTTATCTTGTATCGATCCGTGGCGTTCGGATCCCCACTTTAAGAGGGGATCCGCTTTATCGATTAAAGATTGTATTCCTTGTAAAAGTACTTTAAGTATGCATTACTCGCAAGGCAATTTCAAGGCTATATAGGGGGCTTGAGCAAGCGGTTTCTTTTTAGGCGAGCCTTAGAATAGGACCTTACAACTATTGTCTATTCAATTTTTCTAGGGGGCACTATAAAAGATTATCGGAACAAAGATAACTAGCCATTATTTTCGGCACAGGTATTGGGTTGAATGCGGAAAGAACAACGTACCTATAATAGATGCTATGGCGATATCGAGGAATAAAGATCCTCAAGTGGTAATCGCTTTCTACAGCCATAGCACAAACGATGGCTTAGCAAAAGTGCTTGAACTGACAAGGATATGATGATATGATTATCAACAGGAGATAATTTTTTGGTGGTAAAAGAGGCTTTTAAGCACGAAAGGGTTAATATCCCAGTCTCTCCGAGAATTTTCCCGACAAAGGCCGGCTCGCCATCTTGCACGCGGATACAGGGTGGCGATTTTTTATTTTTTGTAAATAATGGATAAAGAAATATTTTATAACTTAACTATTGAAGATGTTGTCAAAAGGCTCAGCTCTGACTTAAAATTAGGGCTTAGCGAATCAGAAGCCGCAAGGCGCCTTGCGGAATTCGGCAAAAATGAGCTTTTGGAAAAGAAAGCGGTAAGCCCGTTAAGCATATTCATCGAGCAGTTCCAAGATCTTATCATCTGGGTTTTAATCGGCGCCGCCTTAGTCTCAGGCTTCCTGCGGGAATGGGTAGATGCGCTTGCTATAGTAGCAATCGTGGTATTAAACGCTATTTTAGGTTTTATCCAGGAGTACCGCGCGGAAAAATCCCTCGCCGCTTTAAAGAAATTATCCAGTCCTACCTCAAAAGCTATCCGTGATGGCCGGCTTGAAGTTATTCCTTCAAACCAGTTAGTCCCCGGAGATTTAGTGGAGCTTGAGGCAGGTGATAGTACACCTGCTGACAGCCGTCTTATCTGGGTTACTTCTAATTTTAATATGCAGGAAGCTAGCCTTACCGGAGAGTCTAGCCCGGTCGCTAAAACCGCGCTTGCCTTGGAAGAAAGGGAAATCCCCCTTGCCGATAGGGCAAACATGGTTTATATGGGAACTTCTGTAGCTTGCGGGAAAGCAAAGGCCTTAGTCGTCAATACCGGGATGCAGACAGAATTAGGCCAAATCGCAGGCATGGTGCAGGAGATCGGCCGGGAGCCGACTCCCTTGCAGAAAAAATTGGAACAGTTTGGAAAATGGATCGTATATCTGTGTTTTGTGTTGGTGGGATTGGTATTTGCTATTGAGTGGCTCAGGGGCGGGGAGATCGTGGATGTATTCCTGACGGCGGTAAGCTTAGCGGTTGCCGCGATACCCGAGGGGCTGCCCGCGGTAGTTACCATAGCCCTGGCTTTGGGTGTCCGCCGGATGGTAAAAAGGCACGCGCTTATCAGGAAGCTGCCTTCGGTTGAGACTTTGGGGTGCGCTACGGTTATCTGTTCGGATAAGACAGGCACCCTGACAAAGAATGAAATGACCGTCCAGAAAATATATGCAGGCGGCAGGATATTTGATGTAACGGGGATCGGATACGCGCCTAGCGGGGAATTCTTTTACGGGAACAATAAAATCGGTGTTTGCGAATACCCCGATTTGGAAAAATTATTGCGTTGCGTGGTATCGTGTAACGGAGCGCAATTAGCAGAGAAAGCGGGTATCTATAATATAATCGGCGATCCGACAGAGGGTGCGTTACTGACCGTTGCCGCGAAAGCACAGATCCTTAAAGAGCGGCTGGAGCAGGAAGCGTCTTTCGTTGATGAGATTCCTTTTGATTCCGAACGCAAAAGGATGACTATTATCCGCACTCGTGAAGGTAAGGTTACGGCCTTTGTGAAGGGCGCTGCGGATATACTGATAAATGATTGCCTGAACTTAGAAGAAAACGGCAAGGAGAGAAGATTAACCGAAGAAGATAAGCTGGTCATCCAGAAGATGAATAATGAATTTGCCAATGAGGCGATGCGGGTATTGGCGGTTGCTTACAGGGTTTTAGACAAAATTCCGGATAAGTACGAGGCGGAATCTATTGAAAAAGACCTCACTTTTGTCGGCCTGATCGCCATGATAGACCCGCCCAGAGAGGAAGTTAAAAAGGCGATCCGCGAATGTAACAGCGCCGGCATAAAAACGGTGATGATCACCGGCGACCATAAGAATACGGCTGTAGCGATCGCCCGGCAATTGGGATTTTTCAGGCAGGATTCATTGGCATTGAGCGGGGAGGAGCTGGATAGGATAAGCGACGCAGAGCTCTCAGGTGAAGTAGAAAGGATTTCTGTGTACGCGCGCGTTTCACCCGAACATAAGTTAAGGGTGGTGCGCGCCTGGAAGAGCCGCGGTGAGATCGTAGCGATGACCGGAGACGGCGTGAATGACGCCCCCGCAGTCAAAGAAGCGGATATCGGCGTAGCCATGGGTATTACCGGGACAGATGTCACTAAGGAAGTTTCGGATATGGTGGTGACCGATGATAATTTCGCTTCCATTGTCTCCGCGGTGGAAGAAGGAAGGGGCATATACGACAATATAAAGAAGTTTATCCATTATCTGCTATCCTGCAATACAGGAGAAATACTGGTTATGTTTGTTTCTTCCTTAATAGGCCTGCCTGTTCCCTTGTTGCCGATACAGATCTTGTGGGTTAATCTGGTGACTGACGGTTTGCCGGCACTTGCGCTGGGGCTTGACCCGGTTGACCCGAATATTATGCTGCGCCCTGCGCGCAAGCCAAATGAAAAAGTCGTTACAAAGCAAATGGCATTTTTGATGTTGATGCAGGGCTCATTTATCGCTTTCTGCAGTTTGCTTGCCTTTGTCTTTGTTCTGTTTATCGAAAAAGAAGATATCGGCCGGGCAAGGACCGCCGCATTTATAGTGCTTTCCTGCAGCCAGTTATTCCATTCTTTTAACTGCCGCAGCAGCACAGAGTCATTATTTAAGATAGGCGTATTCTCTAACAAAAACTTAGTGCTTGCTAATTGCGTATCGTTTTTCATGCAGATGAGCGTAGTTTATGTGCCGTTCCTGCAGGGCGTATTTAAGACAAGGCCGCTTGGTATGTTTGATTGGTTTTTGGTCATCGGGATTTCCTCCTTTCCTTTATGGGCAATGGAAGTGTATAAAATTATCTTAAAGGGAAGAGGTAGGCAACCTCAGGGAGATAGCTTAATTCGTTGACAATAGAGGTTATGGATTTATAATATATTGTAACGTGCAGTGCCTAGAGAAGCATGCTTGAATTCAATAATACTCAAGGGGAAGAAATCCCCTTAAGGAATATCCCCTCGGGAAAGAGCCACTCTAGATAAATCATGCCTTATACAGTCTTCGCATTAAAATGGCGGCCGAAGAATTTCGATGAGATCATCGGCCAAAGCCATATCGTTACCACCCTTAAAAGCGCGATCGAGAAGGAGCGGTTGGCTCACGCGTATCTCTTTGCCGGGCCGCGGGGCGTAGGCAAGACCTCTACCGCCAGGATTCTGGCTAAAGCGATAAATTGTAAATCCGGGCCGACTACAGAGCCATGTTCAAAATGCTCATCCTGCCTTGAGATCAGCGAAAGCCGATCTCTCGATGTCATCGAAATCGACGGCGCCTCTAACCGCGGCATTGATGAGATCCGCGTCCTGCGGGAGAATGTGAAATTCGCGCCCGTAAGCAATAAATTCAAAGTGTATATAATCGATGAAGTGCATCAGATCACGCCGGACGGTTTCAACGCGCTTTTAAAGACGCTTGAAGAGCCGCCGCCGTACGTTAAGTTCATTTTTGCTACCACCCATCCGCATAAAGTAATCCCGACGATACTTTCGCGCTGCCAGCGCCTGGATTTTAGGCGTATTCCGGCCATGGAGATCGCGTCTCAGCTTGAGAAAATAGTTAAGGCAGAGAATATCAATGTAGATAAACAGGTCATCTTTACTATCGCCAAGGGCAGCGACGGCTCGTTAAGGGACGCCGAATCGATCCTTGACCAGCTGTTTTCTTCTTCCAAAGAAAAGATTTCTATAAAAGACGTGATTTCGGTCCTGGGCTTAGTTGAGCAGGAGACATTATTTGCCATCACCGACAAAATCCTACAGAAGGACGCTAAGGGCGCATTAAATCTGCTTAACAACATTATCGATGCCGGCAAGGATGTAGGCGTATTTTTGTCTAACCTGATCGAGCATTTCCGCAATCTGATGGTGGCTAAGGTCACCAAGGGCGATGAAAAATTAATTGACTTGCCGAAGGATGTCTGCGAGAGATTAGTGCGCCAGAGCGATGGATTCAGCCTTGAGGAATTGACCGGCGCCTTCAATATTTTAGCCAATACCCAGGAGATGGCAAAAAGGCTTGAATCTTTGCGCATTCCGTTAGAAATAAACTTAGTCAGGCTTGCGCACGACAAAAAGGGGCAAGCCGCAGTGCCGCCACAGCAATCTTATGAGGGCCCAAAGAGTGGCGCGGTAAAGGAACAACCGATAATAGAAGAAGCAGCTCCAAAGGAATCCGGGGATAAGGACAGCCCTGCTGAGGCGCCACAGGCTGTTTCTCTCGATGAGATAAAAGAGGCTTGGCCGAATATCATTGAAAATCTGAGAGGGGTCAAGATGTCGGCAGCAACATATCTTAATGAAGGGGAGCCGATAAAAGCGCAGGGCGACATCCTGACTGTTGCTTTCCCTAAAAGCTGCTCCCTGCATAAAGAGTCGCTTGAGAAACGGGAGATCAAGATTTTAATAGAAAAGGCATTTTCCGAAAAGCTGCGGGTGCCGCTAAGGTTGTTTTTTATTCTGTCGGATGAAGTCAGGCGCGAAGATCCCGAGAGCCACGCGTTTATAAAGTCAACGCTGGATATGTTTAACGGCAGGGTGATCAAGGAAAACTGATGTCCAGCTACACTGAATCAATAGAAAAATTAATTGAAAGCCTGATAAGGCTTCCCGGTATCGGCAGGCGAAGCGCTGAGCGCGTTGTCAGTTACATCCTAGGCGCCTCAAAAGACGAAATCCGGATTTTGTCAGAGGCGATAAGTAAGGTCAAGGAAAGCGTGCGCTTCTGCAGCATATGCAATAATCTAAGCGAGCAGGAGGCCTGCAAGATCTGCCAGGATATGCGCCGGCAAAAAGACGTCATCTGTATCGTTGAGAAGCCAAGCGACGTCACGGCCATTGAAAAGGCAGGCGCTTTCTATGGAGTCTACCATGTCTTGCTTGGCTCGATTTCCCCGCTTGAGGGCAGAGGGCCGCAGGATCTAAAGATCGAAGGATTATTGCAGAGGATAAAAGAGAACAATATCAAGGAGATCATCATCGCTACAGACGCGGATACCGAAGGCGAAACCACCGCTATATATCTTACCAAGCTTATTAAGCCATCGGGCGTGAAGCTCAGCCGCATCGGCTTAGGTATCCCCGTCGGTTCGAATCTGGAATACGCTGATTCAAGCACCCTCTTAAAATCTTTAGAATCCCGCCGCATAATTTAATCCATGATTGCCATTACCAATCTTTCAAAGAATTACGGGAATAAGGTCCTTTTCGAAGATGTCTCTTTGGGCATTAATCAGGGTGAGAAGATCGGCCTTATCGGGCCTAATGGCACAGGAAAGTCCACTCTTTTCTCCATGATCCTAGGCGACACTGAGCCGTCAAAGGGCGATGTCCGGGTGAATAAGGGTGTGCATATCGGACATCTTCCCCAGGAGGCCAGTTTCAAATCTGAACGCACGGTTTTATCAGAACTCACCGAAGGCGATGAAAGGATAATGCGCTTAAAAAAAGAGAAGGATGAATTAGAAGAAAAAAATGAGGCCGGTTCAATTCGCTATGGCGAGGTCTTGCATCAGCTTGAGACGCTGGGGTATTTTGAATTAGAGCATAAGGCAGAGAAGATCCTGATGGGCTTAGGCTTTAAGGAGCGTGATTTCACCCGCCCCATAAATCAGATGAGCGGCGGCTGGCAGATGCGCACACTCCTTGGCAAACTGCTTACCTATCATTATGACCTTTTACTTCTGGATGAGCCTACCAATTACCTGGATTTAAACGCCGCATTGTGGCTGAAGGATTATTTATCAGGATTTAGGGGCACATTTATCATGATTTCCCACGACAGGGCATTTCTTACAGATGTCACCAATTATACCTTGATTTTAGAGAACGGCCGCATCGCCAAGGTGCACGGGAATTACGGACATTATGAACAGATAAAAAAGGAAAGGCGTATCCATTTAGAGAAACAATTTAAAGAACAGGAAAAAAAGCGTGAGCAGCTGGAGACGTTTGTTTCGCGGTTTCACGCCCAGCCGAACAAGGCCGCGGCAGTGCGGGCAAAGCGTACGGCGCTTGAGCGCCTGGAAAAAGAAGCGGTCCGGCTACCACCTGATCCTAGCGAGAGTATCGCGCAGTTCAGGTTTCCGCAGACCAGAAGAAGCGGGCACAAGATTTTAACCCTAGAGCAAATATCAAAGAGTTACGGCGATATTCAAGTTTATAAGGAGCTGGATTTTGAGATCACGCAGGGGGAGAAGGCGGTCTTAGCCGGTGAAAACGGCGCCGGTAAGTCTACGCTTTTAAAAATACTTTCCGGGGTCATTGATATTGACAGCGGTATCCGTACTGTCGGCCACAATGTGGATACCGGATATTTTTCCCAGACGCGTACGGATGTCTTGAATGTGGAGAATACGGTTTTACAGGAAGCGTATTCCGCTGCCCCCGGCTATATGGCTGAAGAAACGATCAGGACGATACTGGGTGCGTTTTTATTTACCGGAGATGACGCGGATAAAAAGGTGAAGGTGTTGTCCGGAGGAGAGAAGAGCCGGCTGATCCTGGCAAAGCTTTTGATCGACCCGCCTAATTGCTTGTTGCTTGATGAGCCGACTACGCACCTTGATGTTGACGCAGTGGAAGCGCTGGTCAGGGCGTTGAATCAATATGAGGGGGCGATCGTCTTTATCAGCCATGATATTTATTTTGTGCAGTCAGTGGCAAATACAGTTTTTGAAGTAAAAGAAGGACGCATCCGGAAGTTCCCGGGGACATTCGATTATTATTTAGAGAAAAAAGACCAGGGGGAAATGATTATTG
>Ga0315291_10010853_pt1 | contig 11111 bp, 12 predicted proteins | sample YL17G12_20_MG_FD_203070 | JGI IMG/M metagenome (GOLD analysis project Ga0315291, IMG submission 203070) | Sediment microbial communities from Yellowstone Lake, YNP, Wyoming, USA - YL17G12_20 | ecosystem: Environmental > Aquatic > Freshwater > Lake > Sediment | place: USA: Wyoming | collected... | reverse complement strand
GCGCGATGTCCACTATAGAACCCGCGAAACGTCCCAAAAATATATTTATCGTTTCCATTGCGGCAAATAATCTTGACGTAAGTTATTCGACAAGAACGCGATTTTTCAAGCCTTGCGCGTCACAAATAGTTTACACCGCCTTGCATCGCCTTTCAAGCGCTACGGACACCATCATATAAACGCTCCCTAGCGCGGAATGATCTTTAGGCCGAACTCCGCCGCGCACAAATAACCGCCTGCATTGAACCCCGAAAGTATTTGAAAATTCCGCACGGGATGTTATCATATTGCCCTTTTGAGAGGGTTTCCGATTCGCAAGCGAAAGGATTGAGCATGGCTAATTATATCGAAGGCAAACTCAACGGCGAAGGGCGAAAGTTCGGCATAGTCGTCAGCAGGTTCAACGACTTCATCAGCAAGAAACTGCTGGAAGGCGCGCTGGACTGCCTGGTGCGCCACAACGTCGAAGACGGCGACATTGACGTGATGTGGGTGCCGGGGGCATTTGAAATCCCGCTGGCGGCGCTGAAGATGGCCGAGAGCAAGAAGTACAACGCGGTCATCGCGCTGGGGGCGGTCATCCGCGGCGCGACGCCGCACTCCGACTTCATCTCGTCCGAGGTGACGAAGGGCATCGCGATGGCGGGCGTCAAGACCGGCTTGCCCGTGATATACGGCGTCATCACGCCGGATACGCTCGAACAGGCGATAGAACGCGCCGGGACGAAGTCCGGCAACAAGGGCGCGGAGGCCGCCATGTCCGCGCTGGAAATGGCGGACCTGTTCGCGAAGACGGGCAAGAAATAGATTCAGGGGGAAACAGGAGAAATGCCGGAGCCGACGGGGAGCCGAACCCGAATCGTCAACGGCCCCATCCAGCGGATACCAGTAATTCAGGGTTGATAGGTCAACAATGCGTGGAAGAAGCAAGGCGCGGCAACTGGCCGTGCAATATCTTTATCAATACGACCTGCTGAAAGACAAGGCCTCCGACCTGGAGACGTTTCTGGCCGACGAGAACGCCGAGGAGGACGTTGCGGCGTTCGCGCGTCAACTTGTCGAAGGTTGCCGCTTGCACTGGGATGAACTGAACGAGGCCATAGTGGAGGCGTCCGAGCACTGGGAAATCAGGCGCATGCCCGTCGTTGACAGGAACGTCTTGCGCGTGGGAGTATATGAGTTGAAGTATTGCCCCGACGTCCCCTTGAAGGTTGCAATCAACGAGGCGATAGAAATCGCCAAGACATTCGGCGGAAAGGACAGCGGCGGCTTTGTGAACGGCCTGCTCGACAAAATCCGGATGACCGTGCGGGAAGAATAGGTTGCAATGGAAACCATGAGGGAAGGTCGCGAATCAGTCTTGCGCGATCTTCCGTTTTTTTAGACGGAGGAATAGTTGAACTTGCGGGCGATACTTCTTGCCAACGGGCCGCAACCCGTCGACGTGATAATTCTCATCGTCGTCGCGGGACTCGCATTGCTGATCGTCGCCGCGGTTGCAGCGCCGATCCTGCGCAAGACCAAGTGGTTCAAGGCTCTCCAAAAGAAGGCCGCGAAACGCCGCGAGGAAACGGAGAGGGAGAGGAAACCCGCCGCTCCGCCCGTGAAAGGCGGCATGCGCAAAGGCAAGAAGCAGACGGCCCTCGTTGACCAGGAAGCGGAAGTCGAGGACATCGACTGGTCCGACGAGGAAACCGCCGTGGAAGAGCCGCCAAAGGCCGTCACCGAGCCTTTTGTAAAACTGGAAGCAAAGCCCTCGAAGGCAAGCCTCATCGAGCGCGGCCTGAGCAAGACGCGCAAGAAGATGTTCACCAGCATCCGAAGCGTCTTCAGTGGAAGACAACTTGACGACGAGGTGATTGAGGAAATCCGCGCGAGCATGCTTGGGGCCGACATGGGCCCGCGCTTCACGGAGGAAGTGATAGAGCACATCAAGGAAAAATGGCACACGCATGAAATCACGGACTACGAGCACCTTGAGCAATACCTGAAGGACTACGTCAAGAAAGACCTCAAGCAGTGGAACCTCAATGTGAACTGGGCCGAAAGCGGGCCTACGGTGATCCTGGTCGTCGGCGTGAACGGGTCGGGCAAGACCACGTCCATCGCGAAACTCGCCTACCAGTTCAAAAGCGAGGGCATGCGCGTCATCGTGGCGGCGGCGGACACGTTCCGCGCGGCGGCGGTTGACCAATTGGCCATCTGGGCGGAGCGCACCGGCGTCGAAATAATCAAGCACGCGCACGGCAGCGATCCCGCCGCGGTCGCTTACGACGCCGTGGATGCGGCAACGGCGCGAGGGGCCGATGTCATCATCGTCGATACCGCGGGCAGGCTCCACACGCAGAAAAACCTCATGCAGGAGTTGGATAAAATCAAGCGCGTCATCGCGAAAAAAATCCCCGGCGCGCCGCATGAAACAATCATGGTGCTCGACGCCACCACCGGCCAGAACGCAATCTCGCAGGCGAAACTGTTCACCTCCGTCGCCGATGTTACAAGCATATTCCTGGCGAAACTCGACGGCACGGCCAAGGGCGGCGTTGTAATCGGCATGCGCGAGGAGATTGACATACCGGTGAAGTTCGTCGGCCTGGGCGAAACGCCGGAGGACATCGCGCCCTTCGACCCGGACATTTTCATCGACGCCCTCTTCGAATAAAACTGTCCCCCTCCGGGGTCAGACCCCGAAAGGGGGACAGTTCTAAAGCGGATTGCCGCGGCAACTAGCCAGGCTTGTCTTTTTCAACGCGCAGTTCCTTCCCGCCCGAATCAATGTGAGGAGCCCTGTCCGTCTGGCGCGACTTCTCCGCCGCCGCCACCGCCTGCCCCTGCGTTCCGGGCTCCCGAAGCACTGCTCCCTTCCTGGTTATGCCTATTCCCACGGCCAACACGCACATCGCTATCACACCTAATGCTCTCATCTTCATGATCTTCTCCTGAAATCATGCTTGGACGCCAACAGTCATGGCGGCAATTTAACATTCTCCCTCGATCAAGGCAAGAATGTTCTTAATGCCGGCGCAACCATCGAACGGCAAACAAACCTAATGCTACTTTGTCAACGAACTTTCCGACCATTACGCGGCTATCGCAATTCTTAGCGTCCAGCGAAGTATTGAATGAAACTACCGCTCCTGCCATATATATAGTGGGATTTTAGAGCCGCACGGCGGCTGCCCCGCCTGACCGGGAAAATTTCAAAATTTTCATGTGCAAAAAAACTTGACATTGACAGGGAAAGGATGGTATTATTATACGCAGAATTGGTTGGTGGAGATGCACTCCCCGGGGATATTTTCCATATTTGACCCATAACCTCCTTATCCGGCGCAAGCCGGTTAGGGGGGGTCTCCTTTTAACCATGCCTCCTGCTTGGCTTCGGCTGGGTGGGAGGCATATTATTGATTAGGCTGTCAGACTATTAGACTGTTAGGCTATTAGGAAAAGATCGCCGCATTGGGCCTTTTTCCGCTAACAGTCTAGCGGTCTAATAGTCTCACAGCCTTACTTTTTCCTTGATTTTTGCCCGCCCGCCTATATCATAAACCCTCTTTATATAAACCTGCTTCCAGAAAAGTTACACGGGAGAACATGATGAAGATTGTTGTCTGCATGAAACGCGTGCCCGACACCGAGGCTAAAATAAGAATAGACGCCTCGGGAAAGGCCATCGAAACAGCCGGCTTCGAATTCGTGCCGAACCCTTACGACGAATACGCCCTGGAGGAAGCGGTAAAACTGAAGGAGAAAATCGCGGGTTCCGAAGTCGTGGTCCTCACCGTCGGCCCGAAGGACTCCGCCACGCAGATGCGCAAGTTTCTGAGCATGGGCGCGGATCGCGGCGTATTGCTCGTGGCGGATACCGCGAACCTCGATTCGTGGGCGACTGCAAGGCTCCTCGCCGACGCGCTCAAAACCATCGAGCACAACATCATCTTCCTCGGAAAACTCGCCACGGACACCTACGATTTTTCCATGGGCGCGCAGTTGGGCCAGATGCTCGATCTGCCCGTGGTAACTCAGATAGTAAAATTCGCGGAAAACAACGGCAAGGTAGTCTGCGAGCGCGAAGTCGAAGGCGCGAAAGAGGTCGTGGAGGTTGCCCTCCCCGCCATATTCACCGCCGAGAAGGGCCTCAACGAACCGCGCTACCCCAAACTGCCCGACATTATGAAGGCCAAGAAAAAGCCCATCGAAGAGCGCGCCGTCGCCGTTCCGCCGTCGAAGGTTACTGTTATAAGGATGGACTATCCGCCCGGCCGTCCGCCCGGAAAGATAGTCGGAACAGGCGTCGAAGCGGTGCCCGCGCTCGTCAACCTGCTTAAAAATGAAGCAAAAATCATCTGAGTGGAGGCAGCAATGGCCCAGGATATCCTAGTATATTGCGAACAAAACCAGGGCGCTTTCAGAAAGGCCGGCGTTGAAGCGCTGCACAAGGCGAGCGAAGTCGCCCCGATGTATCGGGGAGGCAAGGCGATTGCCGTCGTAATCGGTTCCGGCGTTTCCGCCCTCGCCCCCAAGACGGGAGAGTACGGCGCTGCAAGGGCCATCGTCATCGAAAATGACGCCCTGAAAAACTTCAGCGTTTCCGGCTACAGCCAGGCGTTCGCGGCGGTCACGAAAAAGATTCAGCCCGCCGCGATTTTCCTCCCCGCCACCACGCAGGGCAAGGACCTCGGCGGCGCGCTCAGCGCGCTGCTTGAGACCGGCCTTGCCGCGGACTGCACGGAAATCAAGGTGGACGGAGGAAAACTGCTCGTGACCAAGCCCATCTATTCGGGCAAGGTTTACGCGACCGTGCAGTTCAACTCTTCGCCGGCGATTCTTTCGCTCAGGCCGAACGTCTTTCCGGCGGGCAATCCCCACGCGGGAAAGACCGCCGAAGTGGAGAAGATGGACGTGGCCGTCACGCCGCGCGAATCCGTCAAAGAAGTAATCCCCACCGGCGGCGGCAAGAAAGAGTTGACCGAAGCCGACATCATCGTCAGCGGCGGCCGCGGAATGAAGGGGCCGGAGAACTACGCCATCCTTGAAAAACTCGCGGCTCTTCTGAACGCCGCGGTCGGCGCGTCGCGCTCCGCGGTGGACGCGGGCTGGCGGCCTCATTCTGACCAGGTCGGCCAGACGGGCAAGACCGTTTCGCCGAAACTTTACGTGGCATGCGGCATTTCCGGCGCAATCCAGCACCTTGCGGGAATGCGCACGTCCAAGTGCATCGTTGCAATCAACAAGGACAAGGAAGCGCCGATTTTCCAGATTGCCGATTACGGGATTGTAGGTGATCTATTTGAAGTTGTCCCCGCCCTTATGGAAGAATTGAAGAAAGTCCTTTGAGAAAAACCAATCGGGCTAAAGTGGGAAAGCCGCTCGCATGCGCGGGCGGCTTTTCTATTTGCGCGATGGACTATTGCGCGGGCGCAACGCGCGCGGCTTGGCATGCGCCGGGCCGCCCCAGCAATAACGCGAAGAGAAGAACCGCCACGCCGCTGAAGTGCATCGCCAGTCTCAACGTCACGTATTTCATCAAATCCTCCACAGTCCACGGCGGCGGCGTCACGAGCAGCACCAAAAAATAAACCGATACGTGAGCGGCCAGAACAAGACTTATAAATAGAGTGTTTCTCTGGAAAACCCTGCCCATGAACAAGACACATGCAACAACAAGAACCGGCCAGAACAGCGTCCATCCGCTTACGCCGCCCATGCCTCTCTTCCCCACCAGTTCCAGCGGCGTCATGCCGTCAACCGCGTATGTGAGAACCGTCCCGGCATTGTGTTCGAGACCGTACTGGATGCGGTCAAGCGTAAGTTGCCGCGGGTAATTCGCGTCAATCGCCGGCAGCCCCGCCCGCCACACCAGCCACGGCGCAGACAGGACAAATACCAGCAGGGGCAGGAGCAAAAGCCTGACGACTTGCCGCCTTTGCACCGTCGCCCCGCCGATCAGCACAACGAACAATGCAACGAACGATACGATGACCGCTATGGCAAGCCCTTCATTCTTCGTGAAAACCGCGGCTGACAAGAGAATCGCGGCCGTAATCAACGTCAGGAATCTCGAACGCCTCTCTTCGCCCGCCAGCGCCTCTCCGGAAAGCCATCGCAAAAGAATTATCACCGCAAGAGTGTAAAAGAAAACAAGCGGCAGGTCCGCGTAGCCGCTCGATGCCGATCCCTCGCTGAGACCGCCCCAGTTGTAAATCAACGGCAGAAATGTCGCGAACACCGCCAGCAGCGCGATCGCCGCAATCGGGCCGAGCCGGCGGCGCAGTTCCGAGTAAACGCACATCAGCAGGCAAACGTAAAACGCCGGGAAAAGCAGTTTCACGCGCAGGTCGTCAACTCGCCCCATGAAGGCGTAGGAATACGTTTCCAGGATCGGCACGAGCAGCGGATAGTTCGGGTGCTGGTGCACCTGCGACTCGTCATGGAAGTCGGGCGAATAGAGAGACTCGTAATAAAGTATCTTGGCCTTGTATCCCCAAATCTGCCTGGCGTCGCCCATGAGGGGGAGTTGCTGGGAATCGTGGAACACCGCAACGACCAAGCCGACGATGACGGCAAGAAACACAATCTGCACAATGCGCGCAAACAATCCCCGCCGCTGCGCAAGGCCCGCGGACGGTGCGGGGCGCGGCTTTCGACGGAATGCCGCGAACAGTCTCTCGCAAAACAAGGCCGCCGCCGGGAAGACGCATACCAGCACGGCCAACTCGTGAGTGATTCTCCCGCCCGCAAGAAAATAAATGAACAACAGCCATGCCACCGCGAAGCAGCCCGCGCCGAACATCAGCGGAAGCCTCAGCCAGAATTCGATTCTCTTCCCGCCGAAAAGCACAAGCAGGGCCAGCCTGCCCCACAGGAATATCGAGATTATGACCAATATCATGTCAATCATTTCAGCACGTTTCCGTTCTCATCGTATGCCATGGTTTTGAGGTTCTCGACGCCGCCCGTCACGCCCCAGGTAAACACGACCGTCCTTTTGACCGGTTCGCCCGGCCGCCGGGAATTGAAGTCCCTGATAAGCCGTAGAATCCGCTCTTGACTCGGCGACTTATAGCCTCCCACCACAATGCAGCGCCCTTTGTAAGCGACCGGCGCCTGCCTTTCCGGAGCGGAAAGCGGCAATTTATCAGGCGCTCCAGGAAATGAACGCTTATGATACGCGGCGTAGGCGAGTTCACGGAAATCATAGTCGCTCACGAGCACGAGCAATGTGGCGCCTTCGGGCGTCCGGTCAACTTCGTCGGCGATTTTCAGCGCAATCTCGTCGGCTTTTTGCGGGGCAAGCGCCTGCGGGTTCCATGAAAGATAAATGCCCTTGAGGCCGTCCAGCAAGGCGAAAACGGTCATGCCCGCCAGCATTATCAGAAGCGACAGCCGCCGCGCGGAAAATGAATGCGCGTCGCTGCGGGTATTGCGGCAAAATTCTTGCATGCGGTTTTCCAAAGGATTTGACCCTCGCGGAAGAACCATGCTCACTCAATGCGGGATATTCTAATGCCATTCGCCCATAACGCAAGAACCAAACGCCGCCAAATATCCGTTGACATTCCGCCGCCGCAGTGTTACCATTATTAAAAATGTGCTACGCATGGAGGAGGCCATGGAACATAAACTGACCCGATTCGGCGTGTCCACGCCGGAGACCCTCATTGCGCAATTCGATCATCTCATCGAAAAGCGCGGGTATTCCAACAGGTCCGAGGCGATCCGCGACCTGATACGCGACGCCATTGTTCAGGAAAGAGTGGCCGCGCCGAAAGGCAGCGTCGTCGGCGCGCTCACCCTCGTGTATTCTCATCTCACGCGGGAACTCGGCGACCGCCTCACGGAATTGCAGCACAAGGATCACGGGGCGATCATTTCTTCCCTGCATGTGCACCTTGACGCGCACAACTGCCTGGAGGTGATAATCCTCAAGGGCAAGGCCGCGCGCGTCAAAAAGATCGCCGACAGCCTGATAAGCATGCGCGGCGTCAAGCACGGGAAACTTTCGCTCACGGCGGCCTGAAGTACGCGGCCGGCAAGGCTACTTTGTCAACTTCGTCAAAGCGCATGACGGACCGGTCGGGTTTTCGCCAGGGTCAGACCAACTATTCTACGACTGGTCCGCCCGTCCTGCGCTCCGCCCCGATCAAATCGGGGGGGTCTGACCCGTCGCGGCATGCACGCTGGTCGATGCATCGGATCGTACCGGAGTTGACAAAGCAGCAGCAGTAAGAATGTTTAATGGAGAACGATGATGCACATACCGGATGGATTTGTAAGCGCGCCGATCAACATCGCGGCCGCCGCCGCAAGCGTTGCGGTGATAGGATACGCCCTGAAGCGCACGGGCGAGTTCCTTGACCAGAAAAAAATACCGCTCCTCGGCGTCGTGGCGGCATTTGTTTTCGCCGTGCAGATGCTCAATTTCCCGGTGGCGGCGGGGACCAGCGGCCATTTTGTGGGGGCGGTGCTCGCCGCCGTCCTGCTCGGCCCGTTCGAGGCCGTGCTGGTGATGGCTTCAGTTCTCGTATTGCAGTGTCTGATGTTCGCCGACGGCGGAATAACCGCGCTCGGGAGCAACATCTTCAACATGGGCATAGTCGGCGCGCTTGTCGGGTATGTCGCCTTTAAGGGGCTGCGGGCGGTTCTGCCCGGGAACAAAAGCGGAATGCTTGCGGCGGCTGCAATCGCCGCGTGGGTCTCCATTGTCGCGTCCGCGCTGTCGTGCGCGGTGATGCTCGGCGCGTCCGGAAGATACCCGCTTGAACTCGCAATCCCCGCGATGACGGGCGTTCACGCGCTTATCGGCATCGGCGAAGGCGCGATAACGGCGGCGGCGCTGGCGCTGGTGACGGCGGCAAGGCCCGACCTTGTCCGCGCATTGCGGCGCTCCGGGGGCGGTGAGGGGGAAAAACCCGCTGTCGCGGGCGCATGGGGCTTTGCGACCGTCGGGTTGGGAGTTGCGCTTGTGCTGGCGGCCACGCTGTCGCCTTTCGCATCCGGCGATCCGGACGGCCTTAAGAAAACCGCCATAGAGGAATCTTCGCGCCAGATCGCGGAGGCGGCGAAGGCCGAACTTTCCCGTCCCGAAGTTTCACGCATAACGATTTCAGCCAATCCCGCCGTGGCGGAAAATCTTGAAAAAGAGAACGGCGCGCCGCGCGCAATTCTCGCGCCGGCGGGCGCCGACGCGCTTGAAAAGATAAAAATTGAAAAATCGGACGAGATGGAAATTTTCGCGGGACGCATCGAGGCGACGGACGCCTCGGGCGCCACCCGCGTGAGAGAATTCGAGCAACAAGGCCAGGTCTGGAAGCACTCCCCTATTCCCGACTACGAAGCGGGGCCGGGCAAGAGCAACTTCATAAAGGCGGGCCTCGCCGGGCTTATCGGGACGCTGCTGGCGTTCAGCCTGGCGTTCGCCGTCGTCAACATGATAAGAGGGCGCAAGCGTTGAAGCACTCATTTCTGGACAAGTACAGCGACCTCGACAGCGCCGTGCATCGCATCGACGCGCGGGTGAAGGCGCTTTGCGCGCTGGGAATGATTGCCGCGGTTGTCACCACGCCTGTTGAGCGCGCGCTGCCTTTCGCGGCGTACTTTGCAATACTGGCGAGCGTGTTCCTTCTGTCCGGGATACCCCTGCGGCATATCCTGGCAAGGCTCCTCATCGTCGCGCCGTTTGTATTGCTCTTCGCGGTGATTGCGCCTTTCGTGCCGCATTATTCCGGCGAAGCGGGGCATCGCGTCGGGGTTCTCGGCCTCAGGTATTACCCTTCCGGAATCACGATGCTGATTTCCGTCACGGCAAAAGCGATGGGAGGCGTCCTGTGCATCGTCGCGCTGACATCGACGACGCCTTTCAGCGAACTCCTGCGGGCGCTTGAGCGGCTGCGCGTGCCGAAATTCTTCCTTGCCTTGCTGAGTTTCGCCTACAGATACCTTTTCATCTTCATTGATGAATTTGAGCGAATGAAACGCGCGCGGGACGCGCGATCCTTCGGCGGCAAGAGGTGGTGGCACATGCAGGTCCTGGGAAGAATGGTCGGCACAATGTTCCTTCGGAGTTTCGAGCGCGGTGAGCGCGTTTACGGCGCGATGGCCGCGCGCGGGTTTGACGGGGCGTTCCGCAGCATAAGACCGCTGAGGATAGACGCGGGGGATGCCGCGACCGGCGCGGCTTTTGCGGCGCTGGTGGCGGCGGCGTGGCTTGCACTGTGAAAGGCGGCAATGAGCGCGGCAATAGAAATCTCGAATCTGCAATACTCGTATCCTGACGGGCGGGCGGCGCTCAGGGGGCTTAGCCTGCGCGTTGAGCGGGGCGATTCGGCGGCCATAGTCGGCCCCAACGGCGCGGGGAAATCAACGCTGCTCCTTCATCTGAACGGCCTGCTGCCGCCCCAAAACGGCTCGGTGAAAATCCACGGGATGCCCGTTGCCGCGGAAAATTTCAAGGAAATCCGGCGAAGGGTCGGGCTTGTGTTCCAGAACCCGGACGACCAACTTTTCTGCGTGAGCGTGTTCGACGACGTCGCGTTCGGCCCGTTGAACCTTGGACTAGGCCCCGAGGACGTGAGGGACCGCGTGTCGGAAAGCCTTGCGGCCGTCGGGATCTCCGGCTACGAGGAACGCAGCCCTCATCACCTGAGTTTCGGCGAGAAAAAACTTGTCGCCATCGCCACGGTGCTGTCGATGCGGCCGGACATACTTGCATTTGACGAGCCGTCGTCGAACCTCGACCCGCGCGCCAGTTATGCGCTCATGGAAACGATAAACGCGCTAAAGGCGACGAAACTCATCGTCACGCACGATCTCGCCTTCGCGCGAGCCACCACTAAGCGCACCGCCGTGATAAATGAAGGGCGCATCGTCGCTGAAGGCCCCACGGAAAGAATTCTATCCGATGCCGCGCTCCTGCGGGCAAACGGCCTTGCGGCTGATGTCCATGCCTGAAGCCAGATAGGCTCCCACATTCCGCGAAAATAATCTCCCACATTCCGCGAAAAGATGCTAGGATACCGGTTTAACTTGCGGTGCAAACGGAGACGGCGCAGAAACGTATCATTAAGATTACATCCTCCTTGCCAAATCACTTGGGAGAAAACCGATGAGAT
>Ga0315291_10010852_pt1 | contig 11112 bp, 9 predicted proteins | sample YL17G12_20_MG_FD_203070 | JGI IMG/M metagenome (GOLD analysis project Ga0315291, IMG submission 203070) | Sediment microbial communities from Yellowstone Lake, YNP, Wyoming, USA - YL17G12_20 | ecosystem: Environmental > Aquatic > Freshwater > Lake > Sediment | place: USA: Wyoming | collected... | reverse complement strand
GAGCAAGGGAATCGGTCCGGAGAGCCCTTTCCGAAGGAGACTCCGCCGTGCGTTCTGCCACCCATAAAGGTCAGGACCGGGCCAGGATCATTCTGTATTTTGACCCGGTCATCAAAAGTTCGTTCAAGCAATCCATCCGGAATGCGCTCGAGAATTTCACTTCCCGGATCGAAGCGAAGATTGCCTTCCAGGTTTTTGCTGGAGAGATTTCCTCCTTTCTGCCGGAAGGGCGGCAAATATTCCTGGAACCCAGGAACAGCGTAAACTTTGAGGAGATTTATGCCACCGATCAATACAACGAAATCGTTCCTAACTCCGTCCAGCACAACGTTCCGGCCTGGACGGTCTTTGCCATGTTTTTCATCGTGATCCCGCTGACGGGAAATCTCATCAAGGAACGGGAGAGCGGGACCGCGTTGCGGCTGCAAGTCATGCCGGGATCCTACATTCATGTGCTTTCTTCCAAGATCCTGGTATACCTCGTGGTGTGTCTCATCCAATTCCTCCTGATGATGCTGGCGGGAACAGCCCTCTTTCCCCTTTTTGGACTGCCGGCATTGGACCCCGGGCATCAGAAGCTGGCGCTCTTTATCCTGGCTGCTTCAACGGCCTTTGCGGCAACTGGATATGGAGTCATGCTGGGAACCATTGCCACAACCCATGAACAGGCTGCTTCGTTCGGCTCCGTTTCTGTTGTCATCCTGGCAGCGATCGGCGGAATCTGGGTACCGGTGTTTATGATGCCCAACATCATGCAGAAACTAAGCGGGATCTCTCCCCTGAACTGGGGCCTGGAAGGGTTTTATGATGTTTTCCTGAGGGGTGGCGGGATGGTGGAGGTATTACCTTATGTCTCGCGGTTACTTGGATTTTTTATCGTTATGCTGTTGATTGCTTTTTATTACCATAAATTTAAAGTTGTTAGCGATTAGCTTGGGGCTTTTGGCTTTGCCCATCTTTGGACGGCTTATGGTGGATGTCTTTATAGGAGCCGGTAATACCATCACCTCCCTTGGCTTTTCCACGGCCAGCAATGTTGAGCAAATCAAGGCAGGTCAAACGGGTATTCGTATCTATCCGGGCGGGAACCTCTACCCTACCCCGGTTCCGTTGTCTTCCGTTGATAATGGACAATTACAGGATATTTTCAGTCAATATCTTGGTGAGACGCAGCCGGGTCTTCATCCGGGTTCGTTCACCCGCCTGGAAATGCTGCACCTTCTGGGGATTTCAAATGTATTGAAAAGCTGCGGCGTGAACACCCAGGACCTTCGAACCCTCATCATCCTGTCGACCACCAAGGGCAATATTGACCTGCTGGAAAAAGATAGGGACCCGGCCATTGAGCCCAACCGGATTTATTTATGGAAATTGGCAGAATTGCTGCAGCATTTCTTTGGCAACCCCAACAAACCCCTGGTGGTGTCGAATGGCTGCGTCTCCGGTGTGCTGGCCATGCTCACTGGTTCCCGGCTTATCCAGGCCAGCCGGTATGACCACGTCATTGCAACGGGGGGCGATCTTTTGACTGAATTCGTGGTGTCAGGCTTCCAATCGTTTCAGGCCCTCAGCCCCGGCCCCTGTAAACCTTTTGATGCGGCCAGAGACGGGCTGTCGCTGGGCGAAGGCTGCGGGACCATCGTGCTGAGCCGGGATCACTCCCGGTGCGGTATACCTGAAAAGATCATCCTGGCAGGCGGGTCCAGCAGCAACGACGCCCATCACATTTCCGCGCCTTCCCGCACGGGCGAAGGGCTTTATCTGGCCATCCGCAGAGCTTTAAAAGAAGCTGCCCTGAATCCACTGGACATTGATTACATTTCCGCCCATGGCACGGCCACCGAATACAATGACGAGATGGAAGCGAGGGCCCTTTCGTGGGCAGGTCTGGAATCGGTGCCCGTCAACAGTTACAAGGGTTATTTCGGGCATACCCTCGGGGCAGCCGGGATCCTTGAATCCGTTCTGGCCGTTGATTCAATGAGGAATAACGAATTATTCAGATCGGCAGGATTTGAAAACCCTGGGATATCAAAAAATATCAATGTCCTAACTGAGCACGTCGCCCAAGAAGTGAATCATTGTTTGAAAACAGCCTCTGGTTTTGGGGGTAGCAATGCGGCTATGGTCTTTAAGAAAATATAAATTCTTGTTGATACCACAGGCTCCATACCGGATTCCAGCGGATCAAGGTTTGGCGAAATCCTGAATCTATCGGCGGGAACTTCCCTATATGGGCTTCGAGAATGGAATTATTTATCACCCGATACATCCAGCTGAAAAACCATCAGGTGATTCTCAACGGAATCGTTGAATATGTATCCGAAGAGCAATCGGTGAGTAAATTCCTTGGTTCCGTCTACGGTCGCTCTACCCTCGACTACCCTAAATTTTTCAAAATGGACAACCTCAGCAAGCTAGGTTTTCTAAGCGCTGAGCTCTTGCTCCAGGGTACGGATATTCTCCAGAAATATCCCGGCGAAGAGATCGGGATCATCCTGAGTAATGCCAGTTCCTCACTGGAATCCGATGAGAAACACCAAAACTTCATCCGCGATCGGAACAATTATTTCCCGCGCCCCTCCATTTTCGTTTACACCCTGCCCAACATCATGGCCGCCGAGATCGCGATCCGGCATAAAATAAAAGGGGAAAATACGGTCTTTATCTCTGAACAATTTGACCCCGGTTTCCTGTATCATTATGTTTCTGAGTTATTCCGGAACCAACGGGTTCACTGTTGTATTCCCGGCTGGATTGACTGCTATGGGGATGGTTATGAATCCTTTCTATTCATCGCCGAGCGGGGAGATCGGATAAAAAGATTCCAAGACCTTCCGGAAGGTATTCCCTTTGACCCCTTGAACCTTGAAAAATTATTTAAAGGAGAGTCAATATAATGGAAGATCTAATTCTCAAACTCAAGAAAGAGATCATCGGTATACTGAACCGGGAAGACATCACCCCCGAAGATATTGACGCGGAAGCTCCCCTTTTCGGGGATGGGCTGGGGCTCGATTCCATTGATGCGCTGGAATTCATCGTGTTGCTGGAGGAAACGTACGGGATCAAGATCGAGGACCCCAAAAAAGGGCGGAAGATCTTCTACTCCGTAAAAACCATGGCGGATTACATACAGGAGCACCAAAAGAATTAAGGCCATGCGCGGAAGGATATTCGTAACCGGTTTTGGGATCATCAGCGCCATCGGCAGGAATGCCAGAGAAACCCTGGAATCGCTCCGGGACTCGAGGTCTGGCATAGGCCCTATTACCCATTTGGATACCATCCATAAGGCTGAGTTGCCGGTTGCGGAAGTGAAGCTTTCCAACAAAGAACTGGCTGAGATGACCGGGGTTACTGAATATCAGTTGACTACCCGGACCACCCTGCTGGGCGTCATCGCTGCCAGGGAAGCAGCCAGGCACGCCGGTTTAGACCCGTCCGACAAGCAGTTCCTGACAGGCATCGTATCAGCCACAACCGTCGGCGGCATGGACAAGACGGAGATCAATTTCAAGAATTACCAAAAAGGGTGGCCCTATAACCATTTTATTTCCACCCATGATTGCAGCGATAGCACGGAAAAGATCGCCGATTACCTTGGCATCCGCGACTACCTGACAACGATCAGCACGGCCTGTTCTTCTTCTGCCAATTCGGTCATCCACGGCGCCCAGCTCATCCGGCACGGGATCGTCGACCGGGTTCTCGCCGGTGGTACGGATTCCCTGTCGAAATTTACTCTCAATGGTTTCCACGCCCTGCTGATCCTCGATAAAAATCCCTGCAAGCCTTTCGACAAAGACCGGATGGGATTGAATCTCGGGGAAGGAGCCGCCTACTTAGTGCTCGAATCGGAACGATCAGCCAGCGAAAAAAAAGTCCTATGTGAATTGAAGGGCTATGGAAACGCAAATGATGCCTATCACCAGACGGGATCCTCGCCGGAGGGTCTTGGACCCTATCTTTCCATGAAAGAAGCCCTGGAAATGAGCGGCCTTGGACCGGAAGCCATCGACTACATTAACGCCCACGGCACAGGAACCGACAACAACGATCTGACCGAAGGCATTGCCATCGAAAAGATATTTGCTCCACACATTCCCCCTGTTTCTTCTACCAAACCCTTAACCGGTCATACGCTTGGAGCCGCCGGCGCCGTGGAAGCTGTGATCTCCATTATGGCCCTCACCCACGGCATGGTATTCCCGAACCTGAATTTCCGGACAAGGATTCCGGAACTGAGCTTTGACCCGGTAAAGGAATTGACCAAGATGAATAAAGTCAGGAATGTTCTGAGCAACTCCTTTGGATTCGGTGGGAACGACAGTACCTTAATATTTTCTGCTTGCTAAATGGAAGCCTTTATCCGGGGCGTAGGGAACATATCCCCCCAATACACTTACAACAACGCCTTTTTCCTGGAAGAGGTGGTGCCCCACTATTCCATTCGTTTGCTGAGCAGGGAGCCCGACTATAAGGAATATATTAACCCCATTCAGCTCAGACGGATGAGCCGGGCCCTGAAGATGGGGGTCACCGCTGCCGGGATCTGCCTTCGCGATGCGGAGGTCGGAACTCCTGACGCCATCATTACCGCAACCGGTCTTGGCATGATGGAAGATTCCGAAAAGTTTTTAACTTCTATACTCGACAAAGGGGAAAGACTCGTCAACCCGACGTCCTTCATCCAGTCAATCCACAACACGGTTGGGGCCTACATTGCCGTTATGTTGAAGTGCAATAAATACAATTTCACATATGTGCACAACTTCCTTTCCTTCGAAAGCGCCCTGACCGACACCCTTATGCGGCTGGAAGAACGGCCATCGGAACGCATCCTGGTAGGCGGCATTGAGGGGCTCGCCGAAGAGTACTTCAAGATCACGGATAGCGTCGGTTTTTGGAAAAAGGAACAGGTCGAAAGCCTGAAACTGCTCCGGTATGATTCGCCAGGAACCATCGCCGGAGAAGGGGTTGCTTTTTTTCTCCTGACGAAAAGGCCGGATCCCGGGAATTACGCCCTGATCAGGGGAGTCCGGGCGATCTATAAACCTGGCGACCCGAAGGATATTCAGGAAAAGATCGATCCCTTCCTGGATAAAAACAAACTGGAGGTCCGTGACCTTGATCTCGTGCTCCTGGGTTTGAACGGCGACGCGGAGCATGACGGAATCTACCACTGGCTACAGGAGAATTACTTTCAGGAAAACAGCCAGGCTTACTTCAAGCACCTCTGCGGAGAACATTACGTCGCTTCTTCTTTCGCCCTCTGGCTGGCTGCGAAAGTGCTGAAACACCAGCGGATCCCTCAGGTCATCGTGTTGAAAGACAAGGGAACACCCGGGAAACCCATCAGGAACATTCTGATATATAACCAGAATAAGAACATTACCCACTCCCTGATGCTGGTTTCGTCATGCTGAATTTCCGGTCTCCGATTTTTACTTTTCTCTTCCTGGACGGCCCGTGGGTAGCCGCCCCTTTTCTGTAATGCTTTTAGGCTGTCCTGTAAAATTAGAATTGGGTCATAAAAAATATGGAGGTGATGAAATGAAAAAGACCATTTGGTTTTGCCTACTACTCATCTTCTTTATTTTCATGCTTGGCTGCGGGAAAGCCTAGGTGATAAAAAATGAGTCTCCAGAAGTCCCTCCTCTCGATCAATACAAAAGGATACACGTGGATTGGCTTGACCTGAAAGAAGAAGACTGGGTGGTTTATGGATTTAGCTCCATGAATGAGTGGAGGGGAGTTATCCGCGAAATGAATATCGATGGATTTCATAAGTTTATTAAGGAATTCCTTCCGAGAAAAGAATTCTCCTTTGCAGCATCCAATTCAGACGAACCCGGAAAAGACATGGAACTCGGTTTAAAATTTTCAGATTACAGTATCACAAATAACAGACCCACACCATTTCTCCCAGGGTCAATTGAGTTGCCAATAAAAATTCATTTTATTGATTTAAAAGCAAACAAAGAGAAATATACCGTTTCAATCACTTCCTGTGGATATAATAAATGGGGCATGAATTTTGAGGAGAGATTAAATTCTGCATTGTATAATTTAGCATTCTTTATCGCGGAAAAACTTAAATAAGGGTTTCTTTGCGGCATTCCTCAATCGCACAAGCCCTGAGTTATCGTGCATACCTGCCCCGGGCTGGCATTCGGGCCACAGCCAAAGGGATTCTTAAAAAGCAAAGGGTGGCAAGTGGTGAAAATTCCTTGACATTCAAGGTGGATCCTATTACACTAACTTTATTTCCAGGCAAGTCTTTTCCAATTCAACTCAATTACCCATTAAAGTCCGCAAAGGAGGTTGGTATGAAACGCTATGCTTTTCTGCTTCTCGGTATGAGCTTGGTTTTCGCCCTGGCAGTCACCGCAGGGGCGGCTCAGAAGGCCCAACCTAGGATCCAACTTACGTCCAGTTCCTACAACCCGAAGGTTTCGGGCAAGGTTGCGGATCTGAAGGGTAGGACAATCATCTTATGGGCCTTCAACAATAATGCCAAAGACACGAGGCGGTACGAATACTATAACAGTGCGCAAGACATTACCTATGAGACCCCTGAGGAATTGCTGCCGGACTACCTGTGGTATGGCATGAGGAAGTACTTGTGGGCCGCAGGCATGAAGGTGTTCCAGGCGCCGTCGCCCGCGGGTACGTGGAGTGCGACCATCCCGTCGCAGATTCCGCCCGACGCGCCGACCTTCGGAATCAACTTCACTTCCTGGACGGATATGGGGTTCGTATGCGAAGCAACCATAACGAAGCCCGGCAGGCCACCTGTGCAGAAGGCGTTCATCATTGCCTTCGATGCGCCCAGCCTCACCGATCCCAAGTCGCTTGAAACGCGTGCTTACGAAAGCCTCGACAAGATCATCGAGACGATCTTCGCCGACCCTGTCATCAAAGACGTATTGACGAAGTAGGCGGGCAAAGGCCGGGGGCTTCAGACCCCAGGCTCGCCCTTTTCACCTGGTTCGTGTGCCTCGTTGAGGCGAATGCTGGATGGGCGCGCACCAGGGTGCCAGCACTTGCTCGCAACTTTAGCCGTGACAGATACGTAAAGAGATGACGTCATGCCATGTATAATTGAATCGGAAGATGATCCAAAGGAATACCGTATAAGCTGGGCCAGGTTGGTCCAGAAGATCGGAGCCTGTCCCCGACTTGATGGGGGAAGGGTAATCTTCTGAATTGTCCGAAGTGTTTGGGAACCGTGCGGATCATTAGGTTCATCGAAGATGGGGAGGTCATCAAGACCATTCTGAAACCTGTGGGGCTGTGCCTCGTCCAATCCAGATCCTCTCCAAAGGCCCATGCCCCGCCTGCCGGAACCGTCATGGATCATTTCTCTCAACTCCCCATGAACGACGATCACCTTTATCGTGACCCCGACTATCCCTGGGACGCTTTCAGTCAGTCGTAAAGATCAGGAATACGAAGCGGAAGGAACCGGTGTGCCCCGATGAGCCTCAAAAATGCCTGACGGTCCTCGTCAAATCGTTGAAAACACCCCCTCGCCGCTTCCCCAGACGTCTACCCCGGAAATCCCCCGAATCCCCGCTGAAACGGCCCCCAAACAAACCCGACATCTTGTGGTCAAATTCCCTTGACACCCAATTGCCTTTTTTGTATATTCAAGCCACCCTAAAGCGAGTTCTTATCAATCGGAGTTCATGACTTAATCTTCTGATGTCCCGGGTGATCGAATGGAAATGAACGGAAGTTTTTTCCGATGAAGGTCCTGCTTATAAATTCCAATGCTGAAATTCATCCATGGCCGGTCATTCCCTTGGGACTATGCCACATTTCTTCGGTGCTCAGGGCAAACGGCTACGGTGTGAAATTTGTGGACCTGTGCTTCGAGCATAATCTCCGATCCGCAATCGGAACGGCGCTCCGAGAATTTCATCCCGATGCGATCGGCATTACCATCAGAAACATCGATAATGCAAATTTCCTTGTGCCTGTATTTTATCTCAGGGACATCCGAAAAAACGTCGTAACCCCATGCAAGGAGTTTTCTCGTGCGCCCATCATTCTCGGCGGATCAGCGATCGGGATAGCCCCTGAGCAGATCATGGATTATTGCGGAGTCGATTTTGCCGTCGCCGGTGATGGAGAGGGGGTGATCCTGGATTGGCTGAAGACTCTGGAAAATCAGCAGGAATCTTTTGACCATATCCAGGGACTCTTTTTCCGGCGGAACGATGGGACCATTCAAAGGCCTTCCTTTGTGCGCTATGCGTCTTTGAATCCTTATATTTATCCCAGGTCCTATGAGTGGATCGATTTCAAGCGGTACGAAAAAAGGGGGGCAACTGTCAACATTCAGACCAAGCGAGGATGCATCTTTGAATGCGTCTATTGTTCCTATAACATGATAGAAGGGAGGCATCACCGGTTGCGGGATCCGCAGGATGTGGCCGACGAGATACAGGAGTGGGTATCGGCAGTCGGGCCGGGAATCTTTGAATTTGTGGACAGCGTCTTTAATTCCCCGGTAGACCATGCCATACATCTTTGTGAGGCTATCATTCGTCGGGGAGTCAACGTTCAACTGACGACGATGGGCTTCAATCCCGGCAATCCCTCCGACGAACTGCTGAAGGCCATGAAGGCTGCCGGTTTTCACCATGTCATGTGCTCCCCCGACGTGGCATCCCCGGCCATGATTGAAAACCTGCGAAAGAATTTCACGATGGATGAATTGGCCGCAACCATGGAAGGATTACACCGGTTCGGCCTGAAAACCTTCTGGTTTTTTACGCTGGGCGGGCCCGGGGAGACTCGGGAGAGTGTCCGGGAGACGCTGGGTTTTTGCGAGCGTCATGCCAAATCCGAAGATGTATTTCTGTTTACGATCGGCTTTAGGGTCTATCCCCAGACCCAGCTTGCCCGGATATATCTCGAGGAAAATCCTGGGACGGAGGGAAACAACCTGCTCTATCCTTCCTTTTACTGTTCGCCCAGGATTTCCGCCCATGAAATCCTGAAACTGGTGCATGAACAGGCTAGGAGGAACGTCAATTTCATCACGATGTTTGATTTTGAGATTTACGACTTCATTACAAAGGTTTTTACCGCGTTGATGCCGCTCCATCCGCCTAAGAACGAATGGACCTATATCCCCGGCGTGAATCGGCGTCTTCATCGGTTCGGGCTCTGGAACTGGATTCACAAGCGGCATGAGCGGAAGCACTTGCAGGATTATGGAATACAACGGAATTGGGATTCTGAGGGAAAAAGGAGGCCGACTTGAAGCTGAAGCTGATTATTCGCGGCCGGCCGAGAACAAGCATCTAGAGCAGCTTCATGTTTCCATTTCCCTATCTAAGCGTCACGGCTCTGGCCTCCTTGCCGCCTCCAAACGTCCACCCCGAAAATCCCCACGAATCCCCGCTGAAACGGCCCCCGAAAGCAACATCTTGTGCTCAAATTCCCTTGACACACAATCGCCTTCCCAGTATACTCATAATGCAAAAAAAGTGAGTTCCGATCAAATCAAATATCAAATCAAAGGGGCTGCTGATCGCTTAGCCTTGCCGGTCTTGAGGGAGGCGTCCGGCGAAATGACGGAGGCGGGGAACTGCTGGCGGTAACTCGCCCTGGATTGCGCAAAAGCTGGCAAGCGTAGAAACGGGATGATTGATCTATCAGAAATCGCCCTTTTACGGGGGGATATGCGGCGAAACAGAGAAGGAGGTCTATCTGCTTTTCAAGAGGGATTTAACCATTTCATGAAAGTCTCACAGATGTGAAGCAAACGGGAAAGGAAATATGAAGACCAGGTACATCAGCATGGGTTTATTGATCATTGTCGTGTTGTTATCCGGATGTGCGGTCATTGGACGGGGCAAGGATTTCAGACCGTTCGATGAACAGGCGCTTACCCAGATAAAACCCGGCCAGACAACCGCCGCGGAGGTAACAAAATTCTTCGGTGCGCCAAGCCAGATTGTCAAGCTATCCAATGGCAACGCCTACGTATACGCACGGTCAGTGAGCAAGGCCACCGGCGCCTGGCTGATCGTTCTTACTCTGGCCAATTATGATACCCAGCATGATCGCATTGTGTTTTTTATCAATCAAAACGATGTGGTGACTCACTATGGCAGCAGCTTTGAAACACATACAGCCGCTTATGGAATGCCGTTTTAATCGCATCCTGTGGGCCATGACCCTTCTACTGTTGAACCAGATCCTCTACGGTTGCCTTTCCTTTCGTATCGATATGGTCAATAACGGCGCAGATGTCCAACCTCTGCCGCAAGAATTCGCCGTCGGCAAGACCACACTTACAGACGTTCTGGTCTCCTATGGTGCGCCTGCCGACATCGTGGACATGAGAGGACACTTCGCTCTGCATTATCAAAGAGCCTTTTACAGGGGAGGTCAGTTCTCCCTGAGTCTCCCTTTGAGCGATGTTTTGAAGGCAAGTCCCGGGCTGGATGCCGCGGGTAATCTCTGGCGTTATGATTCAGCCGTTTTTATTTTCACACCGGAAGGCGTGCTTTCAGAAATGAGTTACGAGAAAGGCACCAGCCAGCCTTTATGGAACACTTTCTGGAAATAAGACCGTGAAATCCCCGAATGGTCACGCCGATATGCCCATTGAAAAAAACCAAGACCGTCACGCTGTTGGGGGCTCAACGGTAGGCTTTTCTACTGTCTGAATTGCAGTCTCGTGCTCAAATTCCCTTGACACACAATTGCCTTCCCAGTATATTCACAATACCCAAAAGCGAGTTCTTAGTGCGCCAGGCAAAGTCTGGAGAATCCAGTTGGTTGAGAAGCCAGCCTGACAAAGTTAGCCGACCGTCAGAACCGAGTTTTGCATCTATGCAGGTAACTGTATGGGTGAAGCGTAAACAGGGAGACAGCAGGCCGTAATCCGCAAGGGTGAAGGTGTTCAGCCTCGAAAACGCTAATGTTGTGGAGCGAGCCCAAGGGATTAAGAACCCTGAAGGCAGCAACGAAGCCATCGTTAAAGGCGAGATGGCGGATACTCCACCGGGGTCATAGTCCACGGCATGTTGTGCAAGGGATTTTCCAGGAACCTGGGAGGACCTGTGCCTTCCTCTGATAAAGGGG
>Ga0315291_10010851_pt1 | contig 11112 bp, 15 predicted proteins | sample YL17G12_20_MG_FD_203070 | JGI IMG/M metagenome (GOLD analysis project Ga0315291, IMG submission 203070) | Sediment microbial communities from Yellowstone Lake, YNP, Wyoming, USA - YL17G12_20 | ecosystem: Environmental > Aquatic > Freshwater > Lake > Sediment | place: USA: Wyoming | collected... | reverse complement strand
AATTCTTTACTAAAAACACGGTATATATCATCTGGAGGAGCTGATGTTGTATCCCATGATAAATTACCGCTTGCATCAGTTTTTAAAAATTTTCCGCTATCAGGTTTAGGCCAAGTATATGTTGAATCAGCCGATTGGCCGCTGGCATATATAAATGTAACTTTATTTGCATCACCATAAACAACTATAGAGCCAGCTTGTGAAGCATCGCCGCTTATTAATGATAAAGCATTAAAATCTACAAAGACAGATCCAGAGGCGTCTTTGACTTCAATTACGCCTGAATTATTTATTAAATTAGGGCCACCTTTTTCAATTTGAACAGAAGATGCTGTTGAACCTTTTATATTATTTGAAAAATCTTTTGTAGCTACAGGTGGAACTGGCGGCAATGGTTCAACACTATTAAAAATTTGAAAATCATCTATTAAATAATTAGTTTTAAATGTTCCAAGTAGAGGATGATATTGTCCTACTTTTAAATAATTAATCGCAGTCGATCTTGTTCCTGTTTGTGTTGCAGTAGTACCAAATTGAACTCCATCAATATATAATAAGGTATTTCCAGTGGTTACATCAATATTTAATTGAAAACTATATTTTTGACTTGCTGTAGGGGACCAAGCACCAAACAATTCTTGAAGAAGGATATTCCCAGATGAATTATAAATTTCTAATAATATATTTCCTGTTGATAAATGAGCAAAACCGATGAAATTTACTCCCGTTGATGGAGAAGCATATAAAGAAAAAAATGGGTAATTTTCTGACGGAGTTCCAGAATAATTTGGAGTTACTTTAAATCTTACAGTTCCAAATTGAGCAATTTCTGCATTGCTTACACCGTTATAAGACACATATCTTACATCGGCATGAGCAAGATCTAATTCACCACCAGAAACAGCAGCACCGCCTGTAGCGGTTCCAGTTGGACTTCCCGCTGATCTATCAGCATTTATATTTGAATCATAACTACAATAAAATAATTCACTCATAGGTTCCTTTCAATTTTTAAACGGGAGAGATTTTTAAAATCCCTCCCATCTAAAATTTTTGAAACTATAAGGTTTCCGGTATCACGTAATAAACTAAAACACGACCAGCACCAGCTTCAGCCGAACCAGGACTTAATGTACAAATAATTTGTTCAGCACTTCCGCTAACAGCGGCATTACCATATTGTGCTTCATAAATACTTCCGGCTAAACCAGCTAAATCATTTTCAGTAGTAGCCATGTATTTATCAGTTGCACCAGCTTTTCCTACTTTTAAAGTAGCAGCAGCATCATCAAAAGCTGTATCAATTATAACTTGAACCCTTGTAACAATTGCACCAATTGGAATTTCTTTATGATCGAATGGTGAACTTGTTCCAAAAACAAAAGCTTTTGAAGCAACATGAACAATATCCGTTGGAGCTGACGGAGGTGTATCCCAACTTAAATTACCGCTTCCGTCTGTTTTTAGATATTTCCCTGCATCAGGTTTTACCCATGTGTAGGTTGTATCAGCCGATTGACTCGCCGCATAGACCATGCTCATATAATTAGCATCGCCAAACACTTTTACTGAACCTGCTTGTGAAGCATTACCGCTGATTAATGCTAAAGCATTTAAGTCTGCAAAAGCATCATTTGCGGCGTTTTTAACATGAATTGCACCGGAGCTATTTATTAAATTAGCTCCACCTTTTTGAATTTGGAACGTTGCTTGAGTCGTTCCTTTTACATTAATAAAATTAGCCATAGAAAGCCTCCTTTAAATTAAACGCTTGTTGGAATTGTATAGTAAACCATTACTCTAGCACTTCCAACAGACGAGGTACCCGCTGATAATGTTCCAATAACATTTTCTGGACTACCAGAAATGGCAGTATTTCCATTATCATTAAAAAATACTGATTTTGAAGGGGCGTATAAATCATTTTGATCTGTTTCCATATATTTATCAGTTACTCCGGCTTTACCTACTTTAAATGTTGCTCCGGTTCCGTCAAAAGGTGTGTCAATAATAACTTTGATTTTATCAACAATTGCACCAACTGGTAGAGTTACCAATGCCATAGGACTAGGTGTTGCGGGAGTAAATGTTTTTGTTATTACTAAAATATTATTTAATGCTGTAGCACCGGCTAAAGTATTTAATGCGTCTTTAACAGTTGTTCCTGAAACAGTTGAATCATTTCCAATAAGTGAAGCGGCTGTCCTGTATTCAACGGTTCCAGTTGGATTAAATCTATTGTTAACAAGTGACAAAGAACCTGTAACAGCTATCCAACCCCCTGCTTCGATTGATACATCCCATGTTGTAGCATCTTTTCCGGCTTGATAACCTCCATTAAGAGCAATAGAGCCACCGTTTAAGCAAACTAATCCATCATTATCTGCACTTTGAAATGAACTATTAATAGCAATTAAAAATGATCCATTACCAACAACGGCTGCCTTTCCTGCAAGGGTAACAATTTGACAGTTTTCACAATTAATACTTCCGCCGTCTTGAACCCTGATACCAACATCGCTTGGATTTACACTAAAGGCTTCAACTATTACATTTTTTAAAGCTGTATAAGGATATGTTCCAAGATTATTAACTGTTATTGCATCGCCTAAATCATAAACAATTTCAACACTATCAGAAATTTCACCTATAACAAAAACCCAAGATTTCATGGTAATTTGTTCGGTATATACACCAGGAGCAACTTTAACTATACAGCGATTTAAGTATGTAGCCGTTGTTACTGAATCAATAGCATCTTGAATAAGTTTATATGGTTTTTCTCTAGTTCCATTTGGTGTATATGAATCTATTCTATTTCCATCAACATAAACTGTGTTTGTTATATGTGAATTTTGAGAAATTTCTAAGGTATGAACTCCGCCTGAATTTATAACTGTTGAGGCAATTTCCATGCCATTAACTATTTTGTTACTTAAATATTCAGCGGTTGAATCAGATGAATCAACTTTAACTAATTCATCGGCACCGGCTCCACCTGTACTTATTATATCGAAATTTCCTGTCCACGGGTTATAAGTATATTTAAGAGCCATATTTTTTATATCCTATAATATAAAGAGCCGTCTGAAGTTAAATAAATAATATCCCCTGTTCCTGTACATTCAAACGGTTCTCCATCAATTTGTTCAGTAATTGTAAAACCATATTGAGCAACTATTACTTTTATCATTCCAATATATCCCTCTACTAATGATGGGTCTGGTAGCGTTATTTCAACACCGCCTTCATTTTCTGCTCTTATAGCAATCATTTTTCCAATAAATTCATCGGGAGTTAGTGTTCTATTACTATCCACAATTAAAATAATTCTTTTTGTTGGTAATGGATATAATTGAAGTAAACCAGAAAAAGGATTAAATGCGAAATTACCCATAAGTCCTTTTAGTAAACTGTTACAATGTTTAAAATCACATTTTTAGTTGCATCAGTGTAATTTATTGTTTGTGTTGCAACTATAGTTCCTGCTAATCCTCCTTTTCTAAATTCCCAAACATCAGATGTTGCATTAAAAGTTGGTATCATTGAATCATATCCCTTTGGAACCATTGGATTTGCAAAGTTATAATCGTCAACAGTATTACCACCAACTTGTGCTATGTTAACATTTCCACCCGCTGCTGAAGCAAATTGAACATTTAATGCATTTTTTGATAATCCAGGCCCAACAGGAACATTTTCGCCTGTAATTGCAAGAGGAAGATTAGTGCTATAATCTATTGCTAAAAGTGATGCTGTAACTCTTGAATTTGGAAAATTGCTTTCGGAAATGATAGCCATTAACTTGCCCTCCCTCTTAGTTCAATTCGATCTGTTATGAGCCATCCCTTAACCCTGGCTGCTATTGTAGCAGGAACCCCAACAGGTGGAGCAAAATTGATTGTGCAACTTACTGTTATCCTGTCACCTGCTTGTAGTTCTTGCAATGCGTCAATCTCTGTAGTTAAATCAACGCCAAGAGCTAAATTTTTCTCAAAATTACTTAAAGAATCACCATGATATTTAAAAGCTATATTCCCATTTATACGAATATCAAAAAGTGAAGTAGTTCCTGTTTGTGTGTTTGTATATAAGGAATATGAGCGCCAAAATCCTACTATTCCATCAGGTATTATAAAATCAATTAAATTTGCTGACATATCAGGATTTGTAAGTGTAACAGCCTTCCTGACATCAAAAGTCTGACTTCCACGCGGAGGGTAAAGATGAATTGGGAAATCTTCAATAAATTTCACATGGGCTTTTTGTGTTGCCCTGAATTCTTCCGGTGTAGGAATATCGCCCACCCCTTTTTGTTCGTTTATTTTAATATAATCCAAAATATCCGAAGAGGATCTTGGAGTTCCGTATTTTTTCATCTTACCCTCCAAATGGACTTTTAGTAATTCATTCTTTGGACTCTATACCCAAAGAAAGCTGTGTAAACATTCATAACATTTGCATTTAAACTTGTAATTTCAACTTCCAAAGTAGCACTCATATTTAACAAATATGGAACTAATAATTCAGTAGGAAATCCATTTAAACCAAATGCGCTTCCGTTGACAGGGTTAGGCATCCATAACTGCTGTGTAGCTGAATCCTTTACATATAAACTGTATTTTTGTGTTTGAGCAACTGTAGTTAAATCAAAAGCATAGGCCGTTAAACGATTAATCAAATAAGGCACTTGCTCTGCGTTTGTTAAAACAAGTCTTGAAGTTGTATTCGCCGCTAATGCCGCCTGGGAAATGTTAAACCAATAGGGATAACCAGCTTCTTGGATTAAATTTCTCATTTCAGCCTGGCCCTGAACACTTTGTAGCTTATATCCTGCAAATGAAATATAAACATTGATATTATTTGCAGCATGAATACTTGCTACTGTAACTTCAAAAGTAGAAGCACCTTTTAACCAATAAGGAATAGGAAGATGTGTTGGAGTTCCGTTTATTCCCCAATGACTTCCATGTACACCACTCGAACATAAAACTTGTTGTTTAGATGAATCCTTTAAAATTAAAGTATAATCTTGTGTTGGTGCCCCTGTAGTTGCATCATAAGCATAAACTGTTATATCAGTAATTAAAAAAGGAATATTATCTGTATTTGTAAAGATTCCAGCCGATTGTCCAGCCGGTGCCAAACCTGTAACGGTTATTGGTTGCCAATATGGTTTACCATATTTTGCAAAAACTTTTTTAACTGCATCCATCCGTTACTCCTTTAAAAAAGAGGAGAAGATTTAAAATCCTCTCCCCTATTAACATTAAATTACCTAACGTCAACACCTCTGAACCCATCTAAATAAACCCTGACTTTCAAATTTGCTGCTAAAGTGTCAGTAACGGTACTTGTCCATTCAACACCAAAATTTTCAAGAGCAAGAATGTCAACAAAGCCGTTTTTTGGAAACTTATAGCCGCTTACACTTGGAGCACCAAAACTTGAAAATGCTCTTGGGGCTGTGCCATCATTTTTTGAACCATTAAGAATAACATACATTTTTCCAGCGATTTGTGAAAGAGGAACAGTCAAATAGTCCTTCGTTCCAACAAAGAATCGAATCCATGACTTTTTTAAATAAGAAGCCATGACTGACCAATCAGTAGCATGCAGACATTGTGCTTCTGCACGAATACCAAAACAACGAAAAACTTGAGGATTTGGTAATACCCCTGCATTTGTCATATTGGTATCAATTTTTGTCTTGCTGCCTGAAATCGGCACTGAAAAATACATATTTGTCACTGCAACAAGAGCACCTGCTGTAATCGTTAGTGTGTCAAACAACGGCTCCCATCTAAAATCTTTTAAATCCTTTACTCGACCACCTTGTACCATATCCATTTTATATCTCCTTTCGCCCGTAGGCTAAAATTAATTTTTACCTGACTTCAACGCCTCTGAAACCTTCTAAATAAATTTTAACCATTAAATCTTCATTTAATGTAACGCTTGTGTTGACTATCCATTCAACGCCAAAATTTTCAAGTGAAAGAATATCAACAAATCCGTTTTTTGGAAATTTATATCCGGTTGCACTTGGAGCACCAAATGAACTCAATGCTTGGGCAGCTCCCGCTGTTGAATTTAGTCCATCAATAACCTGATAAACTTTTCCCGCTGCTGCATTAAGAGGTATAGTTAAGTAATCCTTCGTTCCTACAAAGAATCTCAAATAACTGTCCATTGCTAGCTTGGACAAAATTGTTATATCAGTATTTTTTGTTACATAAGACTCAAATTTTAAACCAAAACAACGAAAAACATGAGGTGAGGGAAGTACCCCTGCATTTGTCATGTTAGTATCATTTTTTGTCTTGCTGCCTGAAATCGGAGTTGAAAAAAACATGTTGCTAAAACTTGTTAATGCCGCAGCAGTGATTACATAAGAATCATAAAGCGGCTCCCATCTAAATTCTTTTAAATCCTTTACTCGACCACCTTGTACCATATCCATTTTATATCTCCTTTCGCCCGTAGGCTTTTAAGGGCATTTTATGTTAAGGAAGTAAGCAGGGAAGCCCCCTTGACCCTGCTACTTCCATTTATCCCATTTAAGGGAAATTATTGATACATTTCCTCACCAACATCTGAAAGTCCTTCTGGAACTAAAGCACCCATTTCTTCAATAGAACCCATTCCTTCAAGACCTGATAGTTCGTCTATTGCTCCTACTTGTTCAATTCCTTCAAGCTCGATACCTTCTAAATGTTCAATCCCTGATAAACCAAGAAGAGGAATACTTGGAGCCAGTTTTTGAATAACATTAACCAATCCGGCTGCAATCATCATATCGCCAAAAAGTGTTGCATCAACTCCTCCGATAAGAGGAATTTTTCTTGGAATTGATTTACGACCAACTAAATAACCAACACCAATTGCAAAAACAGGTGATAACCAGCCACGAGCCATAACGTCTACTTTTTCAACCATTCCACCGATCATTGGAATTTTCTTTAATAGTGGAATTGCATACAAACCAACAAACAATCCGCCAACACCCTGAAGAATATTCTTTGTTGATAATAGTTTTGAAGGATTCCTTAAATGTCTGCGTGGTTTATTCATGCGATGTCTGCGATAATGTCTCTTGCGTGGACTTGGATCATTTTTCAGATGTCTCCGTCTCCTGCGTGGACTTGGATCATTTTTCAGATGTCTCCGTCTCCTGCGTGGACTTGGATCATTTTTCTTGTAATGTCTTTTTTTCATACCTTTTCTCCTGTTAATTAAAATTTTATAAGTTTCTGTTGACTTTGGATCAGAAATGCGAAGGGTTCTTTTTGCATTTTTTGGCAACGGTTTTGATTTTACTTTTGTTACTTTAGGTTTCTTTGCTGTAACAAAATAACCAACACGTTTTTTTAATCTTTTACCATACGTACTTCCTTTTTGAATACCCCAGGCACCAAACGGACTCTTTTTTGCACGCTTTTTTGCATGTACTCTTTTTCGTACACCAGCAGTAGACAATCCTTTCAATTGTCTATACAATGCTTTAGATAAGCGTTTTTTGACTGGAAAAGTAGGTATAACCTTCTTAGCTTTTCTCGCTCTCTTTTTTCTTTTTTTAGGCGAGTTAACCAGTAAAGCATCTAACATTTTAACCTCCATTTTAACCTTCTATAAAATTACGCCTGTAAACAATCTGAGGGCTATATATCAAAATAACAGGATATTTCTTATCTATCACAATCATTGTGGCATCATCAAATATGTGAGTATAAGGCACATCCTCTTTTGAATCCATTTTATGATATGTAACACGTTCACATAATCCAATTAATTCAGTATCTTTAAAAATAACTTTTAATTTTTCAGGCAATGAATCAACAATTTCCTTTAAAAGATCATGTTTTTCAGAGTCAATTTTCTTCATCTTTTCCCTTTAAAAAATTTTAAATAAATATATAAACCACCAACTATAACAACAACAGGTAAAATACCGAATGTAAAAAATGATTTAGCTTGTTTTACTGATTCAATTACACCTTCTTTTACATATTTTGTCCATTTTGCAACTGAAAATTCAGTTAAAGGTTTTTTTAAAACATCAAAAAAATCATTTAAATCAGAGGCTTTTTTTGGCAACATTTCAAATTTTTTTCCAAATTGAGTCATTAAATCATTAATGGGAAAGGCTCCTGATTTTTCATATAAAGCAATTGACTGTCCAAAATAATATAAAAAAGAAGGAGTCATTTTTTGTACACTTACAATAAAATCATTAAAAGGCATTGAAGGTGAAGAAACTGCTTTATAAAAAATATATAAAGCTGCATTTGCTTTTGCTTCATTTTTTGACCTGTCTGCTTTTGTTTCCCATGCGTATGTCATATTTTAATATCCTGCTTGGAATAATATTTAACTTCATAACCAAAAGGCTTGTCTTTTGCTATCGGATCAAGCGAATAAACTTTTCCACCCTGGACAACTATCAAATAAATATGTTTATATTCCTTGTCCTGGGCAGAATATGTAACAATTCTCGCATACATATTCCTTACTCCGATTGAGAGAAGCATAGAAGCAAGCAAAAGCACTTGATCGTCGCAATCACCTGCTCCTATACCAATGTCACCATAATTCGGAGGTAATGTGACCAGGGGAATTTGAAGGGTTTCAACACCAACTATATCGCGAACATATCTTACGTTTTTTTGTACCCAATAAAAAATTCTTTTTATTTCTTCTAAAAAATCATGGGATTTAACAGGAGACACAATTTGCACCGATAAATCCCTGATTAACTTATTCTTTTTATATAAATTTGCTAATTTTGAAATAAACTTTGCTGTTTCAATCGCAGCTGAAAAACCGCCACTAAGCTTGAACTTGTAAAACCTCTGCCTTTTTACTCTCTTCTTCACTTCCTCCGGTTGTAACTGTTTGTTCCCCAAGGATAAAAACATATAATTTATTTAAGTTTTCCTCTATTATTCCCCACGTTCCTTGATCTAAGTCTACCATGGATTTAGCTTTTTCTACAAGAATATCTTTATTGTATTTTAAGAACCTATTTTTGATCTTTGTGTTTTTGTTAATAAATTCAGCTAGTTGTTCCATCGAAAAACCACCTAATATTTTTTTCTGTGTAAAATTGACAAGTAATTCTTTTTCTCTTTCTGGATCAATTTCCGGAACCGAAGGAGCCGCCGGAGGCAAAGCAAGGCGGGTTTCAACGGAACGCTGCTGATTAACATTAGCTCCCGTTAAAACTTTTGCTGCATTAGGATTCTGTAACATGGTTGTAGCCACTGTTTCAGCAATATTGCCTAATCTGTCAATAAGGCTGGTTTCCTTCGGTGGTATATAATTTGCAAGCTTCTCCTCTAACAATTCCCTGGCTTTTCTTTCAAATCTTTCCTGTTCATCTATCATTCTTTGTCTTTCCCTATCAATCTTATCATCAATTCGCCTTTGTTCCTCATACGGATCAATCTTTTTATTGTTTTTAAAATATTCTACAACAATCGGAATTAAAGGGGCTAAAATAGGCATAACATCTTTCAAGTTTTCAGCAAAAGATTTCTGTTTTGGCATATTTATAATAATTTTATCATCAAGCTTTTGATTAATTCCTTCTATAGACTCCTCATTTTGTTGCGGCATTTGTTGATTATCTGAATAAGTATCTTTTAATGTATCCCAAATACTATTAGCTTCAGGCAAAGGAGCAAGTTTCATCGTTTGTTGCCTGATTACACATCTTCTGTTTATCGAATATAAAATAACAGTAAAAACACCTGCACCAAATCGACTTCTTAAATCATCCCATGATTGTAAATATATTTTTCCCCTTTCATGAGGTGCTCCTGTCTCCAAAAGTGCATCACCAATATAATCACCTCCCTGGGAAATCCTGAATTTAATAGATTCATTGGCCTTTTTAACATATTCCATAGCATAATCAAATATATCAAAGGTTTTGTCATTTAATAATTGCTCCATTTTTGCTTTAACCGTGCTTCCCTTGGGCCTTCCTGCTTTTTTCTTAGGTGTTTCATCTTGATATATGTTATTATTCACTTCAACTTCCTCATATTCTTCCATATTATCATCTGTGTTATTCTCTTCATTACCTTCGATAAAATTTTCCTGCATTTAATCCTCCAAATCTTACTATTTTAATTATTACCCCTCAAATCTTTGAAACTACGTCAAAATTATGTAAAATACATTATTTTTACAATTAATTTCATGTTTAATATATGATTTATTCATAAAAAGGCAAGCAAAAATTAAAAAGGCTGCCTTTTTAAGCAGCCTTTTTTAGCCAATAATTGCTTTATCTAAACTTGGGGGTGGATAATAACAATTATTTACAAAACTGTTGCTGTTATTTCACCACTTTCTACTTCTTCGGTGATATCAAACAACTTAATTGAATGAATCTCTTTATCAACTAACTTTTTGCCAATTTTTACCTTTGCTTCTTTCTTCCCCTCATAAATAAGTCTTACAGGGGTATTTTCAGACATTGGCTCTATGTTTTTTAATTCATTTCCCATAAGCAATGTGTCAATTGCTCCAAAGCCCCAAATACCAAACATTTCAGTAGGCACATCAAGTTTCCTAAATGTGTGATATTTAGCTTCACCATTGGTAAGCTTCTCATTTTTGACTATTTCTGACTTAACATAAACACAGTCAATCGGCTTTCCTTCCATTTCAAAAAATTTAATAGCCTTCACAAAATCCTTGTTAAATCCTACTTCTCTCATAAAATTCCCTTCCGATGCAATTGGTTTATCTATTATCCAAATATTTACGCATCGTATATTAAATATTTGAATATTTCTAAAAACCTTTTTTAAATATTGCCTTGTCCCCTCAACCGTTGCTTATAGCACAAAATATTACCAAGTCAATTTGTTTTTCTACGCTTTTTGCGTTTCCTGCCTATTTTTTTATCAATTTTATGATATTCCATGTTATAAATTTTTAAATCTTCAATATTTTGTCGGCACCTGCGACAAATTCCTTGTAAAAATAACAAATTATAATATAAATTATCATATTCAAAATTCATTGAAGTAAATAATTCACACTTAACTTTTTGACCGCAAATATGACAATGCCCATTCATAAATCTCCTATAATTAA
>Ga0315291_10010848_pt1 | contig 11113 bp, 12 predicted proteins | sample YL17G12_20_MG_FD_203070 | JGI IMG/M metagenome (GOLD analysis project Ga0315291, IMG submission 203070) | Sediment microbial communities from Yellowstone Lake, YNP, Wyoming, USA - YL17G12_20 | ecosystem: Environmental > Aquatic > Freshwater > Lake > Sediment | place: USA: Wyoming | collected... | reverse complement strand
TCGTCGACATCAAGTGCCGCACGAGCGGGCTCGCGCCCAGTGCCGTCGTCCTCGTGGCCACGATCCGCGCCCTGAAGATGCACGGCGGCGGTCCCAAGGTGACCGCCGGGAGATCGCTTCCCGCCCCATACACGCGGGAGGATCTCGAGCTTCCGGAGAAGGGCTGCGCGAACCTCGAGAGGCACGTCGCGATCGTGAAGAGGTTCGGCGTTCCCGTGGTCGTCGCGTTGAACCGCTTCGCCGAGGACAGCGATCGAGAGCTCAAGCTCGTCCGCCGCGCGGCCGAGAAGGCCGGCGCGTTTGCCGCCGTCGTCGCCGACCACTTCGCCCGCGGGGGCGAGGGAGCCGTTGAGCTTGCCCGGGCGGTGGATGCCGCGTGCGACGAAGCGGCGGACTTCCGCTTCCTCTATCCACTCGAAAGGCCGATCGCGGAGAAGATCGAGACCATCGCCCGCGAGATCTACGGGGCGGCGAGCGTCACCTACTCCGACCGCGCCCTCTCCCAGATCGAGCGCGCCGAACGCCTCGGGTTCGGGAACCTCCCGATCTGCGTCGCGAAGACCCATCTCTCTCTCTCCCACGATCCGGCCCTGAAGGGAGCTCCCCTCGGATTCTCCCTTCCGGTCCGCGAGGTGCGCGTGAGCGCGGGCGCCGGGTTCGTCTACCCTCTGTGCGGCGAGGTGCAGACCATGCCCGGCCTTCCGTCTCTTCCTGCGTTCCTCCACATCGACCTCGACGAGAACGGCGACGTAATAGGCCTCTCCTAGTCGAAAGATCACGCGCGCCCTAGGAACGGGGAATGCCGCCATCCGCACCCTTGGCGATCGCCACGGCTCGCCTGGCCAGAATGGCCAAGGGATCGAAGAGGGGACACCCAAGCTCCGTCATCTCCGGAACGAGAGAGAGCTCCGTGCAACCGAGGATCAGACCCTGCGCCCCCCGCTCGAGAAGACTCCGCCCCACGGGCACGAGATCGGACCGGACAGTGCAGCTTCCCGCCTTGATCCCGTAGATGACGGCCATCACGGACTCCTGTTCCTGCAAGGTTGTCCCCACGACGGCGAGTCCCGCACTGGCAAGAGAGCTCTCGTAGAGCTTTGCCTCCAGCGTCCCTGTCGTCGCGAGGAGGCCAATCCGCTCAAGCGGGGGCGCATGCGCCACGACGGCGCCCGCCGTCTCGGCCACCATGTCGAGGATCGGAATCCCCACCTTCCCCCGAAGCTCTGAAAGCCAGTGGTGTGCCGTATTGCAGGGGATGATCAGGAAGTCGGCTCCGGCCTTCTCCAAGACGAGCGCCGAATCGAGGAGCGCCGGCAGAGGATCCCCGCCCCGCCCCAGAATCGCCGCGGTGCGATCCGGCACCTTCGGATTGTTGTCGATCAGGATCCTGACGTGGTCCTGGTCCCGCTGCGCCGGAGTCGCCGCGATCAGAAGCTCAAACAGGCGCAGCGTCGCCTCTGGCCCCATCCCGCCCATGACACCGATGACCGCTTCCCTCATCCACCCTCCGAACGGTCTACTCGTCTTCCCATCGAGGATTCTCGTGTTCGGGACCGCGTCCTGCAACTCCATATCCTACGCGATACATCTCATGCGGCAAGCCACTCCAGGTCGCGACAAGAAGGTCTCGGGGGACGCTGTCGTCGCAGCCCAGCGCGATGGTCTCGCGGAGCGCCTCGGTCGTTCGAGGTGATGTCATGGGGCCGCGCCTCCTTTCCCGCAGTGGAATACGCTGCCGGTAGGGTGAGCGGGGTCGCCGCGTGAAGGAGACGCACGGTGCAGTGTATCGCGTTCGTCCTTCTGGTCACGAGGCATGTGGGTTGAGTTGCCGCCGTCCTCGTGGCGCCTGCCTGCGGAGCGCCCCGCACACTAATCACCCGTTCCGCCCTCTCGGACGGAATCACAGACCGATGGCCTGGGCGGCCATTCAGGATTCGGCTGTCGACAAACGCAAGTAGTGGAGAGCCCCGCGTATGCACATCGTCAGCTCAAGTCGAAGCTCACGATCGAATCCTGCAAAGCGCCGATCCGCTAGAATCGTGTGGACGACCTGGTCCTCCGATGCCCTTTGGCGAAGAAGATCGATCCTCTTTACCCAATCGACAAGACATCGCACATACTGATCGAACACCTCCGGAGTGCCCTGCAGCATGCCGAAATGGGCATAGAAGAGAGTGTCCGGGTGATACTGGCTCAAGTGTGTCACCGTTGTCAGGCTCTTCCCGAGATGGAAACTGGGGGGAACAGTGGATGGAACCAGTATCCCTTCCCGATAGATGCCGAGAGCATCGCCGCAGAACAGCCCCCGGTGAGAGCGCTCGTAGAAACAGAGATGATGAGGGGCGTGGCCCGGAGCATCGATCGCCTCGAGCACAATTCCCTTTCCCAGGTCAATGAGGTCACCATGCTTCACCACCCAGATCCTCTCCGGGGGGACAGCCTGAACCTCACCGTAGAGAGTCGCCAGCGATCCGGTGAAGGCCCGGACGCTCGCATTCAGCTTCGACGGATCCATCAGGTGCGCCGCGCCTCGTTCATGCACTCCGATTCTTGCGTTCGGGAAGAGGCGCGCCAGCGCCCCGGCCGCTCCCGCGTGATCCGGGTGGATGTGTGTCAGAAGCACGTAGTCCAGAGAGTTCTTCCCGAGCCCTTCCTGGACCGCTGCCAGCGACAGCGACGTACCCGCGTCGACTAGCGCGTGCTTCTCGCCGCAGACGTGGTAGGCGGCGCCCGTGCGCGACCGCCCAAACTGCAGAGTGTCAATCAACTCAACATACGATCCCAACCGAAAGCACCTCGCTTCCCGTGAAGATTCTCACCTTCTGCGCCCAGTCCTGCAATGCCATAACCTACGTGCTATACTACATAGTCGCGTAACGATCAAGACGGCGCTGGGTTTCGGGTCCCTTGTTCCGATCGGCTGGTCTACAGGCGCAATCTCGGCACTCTCGAAGCGAAATGCGTCGCACAGAGCACGCGGGGACACCCTGCCCTAGACGACCCAGCTGGGGCTGCAAGACTGGGGGCCCAGGGTGGCGTCTCTAGGGGCCCATCCAGACGAAGAAGCAATGTCTGATGGAGTCCGCCAGGATCCGGCCAATCGCCACCCTGACATCTGGTTGCCGACCTGTCCTCTCGGGGGTGGAGCAGTTGGCAAGATGGCTCCTAGCCGTGCATGCTGAGAGTGGCGAGGGCGAGGGCCACGGCTATCGGCCGCTCGCGCGCGAGGGGGGCTACTGCGCGCCACAGGTCTTGTGGTTCCCTATCGCCGAGCGCCGGGCCCGGCTTACCGATGCGGGAACCGAGCTTGCCTACGCCTTGTCGAAGGAGTCCACTGTGGACACGTCGGCCTCCACCATCCACTTCCTGGCAACCAGGCCGACTCACGAGGCCCGACTTCGGATGCCGACACCGGATGCACTCGAGATCGCCGCGGCCCCGGAGCGAAACGCTTGAACGTCATTGTCTTCGCTGATGTCCTGCTTCCGGTCTTCCTCGTGGGGGCATCCGGGTTCGCGCTGGGCCGCCTGACCCGCATCGGGTCCGAATCTCTGGTCAAGGTCGTCTTCTACATCCTTCAGCCAGCTCTGATCTTCCAGGCGCTGTTCACAGGTGTCGTCGTGGGGGACACCATCTCGACGACGATCCTCTTCGTTCTCCTGTTCCACGTCACGCTGGTCGCCACGGGATCGCTCGGCCAGCTCGCGCTGCGTTGGGACGAGCGGAAGAACCTGGCAATGCTCCTGTCTCTCTCATTCAACAACACGGGGGCCTACGCTCTTCCGATTCTCCTTTTCGCGTTTGGGAAACAGGGCCTTGCACTGGGAGTCGTGTACCTCGTCGCTCACAGCGTTCTGCAGGCGACGCTTGCGGTTGGCATCGCCTCGTGGAGACGGGGGAGCTCTCTTCTTTCATCCGCCAAGAGCATCCTCACAGTTCCCTGGATCTATGCGGTGATTCTCGCTGTCATCCTGCGCTCGGCCGGCGTCACCATCCCGAACGCCCTGACCAGATCGCTTGACCTTCTCTCCTCCGCTGCGATCCCCATGCAGCTCGTACTGCTCGGGCTCCAGTTCTCCGAAGTGCGCTTGGCAAGTGTCTTCCGGGAGGCGGCGCCAATCGCACTCGTCAAGCTGGTCGCTCCCCCTCTGATCGCCGTCGGCCTCGCCGCCATCCTGGGCATTCACGGGCTCATCCTCGGTGTGCTCCTCGTTCAGGCCAGCGCACCCACTGCGATCAACTCTCTCCTCCTCGCTATTCGCTACGACTGCCGCCCCGACCTTGTCGCGGCGATCGTCCTCCTGACGACAGTTGGGAGCGTACTCACCATCGGACTGCTTCTCTCCTTCATCACCTAGCTCCCGCTCTCAGGGAGCACAGAGCCCGCTCGTGACATGCTGCACCGGTAGGAGGGCGATTGGTGCTGACTGCTTTGAGTGTCTCCGTCAGTGTGGTCGTTCGTCGCGAGCTGCCTCACGTCCCAGATCATCCGCGGCGGTGACTTCTGCGGGAGACAGTGGTCTACAGCCGTCCGCACGCGTGCCTCAGACCAGACTCAGCTGCAACGACGTGGACCGCGACCTCGCTCGCGGCGGTCCCCGCGTGAGGTGTCCACGACGACACGCACTGCAAGGCAAAGCGAAACGAACGGCAACGCCGGCCATCTGGTCGCGCCAAACGGCCGCAGGACGGGGTGGGGGCCCACCCCGTCCTGCGCATTCTGCGCGCCGTGATGGGGCCTGGCCATAGAAGTGCCCGAGGCATCCGCCCTCCTACTTCCCTGAGGAATCCGGCTGAATGGAGCGGCGGCGTCCCCCGAGGAGAGCACAGTAGCCTGAGTGGCAGGGCGCGCTATAATGCGCTGTGTCAGGTAGAGATACCCGAGGGGGAAAGATGGTTCGACACCTTACGAGACAGACCCTGAAGGACAAGGCATACGAGGAGATCAAGTCCGCCATCATCAAGAACGAAATGCGACCGGGCCAGTTGCTCTCAATCGACGGGTTGGCGGCGATGCTGGACACCAGCCCGACTCCCGTCAGAGAGGCCCTTGCAGTACTCTCCTCCGAGGGATTGGTGTCCATCGAGCCCCACAGGCGGCTACGCGTTTTTCCCCTGACCGAGGAAGCGATCAAAGAGGCGTATGAGGTTCGGCTGGTGCTCGAAGTCTGGGCCGCTCGCGAAACCTCAAGGAAAGTGGAGTCCAGCCCTGCCCTGAGGCGGTCGCTACAAGCTTTGCGGACCGCCGTCACAAGAATGCTCGACCAGTCCCCTGGAGAGTTGCCCAAGGAGGCTTCGGTCGGTGTTGACCTCAAACTGCACGATATCCTGACTGGCTCCGTGGACAACAAGCTGATGAGGGAGCTCCTGGACCTGATGGGATCTCGATCCATGAGAATCCGGACCTACGTGGAATCGGACCGAGAGCCCCGCAACGAGTCCGTGATCACGAAAGAGCACCTGGAGATCATCCAACAGCTCCTGGCAGGGAATTCTAGGATGGCGCAGAAGGCCGTCGTCTCGCACCTGAGGAGGGCCGAGGAGCGTACGCTCAAGACACTGAGGATGAGACTGCAGTCAGACGCCGAAGGCGGCGCCTCCACTGCTCGCCTGCGCTCGCCTGCGCCTTCCGGTGATGCCGTAGGAAAGAGGGCCCGAGAGCCTATGCCTCCCCCTCAGAAGGCGGCGACAAGACAGAGTACGCCACCACTCGGTGTGCCCGGACTCAAGTCTAGAAGCGGCACAACTGGCCGCGGACGCAAGCCTTCGAGATGATCGGACTCGCGAAGCCGTGCGCAGGCGAGGTGTGAGTGGGCAGTCGGTTCGCTCTTGGAGTCCGCCGATCCTGCCTGGCCGGTCGTGTGGGAGATAGCCCTGTGGGGGCAAAGCGAAGGAACAGACTGAGCGCGCAGGTGCAGTTCGCCGCCATCGTGTGTAGTCGCCCTTCCGCACCGAATCCGTGAGTAGCCAAGGGCGCCTGAGGTCACGAGAGTTGGCCGCTGCGGAGGCTCCAGTCATGCCGAACGATGCTGTCGCACGCGTCCTGCTCCCAACTGCCGGGACTTGGAAGCTTGCATTGGCTCCTGACAAGTTGCTCGCTGGCGGCGCAGCGCAGACGATGGCCTCGCGTGGCGCCCGGCAGCTCTCTGGGCAGCCCGCCACTCGCTGGCGCGGCTCTGAATTGGAGTGCCTTCGCCGACTTGAAGTGCTCCAAACCAGCTGTGAGCGGCACGGTGGAGTAGGTGCGTGAAGACGTGAAAAAGAGCGGAAAGGCGCAGACCGTTCTAGGGCTCATCTCCTCCGAGGAATTGGGGCCAACGCTCACTCATGAGCACCTTCTCTTGGACATGCGATGTTGGTTTGTCGAGCCCAAGACGGCGCGGGAGAGCGCGCTTGCAGCAGAACCCGTATCCCTCAAGAATCTTGGCTGGGTTCGGTACCACTACTCAAGCAGCCTCGACAATCTCCAGCTCCTAGATGAGGAGGTCGCCGCCCGCGAACTCCAGCTATTCAAGGAGGCTGGCGGAGGAACACTGGTCGAGTTGACGAGCATCGGTCTTGGTAGGTCGCCTCTCGGACTTGCCCGCATTTCCCGCGCGTCAGGAGTTCATGTGGTGATGGGAACGGGCTACTACGTGACCGGCCTGCCAGGCATGTGCACGGACGGGATCTGGGCGGAGGATCGACTCGTCAGCGAGATGGTGCGAGACATAGAGATCGGCGTGGAAGATTCGGGGATTCGCGCTGGCATCATCGGCGAGGTTGGAGTCGAGTGGCCTCTGCGGGAAGCCGATCGGACATCGCTTCGGGCTGCAGCCCGAGCGCAGCAGGAGACAGGCGCGGCCATCAATGTCCACCCTGGGCGTAGTCCCGATTCACCTTTCGAGATCGCCGACCTCCTCGGCGCGGCCGGGGCGGATCTACACCGAGTGGTCATGAGCCACGTGGACCGCACTCTGTTCGACCACGAGAGCCAGATCACACTCGCACAGCGTGGCTGTTATCTGAGCCTCGACCAGTTCTCCATCGAAGGGTGGTCGCCGTTCCGCATGGTTAAGTCAGAACGCACGACAGAGCCGGCGGACATACCCACTGACGCAGCCAGAGTCGACCAGATCCGGGCGCTCGTCGAGGCGGGACTTGTCGACAGGATTCTCGTATCACACGATCACTGTCACAAGCACCGCCTCTTCAGCTATGGAGGGCCCGGCTATGCCCACATCCTCACCAACGTCATTCCTCTGATGCGTGCCAGAGGGTTGAGTGAGGGAGACATGTCAACCATCCTCGTGGAGAACCCGCGACGGCTTCTTCAATTCACTTAGCTTAGCTTTGGCCTCACTCGTCTGGAGTGCTCCCCCGGTACGCCGCACACCGTCACGCACATCCAACGGCGCGGCTACGCTCCTTGGCCGATCGACAGCGCCGATCTGCAGGGTGAGGGCGGAGGAGAAGTGTCAGAACTGCATCCTCCTGTGAGTCTCCCGGACCGCAAGCTTGTCGGGTTTCTTGAGGCCGGGGCGTCACATGCCCGTGCTCTTCGGTCCCGAGAGGCCGGTCCCTCAATGTCGGGCTTCGCGGACATCAACTCGGACCGCGCCGCTGTCGGAGCCTACGTGGCTGTGTTCCTGGCGCACGCGACGAAGATGCGAAGCGGGCCCGTACCTGTGTTACGAAGCGCGTGCCGGCTGCCCGATTGCGTCAGGACAACACAACCCGGGCCGACACGCGATTCCTCGCCATCTACGACTGCGACCCCTTCGCCAGAGATGAGGAAGTAGATCTCGTCATCCCCCCAGTGAGGGTGCTCGCCGATGGAGGAGCCTGGCTCGAGAGTCAAGTCTCGCACGTATCTGAACGCGCAGTTCGGCACCTCGTCCAGCAAGGTGCGGACGAAGAAGGGCCCCCTTCCTCCATGACAGTCTGTCTTGTGCTCTCCTGGTATGCTGTTTGGTCTACCTGCAATCACTGGCCTTCTCCTTCATTCATCCATTGCTGTCCTTTGCCCGGTTCCGCTGCATCCCTGCTTACAGATGATGCTCGCCTTCCCTTTGAACAAGCGGAATGCTAGCTGGGCAGCTCGTACTCGTCCACCCGGCTCGGGCATACCTTGGGGCAACCCGAGCGCAGGCCTGAGGCAGGGGTCCACACGAACCGGGCAACGGCGGTTTGGTTCTCGCAGCGGATCCGGTTCCCCGGTCGGAGCCGGTGCGGCGACCTGGCTTCTGTCCTGAAAGTGACCGTTCCGTCGCCAAGAACACCGAAGGAACCCTTGCACAACGGATACACAACCCACATTCGAGAGGCGCTGGTTGCCGCTGGAGCGGAAATATGCTATACCCTTTTCGCGGTCCCCCAGACGCCGCCGAGTGGCCCAAGGCAGAGCAAGCAAGGAGGGCGAACTAAGTGTACGAATCGTGTGCAATCGGCAGACCCAAGACCGAGCTACGGACTCCGGCACTGCTTCTTGACCTGGACGCAGTGGATCGCAACATCAGCAAAATGGCGGGTTTCTTTGCCTCTCGAACGTGCCGTCTGCGGCCCCACACCAAGACGCACAAGTTACCTCTCATTGCACACAAGCAAATCAGAGTAGGAGCCATTGGCGTCACCTGTGCGAAGCTAGAGGATGCAAAGGGTTTCGTAAACTCAGGAATTGGCAGTGTCCTGATCGCTAATGAGGTGGTTGCGGACAAGCTCCCCGAGCTGGTCGGGCTGTCCCAGATCGCAGAGGTCATTAGTTGCGTGGACGTGTACGACAGCGCCAGCGCACTCTCCGTGCTCGCACAGAAGGCAAGGATGAAGCTCGATGTGCTGGTGGAGGTCGATGTGGGACTCGGGAGATGCGGGGTAGCGCCGGGGAAGTCAACCGTTGATCTCGTGCGGCGGATCTCCTCGCTCAAGGGGCTTCGCTTCCGGGGACTCAATGGGTACGAGGGCGGAGTATTCATTCCCGACGAGGCCCAGAAAGAGAAAGAGTGCAGGAGGCGGAACCAACTCCTCGTGGAGACGAGGGCGCTGGTGGAGAAGGCCGGGTTCGCCGTCGAGATAGTCAGTGCGGGCGGCTCAAATACGTTCGGAATCACTGGAGTCTGTGAGGGCATCACCGAGATCCAGCCGGGATCCTATGCAACCATGGATGCGTGGAACGTCAAGTTCGGACAGCCCTTCGAGCTCGCAGTAACCGTGCTCGGCACGGTGATAAGCCGGCCCCGAGAAGACCTGGCTGTCATCGACGCGGGGCTGAAAGCGCTGTCGATCGACCTTGGACTTCCGACCGTCAAGGGACTGGATGGGGCTGAGATCAAGACCCTTACTGACGAGGAGCACGGCCGGCTGGTTCTGTCCGGCGAGGCCCGGAGGCTGGCCGTCGGCGATCGCGTGGAGCTTGTCCCGACCCATGGGTGCACGACGATCCCGCTGCACTCTGCCTACGTCGCCATCAAGGAAGGCGTCGCTGTGGACGTTCTGCCCATCATGTCGCGTAGTGCTGCGTATTGATGCTCGAATCAATAAAGAGGGGGTTTAGGCGATGCTGCAGAGAGGAACGAAGGAGTTTCAGAATTTGGCGCAGGCAATCGACGATCTGATCACCCTCGACTTGACCTCAAGAGGTGTGATCGGGCCGCTGGTGGAGATCACGCAGCGGCATCAGAAGGGCCTGATGTGCCTCGCGGCCGCAGAGCTGATGGTCAAGGCGCTGAAAGGCCGCGGTGGGCCAGCCGTGATCGCGACGGGCTTCCCAATGGGCGGAGGTGTTGCAGAGACGGACGGCCCGGTAGGGGCCGCGATGCTCGCTCGCGCCATGTACGTGGGACTCGGAGCGAGTAGCGTCATCGTCACCGATGAGGATTGGGTTGACTGCATCGCGGGCACGTGCCGAGGAGCCGGCATGGCACCCTTGCCCCTCCCGCCGTCCGGCGCAGTCCCGGAGCTCCAGAACATCCGCCCGGTCTTCATCCAAGCTGTCCCAAAGGACGCCGACGGAGCACACAAAGTGGCGGATAGGCTGCTCGCGAGCACGAAGCCGAGGCTTCTTGTGGCGATTGAGCGTCCCGGTATGAACAAGCATGAGGTGTATCACGGTTCTAGTGGTCGCCCCATCGGTGCGATGACAGCCGACCTTGACTACCTCTTCAGACGCGGGGCGGAGAAGAAGATCCCCTCACTCGCTTTTGGAGATGCCGGAAACGAGTTGGGGTTCGGTGCGATCCAAAACGACTTGCACGAAGTGCTCGCCTCGGCGAGGGACTGCGGCTGCCCCTGCCATGGCGGAGTTGCCGCAGCCACGCCCGCCGACGTGATGGTGATGACGGACGTCTCCAACTGGGGAGCGACTGGAGCGATAGCGGCGCTTGCCTTGCTCTTGGGGAACCCCGCTGTGCTGCACCCGCCCGAGGCGGAGATCAGGAGCATCGAGTACTGCGTCGCTTCCGGCGGCGTGGACGGCGAGACCATGGCGCCTGAGCCTGGCGTGGATCTTATCCCTGCCGACGAGTGGCTTGGCCTGCTCCGGGTGATGCACGGCGTGTTGGCCCGAGGATGGCAGATGTGGGGAAAGTGACCGGGCGAACTACGGTTATGGAGACAGCAACGGGAGGGCTTGAAGAGACCGCCGTCTCCCCAGGGATGCGTGGGAGTGTAGTAAGGAGGAATGCCCAGTGATAGATGTCCATGTCCACGTGGATATATATGGTCAGGACTTGCCTCACGTTCTCCGCTTCATGGATGACGATCGGATCGACCAGTGTGTCCTTCTATCGGTGCTGCCCAGCCGCTACCATGAAGGGGTGGCCTGCACGATGAACTGGCAGGTGTACATCGCCTACCTCCAGCACCCTGACCGGTTCATCCCGTTCTTCGTTGTCGATCCCCATTCCAAGGACATTGAGAGGCAGATGGAGCTGTTCGTGGAACTCGGTTTCCGCGGACTGGGCGAGCACAAGATGACCGACGTGGCTTTCGATTCTCCCGGCTGCAAGCGAATCTACAAGATGTGCTCCACGCTGAAGCTGCCGGTCTTGTTCCACATCGGGAGAGAGGGATTCCCTGAGGCCGAGATGGCAGGTGTAGAGGCCGTCATCGCGGAATTCGGCGATGTGCCCTTCATCGC
>Ga0315291_10010846_pt1 | contig 11114 bp, 8 predicted proteins | sample YL17G12_20_MG_FD_203070 | JGI IMG/M metagenome (GOLD analysis project Ga0315291, IMG submission 203070) | Sediment microbial communities from Yellowstone Lake, YNP, Wyoming, USA - YL17G12_20 | ecosystem: Environmental > Aquatic > Freshwater > Lake > Sediment | place: USA: Wyoming | collected... | reverse complement strand
GCCATGTCTGGTGGGATAAAAAATCCATTATATGCCCCTATTAGGGGTCAAGGTGGGAAAAATTGTGAGCGTGGAGAGGCTCGAACTCTCAACCAATGGCTTAAAAGGCCACTGCTCTACCGTTGAGAAGGTATATATAGGGATAGAAAGCTAATAACCCGCTTTAACCCCCAGATATGGTGTAAATTCTGGAGGCTAAAGATGGCTACAAATGATGTAAACCAACGGACTATCAGTACTTACTTGCAAGATGATTACTTGCTAGTATGGATAGAAGCTTTCTTGATTGACCGGAAAGCACAAAACATGAGTAGAGGGACATTAAGGTTTTATCAATTCAAGCTAAAGAATTTTACTGACTTCTGTGAATCAAAAGCAGTAAAAAACATTATGCAAATTACCCCTTCTCTCTTGAGGGAGTATCTTTTGGAGTTTGAGACGAAAGGCCATAATCCTGGGGGATGTCATGCTGCTTATAGAACAGTAAAAACATTCTTGCGGTGGTGGGAAAATGAGGTTGAGCCTAAAGACTGGTCAAATCCGATTCGGAAAGTAAAAGCTCCCAAGATGATCATAGAGCCTCTTGAACCTGTAGACATTGAAGCAGTAAAAACGATGATAGAAGTTTGTCCTCATAATCTGACAGGTCAAAGAGATAAAGCTATGATGCTTTTTCTTTTGGATACAGGAGTAAGGGCAAGTGAACTTGTTTCAATAAACCTTGAAGGTGTGAATCCTATCACTGGTGATATTTTAGTAAGAGTAGGGAAGGGGAGAAAACCTAGAACTGTTTATTTAGGTTCGAAGTCTAGAAAAGCCTTGAGAGCCTATCTAAAACTAAGACAAGATTTATCTAATGCTTTATGGGTCACTGATGAGGGGGAGAGAATCACTTATTGGGGAGTCAAGATGATAATGAGAAGGAGAGCAAATCAAGCTCATGTAAATGTTCCTGAACTTCACTCTTTCAGAAGGTGGTTTGCACTAACTTGCTTACGGGCCGGCATGGACGTTTACTCTCTACAGGAACTAATGGGACATGCTGATTTACAAGTATTGAGGAGGTATTTGAAACAGACTAATCAAGACATGAGGGAAGCTCATCATAGAGCAAGTCCTGTGGACGGATTGTAAAAGACTTGCTATGTATAAGAATAATCAGATTATTTATATCTAAGATAACCCCCCCTATCCTGACAAAATTAGGCCGGTATTTCCACATTTTGAGGTGGGTGTGTACCCCAAAGACTCTAAAGATGGTTTTTCAAAACCTTACGGGTGATTGAAAATAGATAGTTGATTCAGTGGATGATATGCTATATACTGATAGTTGAAGCTTAGACAATTTTTCCCTAGCAACTAATCATTCATTAGGGAGGTTTCTATGCCAACTTCTGACATTAATGATGAAATGAGACAAGCAGCAGAATATGCTGTAAGAATAGCAAAAGAAAAATTTGGGCTAGATTTGGATTTCTCTGAGGCCAGCTTGCCTCGCTTAGAAAAAACAGTTAATCAAATATATCAGCAATTCAATAATAATAAAGAAGCAGGAAGAATATTAAATGACAAAGTTCTGAACCAAACAGCCTCAGTTTGGGGAAGTTATCTTGGCGAACTTATGCGGGGAAAATTAGGGGGTAATTGGATTATTGAAGAACCTAGAAGGTGGCTGGTAGTGAAAGGTATAAAAGTATATCCTATAGAATATGTTTACTTTAGGATAACTGGTCAAAATCAGATAAATATCCAACAATACATTGATACAGTTGCGAAAAAGTTTTCCATACAAAAAGTAGATCCAATACAACCAACCCTTGTAAAGGGTAGTAAAAGCAAGTTCGACAATCTCGAATTACCTGGTAATGATAACGAAAAGAGTAATGAAGAGAACTTAAGAAGTAATGAAATCTATAAAGCAAAGCAGGGCATGAAGAAATGCCCTTATTGTGCAGAAGAAATTCAAGGTGAAGCTATAGTATGTCGTTTTTGTGGGAAAGATTTATCAAAAAAACCAGATAAGAAAGAGAAAAAAACAAACCGATTGGGATTAACCCAAACAGAAACCAAGATATTAATTGGCGTGGTTTTGTTTGTCATAGTTGCCTGTATCGTTGGATTAATAAATTTTAACGCAGGTGATGACCTATCGCAATCACTCCGTGCTAAAGCACTATCCTTGCCCAACCACGAGGCATGTAATGATCTCTCCTTTTCCGACTTGGCATATGATGTCCGCAAGACAGATTCCATCGTCTCTCCCTACATCGGCATCATCTCAGGGATATTTGTTGATTCTCGGGGTGCAAAATTAACAGTCAACTTCACTATCACGCTTGCATATCAGGACGGGAAATGGGTTCCAAAGAACGCAGACATTACATCCCCTGAATATAACTTTTATTCAGGGACGAGTGATGCCCAGTCTTTTATGGAAGCGGTGGAAAATTTACTGTTTGCGTGTCTAGAATAACCAACATAGCTGGCGGTCCACTATGGGTGAGGTCACCCTGGGAGGTAGGAGGTAGCCAATCAAGGGCAATTTTATTAACATAGATGTTGGTTATCGGTGAACTGACTTCATGTCGAAGGGAATTTAACCCTTGACCGGTTGGGAGCTTGGGCGGTATAATCGGTTAGATTTGAAACCGATCTCCCTTCACGGGGATTTCATGTTTAATCCGCCAATTTTGGAGATTATTCCTCAGAGAGGATGTTCAAAGAGGTCATTCAAAGAGGCAATTCAAAGAGGATTAATCAATGAGGAGATTAAACAGATTCCCCGATTTCAGGGGATTTTTGCGTTTAATTTACCTCTTTCAAATATTATTATTCAAAGAGGATGTTCAAAGAGGATGCTCAGAGAGGAGGTTCAGAGAGGAGGTTAATTGAGGAATAGTAAATAAGGCGATTAAGCAAATTCCCTGAGATCAGGGGATTTTTGCATTTAATTAGCCATTTATGGAAAAAATATTCCAGAGAGGAGAAAATATGCTAAATAAATAGACCATTATTCTCAATAAAAATCCCCGATGTTTTGGGGAACTTCGTTTTTTAAAGACAAATAATCCTTGAAAGGAGTAACTATGGCTAATAATGAATTTCCAGTAGAGGAAAGATTTGGTGAACTTGTTACAGGAGAAAGATGGGGGATTGTTCCATTCGCATTGTATAAATACCAAAAAGCATTAGGGCTTAAGATTCACGAGGTTTGGTTTTTATGCTGGTTGTTTATGCACAAATGGGAAGAGAAAGATACTTTTCCTTCACTCAATGCTTTGCATAGATACACAGGAGTTTCAAGACAATATATACAAGTATTAGCGCATGGTCTAGAAGAAAAAGGTTATATCAACATAAAACAAAGGCTTTTAGAAAATGGTGCTAATGGATCAAACTTTTATGATATAAATCCCTTTCTCTCTACCCTAGAAGAATTAATAGAAGAAGATAGATACTCTGAATTTTGCAAAAAAGAAGCACATGCCACCCCCGATATACAAGGGGTACAACTATAGAGGCTATTCCATGTAGCCCAGGTCTGTACTACCTTGCAAGGTCAGGTTGGCAACAAAATAGAACCATATAATATAAGAATTAGACAATAGAAGTTAATAAGCATATTACACGGGGCAGTTAAAGAGAAACTGCCCCGTGTATGCTTCTTACAAGATTTTATTCTCTTTTATTAGATTCTAGAAAATTAAATTTTAGTTGACCTTGTTTCTAATTCTTTCGCTTGAAATTCAAGCTGAATAAATCACGAGTATCTATAAAATAAGATACCATGCCAACTAATACTTGCATGGTTGCATATATGTTTGGCAGTAGTTCATTTGCAATATCGGTTTCCGAAGAAAACAGAATTTATCAAATTCTTCTTCAATTTTTTATTGATAAGCTAAGTAAAATTTGAGTAAATGAGGAAATTTGGGGGATTCTTCAGAGAATAATATCAGGCTGAAAATAGAAACGCTTCTAGAGATTCTTGTATAGTCTAAACGATATGGACTGTTCTAAGGAATTGATAATGCAAGTCTTTGTCAATTGTTTTCTTTAGCTTAAATATTCCAATCAGTGTAAAATAGGTTAATAATCAAACCTTTCATGTCTAAGAGTTTCCCCAATTTTATCTATGAAGCTAAACGAAATTATCCTTACAAAAACTGGATACTGGCTGATCGAAGAAAAGAAAAAAACACATTCTGTTGTTGGGAATCTAATAGGGTATATCGAGAACAGCCGGTTACGGGAACCGCAGATTGAAGCAATAAAGATATATCTGTGGCTCAAATTTGTTGGTAATAACCAGAAGCTATCAACCACAATCAAGCAGGGTTTGTTATACGATGACGAACAGGCGAAAACATATGATAACTACTATACATTCGGGGATAATTATGTTACCCAATTCTTAAATCAATTTGCTCAAGACAACGGTCTTAAAAAGCTTGGGAAAAAACTCGTTAGTGACCCAAAGGGGTTTAATACTAATTGGGAAAACATCCTAGAAGCATTGCTTCACAACTTTAATTACCCCAACTATCTTTTCAGCTTACCGATGGGCGCAGGCAAGACATACTTGATGGCATGTTTTATTTACCTTGATCTGTACTTCTCAGGATTGCTAAAAAATGACAAGCGTTTTGCCCGCAATTTTGTTATCTTCGCTCCACAAGCGACCAAAACCGCAATTCTTCCAGCCTTACAAACCATTAAAAATTTTAATCCAGAGTGGGTGTTGCCAAAGCTAGATGCAGATAGAATTCGCCAAATAATCCAAATCGAGATTCTTGACGCCCTCTCTTCAAACCGAAAAGACAAGCTACAAGGGAATAATCCGAATTTAGAGAAAGTAAATAGAATAACGCAAACAAAGGATTACGGGTTGGTCTTCATAACTAATGCCGAGAAGGTAGTTTTGGAACGCTATAGTGACGAAGACAAACTCCTTGTTAACCCAAATAGCCTCTTGTATAACCAGAAAAAGGTATCCGAAATTGTTAAGCTAAATAATTTAAGGGAAAAGCTTTCTCAAATTCCATGCCTTGAGGTCATTCTCGATGAGGTACATCACACATATGGCATTAATGAAATTGGCGAAAAGAAGCTTAGAACCGCTGTAAATATACTTAACCAACATGGTAATGTTGTTTGTGTTGTCGGTATGTCTGGTACCCCCTATGTTAAAAACATTGTCCAGGTTGGGGAAGACGAAATAAAGCTTAATCAAATCCAAGACGTTGTATATAATTACCCGCTCAATCAGGGTATAGGAAATTTCCTAAAAGTTCCCGACATAAGAAAAAGGGAAGTAAAAGTAAGCGTTTTTATCAAAGAAGCGTTAACTGAATTCTTTAAAGATTTCGATATTGAATACCCTAATGGCACTTTAAGTAAGATGGTTTTTTACTGCCCTTCGATCCAAAAGCTAAATGACGAGATATTACCTGCTGTTCAAGAGTGGTATCAGAATAACCGAGCCGGCAGGGAAAACGAGGTTTTTAGATATTACACAACCTCAGGTAAAAAAGAAAAACAGTACAAACTACCTAAAGACAGTCTTGCAATCTTTAATAACCTTGATAAACCCTACTCTAAAAAACGAGTAGTATTATTGGTAGCTGTTGGAACCGAAGGATGGGATTGTAAAAGTCTCACCGCTGTCGCTCTCCCCAGAAAGGAAACCAGTAAGAACTTTGTTCTTCAAACTACTTGCCGGTGTTTACGGGAAGTAGAGGATGCAAAAACCGAAAAGGCTTTGATTTTGCTAGGCGAAGGAAACTACGAAACATTGGAAAACCAACTCAAGGAAAATTACCTTCTATCAATTTCTGATTTAAAAGAAAAAGTAAGCGAATCAATAAAGGTTCAAATTAGAAAACCTCTCTTAGGAAAACTAAAATATAAACAAGTTTCAACCAAGTATAAGTCATTAGAAAGACGGTTAATGACCCTAAAACTTTCTTGAACGGGTTTAATATTAGTGATATTAAAAAAAGGTACAAATACGACACAAGGCTGACAAAAGCAAAATTAGGGGAAAATAGACTTACGTATGAAGTAAGAGAGGAGAAGATTGCAGAAGGAAAACTTAATTACACCTTTAACGATTTTTTATACGATTTAGCAAAAGCTACTTATGGTAAGTATTCAGAAAATGAACTTTTCCAACAGTTTGAAACTCAACTTAAGAATATATATGCTCAAATTGTAAAAGAGAAAGATTGGTTTATCGGCAATCCGGATCTAGAGGTAAGAGTAATTGCCAAGCAACTGGCTTCCTCTCTGATGGCGGAAGTGGAATATAAAAGCGAAGCTATTACTAGCGATGTTGAAATAGAACTTCTTGAATGGGATATTCCTAATCCTCTTATGGGATTAACAACAACAAGTGGAATCCTTTATAAGTTTATGCCACGCATAGATCCTAGAGACGTTAGGGTTTATGTCAAACACCCTGAAGACTTAAACGAAGAAAGAGAAAGGATTGATCCGAACAACATTAGTTTTAACTATATCCCATATCGTATGGACTCGGATTTTGAAAGAGTTGCTCTTCAGGTTATGCTAGCACTAAACGAACTTTCTAATCTTGAGGTCTACTTTAATGGTTATAAAGATGGTAAGCTGCAAAGCTTCTGGATACAGACACCTGATGGAGTCTACACACCAGACTTTTTGGTATTAAAAAGGGAAGAGGGTAAAATTGCTAAAGTTTTGATTCTTGAAACCAAAGGGAAAACTTATTATGACGATGAGTTTAAGCGCAAAGAGAAATTCATGAAGGATGTGTTTGTAAAACACAATCCGAATTTCAGATACGAATGTTTTGTGGACGAAGGCAAAAATGACTTCGAAATCCACATAGAGCGTTTACAAGAGATGTTGGAGTTTCTATAAAAAAACCACAATGAAAAAACCAATTTTTTACAATCTAACACCAGCTCGGGGCCAGGCAGTTCTTGACTTCCAAGGCCGAATATTCCCTGAAACTGTTGAACTTTTCGAAACTGAGATTATCGAAGAGATTAGACAAAAAGACAAACAGGAAAAAACAAGTGAAGAAAAACAAAAACAGCTAAATGCTGACTTTAGAAATCTCCTTGTGCAGGGTGATTGTCTATCTGCATGTGCATACCTCAAATCAAAAGATATTAAGGTTGATTTAGTTTATATCGATCCACCCTTTGCAAGCGGTGCTAATTATGCAAAAAAGATTTATTTAAGGAACGGTAAAAAGGATAAAGTTGTTAATAAAGATATATCAATTGGCGAAGAAGTAATGTATGGCGATATATGGCAAAAGGAGGATTACTTAAATTGGTTATATGAAAGATTGTTAGCAATCCGAGAGGTGATGAGTGAGAAAGCTTGTATTTATATTCATTTAGACTGGCATATCGGGCATTATGTAAAAGTCATGATGGATGAAGTCTTTGGGGAGAGTAATTTCATTAACGATATAGTGTGGCATTATCAAACAAGTTCGGGCGCTGTCCAAAAGAAGTATATAAAAAATCATGATTATATATTTTTTTACGCCAAGGATAGAGAAGAATATGTATTTAATCTAGTTAAGGAACCATGGCCAGAAAAAACACTTAAAAAATGGCAAAAAGATGAAAAAGGTGAAATTTACCGAGCGCAACACGGTTTTGGTAAAAAGTACTATATCGACCCGCAAGGAAAAATTATAGATGACGTATGGGAAATGACTTTGGCATCAAGGTCTTACGAAAGAGTTGATTATAATACCCAGAAACCGGAAGCTTTGTTAGAAAAGATTATAAAAGCATCGTCTGATGAGGGTTTGATAGTTGCTGATTTCTTCTGCGGAAGTGGAACAACCGCAAAAGTCTCATATGATTGGGGAAGAAAATTTGTCGCCTGTGATATTGGAGTAAATGCTATAGAGACAACAAGAGATAGGTTAGTAAAAGTCGGAGCAGATTTTGATATTTTGAAAGTCAAAGATGGTGTACGATTATTTAGGAATCCGGCGCAAACAACAGCAAAAATTTTCAGACTTATTGATGGATTTAAAACTAGGACTGAATTAGGGTTAGGGGAGTTTTGGGATGGTGCGATAGTTGATAGTAATGGTGATTATGTTCCTATAAAATTTGTGCAAATTCACGACCGACTTACCAAAGAGCTTCTTGATGTACTTTTAGAAGAGATATATCAGCTTCAAGATGTTGGAGGGGCATTGAGCAAAGTTAAGCTTATCTATGCACACATTGATCCTGATATTAATCAGTCCTATATAATTAAAGAAATTAAAGAAGCCGGTAAAACAACCGTGTCAGTAGAGCTTATTAGTCTTGATGAGCTTCTGGGAGAAAAGCAAGATAAGCTATTTATGCCTGACTCTGCCGAAGTGGTAGTAACTGACGCAGGAGAAGGATGCAAGGTAGAGATTAAGAGGTTTTTCAGTCCCTACCTAAAAGCAAAAACAGACGAATTTAACTCAAAGAAAGTGAAGAAGGTTCAGGCTTCTCTGGATGATGAATTAGAGGAAAAATCGACACCTAGAAAAAAAGTGATAATAAGCGCCGAAGGCTTAGAGCTTATAGAAACAGTTCAATTTGATACTACCCTGAAGAATGATGATGTTTGGGTTAGCAATATTGATTTTGAGGACAAGGCGGGTGTAAAGGAAAAAATCAAAGCCATCTATAATTTACCAGTTAAGAAGTTTAAATTGAAAATCCGTAATATAGCCGGTGATGAGATTACATTGGATAGTGATGATTTACGAAAAAAAGCCCCTTAATAGGGTTAATAAACTGACAACTTATCAATAAAATAAATATTTATGAATCGAGTGTTGGTTGTTGTTTTCAATTCCAACTCTATTCGACATCAAGTGAATCTCTTATCAATTGCATTATCTGTTTGAGACTATCCTGAACACCCGTTTTATTACAAACTCCATCTATCAACTGGACTTGTTTTTGATATTGGTTTCTTGTATAGTATAAAAATGGGCAGAAGTATGCGGTTCGTATAAAAAAGAGTGCTTTTGCTTTCCATATGTGGATATAAAGCGAACCAGTTTGTTAAGCAGTGGTTAGCCAGTCCTGATTTTCATTAGGTAGAAGATTTTCTTGAGATATGAATTGCTTTGAAGGAGGATTAGTCCCTATGTTCACAATTACAGCCGAAGAACTTCAGAAAATTGTTGAGCTCGCAAATACTGTCCCTGAAGAATATAGGCAGAAGTGTTTTGAACTTCTACTCAGCCATGTTTTACAGGCAAGACAACCCATTACAGCCGCCATTACACCCGATGCTACTAGCACTTTACCGCCCTCTACTCCTCCACCGACTCGCAAGCCTTTTATTATTCCAATTGACGTGAAGGCATTTCTTAGTCAATATGGCTTAGATGAGTCCGTATTATGGAAATTCTTCATCCTTGAAGGAGAAGAAACTCGTCCAACCTATAAACTTCAAGTGACAAAAAAGGCAAGGGCACAGATTCAACATACCCTCATGATGACTCTGGAAAATGCTATTACTACTGGACAATTTCAGGTTGATATTGAGGCTTTGCGCACCCGTTGCAATGAGCAAAAATGTTACAATGCTGGAAACTTTGCCAAGAATTTCAAAGACAAGGCAAACTTATTTAAATCCGTTGCAATTGACCAGCCTTTATCACTTTCCCCTGACGGAAAATCTGAACTTGCCGACTTACTAGAGGAATTAAAAAGTTTAAATGGATAAGGGTGATTTTGTAAAAGCCCTGAAAGACTTCAGGAAAGATATAAGCGACCTAGAAAAAGCCTGCCAAAAGATTATAGGTAAACAGGTACAGTCAAAGACTCTACTCAATGAGATTGAAGCTGTAGCCACAAGGTGGTTTGAGTATATAGACCCTACCCTCCGGTCTACATATCGCTTAGACGATGATGTTTTGAGTGAGTATCGAGAGCCGTTTGGAAAGATGCTGGAACTCTCGGGAGGAAAACCTTCAAGAAGGGTGATTCTGACAATCCTTCAGTCAATCCTAAGCTCGTATCACGTCAATATATTAGTCCCAGTTCAGAAACATCAAGCCGTTTTCTCAAGATTTCCAATTCTCGATACGATTCTCTCTCATGCAACTGGTCTTGAAATTGATTACCTAACGGAGGCCATTGAATGCGCCCGATTGGGCAAGAGAAGAGCTGCTATTATTTTAGGTTGGTGTGCAGCAATGAACCGACTACACTTGTATATAGAGAAAGAAGGATTTGCGAAGTTCAATCGGGCAACTGTACAAATGTTCAACATACAAACAGGTCGTTATAAGCGATTTAACAATAAGTATGACATCCAGAATCTGAGCGACTTACGAATGTCCGTATTCGATGGCATTTTGCTTTGGGTTCTTGAATTCTTAGGCACGATTGATGGGAATCAGCATGAGCGTTTAGAAATCTGCTTTACTGTGAGAAATACTTGTGCGCACCCTGGCGAAGCGATTGTCAGTGATGAAAACTTACTCTCATTTTTCTCGGATATTGATAACCTTGTATTTGCCAATCCCAAATTTGATTTAGGTGTGTATTCAAATGCGCCTGTCAACCTGTAAGTCAGTGTAGCAAAACGAAAAACGCCATTAAAGTTGGATATAATTACTCGCAATTTTCGATAATCGAGTAATTGCAGTGATTCTTAGATAATCTTCTCAAATAAAAAAGCCTATCATATTTCTGATAGGCTTTTCCAACTCCATCCGACCTCAAGTGGTTTTTATCAATTGCAATCTCTAATAGAGACTATCTTGAACATGCGATTCTTACATATTCCATCTATCAACCAGGCCGGCTTTTAGACGTTGGATAACTGCCATGATAGAATGCGCTTCGTTACGGGCATGTAGCGAAATGGCAAGCGATCTGGTAGAATATACAACAACGGCTCATACAAAAAATTATTGTACGAGCCATCATATCACCACCACATTTTGGGGTGAAGAGCGGGGAAAACCCCTATATATACGGTGTGAGCGTGGAGAGGCTCGAACTCTCAACCAATGGCTTAAAAGGCCACTGCTCTACCGTTGAGCTACACGCCCGTAACGAAGCGCATTCTATCATGGCAGTTATCCTAAGTCAACG
>Ga0315291_10010844_pt1 | contig 11116 bp, 12 predicted proteins | sample YL17G12_20_MG_FD_203070 | JGI IMG/M metagenome (GOLD analysis project Ga0315291, IMG submission 203070) | Sediment microbial communities from Yellowstone Lake, YNP, Wyoming, USA - YL17G12_20 | ecosystem: Environmental > Aquatic > Freshwater > Lake > Sediment | place: USA: Wyoming | collected... | reverse complement strand
AAGCAGTTCATCCAGTTCAAGTAGCTCATTAAGTTCAAGTAGTTCTAGTTCTTCAAGCAGTTCATTTAGTTCAAGTAGCTCAAGCAGCTCAAGCAGTTCATTCAGTTCAAGCTCATCTAGTTCATCGAGTTCTAGTTCATCCAGTTCTTCTAGTTCATTCAGCTCAAGCAGTTCATCTAGCTCAAGCAGTTCATTGAGTTCATCTAGTTCTAGTTCATCTAGCTCTAGTTCAACTACAACTGGTTGGCTTGGGATAGATAATACTTATCTTGAAGCTGACTGCGGAGATGATGGTTCTCACACAATAGAAGAAGCTCTTGCTGGAACAAATACTTGGGTACATGTTGCTAATGAAACACATCAATTTGTTATTGACTTAGGCAATATCTACAATGTGCAGCAAGTCCGAGGCCGTTCAGGCGGAGATTTAAGCTGCGACCCAACTAATGTTAATATCTATGTCAGCGAAACTAATGGTAATTGGGAAACAGCAGTAGCCACTAATATCGCGACTTGGCAGGATACTGCGATGTGGCAGGAAGTCGCTTGTACGCATAAGAATGGCAGATATGTCAAAGTAGAAATAACTGCTACTGAAAGCGGAGTTAAGACACTTGAGTTCGGCGGTGTTACAGGCGCGTTCTTCAAGATATTCGATGTCTATGTAGAAAGCGCAGTTTAGTTAAAATAAATTGGCGGGAGATAGAAATATCTTCCGCCAATAAATATAGGAGTTAAATAATGGCATATCCGGCTTATAAATGCCCTTTTAAGAATAACGGAGCGGCTGGGATAGTTTGCGAAAATATTGCTTGCGGAGCTTTTAATGTTGTAGAAAATGACTGCAACATCCTTATGGTTTACCGCAGGCGTTTTCAGTTATTAGGAAAAGTAGTCCCTAATATCAATACTTATTCCAGTTCGTCTAGTTCAAGTTCTAGTTCATCGTCTAGTTCTAGTTCATCTACTAGTTCTTAATTTTAGAGGAGATAAAAGATGAACAACGCTAAAATTAATGGATACGGAGCTATAATGTGGTTCATTACTCCTGTATTAATTACCATAATGCTTTTTATTCTTGGTGCAATGAGAGAAGATGTAAAACAGTTAAAAGCAGAAACTAGATACGGTTTTGAAAAATCTGAAATATATTTTAATAATCATCTTTCTTATCATAGGCAATTTGATAAAGAAATATCCGAAAGATTATCTCGTATAGAGGCAAGGATTAAATGAGCTATACCAGAGAAGATTATCTAGCACGCCTCGAAACTGTTCTGCAGGACGACGCGGAAAAACTGCAACCCGACGATAAATACCGTATCTTGCAGCGTGCTGTATTGATTTTCTCTAAAGATAGGCCACATACAAAAATCCACGAGCTGACTGGCGATGGCACCAGTTACGATTTTGCCATGCCGGCTGGCTGGGTGGATAATTTCTCTTATATCATAGGAGAGATAGAATATCCGGCAGATGATTACCAAAGCCCCGAATATCTTGAATCGATTGACTGGAAATTTTTTAAGAAATTGGTTGCTACTGTTACAACCACTTATTTAAGATTCCTTACCTTTATCCCAGCAGATGATAAAATAGCGAGATTCGAGTATGCGTTACCGCATACATTAGATGAAACAACTTGTACCATTAATGATAATGATATAGAGGCAGTAGTAACATTTACTGCCTGTCTTTGTTTCTGGGCTCTTGCGGCAAAATTTGCACAAAGCACAGATTCTACCCTTGAGGCGGATGTTATTGACTATCAGCGCAAATCCGATCTTTATACGAATTTGGCTAAAGAACAACTGGCTATATACAATTCGCTGATGGGCTTAGGGGAAGAAGCTAAAGGCGGCGCGGCTGCTTCGGCCGGAGTCGCCATTAAGGACCTTGATATAATATATCAATGGTCTGAGGATATGCTGACGCACCCGCTCAGATATCGCTAAATTACCCCAGAACAAAGATTTTGGAGAAGGCGGAGATAGAAACCTACCCTTATATATATTACAAATTATTATTTGTAATATATTATCTATTCTATCTCTCTATAATACTATAATAAGATATGGCTAATCAAAAAGAGTATTTTAAAAAGAATCATTATAAGTGGCAAAAAGCATATGCCAAAAGGACAGGATATAAATATCTAAAAGCGTATATGAAAAAAACTGATTATAAATGCCAAAAAGCGTATATGAAAAAAACTGATTATAAATACCAAAAAGCACACTTAGAAAGAACTTGTTTCATATGGAAAAACTATTTTATAAAAAAGTATGGGGCGAATCCTCTTTGTGAAGTTTGTAAAAAACAATTACAATGGATTCGTAAAAATGCTGCAAATAATACAGTTTATTTTGACCATAAATCTGAAGGAAAATATATAAAAATAGTACCTAGTTTATGGTATCGTCGACACCCCTGCACAGAAAAAAATATAAAAATATGGGAAAAGGAGGCTTTTGGGATTTTGTGTTGTAGATGCAATAATTTCTTGCCTACTGAAAATAGATTACAATGGTTAAAACAAATTACTAATTATATTATTAAATAGAGGATAACAATGTCATTAAGCTTAATCCGCACACAAATCAAAACTAAATTGGAAGCGATCTCTGGCGTTGAGAATGTTTACGATTATAAGCGTTTTTGTTCGGATTGGGCGACTTATAAGGAATTATTCGTAAAAGACTCAAAAGTAAACACTTGGGAGATTGAGAGGAAATCTTTTTCCCGGACAGGCAGAGGAGGTTCAGGAGATGTCGAAGATACAGTCCATGAGTTTATTATTCGCGGTTTTTATTCTTTCTATGATGCTCTGGCGACTGAAAAGACGTTCCAAGACCTAGTGGAAACAATTTGCGCTGATTTTATTGATGACCCAACGCTGGGCGGAAAAGCGATAATGGTGCATGTGCCGATAACAGGCACTTTTAATATAGGGAAACTTGGTGAAGTTGTAGTACATACTGTTGAGATAGCAATTAGTATTACCGACCGTATCATCTAAAAAGGAGGGTTATAAAAATGTCAGCTAAGATATCCAGAATCGCCCAATTAGCAGGCAAGGTAGAAGGTACTAGTGGCACAGCCGAAACATTAACAGCGGCAGAGGCCACAATATTAGCGTATGATCCTGTAATGGATGCGGAGTTTGAACAGTTTAAAAGAAACCCAGTAATTAAACATATGTCGCGGTTCGCTTCAGAACCGGGGGCAAGAAAAATGTCTTTAGGATTTAAGGCAGAATTAATGGGGCCTCAGTCAGGAGTTGGATATAAAGGCAAGACTCTGCCGATTTCTCCATTTTTAAAGGCCTGCGGGCTTTCAGAAGCTTTTCCGGGTGGAATAAATACCTATAAGCCAATTTCAAGCAGTTTTGTAACTTGTACAATAGCCAAATATGAAGATGGTTTTAGAAAGACGATGTTCGGTTGTGCTGGAAATGTAAAGTTCCAGTTTAAAGTAGGCGAACCGGTATTCTGCGAATTTGCATTTCAAGGAAAATATTCAGAACATAGCGATACGGCGTTATTAACGCCGACATATCCGCCACAGGTGCCTTTTATCTTCATGGGCGCGACAGTTACAATCGCTGACGATTCGTTAGTGCTAGATGCCTGCGAGATTGACCTGCAGAATGAACTCGTAATATCCCCCAAGCCGCAGGATTCTTCTGGTATTGATTATGTAAAGATCGCAGGAAGAAACCCCATAATGACATTTGACCCTGAATTAGTCGCGGCTACCGACCATGATTTTTATACTTTGATACTTTCTCGGGGTACTATGGCAGCAGTGATTAGAATCAATGATTCTAACGGTAACTGCATCGAATTTTCCTTACCGGCGGTAAGATATACCGGATTGAAGGAAGGAGATAGGGGCGGTATCAGGATAATGAATGCTACCTGTGAAGTTTGCAAGAACAGCGATGGTGGAAACGATGAAATAGCAATAACTATAGGAACTTCTTCAAGTTCAGCTAGTTCTTTTAGTTCTTCTAGCTCTAGTTCATCGTCTAGTTCTTTTAGTTCTTCGTCTAGTTCTAGTTCTAGTTCTAGCGGATAAAAATAAAGGGGCGTTCCTATGCCGTCTGAGTTTGTTTGTAGAATTGAATGTGATTTAGCTATCCCTGATTTTATGGATGCCTCTGTGCCATTAGCTCAACTTGGCGAAGAAATAAAAAATGATATTCAGCAGAATATCCGTATGCAACGAGGTCTTGACGGAGCGTCTTTTCCTGCCCTAGAAAGAAAAACAATATCAAGAAAAGGTTTTAGTGCGGCATTAATTGAAAAAGGGATTTTACTTGGTGCTATCCACGCTTATAAACCTTACAGAAATACAGCTATTGTAGGAGTAATTGGCAGGGGCAAGCCAAAAAGGGATTATGTGGCAGGAATACTTCAAGAAGAAGGCGTAAGAACTAAAAAGGGAAGAATTAAAAAATGGATATTCTTTGGTATTTCTTCAAAAATGAAGAAAGAAATAAACGCAAGAATGGAACGTTGGTTTAGAGAGCGAGCACAGAAAGCGGCGAAAAAGTTTATTAACTTAAAATATTAAAAAAGGAGAAAAAATTATGATTGACGCAATCGCATTTGGTCAGATAAAAGAATATGTATTAAAATCAGATAAAGAAAATCCGACGATATGGCTGATAGGCCCGTTAGACTCTATCACAAAAGCAAAAATTATTTCGAGTTTTGGAAAGATTGAAATAAAAGACGGTAATCCTGTCTATGTGCAGGGCGAGATGGATTTGGCATTGAATAATTTTTCTATCGTTAAATACGGTTTAAAAGGTTTTAAGAATTTTAAGTCAGGTGATAAAGAAATCGAATTCAAGACTGAAAAAATAAAAGTCTTCGGCGCAGAAATTGAGGCAGTTACAGAAGATGTATTAAAGATAATCCCTTTATTCGTTATTACCGAACTGGCTAATGCTATCTGGGGAGAGAACCAGGTAAGCGCGGAATTAGCAAAAAACTGAAACTGGCAGTCGAGGTCTCAAGCCTCGGCCTCGATTGCCATAGCTGTAACGAACACCAGAAGAAATTCCGGGGTTGTTTCGGCAAGCCGGTTCAACCGTATATGATAGACGGAAAACCGGCGGATAAGTGCGTGGCGAAGATGTTGCCCTCTGAAATAAGAGAATATATCAGGTATTATGAATACTATAAAAAGGGGCATTTGCCGTTTAGAGGCAGTGTTTCAGAACAGCCGGTCAAGTTATTGGATATCTTTGATATATTAGAGTCAGCGGAGATAGAGATGATAAACAAAAAGTATAAGGTGTGATATGGCAGGCGAACAGCAATTTAAAGTTTTTTTATCGTTTAAGGATGAGGCTACGGGTAAGTTCATCAAAGCTACCGAAGAACAGATTAATTCCATAAAGAAATTAGGCATTAATATAAAGAAAGAAGGCAGCGCTGCGGCTATTGATATAGACAAAATGGGTAAATCGATGACTGAAACTGGCCGGCATAGCCGTTATCTTGGCGAAGAAATAGGCCGCCTTGCTGGAAAAATTGGCTCTATCCGTAATATGTTGTTAGTCTGGATGTTTGCCTTACGGCCTTTAATCAATACTATTAGAGAATCTGTTGAGGCTGCTCGTCAACAAGAAGATGCAGAGCGCCGTTTAGCCGCTGCCTTTGCGGCCACAGGTGCTGGCTCGAGGGCAGGCACTAATGCTATTATAGAACAGGCCTCGGCCTTGCAGACTTTAACCGGCGCCAGTGATAATGAGATAATTTCCGCTGCATCCATATTAGCTACTTTTAAATTGAATGAGCAACAAATTCAACGACTTTTGCCACTTTTAGTGGATATGTCTAAGTTAGTGCGTTCCAGAAGCGGTGAAGAAATGAGTTTGGCTTCTATCGCAAAAGCAACAGGACAGGCATTTTCTACAAATGCTTCTCGTCTTGAATATTTAGGTATTCAACTTGATGCGACAACCAAAAAAACTAAAGATTTCAATACCATAGTAGGTGCAATAGAAAAATCAGTAGGCGGTGCAGCAGTGGCTATGGCCGGAACATTTAGTGGTCAGATGAGTATTTGGAAAGCCGCAATGAGTGATTTTCATGAAAGTCTAGGTAATATTATAACTAGATCACCCTATTTTATTTCTATTTTAAAATTAATGACAGACGAAGTAATCAGGCATAATAAAGCATTAAAAAACTCACAGGAAGTAACAGACAATTTTGCGTGGTCGTGGCAAAGAATTTTAGCCGCATTAATAGGGGTTTGGACTGTTCTTAAGGGTATGGTAACTGCAATTATGCAGGTAGGGCGTATAATTGATGTAATAATTATCGGCATAGCAGAATTTGTCTCTAGGATATTATTAGCGGTTAATGCTATCGTCATTGCTTTATTATCAATAATTCCAGCCACAAAGGGAATACAAAAACAACTAATCAGAACTGGAGATGAAATAGCTATATGGGGAGAAACATTTAAAGGGGCTAATAAAAATTTAATAAAAGATATTAATGAAGCTAATATTTCTTTAGGGAACATGACAGGTAGCGCTGTTGACCTTTATGCAAAAATACTTGAAGGAGCCGATACCGTAGCCGCGCAGATGAAAATAGATGTTAAAGGCCTCGTTGCAGATTTAGATAATATGACAAACGAGGCAGGCGCTAAATTTAATGCTATGCAGACATTTATGCAGGCAGCAGTAACTGGAATGCGGGATTCTTTGGTTGATGGCTTTGTTAAGATAGTTAAAGGCGAATTTGAAAGCCTTAAAGATGTTGTTGTAAGTTTCGGCGATTTAATGCTAAAAACCATTATGCAGATAATGGTTAATGCTGCGTTGATTAAAATAGGCCTTGGTGGATTTTTAGGTTTCGGAGGCGGTTTCGCGCATACCGGCGGTTATGTTATGTCTGATTTAGATAGTTTTGGTTATGGTAAAAGGAAGAAATTCCACTCCGGCGGCGAAGTCTCGGCAACGTTACTTGAAGGCGAAGGCGTGTTAAACCGAGCTGGCATGCGTTCTTTAGGAGTAGATAATCTAAACAAGTTAAACCGCGGGGAACAGGCTGGCGGAGGAACAGTCATCAATAATTATTATATCCAGACTATTGATGAGCGTTCTTTTAGGGAAAGACTACAGCAACACGGTGATATCTATGCCGGAGCCTCAGAGGGAGCCATTCGAGATAACCAGTCTTTACGAAGCACTTCACAGAGGTGGGGATAATATGGCAAATTCAGATATCTTAGATTTGCAGCCCGAATTTGGCCTTTCTGAAACAATTTTTTTCAATTCTGTTATCACTGAATCTGAATCTGGCAAAGAATACCGCGACGCCTTATGGGATCACGGATTAAGGGAATATCGGCTTTCTTGTAAATTTCTTACTCAGGCAGCGATGAATATTATTTGGAATTTTTATATAAATAGATTAGGCGCTTATGATTTTTTTCTTGTTAAGATATTAACAGAATTTGAGGCTTCAGCTGAAAATGTCGGCACGGCGAATGGTTCGACTGCTGCTTTTCTATTAGGCAGTTTTCCAGTGGATACATCAGCAAATCATTCCTGCACCGTCGGAGGCGTAGCAAATACTAATTACACATTAAGCAATAATTTTACCACGGAAAAATCTTATATTACTTTTTACCCAATACCTGCAAGCGGGGCTATCTTGGTAACTTACGAGTATTATTTTAAGGTAAGATTTGCTGAAGATAAGCTAACCAGAGAACTCGCCGCGTATCAGTTATTACATGCCGGTATGGTTTTAAAAGAGGTGCGTTGGACAACTTATAATACTCCAGTGGGGAATTCTAGCTCTTCAAGTTCATCTTCAAGCATATCATCAAGTTCTTCAAGTTCAAGTTCTTGGTCTAGTTCTTCAAGTAGTTCGTCAAGCAGCAGTTCTTCATCCAGTTCATCAAGCAGCAGTTTTTCCTCATCTAGCTCTTCGAGTTCAAGCTCTTCTTCAAGTTCAAGTTCTTCGAGTTTTTCCAGTTCATCTAGCTCTTCAAGTTTCTCATCTAGTTCATCAAGTTCTTCAAGTTCAAGAAGTTCTAGTTCATCAAGCAGTTCTAGTTCATCAAGCAATTCAGGAGCTTAATTATGTTAAGCCTATCAGCAACATTAATCGCTATTAAAAATCAAGCCTTACATAAACCAGTTGAGATCCACGATTTATACTTAGGCAGCCAGACTCTCGAAGATTCAAATACACTGCATTTCGTTCATTTCTATCGGGCTATAACTTTTTTCACCTATATCGGACATATTGCACAAAGTTATACTCCTTTAGGCGTATTAAGGACTGGCGTGAAAAGAAACGCTAAGGGAGAGATAGAACGCGTCAATTACCGTCTAGACAATGTCAATAAGGCAATGGGCGCCTATGCGGCGGCTCATGATTTCCGCAATAAACGGGTAGTTACACGGCTAATCTTTCGAGACCATTTAAGCTCCTATCTGGATGCAAAAGTGGTTTTTGACGGGTTTATCCAGTCTATAGCTTTTCCGGAAAAAAGAGCTGAAGCAACCTGCGTTCCGATAATCGGTTCGTTGAATTTCGAGACCGGCTGGCCATATCAGATACAATGTAATGCTAAATTTGGAGACAGTTATTGTACTGTTAATAAAGAATTAGCCGCAAATAAGGTTACAGGCGCCGCGACTGGTGGGACTACTACAACGCTTATCGATACAGCTAATCTAACTCATGCAGATGATTATTGGAATTATGGAGTAGTTACTTTTACTTCGGGAAATAATAACGGAGACTCAAGAAAGATAGTCGATTTTGATAGTGCTACGGCCACTTTTGATTATGCTTTAGATAATGCTGTAGCAGTCGGAGATACATTTATCATTTATCGCGGCTGTGATAAAACTTTAGCTATGTGTACTACGCCATATGCTAATACTGCTAATTATCATGGTTTTCATACAATACCATTGACAAAATGATGGAAGAATTTGATAAAAATAAACTTATCGGAATACCCTTTCGGCTTAATAGAAAGGATTTCTTTGGTTGTGATTGCCGAGGTATTGCCTGGCTGTATTATAAATATATAAAAGGCAAAGAATATCCATTCACCGACGGAAAGAATATATTTTTTAGAAATAGAAAAAATGATATTGAACGTATGGTAAATGTTATAAAGACCTTTGCTAATCCCGTAAGTTTTAACGAATTGCAAGAAGGCGACATAGTACTTGTTAAGAATACAGGGGATATCGGGGCTTTAGGTGTATGTATCAATGATAAACAGCTTTTGCATATGGATAAAGTCGTCGGCTCTTGCCTTACTAAATTAAGGTATTTAAAAGATTTCTTTTTGATAGGATATCGCCCTTATGATTAAGAAAATATTTTTTCTATTATTATTTCTATTAAGTTTTTATAACTACGCTTATGCTGACCCTGTTTCGATAGGTATATTTGTCGCTACCACATTTTTTGGCGGAAGTGTAATCGCCTTTGCTGCGACTGTCGCTATCATTCATTTAGCTATAATAGGCACGATCGTCTATTCTATTTATACTGCGGTAAAGGCCTCTCAATTAAAAGACAAATTAAAACAACCTACTTCCCGCTATTCCGCGCCGATAATAGACAATACCTTTTCTAATGAAGGAATTGTTCCAATAATTTATGGCGGGCCTATTGTTGTTGGTGGAAATATCATCTGGCAGTCAGATCCCGGGACTACGGTGCAAAGGTTTTTAGCGTTAAGCGTAGGAGAAGTTTCCGCGATTACTAATGTCCAAATTGACGAACAAGATATCGCTGGATTATCTGGTTGTAACTATACTCCTTATTATGGAACTGCTACGCAAACGCCAGACTCTCGAGCTGACGGAGTTGTAAAAGGGCTGCATCATCTTGCATATCTAGCACTAACTATAACTGCCGGAGATAAGGTAAGCAGCAATCCAGTTGTTTATTCAAGAGTAACCGGAAGGAAGATAAAAACGTGGAACTCAATTATAAACAACTGGGATAGCAATGCGGTAAGCGCTTCTAAAAATCCGGCTGCGGTTATCAGAGATTATCTATTATTAAGCACTACCTTAGGGGGCTGCGGCTTATCTGAAAGTTTCATTGATAATGATAGTTTTGGGGATGTTGCAGAGGTTTGTGATGAGTTAGTGGATAACGGCGCGGGCGGGACTGAAGCCAGATATGAACTGGATATAATTATCGACACTAAAAATCCAGTATTGGATAACTTGGCAAAGATGCTGGTTACTTTTAATGGCGGGTTGATTAGAAGCGCGGGTAAATATAAATTAGTAATCGAAAAAGCCAGCCAGACAGCAGTTCAGGCTTTTACTGAAGATAATATCACTCGCGGCACCTTCGTCTATGGCTATGGAAAAGTGGAAGATACGCCGAATAAATTGGGCGTGGAGTGGTTTTCCGCATTAGAAGCGAAAAATCCTAAACGCATTGCCTGGGTCGAAGATGAATTAGATCAGGAAATACACGGTGTACGTGATGAAACTATAAGCGCAATGGGGATAATCAGGCAGTCTCAAGCTAACCGCATTGCTAAAAAGATAATGTATGACCGCAAGATTAATGATATCTGGTGCGAGTTTGAAAGCAATATGTCAGCAATGCACTGTGAGCCTTTTGATGTTGTTTCGGTTACTCATTCCCGGCCAGACTGGACTGCGGCATTATTTCGGATTATTGAAATAAATGAGGCAAACTTCGGAAATGCCAAATATCTTTGTCAAGCTTATAATAGCTCAGTCCTTAATGACAGTTATGGCACCGGATTTGATGATTGGGATTATGGTTCGCCGCCTAACCCCTATGAAGCAGTGCCTGATGTTACCAATATTGCTTTATCAGAGGTCGGCTGGGCTAATACCGACGGGACTTGGGTGATAAATATCGATGTTTCTTGGACTGCGCCGGCAAGCAAGAAAGAACTGTTGCGGCTTTACATCATTGAGTTAAAAAAAGGAAGCGACGATTATAAGGCTTATGGAGTAGCACAGGCTTCAGCCACTACATTTAGGATAAGCGGAAATCTTAAACCTGCTGAAACTTATTATGTGCGTATAAAAACGCAGTCAAAATACGATATT
>Ga0315291_10010842_pt1 | contig 11118 bp, 9 predicted proteins | sample YL17G12_20_MG_FD_203070 | JGI IMG/M metagenome (GOLD analysis project Ga0315291, IMG submission 203070) | Sediment microbial communities from Yellowstone Lake, YNP, Wyoming, USA - YL17G12_20 | ecosystem: Environmental > Aquatic > Freshwater > Lake > Sediment | place: USA: Wyoming | collected... | reverse complement strand
GAGGGAAAGAAAGTGCACCACTTCCAAAGAAAAGGTGCATTCTTTCCGAGGGAAAGAAAGTGCACCACTTCCAAAGAAAAGGTGCATTCTTTCCGAGGGAAAGAAAGTGCACCACTTCCAAAGAAAAATAACGGAGGTAGGGGGGGCATGGGCACCGGGGCGAAGACCGACGCGCACGCGCGAGCCGGGTCTTCAGCTGAAAAAAGAGGGGTATTCAGATGAGACCGAGATTGGTCAGGTCGGAGAGGATCTTCTGGACCGCCCTCTTCGCGTCCTCGGGCTTCTTCCCGCCGGTGATGATCAGCTTCCCAGACCCGAAGAGGAGGACCACCACCTTGGGCTCATCGAGCCGGTAGACGAGGCCGGGGAACTGCTCGGGCTCGTACTCGATCATCTCGAGGTTGAACCCGACCGCGATCTTGTTCAGGTTGATGGGGGATCCCAGATCGGCAGAGGTGACGATGTTCTGGATCTTGTAGGTGAGGGCTTCCGGGATATCGATGGAGAGGGCCCGGAGCTGGTTCCCCAGGATCTCGAGGCCCCGGGAGAGGCTGTCGATGGACTTTGCACCGGTGAGCACGACCTTCCCGCTCCCGAAGACGAGGGCGGCGATCTTCGGGTCCTGCATCCGCAGGACGACACCCGGGAAGCGCTTCTTGTTGTACTCGGCATCCTTGATCTTGGCGGCGAGGGTGGGGAGGTCCAGGAAGTCGCTCACCTTAGCAGAGGCAACGATATTCTCGATCTTGAGGGAATCCTCGGGTCTGCCTTTCATGGTATATAAATGCCCAAAAAAGTATATAAAAAGATGGGTCCCGGCCCCCTTATACCGGGACCCTGATCCAGAGGGGCCCCCTCCCCCCTGGACAGCCCCGGCCCCCTGGGGCCCGGGGCCTACTCCTCAAGAGTGGAGATGTTTCGCCGGGGTCCATGCCCAGCTCCTTCGCTTTGAGGACGCGGCGCATGATCTTGCCGCTCCGGGTCTTGGGGAGTTTGTCCACGAACTCGATATCCTCGGGCTGGGCAATGGGCCCGAGGGTCATCCTCACATGGTACTTGAGGTCCAGCTTGTGCTTGTCGCTCGGTTTCTCCCCCAGCTTGAGGATGACAAAGGCTTTGATGAGGTTGCCCTTGGGGGCGTCGGGCTTCCCGAAGACCGCGGCCTCTGCCACCGCTACCAGCCTTCAGTTCGCCCGTAATCTCTCTCCGAACCAGGGGACCAGATCCTTCTTCCGCGACATCATGTTCTCAAGCCGTACCGGCTGGTCTCCGAGTTCAAGTCTTCTCAGGAGAGTGCCTTCTGCCGCAGCGAAGAGATCGCTTGCGTTCTCCACGACACTCGTGAACATCCCGAGGTAGACGTCCACCCCCCGCTGAACCTGCAGCCGGGTGAGGTTCTCCCGAATCCCATCCGCACGCGCCTGCACAAAATCGGAGGAAGGTACCATCACCTGGGCGATGATGACCTGTTTTCCGAAGAGATCATACTGCTTGGTATCCCTCGTGAGGAGATCCTCCATGCTTGCACCGGCAAGGTTCATCCCTTTTTCAAGGAGCTGCATGCCGAATTGTTGCGGATCAACCCCGGCAACCGGGGCGAGGTAGGTTATTGCACGCCTGTCATGGTCTGTTGTCGTGGACATTTTCAGGTTGAGGGTGTCAGAGAGGATACCTGAGAGGAGCATCCCCGCAACTGCCGGTGCAGGGAATATGCCAGCCTGGCGGAATTTCTCTGTGATGATGGTTGAGGTGGAGCCGACCGGATCATTGAGAAATTTCACCGGTTTAAGGGTGGATATGGCACCGAGGCGGTGATGGTCGATGATCTCCAGGATCTCTGCCTGTTCAATCCCCTCAACCGCCTGGGAAAACTCGTTATGGTCCAGGAGGATCACTTTTCTGTGGACATCGGGAAGAAGGGTTGTCCGGGTGACGATGCCGCGGAGGGTGCCGTCACTCTCCACGACGCAGGCGGCACGGAACTTGGAACTGAACACAGTCCGCTTTGCCTGATCGATGGTATCCGTGAGGGAGAGCCGGGGGATATCCGTCTCCATGACCATGCTGGCAGGGAGAGAGAGGTTGATCATCGTCCCGATCCCGAACACATCAAGGTCTGTTGCGAGTATAGAAACGCCCGTTCGCTGCGCCCTTTCTGTAACACTCTCACTGACCTGCGCCCCACCTGCGATGATGAGTCCCGATATTCCGACTGAAATTAATGCCTGCTGTACCACTTCGTTGTCGCCCACGACCGCGATATCGTGATTCGTAAGCTTTTTCCGGGCAATATCAGGGGCATCAATCACAATCGAGACGCGGCCTCCGATGGTATCCGCTCCTTTCACGACGATTCGGGCGGAGAGTATCCTGGCGAGGGTCTCAAGGGGGCGTTGCGCAATGGTCCGTTCTCCGGTCTTTGTCTGGTGGAGGTATGAACGGACGAGCCCGTGCTCACCCACCATTCCAACGAGTCTCCCCTGGTTATCGGTAACCGGCACGTTCCGGATATCATGAGCATCCATGAGGGTAGCGATATCTGCGACGGGAACATCCTGCGTCACGCTGATCCGGTTGATGGTAAGATCAGCTACAAGGGGTACCACACTGTCGATGAAGAGGGGGGGCTCCACACTAAAAGCCTCAAGCACGTAGTAGGTCTCCACGTTCAGATCCCCGCAGCGTGCAGCAAGATATCTTCCCGGCTCCCCTTGATTCAGGAACGCCGCGTACCCGATGACGCTCGCAATGCTGTCAGTATCCGGTTGCCGATGGCCGAGGATCAGAACCGTTTCCATATCATCTTTCCCGGTATGCCGCGGTATCCATGGATCTTCCTTTGCACGGGAGCATCGCGGGTGAACGAAGTATCACTGGTTTTCAATGACAAAAATTTTTGAGATAACGAGGAGTTAATCCTCCTCCAGGGTTGAGATATCACCCGGATCCATCCCAAGTTCCCTTGCTTTGAGCACCCGTCGCATGATCTTGCCGCTTCTCGTTTTTGGTAATTTGTCAACATATTCAATCTCGGAAGGCATTGCAATCGGACCAAGGGTCATCCTCACATGATGGATGAGTTCAGAAGTGAGTTTATCACTCGGTGAATGACCAGTCCTGAGAATGACGAAGGCCTTGAGGAGATTGCCCCGCATGGGATCGGGTTTACCTATCGCAGCCGCTTCGGCTACTGCACGATGGGAGACAAGGGCACTCTCAACCTCTGCAGTACCAATATTATGGCCAGCGACGATGATAACGTCGTCAGCACGCCCGAGTACCATGATGTAGCCATCCTTGTCCTTCACCGCCAGGTCCCCCGCTGCATAACAATTGGGAATGGTTTCCCAGTACTTCCGGTACCGTTCATCATTCTTGAGGACGGTGCGGAACATGGAAGGCCACGGCTCTTTGATGACAAGAAAACCACCTTCGTAGGGTTTCACGGGTTTTCCGTTCTTATCGACAACATCCGCGACGACCCCCGGAATCGGTTTCCCGACAAATCCGGGTTTCATCGGCTCCCCCACGAGGGTTGTCAGCATATGCATGCCCGCTTCAGTCTGCCACCAGGTATCAAGGATGGGGCATTTCTGCTTCCCGACTACCCGGTAATGCCACTCGAAAGCCTCGGGATTGAGGGGTTCGCCCACCGAACCGAGAATGCGAAGGGAGCTCAGATCATATTTATCTGGCCACTCCTCACCGAGTTTCATGAACATGCGGATCGCCGTCGGGGCAGTATAAAATATGGTAATGCATTGCTCCTCAATCAATCTCCACCAGGCCCCTGGATCCGGGAAATCGGGAGTTTGCTCGGTGATAAAGACGGTCGCACCGGCACAGAGGGGCCCGTAGACGATGTACGAATGGCCGGTAATCCAGCCCGGATCGGCGGTACACCAGTAGATATCATCCTCCTTGAGGTCAAAGACGCATTTCATCGTGTGGTATACGCCAACCATATAGCCGCCGCAGGTGTGCACCACCCCTTTTGGTGCGCCGGTAGAGCCGCTGGTGTAGAGATAAAATAAGACATCTTCAGCATCCATCTCCTCGGGCTTGCACTCCGGGCTGACACCCCCCATGATCTCCTTGAAGTCGACCTCAATCTCACTGTGCAGTTCGATGGGGGGGTTTTGTCTTCGGAGAACGATGACGCGTTCAACACTTGGTGCGTGGGTTATGGCTTCATCAACAATGATCTTCAGGGGCAGAGCTCTCCCCCTTCGTATTCCAATGTCTGCCGTTATGACAAACTTCGCCTCAGCATCATTGATTCGGTAATTGAGAGCTTGTGCACCAAACCCTGCAAAGACTACATTGTGGATTGCCCCGATCCGTGCACAGGCGAGCATTGCGATGATCTGCTCAGGAACGAGGGGCATGTAAATGCAGACGCAGTCGCCTCTTTTCACACCAATGTTCTTTAAACCATTTGCAAAACGGTTGACTGCCTTGTAGAGCTGGTTATAGGTGAAGACGCGTCCTTCGTCACCTTCCCCTCGCCAGATGAGTGCGACTTTATTCTTCCGCTTGCTGAGGACGTGGCGGTCAAGGCAATTATGGGTGATATTGAGCTTTCCATTCACAAACCATTTCGCATAAGGATACTTCCATTCCCTCACCCTGTCCCAGGGTTTGAACCATTCAAGTTCGCGGGCCACATTTTCCCAGAATTCATCGGGATTGGAGAAGAACTCACGGTACGTCCAGGAATAATCCCGAACCCATGCATTCTGTTTGTAACTCGGATCAGGAGCATACGTGGGCACCTGTTCAATGGATCTCACATCAAACCTTTCTGCCATAAACCTTTTACCTCCACCTTTTCCAGTGATTACGCTCTTAAATTGGCGAGATTTGTGAAATTTTTCATGTTCAGGTTGGACAATAAAACTTTTTAGGGATATCTATATAAATAAAAATCAATTGGTTATAAATGTTACTATCAATATGCCTTCTGGTTGCCATTTCAGCATGCACAGCTTGGAGGATATTGCCGGAAAATCCGTTATGAGACCATAACTTTGAATAAAAAGTAATAACCTTTAAATATAGGAAGAAATAAATTATAATAATCTTCATCTCATCCACAGAGGTGGCTTGATATGGGGGGACTTGTCCAATTCGATGGAATTACCGGGCAAGGGTGAAAAAAAAGGAGTTGAGATCTATGGTGAAAAAAGATGAGGAGAAGAAAACCGCAACCGGAAAGGAAGAACAGAAGGACATTTTCACGACCTGGGCTGACAGCTACACTGCTGTCTCAAAGATGTGGGAGGATTCCTACTTTAAACTCTACAAGCCCTGGCTCGAATCTACAGGCGAGCTGCTTGAGAGGTCTGCAGAACTCTCAAAGGAAGCTGCACCCCAGAAGTACAAGGAATTCTATGATGAATGGATGAAAACGTACCAGGCTACCTTTGGTAAATTTTATCCGGTCCCCACGCTGGAATCCACGAAGGAGATGCTTGAGAAATTCCTGTCGGGCGCAGAGGAATCGAACAAACTCTACAGGTCATGGACTGCCGAGCTGGAAGAGAACTCCCGGAAAACAAGAGAGATCCTCAAAGGCAAACCAGATCCTGCACACTACAAGGCAGGGTATGACATGTGGATGAAGTCCTATGAAAAAATATTCAGCGGGCTTCTCAATCTGCCTGCCATGGTAGGTACAAAAGAGCTATTTGAAAAGTATACAGGCATGCCGGATATCTATTCGGAATCTTTTGTGCAGATGTCCAAACTGTGGAGGGATTCCTTTGCCAGGCTCCACGAGCCGTGGATCGAATCCCTCTCGAAGCTCTCCGGAAAGATGGCCGAGATCTCTCGGGGAGATGCAAGCCCTGAGGCATACAAAGAATTCTATAACCTGTGGCTGGATACCTACCAGAAGACCTATGGCAAAACCTTTGATTTCCAGTCCATGCGGCCTTCCAAAGAGTTTTTTGAGGACTTCATGCAGAGCACCACCATCTATCTGGATGTCTACAAATCCTGGATAGAGACTCTGGAGAAACTGTCAGAAAAAGCCAGGGAAATATCCAAACAAACCGCTGATCCAAAGGCATATCAGGAATTTTCTACCCTCTGGGTAAAAATGTACGAAAAGGCTTTTAGTAGCTTCTTTGAGGACATGCCCCTCGCCGGCCCGATGAAAGAGATGATGGAGCCTGCCAAGATTATGGCCAAGATATACCGAGACACGTTCTCCATGATGGCAAAGACATGGGTGAAGTAATTGGATTTTAGCTCAATGCGGGTTTGAATATGGAAAAATCCAGTTCTGATTCCACGTTTGAATCCACGCAGGAATTTTTTGACCTCTGGGTAAAGACCTACCAGGCTACCCTTGGCAGGCTTACCGAGATGCCTGCGATGGGTCCATCACGTGAGAAATCTGAAAAACTGATGAAGGGTTTCTCTCACTTTGTGAATCTCTATACGGCATGGATGGAATCCAATGTCGATCTCCAGACCGTATTCAAAGAGGCAATGAAAAAGGTGCGTGAAAAGACAGCAACCGACATGGAAGGAGATCTCAGTCCTGACAGATACAAGGATTTTTACAAGATCTGGATGGAGACATATAGCGAGACTTTTCACGAATTCCTTAAATCCGGTCATTTTGCCAACGATCTGGGGAAATTCATGTCTCATTTCATGGAATTCCAAAAATTCAACAGGGAAGTTCTTGAAGAGAATTACTTAAAACCGATGAATCTGCCCACAAAAACCGAGATCGATGAGATAAACAAGGAACTGTATTCTCTACGGAAAACGGTGAAGAAATTATCCAGCCAGGTAAGAGAGCTGTCAAAGAAACAATGAGGTATTCTTTTTAAGGAGAGGAGACGCCATGAACGGACTTACATTAATGGGAGATTATGAAAAATTCAAACGAGGGATGGAAGTATTCTTAAAACGCCCGGATATATCGGTTGGAACGACGCCTTCCGAGATCGTCTATACCGAAGATAAGATGAAACTTCTCCATTATATTCCCACCGTAGAAAAACCTTATCCGGTTCCTGTACTCATTGTGTATGCGCTTGTGAACAGGCACTATATCCTTGATCTCCAGCCCGATAAAAGTGTGATAAAGAAACTGCTGGAGGAAGGTTTTGATGTCTATATCATTGACTGGGGGTATCCCTCAGGCGCGGACAGGTACCTCACCCTTGACGATTATGTGAACGGGTATATCAATAATGCCGTCGATAAAGTCAGAGAAAGGTCGGGACTGGATAAGATTACCCTGCTTGGCGTATGCCAGGGAGGGACTTTTTCGGTGATGTACGCCGCATTGCACCCTGAAAAGGTGAAGAACCTGGTCACCCTCGTGACTCCTGTTCACTTTGATACTGATAAAGGACTTCTTCATATCTGGGCCAAGACTCTGGACGTGGACAAAATCGTCGACTACTATGGAATCGTGCCCGGAGATCTTCTAAATGTGGGGTTCCTGCTCACAGACCCGTTCAGGACGATGATCGATAAGTACGTAGGTCTGTTCGAGCGAATAGAATGCGAACCCGGTGACAGGGAATGCGAGGTGAGAAACGAAGAAACCGTCAGGAACTTCCTCAGAATGGAGAAATGGATATTTGACAGTCCTGACCAGGCAGGCGAAGCCTACCGGCAGTTCCAGAAAGACTGCTACCAGAAGAACCTCCTGATCAAAAACAAGATGGTGATTGGGGGAAAGACGATTCATCTGAAAAATATCACCATGCCCCTGCTGAACGTCATGGCAGAATTTGACCACCTCGTTCCAAATGACGCAAGTAAACCGCTGGGCGATGCGGTATCCAGTAAAGATAAAGCGACTCTGGTTTTCCCGACCGGCCATATAGGTATCTTTGTGGGCTCCAAATCCCAGAAAGAGGTCTGCCCCAGGATTGCTGCGTGGCTGAAGCCCAAGTCTCTTCTTGATCGGGCTGGAGAAGAGAAGCCTGTACAAGAGAATGCTTCACAAAAAGGAAAGCGTCGCGAATCAAAGCCGAAAAAACGAGACGTGAAGGTGAGGTCGCAATAATCACGGAAGAGACGGTAGCGGGAGATAAGCCGACCTGCTGTTTGTCAAAGAAGGAGAAGAAGGTGAGGTAACAGGTGCCGCGATTCAGAAAAATTGAGGAGAGGAATCGTTTGCTAACGTGGATGCATCCACAAGGGAAACCGGTGAAAAAGAATGAATAATGTAGTTATTGTATCGGCAACACGGACTGCAGTCGGGAAATTCGGGGGAAGCCTGAAGGATTTTAGCCCTGCGCAACTTGGTTCCGTGGTATTGAAGGATGCCTTACAACGGGTCGGTGTTGAAGCAAATGAGGTTGAAGAAGTCATCATGGGAAATGTTCTTTCAGCCGGACACGGCCAGAATGTGGCACGACAGGCTGCAATTTTCGCGGGAGTTCCAGACGCGGTACCCGCCTATGGTGTGAACAAACTGTGCGGCTCGGGCCTGAAATCGGTGGTGCTCGGTGCCCAGGCGATCATGCTCGGTGATGCGGATGTTGTTCTCGCAGGCGGTATAGAATCCATGTCGCAGGCTCCGTATGCCCTGAAAAAAAACCGCTGGGGAGCAAAGATGGGCCATGATGAAGCTGTTGATCTGATGATATTCGACGGGTTGTGGGATATCTTCAATAATTACCATATGGGAATGACTGCCGAGAACGTAGCCGAAAGATACGGCGTTACAAGGCAGGCGCAGGATGAGTTCTCGGCAAAAAGCCAGAACAAGGCAGAGGCAGCAATCAAGGCAGGTATGTTCAGGGACGAGATCGTCCCCATAGAAGTGCCCCAACCAAAAGGGAAGCCTGTGCTCTTTGATACCGATGAGTTCCCAAGGTTCAGCACGACAAAAGAAGTCCTTGCAAATTTAAAACCCGCATTTAAAAAGGACGGAACAGTGACTGCAGGCAACGCATCGGGGATTAATGACGGAGCCGGAGCTGTCCTTTTGATGTCTGAAGAAAAAGCCAAAGAAAAGGGCATCGAGCCCATGGCCACAATGAAAAGCTATGGGTTCTGTGGAGTTCCCCCTGAGATAATGGGCATGGGGCCTGTTGGTGCAACCAGAAGAGCCATCGAGCGTGCCGGGATAACCCGTGATGCACTTGACCTGATCGAACTCAATGAAGCCTTTGCAGCACAGAGCATTGCGGTTATTCGGGAACTCGGGTTGAACCCTGACAAAGTCAATGTGAACGGCGGCGCTATAGCCCTTGGACATCCTATAGGTGCAAGTGGTACACGGATCCTGGTCACACTCCTGCATGAATTAAGGAGGAAAAAAGGAACATATGGCCTTGCAGCCCTTTGCGTCGGGGGGGGCCAGGGTATTGCCATGGTGGTAAAGAGGTGAATACTATGAGAGAGAAAGCAAGCTTGGAAGGAAAAGTCGCTCTGGTTACGGGAGCATCCCGGGGGATCGGTCGGGCGATTGCTCTGCGGCTCGCTGAAGAAGGTGCGGATGTCGCTATTAACTATCAGGTGAGCAAGGAGCAAGCTGAGAAGGTTTCAAAGTTAGTAGATCAGACGGGCGTTATCAAACAATTCTACCGATTAAACCGGATGATCGAAGAGATGGGAGGAGCAGACGACGCAAAAGAAGTATCAGACCTGATAGACTCTATGGGCAAGCATTCCTGCATAGTCCAGGCCAATGTCGATGACTTTGAGCAGGTGAACAGGATGCGGGACGAGGTGGTCAAGGAGCTGGGTAAAATCGATATCCTCGTGAATAATGCAGGAATCGCCAGGGATAAATCCTTCGTAAAAATGACACCCCAGATGTGGTCTGATGTCCTCTCTGTGAACCTCGATGGTCCTTTCTACTGCACCAAAGCAGTTATAGAGGGTATGATCGAGAGGAAGTATGGCAGAATCGTGAATATTTCCTCAGTCATCGGGAGAATGGGCAACTTTGGACAGTCAAACTATGCAGCCTCAAAGGCAGGATTGATAGGTCTCACAAAAACCCTGGCAAAGGAATTTGCAGCTAAAGGTATAACGGTAAATGCAATAGCGCCAGGATACATAGGGACTGATATGGTCAGATCGGTCCCCAAAGAAATACTGGATAAAATTATCGCCCAGATACCTCTCGGAAGACTTGGGGAGCCATCCGAGGTGGCCGGGGCAGTGGCTTACCTCGTCTCAGAAGACGCTGACTATATAACAGGCCAAGTGATCGATATCAATGGGGGGCTCTACGTCTGAAAATAGCTATCTGAGGGGGAACTGGTGACATTGGCGAGGGGATGACCCTCCGTTTCTCTCTACATTATCCCAGTCTATGAGTTGACGGCCCTGTAGAATTTCTCAATAAGAACAATAGTTTCAATCCCTTTATTTTCCTATCGAGGTTATAGATCACCACTTTCATCTTGATCTCTCTCACCTGGTTCCAGGTGCTGGGTGTACACCTTCTTCGAGTACGTGCAGGAAGAGGGGGGGATCCGGGAACTCCGAACCACCGGTACCGCGACTTCGAGAGACCTGATATGCTTGTTAGATAATCGTACTATCAGCTCTTTGGTTCCCCCCCCTCGAAATATCAAGGAGCCATCGTACTTTGGATCTTTTGGTCGAAAAGAGGAGTAATATCGTTATTCAGGTTTTCGAAAGAGCCGGGTTGTTACTCCTCAAGAGTGGAGATGTTTCGCCGGGGTCCATCCCCAGCTCCTTCGCTTTCAGGACCCGGCGCATGATCTTCCCGCTCCGGGTCTTGGGGAGCTTGTCCACGAACTCGATGTCCTCGGGCTGGGCGATGGGCCCGAGGGTCATCCGCACATGGTACTTGAGGTCCAGCTTGTGCTTGTCGGAGGCCTTCTGCCCCAGCTTGAGGACGACAAAGGCCTTGATGAGGTTTCCCTTGATGGGGTCGGGTTTCCCGATGACCGCGGCCTCTGCAACCGATTGGTGGGAGACGAGGGCACTCTCGACTTCAGCGGTGCCGATATAATGACCCGGCAACCATCTTCGCAATCTCTTCAACTATCTCGGGATTTGCAAGTGTAGTTACATCACCAACATCTTTATTGTTTGATATAGCCCCGAGCACACGCCTCATAATCTTTCCTGATCGGGTCTTTGGCATATCAGTTA
>Ga0315291_10010840_pt1 | contig 11119 bp, 11 predicted proteins | sample YL17G12_20_MG_FD_203070 | JGI IMG/M metagenome (GOLD analysis project Ga0315291, IMG submission 203070) | Sediment microbial communities from Yellowstone Lake, YNP, Wyoming, USA - YL17G12_20 | ecosystem: Environmental > Aquatic > Freshwater > Lake > Sediment | place: USA: Wyoming | collected... | reverse complement strand
ACTGGAGAATTGGTGGGTGGCTGTCCGCCTTATCACTGAAAACTGCACCGGCTGCAACCTCTGCCTGCGCGCCTGCCCCTATGGCGCGATAGATATTATCGAGGGGAAGGCGCAGTTCAATGACAACTGCACGCAGTGCGGGGCCTGCGCGAGCGCCTGCAAGTTCGACGCGATCAGACTGGAGACGGCCTATACCCGCGAAGTGGACCTCGACGCGTATCGCGGCGTGTGGGTGATTGCCGAGCATCTCCACGGGCAGTTCAGGCGCGGGACGTTCGAGCTGCTGGGCGAGGGCCGGCGGCTCGCCGATAAGCTGGGGGTGGAGCTGGCCGCCGTTCTGCTTGGCTACCGGATCGAGGGAATGGCGGGCGACCTTATCGCCCATGGCGCGGATAGGGTCTACCTCGCCCAGGACCCAGTACTTGGGCATTACCGGACGGGGCCCCATGCGGATGTGCTTTCCGGCCTCATCAACCGGCACAAGCCCGAGATCGTGCTCATCTCGGCCACGCCGCAGGGGCGCGATCTGGCGCCGCGGGTGGCCGCGCGGCTCTCCGCTGGGTTGACGGCGGACTGCACCGGCCTGGACATAGATGAGAGCGAGAGGCTGCTGGTCCAGACCCGCCCGGCCTTCGGCGGGAACCTTATGGCGACGATCGTGTCGCGGTACGCGAGGCCGCAGATGGCGACGGTGCGGCCGGGGGTGATGAAGGCGCTCGAACCGGAGGCTTCTCGAACCGGCGAGGTCGTGACCGTACCCGTGCACCTCGACGAGCGCGGTATGATGACCAGGGTCATCGAGATCGTGCAGCAAGAGGCCGATGGCCGGGTCAACCTGCAGGATGCCGAGATCATCGTATCGGGGGGGCGCGGGCTGGGAAAGCCGGAGAACTTCGCGCTTATCCGGGAGCTGGCGGAGGCGCTGGGCGGGGCGGTCGGGGCCTCCCGCGCCGCGGTTGACGCTGGGTGGATTCCCGCCTATCACCAGGTGGGGCAGACTGGCCGAACGGTACAGCCGAAGCTCTACGTTGCCTGCGGCATCTCCGGCGCGGTCCAGCACCTGGCCGGCATGAGCAGCGCCGACTGCATCATCGCCATCAACAAAGACCCGGCTGCACCCATCTTCAACATCGCCACGTACTCCATCGTCGGCGACCTCTTCGAAATCGTGCCGGCGTTGACGAGGAAGTTGAGGGAGGGGTAGGCAGCGGCGCCGGCATTTCGCCACCAAGGGCGAGGGCGTACGCTTCGCGCAGAGGGCGGGTAGATACTTGACTTACGCACCCATATTAGGTACAATTGTACCCAATATGGGTACGATGAGGGCCAAAATCGGCGGTGCGGCAGCCTTATTCGGTAAGGTGAGAAGCGCGGTCTTAGCGTTGCTGTTCTTCCATGCCGACCAATCCTTCTACCTACGTGAGATCGCTAGGGCGATCGGCACGGGACATGGCGCGGTCCAGCGCGAACTAGCGCAATTCCTGAGAGCGGGGTTGGTAACCCGGACCAAGCGCGGGCGGGAGGTCTTCTACCAGGCGAATCGCGCCTCGCCGGTCTTCCCCGAACTGCACGGGTTGATTGTGAAGACCGTCGGGGTGGCCGATGTACTGCGCGAGGCGCTGGCTCCCCTTGCCGAGAGGGTACGGGTCGCCTTTATCTATGGCTCGTTCGCAAAGGGCGAGGAGAGGGCGGAGAGCGATGTGGACATCATGGTCGTCGGCGACGTTGACTTCGGCGAGGTAGTCTCCGCGCTCCGATCCGCGCAGGACAGGATCGGTCGAGAGGTGAACCCTTCTGTGTTCGCGGCGGAAGAATGGCGAAGACGAGTAGCGGGCGGCGACCACTTCATCACCACGATCCTGAGAGAGGAGAAGCTGTTCCTGATCGGAGATGAGCAAGACCTTAGAGGACTGGTTTAGCTACGACTGGCTCGTAAGGCATCAAACAAGCAGATAAGAGATCGTGCCACCTTGGGCTGTCACCCGCACCCCCACCACCATGAACCTCCGCAAGCTCATCCGTCGGCTGTTCATCGCGGTTGTCGTGCTCGTCGCCGCTCTGGCGGTATGGAGCAGGGCCGGCCGGCGGCCGCCGGACACGGCCGCCAACCTGAACCTGTCTGAGGTCCACAGCCTCGGCCGGGATACGGGAAATGGCAACCTGCTCGGCATCCAGCCCTATATGCTGGCGGCCGACTACGCGACGGAGGCGCGGTTCCATCAGAAGCTCGACGGCTATCTTGCGGCGGCGCGGGAGAAGGGGCTGATCGGCACGAAGACCGTGGTGGTATTCCCCGAGTTCCTGGGGTCATGGCTGGTCGTTACCGGTGAGAAGCGCACCGTCTACGAAGCGAGGACCGTGAAGGAGGCGGCGACGCTGATCGCGCTGAGCAATCTTCCCTCCTTCATGTCTGCGTACCTGGGCGCACGCGCTCGGGATCGGATGACCGCGGCGCTGTTTCGCATGAAGGCGCGAAAGATGGCGGACATCTATCAGCGCGTTTTCTCCGGCCTGGCGAAGGACTATGGGGTCACCATCGTGGCCGGTTCCATCCTGCTTCCCTCCCCGCAAGTGAAGGACGGGAATCTACTGGCAGGCGACGGTCCCTTATACAACACGACGGTGGTCTATGGGCCTGACGGCCGGGCGCGCGAGCCAGCGGTGCGCAAGGTTTTCCCGACGAAGGAAGAGCAGCCGTTCGTGAGCCCCGGATCCGTGGACGACCTTCCCGTCTTCGAAACCCCGGCCGGGAAGCTTGGGGTGCTGATCTGCGCGGACTCGTGGTACCCGGAGGCGTACCGGCAGCTCAGGCGCCTCGGGGCGGAACTCATCGCTGTCCCCTCGCTTGGATCGGCCAAAGCCGACGCCGTCTGGCAAGGCTACAGCGGCTTCCCAAACCCGGAAGACGTTGACCCGGCCGACGTCGGCCACCTCAGTGAAGGAGAGGCCTGGGCCAAGTATGCGCTCCCAGGACGCCTGCCCGAATCGGGCGCGCGCGCGGGAGTGAACGTGTTCCTGCGCGGACGGCTGTGGGACCTTACGCTTGACGGCCTCGCGTTTGCGGCGCGAGGGAATGAGGTCGCCACCTACCGGGGCGAAGACGGCTCCATCGTCAACGTATGGATTGGCAGATAAGGTGGTCGGCGGTGCTGCCGAACGACAGCACGGTAACTCAATGATGCCCGAAGGCCGCAGGTGGTGGACGGGTACGAGCGTCCGCGAAGGCCCGCCGCGAAAACGCGGGCGAGGAAGAGGTAGGGGCGCACGGCGCGCCCCTACGACGTCCTAGGCCGTCGGTGTTGGCGCCCGACGCCCGCCGGGCGCGGCCATCGTCATCCGCCGGTTGATGGCGCTCCATTCCACGATCCAGTAGAGCGCACACAAGCCCACAACTGTGTAGACGATCCGGCTGATGGCGGCGGCTCGCCCGAAGATAGCTGCGACGAGGTCGAAGTTGAACACCCCGACCAGGCCCCAGTTGAGGCCGCCGATGATCAGCAAGATCGCCACGATGACGTCCAACGTTCTCATTTCTCGCACCTCCCTGAGGGGTCTCTGCCGCCGACCCGGGCCGGCGGCAGACGAAGCTCCGCCAAATATTACAGCGGCGGCTCTGTGTCGAGGGCGGCCGCGGCGCGAGTCGGTAGGGCAAAGGTGTCACAAGGGCGCGATTTCACAACAATTCCGGTCCTTGACGCCCTTGCGGGCAGGCTGGGCACTGCTAGGATTCGGGGGTTGTAAGGTACCGGATGCAAGTCGCGAGGGAAGGCCCCGCGACGGGATTCCCAAGGAGGCTTAGCATGAGCAGGCAGAACAGGGCGGGGCTGGTGGTGGTTGGGTTGCTCGTTGTCACGATGCTTGGCTGTGGGGGGCGGCGACAGCCAGCGGGAGCGACGGCGACGGCGCCCGCCCGAGAGGCGAGCGCGACCGCGCCTGGGACCGCCGGCAGCGAGGAAGCACTCTCAGGCGAGGTGGTGAACGGGGTCAGGGAGGTCAAGGTCGAGGCCCGCCGGTGGGAGTTCGTGCCTAACCGCATCGTGGTGAAGCGCGGTGAGCCCGTGCGCATCATCGCGAAGAGCACCGATGTCGCGCACGGGTTCGGCCTAAGCGCGTTCAACATCAACGAGAAGCTACCGCCGAACAAGGAAGTGAAGATCGAGTTCACGCCCGATGAGGCGGGTGAGTTCGAATTCCATTGCACGGTTTACTGCGGCGAAGGGCACGACCGAATGCGCGGCACGCTGGCGGTGAAGGAGTAGGTGAGCGGCCGCCCCGAGGGAGGTGTCAGCGGGCGTAGGCACGCCCGCCCTACAAGCGGGCCATTTCCTCCTCGATGCGGCCGCGCAGGTGGGCGACGATGGCGGCGATGAGGCGCTGGCCCAGCTCCGGCGAAGCGGTCGTGTCGAGGTCGCGGTTGAACCGCCAGAGACCCGTGGGCGACCGGAAGCCCCAGGGGTTGGGCCGGTAGGCGTACTCGTAGGGTATCGGCAGCTCCGGTCGGTACTTGTCCATCTGCACGAGCTTCGGGTAGAGGGCCATCATCAGCGAGGTCTCATACTTGTCGGCGTGGTCCGGCTCGCAGGGGAAATGGGAGAAGTCCACTCCCTCGTACTCGGGCTGGGCGATGATGCGGACCTTGCTGTGGGCTACGTGCTCGGCCGCCGCCTCGGTGATGGTCTCCACCTGGTAGGGGCCGTAGTGGCCGAGGCGCGAGTGGCAAAGCTGCTGCTAGGGTTCGAGAGCCTTTGCCCGGAGTGCGGGGTGCCGAAGGAGCATTGGCGGGCCGCGGTCGAATGAGGGCTACATGCGGACGGGGACGCGGCGAGCGCGCAGGTACTGCTTGACCTCGTGTATGGTGAACTCGCCGAAGTGGAATACTGATGCCGCGAGCACAGCCTGGGCATGGCCCTCCGCGACCGCCTGGTAGAAGTGTTCCAGCTTTCCCGCACCGCCGCTGGCGATGACCGGCAGGCCAGTCGCATCCGCGATGCCGCGGGTCAACTCGAGGTCGTAGCCGTCTTTGGTGCCATCGGCCGCCTTGCTTGTCGGCAGAATCTGCCCCACGCTGAGGTCGGCCATTTCCCTTGCGAATTCGACCGCGTCCTTGCCCGTCGCGGTGCGGCCGCCGTCAATGTAGACCTCACGGTGGGAGGGCAGCGCGGGGTTTATATCGGCGTCAATGGCTATGATTATCTTGTTGGAGCCGAACTGCCGGGCCGCCGAGCCTACGAGGTCCGGATCGCGAAAGGCGGCGCTGGAGATAGAGACATGGCTCGCGCCTGATGCCAGCGCCTGCTCCACATCGTCCAGGGATTTGATGCCGCCGCCGACGGTGAGAGGGACGTGCACGACCTTGGCGACGCGCTCGAGCACGTCGAACATGGTGCGCCGTTTCTCCACGGTTGCGGTGATATCGAGGAAGGCGATCTCGTCTGCGCCCCCGCGGTCGTAGGCCTCTGCCGCCTCGACAGGGTCGGCCGCATCAACCAGGTTCACAAAATGGACGCCCTTGACGACCCGGCCTCCCTTCATATCGAGGCATGGTATCACCCTTACAAACTCCATAACGTCCCTCCTCGCCCTGATCGCACTCACCCGGCAAGTATAGCAGAAACGCTTCGAAGGAAAGACCGTAAAGCGCGGCAAGAGGCGGCCGAAACCGGGCCAAGGCCTTGACGTTGATGGCGTGCGCTGCTAGCATCTGCGAACCATGGCTATGCTGCAAGCGAGCACCCACAGCCGCGGCGCGCAAGGGACGATCATCCTCGTCCTGTGCGTTCGTGCCTGGCCTGTGGGGCCGCCCGCATAGATCATCTGTCAGCGAGCGAGCGGAGCCACAGGCCAGACGAGGCCTGTGGCTTTTTCGCATTTCCGGGTCCCGCGAGGGACCGGAGAGGAGCCAGCGATGGCATGGTACGAGGAGTTCTTTGGTGAAGACTACATGCGGTTTCATCTGCTGGGCGACGGGAAGTACGAGCGCGCGCGGGAGGAGTGCGACTTCGTCGTGTCCGCGCTGGAGCTTCAGCCTGGCGCGCGGGTGCTGGACCTGTGCTGCGGACAGGGGCGACATTCGGTGGAGCTGGCGCGGCGCGGATTTTGCGTGACCGGCTTCGATCTGTCGGGGTATCTACTGGGGTTGGCAAAGAGGAAGGCGAACGAGCTGGACGTCGGGGTGGAGTTTGTGCGTGGGGACATGAGGGAGATACCGTGGGCCGACGAATTCGACGCGGTGGTGAACCTTTGGACGGCGTTCGGCTACCTCGAATCAGATGAAGAGGACGAGAAGGCGCTGGGAGCGGTCGCGCGTTGCCTGCGCGCGGGCGGAAGAGCGCTATTCGACCTGTGGAATCGGGATCGCATGGCGCGGATGTTCCAGCATAAGGACTGGTACGAACACGAAGGACACATCCTGCTGGATGAGCGGGAGTGGGACTGGCTGACCGGCCGGATGAACCTGAGGCGGGTGATTGTGGCGCCGGAGGGGGAACGCCGCGAAACTGGCTTCGCGCTCCGCACGTACACGCACCCGGAATTCGTGGGCATGCTCAGGCGAGCAGGGCTGGAGCGCGCGCGGAGCTGTGGCGGCTTTGATGGTTCCGACTACGGCGAGGCCTCGCCGCGGATGGTCGTGGTGGCGCGGAAACCGGAGGAGGTGCAGTGATGGGCTGGCAGGAGCTGTGGCAGGATCCGGAGGTAGCCAAGCGATGGAAGGAATGGCCGCCCTCACCCGAGGTCGTGGCGATGGCAGACTTGCTCGAGGCAGAAGGCGGTCGTCGCGTGCTCGATATCGGCTGCGGCGTGGGGCGCCACACGATCTACCTGGCGGCACGGGGCTTTGAAGTGAGGGCCACCGACAACGCTCCGGCCGCTATCAGCGCCTGCAAGAACAGTCTGCAGGATGCCGGGCTGGTGGCATCGGTTGTAGAGGCCGATATGACTGACCTCGCCTTTCCCGACAGCTACTTCCACGGGGTCATGGCGTCGCACGTGATCCACCACACCGACCGCGCCACACTCAAGCGGGTCATAGACCTCATCAGCGACAAGCTGGCCCCCGGCGGCGTCCTCGCTTGGGCGACGCCGACTACTCGCCACTGTGGCTGCGGGCGGGGACGTGAGGTCGAGCCCGGCACATGGGTCAACGAAGAGCACCCGGAGGGGCCCATTCCGCATCATTACTGCAGCGAGCAGGAGGTACGGGAACTGCTCTCTACATATGAGATCCTGTCCATGGACGAGGAGGAGTCGGGGCAGCCAGGAAACCGGAGATACCACTGGCGCATCGTCGCCAGGAAGAGGGCGGAGCCATGAGCGGTGAGGCGAAGATGCGGCGAGCGACTCCGGCGGATCGAGATGGAATCGGCCGTCTCTGGCAGGAAATGATGGAGTTCCATCGGGAGTGTGATCCGCGGTTCTTCCAGATGAAGCCGGAGGCGCTGGAGGTCTGGCTGAAGCACTTCGATGAGTGCTTGGCCGACCAGAACCAGTTCGTGCTGGCGGCAGAGGCGAATGGGGAACTGGTGGGCTTTGCAATGGGGCGGTCAAGCGACGATCCGCTAGCGTTCGACAGGCCGGCTCACGGGTTTGTGACGAACTTCGCGGTGACGGAGCCGTGGCGGCGAAAGGGGGTTGGGCAGCGGTTGTTCGGCGCGCTGCTGGAGGAGTTCCACAAGCGGGGCCTTGCGGAAATCCGTCTGTCAGTAACCGCGGCGAACCCTGCGTCGAATGCGTTCTGGACGAGGATGGGGTTTGAGGCGTATAGCGTGAGTATGAGGCGGAGTACTGGGTAGGCGGTTCCCGTCTTCTTCGAGGTGCGCCGGGCGGAACGGGTTCAGGTGAACCCTTCAGCCCGGCGCTGTGTCCTTGGAAGTGAGGGTGCTGATGGCCGACCCCGGGGCGGAGCTGATCCGGCGCATTCGGGATGGCGATGGCGCGGCCCTTGAGGAGCTGATGGCTCGGAACTCAAGCGTGCTGCGCGTTCACCTGGAGCGGTACGCAACCCCAGCCGATGCCGATGACCTGCTTCAGGAGCTCTGGCTGCGTGTTTGGCAGCGCGCGGGGCAGTGGGATGGGCACGGGCGGCCGCTGGCGTGGCTGCTGGCGATCGCGACGAATCTGGCGCTGAACCATCTGCGGAGTCGCCGGAACGTGGTTCCACTGGAGGCGTTCCCGGACGAGGACGTGCCGGATGTGGCCACGCTCGGCTGCGACGCGATCGTGCCCGGGCCGGAGGAGCAGGTGCTGTGGAGGGAGCGGCTGGGGCGGGTGGGCTACGTCTACTGGTACCGGCTCGTGCATGAGGCGCGCTCCAAGATCCATGCCTTCGCCCCGAAGTGGCAGGACGGCGCAGGCTATAGCGGCGGGCAGCGGGCGGGCGCGATGGAGATCGCGGCCCTACGCGCGGTGGGCGCCCACGAGAACATCCTGGAGGCGCTCTCTACGCGGGCCCGTGGCGCGGAGGACCAACTGGAGGCGGAGTGGGCTCTCCCGATGCCGGACCTGGAGGCCCACAAGTGGTTCATCCAGCGGGTGGGAGGTGGGTTCATCGACGAGCACGCCGCGCCTCCTTCGCCGGCATTCAAGCGGGTGCAGCGGGCCCTGCGCGTGGGCGGCATCGAAATGGAGTTCACCCCGGGTGCGGCGGGCCCCAGTCCGTCCGCGACGGATGCCGCGGTGCGCTTCCGCTGGTCCGAGGAGGAGGGGCTGCCGCTGGTGGAGCCGGTGTCGCATCCATGGCGGCCCGGGGCCAGGCTCACTCACATCGGCACGCCGGCCAACCGCGCCGACGCCTATGAGCGCGTCACGGCCGCCAATACACGGCTGGCCGAGACGCTCCAGTCCGGCGCGCCTGAACTCGCGCGGGCGGGACTTCAGAAGGCGGTGGCCGATCTACTCGACGTGGTGCGCGAGGACTGTCGCGTCGCGTTCGGTGAGCGAGCACAGTTTACGGGGCGCGCTGTGCTCGCACCGGGATACAACCTGAAGCTCGGCGAGGTCGGGTTGCCCGAGGACATCGCCTGGCCGCTCTTCGCACCACTCATCGCCGATCAGATAGGCTGGCCCTGGGTGCAGGACCGCTTCGAGCGAGCGAAGCGACACATCGACGAACTCATGCGGAGAAGCGTGGTGATCGTTAACCGCGCTCCGACCTGGGAGCTGACGAACATCACGGCGTTCTCGCCGGTGATGGTGCCGGGCCGTTCGATCCTGCTCCATCCGCTCTGCTGCCGCATGTTCAACGCCGACTACGATGGCGATCAGGCGGCGGTGTGGCTGCCGATCACCAAGGCGGCCCAAGCCGAGGCGAAGGAGAAGCTGACCGTGCTCGCGCATCTGAAGCGTGATCCGAGCGTCGTGGTCGGCCATCTCACGCCCGGGGGAGGGATCCTCATGGGTCTCGCCTACGCCCTCGACTTCCCGGAGGGGCGCGCGGAGTTCGCCGCGCTCTGGCCGGACGGTGTCGACGCGCCGGCCGCGCCGCTCACGCGCGACCTACTGGTTGCGCGACTGCTCGCCGCGCTGGACAGGATCGGGCCGGAGGGGCTGCTGGGGCTGCTCGAGGGGTTGTACGGGATGGGCATCGCGTGGGCGACGCGATCGGGGGCGTCGTTCAGCCCGTTCGTCGGCGAGGGGCTGACGCTGCCGCCGCCGCCCACGTCGGACTACGCAGCAAGCTGGCACCAGTACGCCGGAATCGTCGAGGCGGAGATCGCGGCGCAGGCCGAATCCGACCCGACACTGCGGGCGCCGCTGCGGGCGATCCGGTGCGGCGCGCGGGGATCGGTGTCTCACCTGCGGGCCGTGATCGGCCCGTGGGCCGGGGAGTCGCCGTACGGGCCGGGGCCGGTCAAGCACGGGTTCCGGGATGGGCTGGAGGCCGAGGAGTACTGGATCGTGACGGAGCGAATGCGGCGAAGCCTTCAGGACATAGACAGGCAGCAGGCGGAGATGAGCGCCTCCGGCCGGGCAGCGACGCCGTTCGGTGACGCGTCGGGCGAGGGATCGGTGTTGAAGCGAGCGATGGCCGCGCGGGATGCGGCGGCGGCGTTCGCGGAGGCGGCCGAGCGGGGTGAGGTGGACCCGCTGACGGACCCAGATGTGAGGCTGTGGGTGGGGCTGCTGCCCGAGAAGGGCTGACGAAACGATCCACCCGAAGTTCCTCTGGTGCGATGGTCGAGCGCGGTGTAACCTTTTGGTTGCCGCGCTCGACTGTTCTGGTAGGAGGACGGGATGGCGATTGAGAGGGGCGATGCGGAGCTCGTAAAGCAGGCGCTTGCCGGGAGCCAGGAGGCTTTCGGTGAGCTGGTGGCGCGCTACAAGGACGCGGTGTTCGGAGCTGCGTTCCACCGCTTGGGGGACTTCGAAGAGGCGCGGGACGCCACCCAGGACGCTTTCGTCAAGGCGCTGGTGAACCTCGGCAAGCTGCGCGAACCGAGCGCCTTTGGGAACTGGCTTTACCGCATCGCCGATGGGGTGGCGTTGGACGCGGCGCGCCGTCGCGGCCGGGAGATACCATATGGCGAGGTCGAACCAGCGATCACGCGCGGCCCGGCCGCGGGTGATGCCGATGTCGCACGACAAGTGCGCGAAGCCCTCGCCACGCTGTCCGAGCCGAGCCGCCTCGCCGTCATCCTCCACTACGTCAACGGCTACTCGCACGCCGAGGTGGCACAGTTCCTCGGCACGACACCCGGCGCGGTGAAGACGCGCGTCAGTCGCGCGAAAGGCCGGTTGAGAAAGGAGATGGCGGAGATGGTGGAGGGGCAGTTGAAGAAAGAAAGCGCTGTATTCTTATTCCAGGCGACGGGTGACAGCGGCCGTCTGATCACTGGGCAGTCCGACGCGCGGTCAGCCGCGGCGGTGCGGAAGCGCCTGACAGAGAAGGGCTACCGCGTGACCCTGGTCAGGCGGGATCGCCCTACGCCCGAAGAGCGACAAGAAGATGATCGAGAGGCGATTGCGCGGGTGGCACGCGTAATCCTGGAGCAGGCGATTAAGGACGACGCCACCTCGGTAAGGATCCAGGGCAATCGCATCTTATCCGACCAGGATCGCTTCCAGGAATGAGTTGTCCCAGCCCGCCTTCTTGATGCTGCCCCGCACGCTCGCTTTGGGGCGC
>Ga0315291_10010837_pt1 | contig 11120 bp, 11 predicted proteins | sample YL17G12_20_MG_FD_203070 | JGI IMG/M metagenome (GOLD analysis project Ga0315291, IMG submission 203070) | Sediment microbial communities from Yellowstone Lake, YNP, Wyoming, USA - YL17G12_20 | ecosystem: Environmental > Aquatic > Freshwater > Lake > Sediment | place: USA: Wyoming | collected... | reverse complement strand
CCTCTGCCTTTCTCACCGATACCACCTCGCCGGTCGAGATCGTCCGCTCGACCCCAGCGTCAGCCAGCAGGAGCCTGCCGCCGTCATCCACGCCCTTGGCGCAACCGCGCCAGGTCCTCCCCGCCACTTCCACCAAGACCTCTCTGCTCGCCAGCGCGTCACGTTTCCGCCATTCGGCCACAACCCTCGTACCATCTCCCGTCACGTCCGGCCAAAGCGCCTCCAGCCGCGATAACAGCCTCGCCGCCAGCCCGCCCACCTCGTGCTCCCGCCCCGTCACTTCCAGCAGCGTCGCGGCAGAGGGCCGCACCTCTTCCGGGAGATCTGTCAGCCGCAGGTTCACATTCATCCCGACGCTCAAGATGGCGCCTTCCCAATCAGGCGAACCCGTCACCAGCACCCCGCCCAACTTCCGCTCACCCAGCACGAGATCGTTGGGCCACCTCAGCCTGACCCCACATCCCGCCACCTCCTCCAGCGCTTGCACCGCCGCGACCGCGAGGCCGAGCCCCAACATCCCCGTCCTCTCCGGCTCCAACGCCGGGCGCGTCACCACGGACATCCACAGCCCGCCCTCCGGCGAGGCCCACTCTCGTCCCCGCCTGCCCTTTGCCCGCGTCTGCCGCCCGGCTATCACCACCCCCCCGTGCGGCCCGCCCTTGCTCAGCCACTCCTCCGCCCGGTCTATCGTCGAAGTCGTCTCATAGAGCCAGACGAAGGACTTCCCGAAGCACTCGGTTTGAAGCTCCTTGAGGAATCCCTCAAGGGCCGTCTCAGTCATCGGCGATCTCGAGCGACAGGTCCAGCGCCGGGGCCGAGTGTGTCAGCGCCCCCACCGAGATGTAATCCACCCCGCACTCCGCCAGTTCCCGCACCATCTCCAACGTCACCCCGCCGGACACCTCCGTCTGACATCTCCTGCCCACCAGCTCGACCGCCTCCTCTATCTCGGCCAGCCCCATGTTGTCGAGCATTACGACGTCGGCGCCGGCCGCGAGCGCCTCCTCGACTTCCTCCAGCGTCTGCACCTCCACCTCCACCTTCACGAGGTGGTGCACGTTCCCGCGCGCTCGCCCCACGGCCTCTCCCACCCCTCCTGCCGCGCGCAGGTGGTTATCCTTTATCAACACTCCGTCGAACAGCCCCACGCGATGATTCCAGCCTCCCCCTGCCCGCACCGCGTACTTGTCCAGCAACCGCAGCCCCGGCGCGGTCTTCCGAGTATCAACGATGCGCGCACTCGTCCCCTCGACCGCCTCGACGAACTGCGCGGTGAGTGTGGCGATGCCGGACATGCGCTGGAGGAAGTTGAGGGCGGTGCGCTCGGCCGTGAGGATCGCCCGCGTGCTGCCGGCGAGCCTCGCGACCACCTGCCCCTCCGACACCCGGTCGCCATCGGCGACCTCCGACTCGAAGGTCACCTCCGGATCACACATCTGGAAGACGATCAGCGCGACGGCCAGGCCGGCGATCACCCCCTCTTCCTTCGCCCAGATCTCCGCCCGGCACTGCGCCCCGTCATCCACTACGGCCGGGGTCGTGATGTCACCCGAGCCGACATCCTCCGCCAGCGCGCGCCGCACAATCTCGCTCAACACCGCCCCAGGGATCTCGTGCATAGTGTCGTGATTATGCCAGGAGGCAGAGGGGGGTGTCAAAGGGGGTCCTCGCACAACAAACGACACCCCATCGTGCCTTGTCGTCGTAGGACGCGGTCGCCCGACCGCTCCAGAAGGCATCGGAAACGCCAAAGGCAGTGGCAGGAGGCCCCTCGGCTCCGCTCGGGGTATACAAGCTCCTGCCCAACGGGTTGCGCCCTTAGACGACAGCCAACATCCTCTCAATCGCCCGTCGCGCCTTGGCAGCGATCTCGGCGGGGACTTCGACGTTGTACTGCATGTCTTCCAGCGACCAGGCCACCTTTTCGAGGGTAATGCGTTTCATGTTCGGGCATGTGGTCAGGAGACTGACCGGATAGAAAGTCTTGTCGGGGCTCTCTTGCTTGAGCCGGTGGATCAGCCCGACCTCGGTGCCGACGATTACCTCGCGCACGTCGCTCTCCCGCGCCCAGCGCAGCATCTGCCCGGTGCTCAGCACTTCGTCCGCGAGGTCAATCACATCGGGCGTGCATTCCGGATGTACGATCACGACCGCGCCAGGATGCTGCTGCTTGAGCCGCAGCACATCCTTCGTCAGGATGCGCTGATGGGTCGGGCAGTACCCATCCCAGAGGATGATCTCCTTGTCGGTGTGGCGCTGCACCCAGTAGCCCAGGTTTCGGTCCGGCAGAAAGAGGATGCGCGGGTCGGGCAGGCTGTTGACGATCCTCACCGCGTTCGCCGAGGTGCAGCAGATGTCGGCCTCCGCCTTCACCGCCGCCGTCGTGTTGACATAGGCCACCACCGGAATCCCCGGCAGCTCCGCCTTCCGCTTCCGCACCGCCTCCACCGGCGCCATCTCGCACATCGGGCAGCCCGCCAGCGGGTCGGGTATCAGCACCGTCTTCTCGGGGTTCAGCAGCTTCGCCGTCTCCGCCATGAACATCACCCCGCAGAAGACGATGACGTCCGCCTCGACCGCGGTTGCCCGGCGGCTAAGCTCCAGCGAATCGCCGGTGAAGTCGGCGATATCTTGCACTTCACCCAACTGGTAGTTGTGCGCGAGGATCACCGCCCGCCGTTCCTGCTTGAGCCGGGCGATGCTGTTCGCAAGCTCCGTCTTCGGGTCAACCGCAACGGTCATATCTACACCTGCCTCCCCACGCTGGGATTATGACACTGGCGAAGAGGGGGTGTCAAACGCCGACACGATAACGCCGTTGTCGTCGCCTCCCAACGCCACCGGCCCCGCGGCCTCCATCACCACGTTATCAACCAACCTCGCGCTCCCCACGAATGCCGCCAATGCCAATACCGCGCGGCGCTTCACGCGCCGAAGCTCCTCCAGCGTCTCTGCATCGCGTAGTTCGAGGTACTGGAGCTTTACCAATGGCTCGGTGGCAATCAGCTCGCGCGCAACGGCGATCAGCGCGGACGCGTCACCCTCGCCCGAGGCGAACCAATCCCGCGTCGCGAACAGCCCCCTGGAGAGCACCGTTGCGGCCTTGCGTTCCTCCGGCGACAGGTACGCGTTGCGGGAGGACATAGCGAGGCCGTCGGGCTCGCGCACCGTCGGCACAGGCACGATCTCGAGCGGCAAACGCAAGTCGCGCGCCATCCGCCTGATGACCAGATACTGCTGATAGTCCTTCTCGCCGAAGAAGGCCTTGTTCGGCAGCACGATGTTGAACAGCCGCGCGCACACCGTCGTCACACCCCGGAAATGCCCAGGGCGGTGCGGCCCGCAGAGGCACTCGACGAGCTGGCCCGTCACCTCGACGAAGGTCGAGTCACCCGGCGGGTACATCTCCTCCACCGACGGCGCGAAAACCAAGTCCGCGCCCGCCTTTCCCGCTTTCTCCACGTCGCCCGCGAGATCGCGCGGATAGCGCTCACAGTCCGTCCCCGGCGCGAACTGCGTCGGGTTCACGAACACGCTCACCACCACATAGCCGCACTCCTCCCGCGCCCGCCGGATGAGCGTCAGATGCCCGTCGTGCAGTGCCCCCATGGTGGGAACGAAGCCGATAGCATGGCCTGCCGCGCGCTCCTTCGCCACGCGCTCGCGCACCTCCGCGACGGTTGTCACAACCTCCACCACGCTACGGCCCTCCTGACCCGAGCAGCTCGCTGTACTGCCCGAAGTAGCCCTGCCAGAAGCTCAACACCACGGCCGCGATCGCAAGCGCCACCAGCAGGTAGAAGAAGATCCCCGCCGCCACCGCCGTCTGCTTGCCGCCGACATCGGTCTCCGACTCATAGTATTCCGCAACCTTCTCCAGCGCGTCCTCGATAGAGCCGGCGCGCTCGGCGGTTGACAGCATGTCCAGCGCCATGTCCGGCACCTGTCGGGTCGCCGCCACGGTCTCCGCCACGGTCAGGCCGTGCAACACGCCTTCCGCCTCGGTCACCAGCGACTGCTCCATCGCCGCGTTCCCCGTCGCCGAGGCCGCCGCCACCAGCGCCCGATGCACCGGCACCCCCGCCGACAGCAGCATCGCCAGCGCCCGCGCCCAGCGCGCCGTGGCCATCCGCCGGCTCAGGCTCCCAAACCAGGGCAGCATGAGCCTGACCGAATCAAGCGCCCGTCGCAGCCGCGGCAGCCGCATCAGCAGCCTGCTCCCATACCACAGCCCTGCTAGCACCAGCAGCAGGGGAAGCGACTGGCCGAGAACCACGCTGAGCCACGGCCCGAAGCCCCCCAAGATCAGCGTCTTCGCCGACGGAATCAGGATCAGCGCGACCAGCAGCATCTTCGGGTAGAAGGTGTGCCAGCGGTATATCTGCTCGATCTCGAACGTCCGATCGAAGTACTTGGCGAGCCGGGCGGCGGTCTGCTCGATCAGCCCCGACTCTTCGCCCGCTTCCATCACCGCCAGCGCGGTGATCGGGAAAGCGGCCGGATACTTGCGCATCACCGATGTCATGGGCCGCCCGCGAACGGCCTCCGCCACCATCTCCGCGGCGGCCTGGGCGAGAATCCGGTTCTTCGTCCGCTTCGCCAGCGTCCCCATCCCCTCGCTCACGCTCATGCCCGAGGACATCAGCGCCTTCAGCGAGGAGAAAAACATGGCGCGGTGCTTGCTGCTCACGGGATAGAAAACCGGCGCGAGGACCTGGCGCTTCAGGACTTCCCATTGCTCCGGCCGGGGTCGCGCGACACGCTGCACCGTCACAACGAAGTACCCCTGCGCGCGCAGCTCCCGCGCGACCGCCTCCGCGGATTCGCCTTCAAGCGTGCCGCGCTCGACCCGACCCGTCTTCTGCCTCACTTCATAGGTGAAGCTTGGCATGGACCCTTTGCTCCCTGCTCAGCCGCGCCGCCAGCTCCCCCGCCGTCTCCCCGCCAGGTGTATTCAGGTCCGGTGCGAGTTCCGCCAAGGGAGCCATCACGAACGCCCGCTCCCACATGCGCGGGTGCGGGACCTCGAAGTCGGGTTCGACGACATGCTCGTCGCCGAGCAGCAGGATGTCTATGTCGAGTTCCCGCGGTCCCCATTTCGCGCGCTGCTGCCGACCGACCTCGGTCTCGATCTGCTTGACGAGCTTGAGCAGGTCGCGCGCGCTCATCTCCTCCCCCACTTCGACCTCGACGACCATGTTCAGGAACTCCGGCTGGTCGGTCACGCCAATCGGCTCAGTCTTATAGACGCGGGATTGCCGCCGCAAGTTCACGCCCGGCGCGGCTTTCAGTCGCGCGATCGCCTCCCGCAGGTTGCGCTCCGGGTCGCCGACGTTCGCCCCCAACCCCAGAAAGGCACGCCGCATCATCTCACTCCTGCTCACAAACGACGGAAATAGAATCCCAAATAGAACCGCGGAGACGCTGAGCACGCAGAGCACTCGCAGGGGAACTCGTGAATGTCTCAGCGGTTTCCTTGCGTCCTCTGCGACTCTGCGGTTAGCGGTTCTTTTAGCGTCTCTGTGCCTCTGCGGTTAAGCCTCCCAACGATACTCGATCTCCGGCGCCTCGTACTTCACCCGCAAGATTGCGTCCGCGACCCGCGCCACGCGCGCCATCTCCTTCACATCGTGCACCCTTACGATGTCCGCGCCCGCGGCGACGGCCAGCGCCACCGTCGCAGCCGTGCCCTCAACTCGCTGATCAGGCGGCAGATCGCCCAGCAGCTTCCCGATCATTGACTTGCGCGATGTGCCCACCATCACCGGGCACCCGAGGCTGCGAAACTCCCGCAGCCTCCGCAGTATCTCGAGATTGTGCTCCAGCGTCTTGCCAAACCCGATGCCAGGGTCAACGACGATCTGCTCGCGTGTCAGCCCCGCCGCCTCGCCCCGCGCGATCCCCTCCGCCAGGTACTCGCTGATCTCGCCGATCACATCCGCGTACTTCGGCTCCTTCTGCATGTCGCGGGGCGTGCCCTGGATGTGCATGACGATGACCGCGCCGCCCGCCTCCGCCGCCACCCGCGCAAGCTCCGGATCGGCGTGCAGTCCGCTGATGTCGTTCACGATCGCCGCGCCGCGCGCCAGCGCCTCCCGCGCAACTTCCGACTTGTAGGTGTCAACCGAGATCGGGACTTGCACCTCCCGCGACAGCCCCTCGATCACCGGCAGCACGCGTCGAAGCTCGTCCTCTTTGCTCACCGGCTCCGAGCCCGGCCGCGTTGACTCTCCCCCGATATCCAGGAGGTCCGCGCCCTCCTCCACCATCCGCAACCCCTGCGCGACCGCCGCCTCCGCATCGCTGCCCAGCCCATCCCCGGAGAAAGAGTCCGGCGTCACGTTCACAATCCCCATCACCAATGTCTTCTCGCCGAGCTTCAGCTCGCGGCCGCGGCACCGCAGCACCCGCTGCGCCGGCGCACCGAACCCCTTCACCGCGGCCTCCATCCGTGCGCCGATCTCCCCGCCGACCCTCGCGGCTGTCGCCAGGAGTTGCTCCATTCCACCCATGACGACGACCTCGGCCCGCGTCGGGTCCGCCCGGCCCGCTGGTTTGGCGAGCACCGCCAGCGCGCCGACCTCTTTCGCCGCGCGGCGCAAGCCCAGGGCTTGCTCGAGAGAGAGCGGCCCCACTATCACAGCCCGGCTCAGCCCCCGCGCCACCACCATCTCGACCACCGCGTGGTCGGACCCGCGGGCGTGTAGCTCGGCGAGAACCTCATCGCCCGCGAGCGAGTCCAGAACGCGGGCCCTTATGGCCGTGTCTCTCATTCGCTTGCTCCAGCCGCCGCCACCGCACCGCTCAGTCGGTGACTGCGGCCGCGGGGTGACATACCCCTCGCCCACCAGCGCGGCGGCTCGATCTTCACCGTCACCGCCCCATCCATGTCCGTCCTCATGATCTTCGCCTCGACATGGTCAAGCTCCCGCAGCATCTCGTCGCTCGGGTGCCCGAATGTGTTCTCTTCTCCCACGCTGATCACCGCCAACTTCGGACTGACGGCTTGGATGAAAGTCGGTACAGCCGGCCCGCTAGAGCCGTGATGCGGGACCTTCAGGACGGTGGACCTGATCGCCGCCCCCATGCCTGCCAGCCGCCGCGCACCCGCTCGCTCGACATCGCCGGCCAGCAACACGCTCTCATCACCGTAGACTATCCGCAGCACCACCGAGTTATCATTCAGCTCTGCGCCCGTCCCCTCGAGCCTGGGATCCGGCGGGCTCAGCACCTGCGCGTATATGCCGCGGCCCAGGTTGATGTGCTGACCCTCGGCGGCGCGATGCATCGGGATCTTGCGTTCCTCGACCAGCTCCTTGAGCTGCTTGTAGCTCTCGCTGTCGCTCTCCAGCATGGGATCGAGGACCATCCCCACCGGCACGGCCTCAACCACCGCCGGCAGCCCGCCGACATGGTCCTCGTGCGGGTGTGTGATGACAAGCACATCTATCCTGCTGACCGCTCTCGCCAGCAGCGCCGGCGTCACCACCTCCCGTCCGACGTCATACTCGGTCTGCCGCCCCTGCCACCCCCCTCCGTCCACGAGCATCGTCCTGCCACCAGGCGCCTGCACGAGGATGCAATCGCCTTGCCCCACATCGAGCACGGTGATGGTGAGCTCGTCCGATACCTCGCCCCACGCCGCCCACCATACCGCGATGACCGCAGCTAACAGGACGAGAAGAAGGATTCGTTCGCGGCTGATCTTCATGGCATCAGTCTTCGTCCCCGGGGGACGTCATCCCCTCACCCCAATAGCCCACCCCTGCGACAGCAGGGGTGGGCGCATTCAACATCGTCTCGGTCCTGTCCATCCCCCACCCCTTGCCTCCCTTTGGTCAGCAAGGGGTAGGCTACTGACAATGCGACTCGCCCTCCGCCATTCGTGAGTAGCCTACCCCTGCGACAGCAGGGGTGGGGCGGTTGTCGGCCTGGCATATTCGCGATCCCCACCCCTCGCCTCCCAACATGGGCAAGGGGTAGGCTACTAAGTAATCCGCTGTGGCGGCATGTGGTATCGCCACTCGGACTTCCGGACGTCAAAACGCTCGGTAACCCGGTCCACCGTGACCACAGCCTCACCGCTACCGCCATACGCGTGCCAACTCGACCACCGCCACATATCAGGAGAGTCCACCAGGCTTGCTACGACAGGGTTCTGGTGGATATACTCAAGCATCGCCCTGAACTCCGCGAGGTCGCGGCACACCCGGTCATGGAAACGGCGTTGCCACACCGGTCCAGTGCTCCCGAGCATCTTCCGGATCGCCGTGCCTGACCTGCTCTTTATGCGGTGCATTGCTTGCGAGATGTCGTAGGGCGCACAGGTTGTTACAAGACAGTGCCAATGATCAGGCATGACCACGTAGCCATGCACTGTCATTCTGCACACCTCACGCGTCTCACTCAGTGCGGCCAGCACAAGGTCAGCTACGCGCCCTAACGTACGTGGCCCGCACCACAATTGCAGCTGACAGGTCACAAAGTACGGAACCCCATGCACTATCACCCTTCTGTTCTTCGCCACAAGCAGACCTCGCGTCGCGGGGTGGGGGCCATTGTCCACGCGCTCCTGTTAGCATGCCCCACCCCTCGCCTCCTAACGTCGGCAAGGGGTAGGCTACTGTCTATTCCGATGCCAGGTAGTCCCCCCCCACCAGCGGCCTATCCCGCCGCGAGCTTCGCCCCCAGCTTGACGCCCTCCACGATGGCGGCGATGCGGCCTTCCTTGTCCTCAAACGGCTCGCCCGCCAGGCCTGCGATGATCTTCGACGAATCCGACCAGGTGGTCGCTAGGTAGCCAAGCATGAGCGGGGTGGCGTCGCGGCGTGCCACCTCGATGAACCGGGTGATGCTCTTCTCCTTGTTCCAGCCCGCCGGCCACACCCGGAAGCCCTTCTCCTGGAGGAACTGCACCGACGGGAACTCGTCCATGATCTCATAGTGCCAATCGCACATCACGATGTCTTTCGCCACCTTGTCTATCGCTTCGTGCGTCCCGTTCTCGCTGCTCTCCCACAGCCCGTAGCCCATCGTCTTCGCGTCGAGCAGTCGGTCGCCCCACATCTGCATCTCGACGCCGCGCTTGCCGACGAGATGCCCGTGGTAATCGTTCACCGCCTTCGCGAACAAGTCTCCGTTCGACGTCCCGCGGCACCGCGGGCAATGCCCAATGACGAACACCTCGTCCATGCCGACGTGAAAGGCGTTCGCCCCGAAGGCCTCTATCAGCTCGTCGAACAGATCGAAGACCAGGGGGTTCACGTCGGGGTGGTTCGGGCACCAGCTCATGCAGTAGAAACTCTCGGCCTTGGTGTCCATGTCCGGGGCTTCGTCGAACTCCGGGTGCGACCGAAGCAGCGCCGCTGCTTTGTCCCGCCAGGACTGATGCCCGAGGCAGTTGTACATCGGGACCAGGTTGACACCGTTCGCGCGGGCAAGCTTCGCCAGCCGCCGCGCGTCGGCCGCGCTCATCGAGTCCGGCTCCGAGGCCTCCGGGTGGCTCTGATACTGGAAGTGCCCGTTGACCTCCACGATCACCCAGTTCATCCCGAGCGACGGCGCAATCTGCCCTACCAGCTTCTCCAGCGACGCCACGGACGCCCGGCCTCCCATCACGTGAATGCCTATGCGTTCCATGCCACTCTCCTCCTGGAGGGGCTACACCACCTCCACCGTCACGTTCTTGTTCGTGTAGACGCAGATATCCGCGGCGATGCTCATCGCCTCGCGCACGATCTGCTCGGCCGTCATGTCCGTGTGCGCGGCCAGCGCCCGGGCCGCTGCCAGCGCGTAGGGGCCGCCGGAGCCGATGGCAACCATGCCATCATCCGGCTCGATCAGGTCGCCGTTCCCCGAGACCACCAGCAGATGCTCTTTGTCAGCGATGATCAAGAGCGCCTGAAGCTGCCGGAGCGATCGCTCCGTGCGCCAGTCCTTCACCAGCTCGTAGGCCGCGCGAAAAAGGTTCCCCGCGTGCGCCTCCAGCTTTCCCTCGAACCGCTCGAACAGGGCCAGCGCATCGCCCGCCGCGCCGGCGAATCCCGCGATCACGCGGTCCTGAAACAGGCGGCGGACTTTGCGCGCACCTTGCTTCATCACCGTGTTCTCGATCGTCACCTGCCCGTCGCCGCCCACCGCGGTCTCGCCGTTGCGGCGCACCGCCAGGATCGTCGTCCCGTGTATCTCCCTGGGAGCGCAGGCGTCTCGCCTGCATCCGCAGTTCATCATCATCTCACAGCACCCCTTTCGTCGAAGGCACTCCTCCTCGCCCCGTCAGCGCAACCGCCTGCCCCAGCGCCCGCGCGAACGCCTTGAACGATCCCTCGATGATGTGATGTGTATTGCGCCCGTCGAGTTGGCGCAGGTGCAGGTTCATGCCGCCGGAGTTGACGAGCGCCCGGAAGAACTCCTCGATCAGCTCCGTCTCGAACCCCTTGATCTTCTTCGTCTTCAGCTCCACCCCGTAGGCCAGGTATGGCCTGCCCCCGAGGTCCACCGCGCACATCACCAGGGACTCATCCATCGGCACCGCCGCCCACCCGTACCGCGCGATCCCTTCCTTCCTGCCAAGGGCCTGCTTGAGCGCCTCACCCAGCACGATTCCCACGTCTTCCACCAGGTGGTGGTCATCAACATGCACATCGCCGGAGGCCTTCACGGTTAGGTCGAACCCGGCGTGCCGCGCCAGCAGGTCGAGCATGTGATCGAGGAACCCGACCCCCGTCTCGGCCCGGCATCCGCCCCTCCCGTCGAGGTTCAGCCGCAGCGAGACGGATGTTTCCTTGGTCCTGCGATTGACGTCAGCCTTTCGCATCCTGCCTTCCCCTGTAGGGCAGGAGCGTGTCTCCTGCCCATCCCTTCACTCCGGCTGCGACAGCCGCCGGGCGTAGGCTTCTCCGCCTCAGGCGAACGCCCACCCTACGGCTTGCGCAGCCGCGCCATCATCGCCTTCACGTGCCCGTCCAGACCCTCCAGCGACGCCAGCGCGCGCACCACCGACGCGTGGTCCTTCACCGCTTCCTTCGAGGTATAGATGATGCTGGATCGCTTGAAGAAATCCACCGTCCCCAGCCCGGACGAGAACCGCGCCGTCCGCCCGGTCGGCAGCGCGTGCGACG
>Ga0315291_10010835_pt1 | contig 11121 bp, 9 predicted proteins | sample YL17G12_20_MG_FD_203070 | JGI IMG/M metagenome (GOLD analysis project Ga0315291, IMG submission 203070) | Sediment microbial communities from Yellowstone Lake, YNP, Wyoming, USA - YL17G12_20 | ecosystem: Environmental > Aquatic > Freshwater > Lake > Sediment | place: USA: Wyoming | collected... | reverse complement strand
CCGGCCATATGCGCTTGGCGATTAGGGGGAACAATAAAAGCAGCACTAACAAAATCCACTCAATCCATGAGAGATGTTCTTTCAAGACAGGCTTTATCCAAAATTGATAGAGTTTCTCTACAAGGAAAAAACCACCAGTAACCATAGCGATCAGATAGAGCCAACCAATATATAGGTAAGGTAATACATTAACCAGTGTGTAAAAGAAATTCTCTCTGAGAGAACTCTCTGAACCGCCTATAAAAGAAAATCCCTGTAGAAAAGCGCCGTCCAAAAATTGACCTAGAGCGCCAACCCACAACCAGTAAACTGAAACTACCGCTATCAGGCTGACGGTACCAAGCAGAAACCCCAACCCTATTCTGAAAGCTTCCCGAATTTTCCATTCATTGAGTGAGCTTATCATCATCAACAATATTGATGAACACCCAAGCATAATCGTGGGTTGTTTGATCAAAAATGCACATGCGGTTAACACCCCCGCCAGGAATGCGAGCCATGGTTTCCGGTGATTCGTGAAAAACAAATAGGTGATCCCGATGGTGCCTATCTGCGGTGTCAGGCTATAAACCTCCATCAAATTCCCACCCTGGAATATCTGTGGATTCATCAGCGCCCCGAGAAATATGATGCTGGTAACCCCAGCGGTTACACCCCCCAATAGCTTCTTGATCACCACGAAGAAAAGTACCATGCAGCCCAATATCCACACGACACTCGACCACCAAACACCCCAAGGTGTCTGTCCAAAAACGAACAAACCCAGTGCATTTAGATAATAACCGAGAGGAGGTTTGTCATCCCATATATCGCGGTAGGGGAGTTGCCCATGCAAAACAGCTTTACCATAATAGGCATAGAAACCACTATCGGGAGGTAATTTCGAGATATCGGGTCTCCACGACAAATTTAGCCAGATCACCAAAAAAGCTGCCAAACCGACCGCTAGGAAAGCTAAAATAATACCGATTGGCTTATTTTTGATAAAAAGTTTTTTTAGAATGTTGCTGTGGACGTCCACAGATTTAATCCTATAGACGATTGCTAAAACCGGATACCCACCTATTCATTAATTGGTATAGACAATATGTAGATTGTAACATGAGCTCTGCAATAGGTGTTACCTCTTTTCCAACTATTTTAATGGTTTGGCTCGCATTTTAGTCTTTCGCTTGTCCGTTTCACCATTTGCAAAGAGCGGAGACTCCCTTGATCGCTCCTTTGTGCTTTAAATTGAAATCCTGGGGAGTAGGTCCAGCCATGAACCGCGTGCAATAATATGTTTTTCAGCATAGTTGGTAATAGAGGTATCCGTGTTCCCCAACCAGGTAGCTCGGTATTCCCAGAGCATGCAAGCGTACCAGGATGATGAATATTGCTCGCTGTTAGCCGTGAGCGGTTTCAGAGAGGTACAAATCTTACCTGGACTGTAGGGTGTGGATTCACAAAAAGGTTTAATCGCCATTTCTACATGCAAGCATAACTAGATTGCGGGTTAGCTATTGGCCATGAGTTTATTACCGAGATTTGCGCGGAGTAGATCATTGCAACACGGGAGGATTTGATTTTTTCTGCATTTGGCATAAAATAGTGTTTAGTGCAATGCATTTCCACAACACTATGGCACTTTAAAGGTAAGGTATGGAAAAATTCACGGACGTTGAATCTCTGACTCAGTACATCACGGATGAGATATTCAGGCTTTTTAAACTGTCTCGCCAGTCTTGGTTAAGACGGACCTTTGGGCCATTTTTCAGGTTGCCCACGCACCGCTTTGCCCAGGTGGCGTATACCTTCGACCAATATGTGGCAGAATATGGCTTCCGCGAGGCTGCTCTACGTATACTGCCCGTGTTCGCTCAGGCATTCGAAGCGCAAAATGTGGAAAGCATCCCACTTGAAGGACCTTTGTTGATCACTTCCAACCACCCAGGCACGTGTGACTCGATCGTCATCGCAGCCAATATCCCCCGCCCCGACTTGAAGATCGTCGCCACCGGGGTTCCTTTCGTGCAAGGACTACGGAATGCTGCCAATCACCTGATCTATACCACCCTGGATGTCCATGAACGCATGATGGTGGTACGTTCGGTCATCCGCCACCTCAAAGATGGGGGAGCGGTGTTGATCTTCCCCAGTGGTCGCATTGACCCGGATCCGGCGCTTTCCCCTGACGCAGCCAATGACCTTGGCAAATGGTCTCCCAGCGTTGAAGTAATATTGCGCCACGTCCCACAGACCCGTGTGCTTCTCACAGTGGTTAGTGGAGTCCTGTCTGCACGCTGGCGCTGGAACCCATTCGTGCGCTTGATGGGCGATGACCACAAGCAGCGAAGTGTAGCTGAATTCCTGCAGGTTATCCAACAGATGATTTTCCCGAATTCGATCTCTGTCAATCCCCGACTCACCTTCTCAAACCCTCTTACGACCGATGACCTGGCGCAGATGGGACAGGGATTGCTGGATGGGATGATCGAGCATACTCGGTGCTTAATGGAAGACCACATGGCCCAGGGCAAGGTACTTCTGCCAGCGAATACGTAAAGCATCAGGCACCCCGAGAATCTAGTAATAGTCGACAAGCTAGTATTATCCAGTAGACACCAAAGGTTGGATTATTTATAGGAGTGCGATATCCTGCATGCGCGGCAGGATCGTGTCCCGACTTTCATTCCGGACTGGTCGCTTGAAATTTTTCGTGATCTCGTAGGGGCTGAGCGACGCTCAGCCCCTTATTTATAATCGGTTATCATGTGGATTGGTTGCTGCTCAGCAATGGTTCATGTGCAAGCAGATCATGGACTAACACTGATTGTGAGCGACCAATAGAGCCTGTCCTCATCAGAACTCGTTGGCGAAGCGGTAAAACAGATCAAACCAGGCATCGAACGAGATTCCATAATCCATGCCATTGCGGACGATCACGAGCGAGTCGAGAGGAGAGACATAGATGAATTGCCCTCTGTCACCTGCGGCTACGAAATCGTTGCTCCCCGGTTCTTTCGCTACACCCCACCACATATACTGATAGTATCCCTGTTCGGGTAAGCCTGAGAACCAGTCGGCGGGATAGTACGCCGAATAGTCAGGGGGCAGATAAGGCTGCGTCGACTCTGCCACCCATGCTTGCGAAATCACTTGCCGGACGCTCCAGGCGCCCCCATTAAGAAACAGCTGCCCGAACTTGGCGAAGTCGATCGCACATGCATTGACTCCTGTTTCCATCTTTTCGAAGTCGCTGGATTCGCTGTCGACGCTCCAAGAGCCGCCGAACTCCATCCCAATCGGATCCCAGATTTTTCTCTGCAGGTACTTGGTGACAGAGCTGCCAGTGGTGCGTTCAAGGATCATACCCAGCAGCTGAGGATGGTATTTATTATATAGAAAATACTTCCCTGGAGGATCGATAATTTTCGTGTTTTGAAGGGCGAGCTGCCGTTGGTCTGGATAATAAGTAGTCAATGCATCATCGCCATTCAATCCTGGAAAGCGATTTTCTTTGTACTCAAGGCCGGAGGACATCCTGAGGAGATCGCGAATAGTGATGTTCTCGAAGCGTGGGTCTCTCACTTCCAATTCGGGCAGGTAATCTATGATTGGATCATCGACGCTGTTGATATACCCTTCATCGATGGCAATCCCGATTAATGCTGATGTGAAGGACTTAGCCACTGAAAAGGACGTGACGATCGAATCACGTTGAGTCTTGTTGAAGTACTGCTCATACAGGACGGTTCTGTCCTGTATGACAATGAATGCCTGCGTCTGGTTTTCCTCTAAAAAGGCTTCCCAATTATCAACTCCGGCTAGCTGAGCGAATAAAGTGGCTACCCTGTCACTCGGTGCTTCACCGAAAGTAAATGGCACTGGAGCGCCTTCCAAACAGTGTTTTGGAAATTTCTGCCAATCGAATGCATCCGAATTCCCCCAAGCGATGACCCGGAAGACATATACAGGTGGATAGGTAAGTAAAGCAGCAGCCAAAGCCAGGATGATTATTCCAGATAAGATGATTAGTATCCAGGCGAGCTTCTTGATAATTTTTTTGGCCATTTCAGCCCTCCTTCATGAAAGGGTAAATTGCCGGGCACTAGCTACCCAATGGCCGGCTTTGGCAGCGTAGTAGGTGCAAGTTGGTAAAGTTGGCCATTTCGCAATGCTTCATTCTGTAGATAAGACTAGCCCGTAATCTTAAGGATTTTTTACTTGACCTTCGAACTTCACACCATGAGCGTCTAATATCACATGGTCATCCTCGAAATGTAACCTGAATGTACTCAATCCGTCTTCGAAGATTTCAAAGACGAAAGTCTGGAGATCTTCCCAGTAGCCCCGCAATGCCAGCCCTTCAGGTTCCACGCGGTAATTCCCATCCAAACCAATTGGCCAGATTACATCGCGTCCTTCAACGTTCATGTATAATTTGGCCTCTGCGCTGTCACTGAACTCGAGGCGTAGTGTTGCCACGTCAACGATATTTTGTCCAAACACATAGGTCTTTCCCGAGATCGCCTTGGCGGTATCTGGAAGAAGACCTGTCGGCCAGGGCTGTAGAGGTTGGGCAAATGCGGTTAGCATTGTTTCCAGTTTCGCCACACCAGTCGGGTTTGCCGGTAATGGATTGTTTGGATTGATGAAGGCCTCAACCAGGTACGGATTGATTTGATCGTAATCCATGCCGCTGGCCGTCGTGACCACAATGAGGTTATATGAGGGATAAACTTTAACGATTTGCCCACCCCGGCCGAATGCATAGTAGCTGTCTTCTGAAACCCACCAGCCGTATCCGTAATCATCCATGCCACCGCGACTATATGGCTCGACCGCGTTGGCTACCCACGCTGCAGAGACAATCTGCTTTCCATTCCACACGCCCTTATTGAGCCATAAATATCCAAGCTTGGCTGCATCGCGTGGTTTCAGAAATAAATCACCCCAGCCATGGGTGTAACCCTGGGGGTCTGATTGCCAAAATACCTCGCTGATGCCCAAAGGTTCAAAAAGGTTTTGCCGGGCGAAATCGAGCTCAGTCATTCCGGTCACTTCCTGCAGGATGGCTGAGAGCAAATGCATGCCGGGACTGTCATAGCAGAACCTCGTCCCTGGTTCCTCGACCACCTCGCGATCCAGCGCGGCTTGCACCCAATCTGGATTGGAGCGCATTGTGTTAAGGGTTGACTCGTCACCGGCAAGGCAGCCAGATTCGAAGCCGTTCGTATTACTTACTAGCTGCCGGATGGTGATACTCTTTTTGCGAGCATCCAGGTTTGCGATGGTGCGATCGGGAAAGAATGAAACCATCGGCTGGTCAAGCTGGATTTTACCCTGGTCGACAGCGATCCCAATCAACCTGGTCGTGAAACTTTTGGTCACAGATGCCAGTTTATGCGGTATCGAGCTATCGTATGGATAGAAGTAGGCATCCAAAATCACATTACCGTTGCGGATGATCAGCAGGCTGTCGATATTGATGGCGTTTCGCTGTAAGGCTTGCAACCCTTCTGCCAGTTTGCCGGAGTCGAAGCCTTGTTCCTCGGGTGTGTTGGTTCGCCAACCTGTGGTAGGAAAGTAGGTTTGGGTGGAGACCTGTTCTGGTTTATGCAACCGGGGAATGAACACAATTGCCAAAACAATCAGAATGACCACGAATGAAAGCCCGACAATAATCGTGCGCGTGCGCATAGGTTCCTCCTTGTTCCTAACTATCACCCGATCACTGCAGGTTTATACTCCTTCAAGCTTTTGGGTTTCATCCCAAATGCCAGCCGAAGTGGGGCGACTCGCCGGATGATCAGCTCATAGAGACCAATGGAAACTGCCAAGGAGCTCAGGACGACCACTGGTAGTTTTAATAAGATACCAGCTTTCCATTGAACAACGAAGAAAGCGATCACGATGATCACCGGCTGGTGGAGCACAAAAAATGGCAGGGCTGCTTCCTGTCCATAGCGCAGCCACTTGTTGTTGAAATCCATAAAGCGCATTCCAACAAATAGCATCGTCAGAGAATAACACACGGCGACGATAGCGATGATAAATTGAAGGAGATGGAACTGTGGAATACCAGGGGACTCATACCATGTCATAATCGGGAAGTCCGCTAGGTACATTCCCAGCAATCCCAATATGATGGCTGTCGGAACGATCAGTAAAATCGGCCAATCCCTGCGGATGGCAATGGTAAAGCGCAGATCAGCAAACAAGATGTATCCCAGGGCGAAGAAACACATTTGAAAAATAAAGTCCGCCCAATCGTGTTCTAAAGGGGCGAAAGAAGCAAGGAGAATCTTTACGACAGCCAGGGGGATGATGAATAGGAGAAGACCACCGCGATGTTCACACAATTTTGCCATCCATGATATGAAATTCGTCCCCTGTTTATTCTTCAACCACAAGAATACAGGTAGCGTGATCAATGCAAAGCAGAATAAAAATCCCAGGAACCATAGGTGATAACCATACCCCAACCATTTAGGGCTGAATCCGGGGAAGTGCAGCAACATGGGATTGAAAGCGGAGAATGTCGAGAGGAAACTCTGAAAGGAAGTCTGTAATCCTCTTTGCATTTTGTTCATGTTCTCGCAGTAGTACTCAATCGGCGAGAATAGAATGGATCCGATGAAAAAAGGGATGAGCAGGCGATAAAATCGTTCCCTCAGATATTGTGATCCCGTGCGTTTCTGCAGAGCGAGCCAGCTGCCTGCTCCCGCCACCAGGAAGAAAAAGGGCATCCCCCACATAGATAAAATCGTGAGGATGATTGAGAGGATCTCACTTTGGTCGACGTTCTTGACCTGCCAGTCGCCGAAATCAAAAGGGTGGACGGCGTGGAAAAGGAAAACTATAAAAATAGCCAGCACACGTAGCCAGTCGAGGTAGTGAAGTCGACTAGAATCTGATGTGCTTCCAATCTCCTGTGATTCAACCTTGGTGTTCATAGTTATCCTCCTTAGTATGTGAGTTAGACAAACGAGACCGAAAGCCCATTTCGCCGGGACTGTCTAAATTGCCTATCTTGCTGATCTTCCACCCCGATCTTTGGGGATTTGTGCAGAGCCTAAGGTCGTGATCCCCAGCGAAATGAATATGATGCTCAATGTGGCACTCCCTGGAACCTGGTCTGGTCACATTTTAGACAAAATGTCCACCTTCTTCGCTTCGTAATCGGTTTCCGTGATCAAATCCTCATCCAGCATTTTCTTGAGGTTTTGCAGTTTCGTTTTGGTATCTTCCGCAACCTCTATGACTGGGGCTTGTACGACCTGCACTCTTTTTTTAGATTGTCTCCCCAGCCAGGTGCCCAAGACAAGGATAAGTGCAATGAGAACGACGAGCGGGAGCACGCAGTAGAGCAAGATCCCTTTGCTGAGCACTGCGATTGCGAACGGAGCGATATCAGAGGTGACATTGCCCTCGATCTGTGATCCCGGAGCCTGGTGCAGTCCGATATCTGAGCTGGAGAAAATCACATCTCCGTGAACATCTGATCCATCTGCTAGATAGAGATCTCCGGAGGTTAAAACCACATCTCCACCCACCTGAGCGTTCTTGCCAATGTGCAGCTCTCCACTGGTCAGCATGATGGTTCCGGTCACCCGGCTGTTCTCCTCCAGGGTGGCTGAGCCTGAGGTAACAAACAGATTTCCACGTAACGTTTTACCGGCACTCAGGACGTAATTTCCCGAGAAAGAGGCTGACATGCAGCTCGTCAGCACCAACGCTGCCAGGACCATTATGAGGATTGTAAATTTGCGGTTCATTTTCTTCACTCCTTTTTGGTTGTTTCACTAGAAAAACCAATCCACGATAATAAATACTAGGGTTGAGCTGCCGTTTGAGGCTTGTTCTTGAAGATGGCCGCGCCGACGAAACCGCCAATCGCACCCACGATGATGTCGAAAATCACTCCAATAAAGGTGAATATAATTCCTCCAATCTCTCCACCTAGCCCGCTCATATCAATTTGGTCTTGCGGTGACATAAACCTATTGATTTCGTTAATGAATCCCGGTCCCCCTGCCACCCCGACGAAACTGAGTAGAAAACCTATCGCACCGGCAATCGCCCCGGCGGTCACTCCGACCCAGATACCCTCTTTTGTACTTATCGTGCCACTCATGCGCTTATAGAGCCAGACAGCGAAAAGTGGACCGACCCAGAAACCGGCGCATACCAGGCAATTCACCAGGTTCAAGAGAGGAATATTGGTCAGCGCCAATGTGATAACTGCACCAACCAGACCAGTGATAAGCATATTTTTTGTGTTCATTTGATTTCTCCTTTTTAGATTTTGTTTGGATGGATTGCTTCGATCAGCGTGGAATAAAGACTGCCTTTTTGGATGAATGCATCTGCCCCAGCTTGCATGGCACGATCGAAATCACGCTGATCTGAATGCACACTCAATATGACTACGCGTCCTGCTAACTTGCGCTGTTTAATCTGGCGTGTGGCTTGTAAACCGTCTAGGATGGGCATTTCCAGGTCCATGATGACTACATCCGGATGTAGCCGCTCTGCCTGTAGGATGGCTTCCTGCCCATCACTCGCCTCTCCAATAACTTCTATCCCGTCTGTGAGCTGGAGGAGTTGACGTAGCTCCTGCCGTACCTGAGGCATGTCATCGACAATCAAAACTTTTATCTGTATGCTATCGGGGTTAGGGATAGTGGTGCTGCAGCTCATTCACGACTCCTGGATTTCTATCAATCTCATCATACAGGAATCGTTATCGAAGCGTATCCAGCTAGGGATGGATTAATAACTGCTCCCTGGCTGGATTTATTGATCAGTATATTGGTTGAGCCTCCTAAGACTTAAGTCTTAGGTAAGATATCGTACTCCCCCATGGTTGTGACAATCACTCGCTTTGAGGTCTTAATTGGGCGATCAGGCTGCGCATCTTAGAAAGAGCATCCTGTGATAATATCTGCAGCTGCTCGAGCTGAGGTCGTACTCGATTGGGTTCGCGTTCCAATAGGATCTGTGTGGCTCTGGTGTTCAGGATGATGCTGAACATGATTTGCGATACAGAATCATGTAGCTCACGTGCCAGGCGGTTACGTTCTTCTATCGCTGCGATCTGCTCCACTTGATGGGTACGAAGCTCAAGTTGGCGGTGCTTTTCCTGTAACTCGTTAAGCATCGCCTGCCTGCGTTGATCAGCTAGTTCTTCCTCCCGATTGGCAATCACGTAGGTCAGAATGACAATATTACCGGCAATCGGAGTCATGGCGAGGGCTAATCCGCGCAACAAACCAAACCAGGTGATCAAGCTGGCCGCAACGAGGACGCAGAATATTCCTCCCCAGACCCAACGACTCCTGCCATGCAAAACCAGCGCTACTTGATAACAAAGCAGGATGAATAGCGCAGTGATGAAATCCAGATGCGGAGGAATAGACTCGAGGTATACAATGATTACAGATTGGACCACAAAATATGCATACAGAGACCATATGGGGATTCCAGGGCGCCGCATGACCAGGGCAAATAGGATGAGAAAAACCAATTCCAATCCCAGGTACCAGGGAAATTGGGCAGGATACTCTCCAAAGACATAAACCGAGGTGCGTCCAATTACACCGGCACATAATACATATAAAGCAATCACACCAACCTGGATCGCGCGTAGGTGCGGAAGAGAAAGTTTCATAGGCAGGAGTATTGGCTCCTTTTCATTTTACTTACTTTGCCTCCACCAGCTTGTTCTTGATGGCATAAATCGCCAGCTGGGTGCGATGTTCCAGGTTCAGCTTACCCAGGAGATTACTGATATGTGATTTGACTGTTTTTTCGCTGATGAACAGCTCCTTGGCAATCTCACGGTTGTTTTTGCCCACAGCGATCAAGCGGATCACATCAAGCTCGCGTGCTGTAAGTTCGTCCTTCGGGCTTTCCTGAGGTGTTACACGCATTTGAGAAACTTGCTGCATCAGTTTTCGGGCGATGTCTGGGTGCAGGCGTGCTTCCCCGTGTTGTGCTGCACGGATCGCATCCACCAGTTCGTCTGGGGAGACGTCTTTCAACAAGTAGCTGGCTGCACCAGCCTGGATGGCTGGAAAGACCTTGTCATCTTCAGAGAAGCTGGTTAGTGCGATCACCTTTGTTGGCAGATCCAATGCATGGATTTGCTCTGTGGCAGTAATACCGTCCATAAGGGGCATCACCAGGTCCATAAGAACCACATCGGGTTCGAGCAGACGCACCATCTCCACCGCCCGCTTTCCATCTTCGGCTTCACCGATCACGGCAATATCCTCCTGCAGCTCCAGAAATGTTCGTAGCCCCTGGCGTACTACCTGATGGTCATCCACGATTAAAACCTTGATTTTTTCTGCCTGGTCCATCATGCCCTCTCTTTATTCATTTCCTTTTTCTCAACCCGGACGCGTGTACCCTCTCCGGGGAATGATTGGATTTGCGTATCCCAGCCGATCTCAACGGCTCGTTCGCGCATACTTGCCAACCCCACGCGCCCACCTTCTTGTGGTTGCTGAAAATCAAAACCCTGCCCATCATCTTTGATCTCGACCCAATATGGTTCTGCCAGATGTAACCGCACGTTCACGCGGCTTGCCTGGGCATGCTTGATCACATTGTTAAGTGCTTCCTGAGCAATGCGGAAGAGCCCCTGGTCTTCCGCTGGGGATAGTGTCTGCTCTCCCTCCACATCCATGGAAATCGATAAGCCCTCAGGGAGCTGGCGGCTCGCCAAATGCTGGCGCAACGCCATCACCAAACCATTTACCACCGCCTGGTCTGGACGCAGCTCGGATATGAGGGTATGCATCTCCACCAGAGCCCCTTGGGTGAGTAGATTAAGACGCTCAAGCTGAGCTTTCAACCTGCTGGGGTCCCGTTCCAGCAAGAGCAGGGCAGATTGAGTGGTTAGGGTCATGCTGAAGATGGTCTGGGTGACCGAATCGTGCAAATCGCGCGCCAAACGTTGACGTTCATGCGCCACACTGAGTTTTTCCAGCGTGTCTGAATATGCCTGAAGCTGCAGGTTTGCTTCTTGTAGCTGCCGCATCAGGGATTGGTTGCGGGTGCGGGCTTCCTGGGCGCGCTTACTGGCAAGCGCGTAAGCAGATAGAAAGACGATCACTGAGCCAAACAGTA
>Ga0315291_10010834_pt1 | contig 11121 bp, 6 predicted proteins | sample YL17G12_20_MG_FD_203070 | JGI IMG/M metagenome (GOLD analysis project Ga0315291, IMG submission 203070) | Sediment microbial communities from Yellowstone Lake, YNP, Wyoming, USA - YL17G12_20 | ecosystem: Environmental > Aquatic > Freshwater > Lake > Sediment | place: USA: Wyoming | collected... | reverse complement strand
TAATGTCAGCACAATCGCAGATAAATACCGATAAACCCGAAATCCTAAACACGAAACTCTAAACAAATCCAAAACACAAAACTCAAATCTTCAAAATAAAGCATTTTGGATTTCGGATTTTCGAGTTTTGTGTTTGTTTAGGATTTAGAGTTTCGGGTTTCGAGTTTCTCGTTTCTCGTCATCTGTGCCTACCGTTGTCTCTTCTTTCTCCGGTTTTAATTGCGGGAACAGTATCACGTCCCTGATAGATTCCTTGCCGCTGAACAGCATGATCAGCCGGTCAATGCCGATCCCCACCCCGCCCGCCGGCGGCATGCCGTACTCGAGCGCCCTGATAAAATCCTCATCCATCCGGTGGGCCTCCTCGTCTCCCCTCTCCCTCGCGGCGCGCTGGGTCTCAAAACGCTCCCGCTGGTCGAGGGGGTCGCAGAGCTCGGAGAAAGCGTTGACAACCTCCAGGCCGCCGATGAACAGCTGGAATCGCTCCGTGAGCAGCGGCTTCTCGGGAATCTTTTTCGCGAGCGGGGAAAGCGCGACGGGGTAGTCGATGAGAAAGGTGGGAGCGGTCAGCGCGGGGACCACGCGGCTCTTCACCACCTCATCTACGATTTTGGGATATGTCTTTTGCCCCTCAATCTGGAGCCCCAACCTCTCGGCCGCCGCCACCGCCGCCGCTTCTCCCGCCTCGGGAGAAAGGTCCTCTCCCGTCTGCGTTCGTACTGCCTCCAGGAGGGGGATGCGCGGCCAGGGGGGCGCGAGGGAGATCTCACACCCGCGGTAGGTGATGCGCGCTGACCCGAGCAGCTCGCGCGACAGCGTGCTGATTATTTCCTCGATGAGTTCCATGATGCCCCGGTAGTCGGCGTACGCCTCGTAGAGTTCGAGCATGGTGAATTCCGGGTTATGCCTGGTGGAGATACCCTCGTTGCGGAAATTCCGGTTGAGCTCGTATATCTTCTCCATCCCCCCGACGAGCAACCTCTTGAGATACAGTTCCGGCGCCACGCGGAGGTAGAGATCCGTGTCGAGCGCCCGATGGTGGGTGACGAATGGCCTCGCGGTCGCTCCCCCGGGGAGCGGCTGCATCATGGGGGTTTCAACCTCGATGAAACCGCGCGCATCCAGAAAGGAGCGCAGGCCGCTGATGACGCGGCTCCTGAGCATGAACACGCGGCGCGATTCCTCATTGGCCAGGAGATCCAGGTATCGCTGCCGGTAGCGCGTCTCCACATCGGCGAGGTTGTACCAGTGCCTGTCTTCCTTGCTCTTGCCGAGCGGAGGCTCCCTGAGGGCTTTCACGAGGATCGCGATGCTCTTTACCTCGAGCGTCTTCTCACCCATTCTTGTTGTAAAGAGCCTCCCCTCCACCCCCACGATATCGCCGGTATCGAGCTCCCTCACCTGGGCGAACACGTCGCTCCCGAGCAGGTCCTCCCTCAGATAGAGCTGAATCCTGCCGCTCGCATCCCGCAGGTCGGCGAAGACGGTCTTCCCATGCCCCCGCACCGAGACGAGCCTCCCCGCGAGGCGCACCTCTCTCCCTTCGGCGAAATGCTCCACTGCCTCGAGCACCGGCTGGCGGCGCGGGAACGCGCCCTGGTAGACGGGCGCCCCCGCGTCGAGGAGCCGCTCCAGTTTCTTCAGCCGTTGTTCGTACAGATTGTCAGTTTCCATTGTCACACCCGCCATTCCGGTCTCTACAAACATCACCTCTTCGCCGGACTCCTGCTGGAATTTACTCCTGCGAACATAGGGGCATGAGTGACACCATTATACTATACCATTCCCAGCCCCGCCTTCGCGGAATGATATAACAGCACTGTCATCCCGGCGGAAGCCGGGATCCAGCCATGAGTATCATTGCATCACGTCTGAATACAGATCTCCCCATCCAGGATTTGATTTCTCGACCAATTCTAATTTCCATTTCCTCTTCCAATCTTTCAATCTCTTTTCCCTCGCGATCGCTTCACGGACATCTTCGTACACCTCATAATACACAAGGTCATGCACCCGGTATCTCTTGGTGAAACCATCCACGAGATCGTGCTTATGCTCGTACACTCTCTTAGCCAGATTGCTTGTTATACCGATACATAACGTACCGTTTCTCCTGCTCGCAAGGATGTAGACAAAATATTGATGCGTATATAATTTCATATCTGGACCCCTGCTTCCGCAGGGGTGACAATTGGGGGAGGGGCATTCCGGCGAAACCTGCCCTCGCGAAGATTGTCCCTGCGAAAGATAGGATAGCGGAGCTAGAATCCAATGCTTTCAACCAATGATGAAAGCCCGCCCGCCTATACAAAAAACGCACGGGCGCTTCATCTTGCCGTGCCCGCGCGCCTCACCTGCAACGTCTTTTCAATAGCCTCACTGAGCCTGAGGGGGCTGCTCCTGTGCGGGTGGGGGTGGGGCATCAGGCGCTTTCTGCTGCAGCGGCTCTTCCGGAGCCTCGACCCACGGATTGTACTCGGGCTGAACCAATCCATTCCATTCTGCTTTCGGCAATGGCATGGGGAAGGTCGCAAGGTCCGCCGCCCCCGAGAGGACACGCAGCGGCACCATGATGATTCCCTTGCCCAGTCCCATCGGGGCTCCCTGCATGATACCCTTTTCTTTTGACACCGCATACGGCTGGTAGGGAAGCTCCAGCCAGCAGCCCAGCACGTTGGAGAACCCCCTGTCCGCCTTGTGGCTGACATTGTCCCAGTAACCGGCAAACGCAGCGGAACTCAACACCACGAGCAGCACCGCCATGCATACTATACGTCTCGCACTCATGCCCTCCTCCTCCTTTCTGATCAGCTGAGATTGTACCGCAGATTTGCTCCCCCCGTAAAGCCCCTTGCCTCTTTTCCTTTTGTAATGGGTCAGCATGGTGGGCCACATTTGATATTTTCGTGGTGTAGGGGCGCGATTTATCGCGCCCGGGTTCGATGAATCGAACCCCTACAGATTTTACCCCCTATAATTGACCAATTACTTCTTTTCACTTTTCACTTTCCACTGTATCTGAGGTACGCCTCAATGAACGGCTGGATCTCTCCATCCATGACCGCCTGGACATTGCCTGTTTCGTGCCTGGTCCGGTGGTCCTTGACCATCTGGTAGGGCTGAAAAACGTAGGAGCGGATCTGGCTCCCCCACGCGATATCCTCCTTCTCCCCCCGCTCCTTCGCAAGTTCCTCCTCTTTGATCCGCCGGAAGTGCTCCGCCACGCGCGCGGTGAGCACGCGCATCGCGGTCACGCGGTTCTTGTACTGCGAGCGCTCGTTCTGGCACTGCACGACGATCCCGGTCGGGAAGTGCGTGATGCGGACGGCGGAGTCCGTCTTGTTCACGTGCTGGCCGCCCGCCCCGTGGGCGCGGAAGGTGTCGATCCTCAGATCCTCGTCCTTGATCTCGATCTCCTGCTCGCCCTCCACCTCCGGTACCACGTCCGCCGATGCGAACGAGGTGTGCCGCCGCTTATTCGAGTCGAACGGGGAAATCCGCACGAGCCGATGAACGCCGCGCTCCGCCTTGAGGTAGCCATAGGCGTAGGCTCCCCTGACGGACAGCGTGACGCTGCGGAATCCGGCCTCCTCGCCCGGGGTCATGTCGAGGACCTCCACCGCGCACCCGCGCTGCTCCGCCCACCGCCGGTACATCCGGAGCAGCATCGCGACCCAGTCGCAGGACTCGGTGCCGCCGGCCCCCGCGTGGATCATCATGATCGCCCCCGCCCGGTCGTGCGGGTCACCCAGCATCGATTTGAGCTCGAGCTCGCGGTACTCCCCCTCGACGCGCTCGAGGTCTTTCTCCAGCTCGGCGGCAGAGCCTTCGTCTCCCTCCGCCCTGAGGAGCTCGAGGAACACACCGAGATCCTCCGCCTCTTTCCCGATCCTCTCCCAGGACTCGACTGTTTCCTTGATCCTGCTGAGCGTCTCGGTGACCGTCCGTGCGCCGGCCTGGTCGCTCCAGAAATCTGACCGGCCTATCTTCCCCTCGAGGTCGGAAATCTCCTTCCGCTTGCCGGGGACGTCAAAGGTAGTCTCCGAGCTTCTGCAGGCCATCAATGAGCCGCATCTGACGGTCGATCAGTTCGTCGAGCATATAACCCTCCGGGTAAATCCCAAATCCCAAACCTCAAATCCCAAACCTCAAATCCCAAATCCCACTATACCAGCTGCATCTCCACGCGGCAATCGTCACATAATCAGGAGCGCCTGAACTGCCTCCCGCGAAAGACGATGAGGGCCGTGGTGATGAGGGCGCAGAGAATCGAAAAAACATTCCCCCATTTCGTATACAGCGTGCGTGTTCCCGCAATCAAAATTTTCTCCACCGCCGTTCCCTGGACGCAGAGCTCCCTCCCCGATCCATCCCTCAGGATATGATATACCCTCCCCTGCCGGCCGATGAAGCAGGAGAGGCCGCTGTTGGTGGCCCGCACCATGGGAACCGCGTTTTCAACGCACCTGAACACCGCGTAGGCGACGTGCTGGTACGGCTGGCTCGACCTGCCGAACCAGGCATCGTTCGTGATATTGACGAGGAACCTGGCCCCCCGCCGCACGGCCTCGCGCGCGAGATCGGGGAATATGTCCTCAAAACAGATGAGCGCGGCGAAGTCCCCCTGAGGAATCGAGAAGACGGTCGCGGTCTTCCCCGGGCTGAAGTCTTCCTCAAAGGGGACGAGTTTCTTGAGGAACGGGAAAAACCGCTTGCACGGGATGATCTCGCCGAAGAGGACGAGGTGGATCTTGTCATAGCGCGCGACGGGCTCGCCCTGTTTGTCAAGGAGGAAGGCGCTGTTGAAATAGTCAGTGCCGCGTTCCGTCGCAAGCGCGTGGGTGCTGCCGAAGAGGAGCGGCGTCCGCGTCTCCTGCTGGAGCGCGGCAAGCGAGCTCCTGAGCGCCGGGTCATACATGTAGTAACCGGGCACCGATGTCTCCGGCCAGACAATGATGTCCGGTTTCTCGTTCATGACCGAAAGGGTGAGGTCATGGAAGCGCTGGATGATCTCCCTCTGGAAACCCTCCCCGAATTTCTCTTCCTGGGGCACATTCCCCTGGATAACGGCGACCCTTACCACGTTCGCCTCAGGAGCGCCCATGAGAAGGCGCACGGCGCCATACGCGCAGCACAGCGCCACCACCACACACGCCGAGGCAACAGGCTCAACACACCGCCGGCCTCGTCTGAGCGCACACTCGTATGCCACCGCGTTCACGAGCACGACGAGGAACGATACGCCGTAGACTCCGGTCACTGAGGCAATCTGTATGAGGGGCAGAAACCGGTACTGCGTCGCCCCCAGCACGCCCCAGGGGAGCCCTGTGAAGGCGTACGTCCTGAGGTATTCCAGGGCCGTCCAGAAAAACGGGGCGAAGAGCCAGGCGGGTATTCGCCCCTTCCCCCTCACCCAGTTCATACCGATCCCGAAGGCGGTGAAGTAGAGGGAGAGGTAGAGGGTGAGGACGAGGAATCCCGCGACGGTCACGTTGGTGAGCCAGTAGAAGAGGCTCCCGTAGAACGCCACTCCCCCCGCATACCCGATCCGGAATGTCTCCCTCCACCCTCTGCCTTCGATGGCCGTGAAAAACGGGACCAGGCAGATCCAGGCGAGGGGATTCCAGTCCGTGTTCGGGAACGACGCGGTCAGCATCAAACCGGATAAAACAGAAAGGAGGTATGGCTGCATAAATAGTTCAAGTCGTTCCAGTCGTTGAAATCGTTAAAATCGTTTATCGTCTCGACTTAAACGACTTCAACGATTATTGTCCACAGCACTTCTTGTACTTCTTTCCGCTGCCGCAGGGGCATGGCTCGTTGGGCCCTACCTTTTTCTCCTTCCTCACAAATGGCTTTTTCGCGGGCTGCTCTCCCTCCCCACCACCCGCTGAATAGGCGAGCTCGCGCCTCGCCCCCACTCCCGCGAGGGCCGGTTCCTCCTCCTCTGCCATGCGGAAGGCGCTCACTTCCCTGTGCACGTACTGCTGCGCGGAGGGTTCCTGAACAATCTTCCGCATCGCCTCGGGAGAGAAGGTGATGCGGAAGATGCCGCTCACGATTTCCTCTTTCACGCTCGCCATCATCTCGGCGAACATATCGAAGCCTTCCCTCTTGTACTCCACCAGCGGGTCTTTCTGCCCATATGCCCTGAGGAAGATGCCCTCCCGCAGCGCATCCATGTTGTAGAGGTGCTCTTTCCAGAGCCGGTCCACCACGCTGAGCATGAGGAGGCGGGCGAGCCGCTGCATTGCTGACTCCACCCCCTCACCGGCCTGGCCCATCTGCCGCGCCGCATCATCCTCGAATCTCCCCTTCCTCTCGTATGCGGAAGATACGGCGGCCATGATCGCCGCCCTGATCTCCTCGGGGCCGGCCCCCTCCTTCTCGAGGTCAGCCGGTTTGAGAAAGACGGGGAACGTGAGATTGAGCCAGCGGAGAATACCGTCCAGATCCCACTCATCCCGGTGAGCCCCGTCGGGGATATAGAGGGGGAGTTTCTCGTCAACGGCCTCCTCGATCAGCTCCCTCACCATGCCCCGGGGGTCCTCCGTCGAGAGAATATCTTTCCGAAACTCGTAGATGACCTCCCGCTGCTTGTTCATCACGTCATCGTACTCGAGCGTGTGCTTCCGGATGGCGAAGTTCCGCTGTTCGACCCGCTTCTGCGCGGTCTCGATAGACTTGGTGAGGAGGGGGTGAACAAGCTCCTCGCCCTCTTTCATCCCGATCCTGTCCATCACCCTCGCGATACGGTCTGAACCGAACAGCCGCATGAGGTCGTCTTCGAGCGAGAGATAGAAACGCGATGAGCCAGGATCGCCCTGGCGCGCGCTCCGCCCGCGGAGCTGTCGGTCAATGCGCCGCGCCTCGTGGCGCTCCGTCCCGATGATGTGCAGGCCGCAGGGCGGGTTGTCGCTGCACTCGAACATTCGCTTCGTCTTCCCTTCCAGGGGCTGGGGCGCGCGCCTGCATTCCTTGTCCTTCGAGCATTTCATGCAGCACCAGCGCTCCCCCTTCACGATACACCCAGGGTTGACAACCCCCTTGCCGAGCTTGATGTCCGTGCCGCGGCCGGCCATGTTAGTGGCGATGGTGACCGCGCCCCCCTGCCCCGCCCTAACAATAATCTCAGCCTCCTGCTGGTGGTAGCGCGCGTTGAGGACGGCATGCGTGATCCCGCGCCGCTGGAGGAGCCGGCTGAGGACTTCAGACTGCTCAACGCTTATGGTCCCGACCAGCACCGGCCTCCCCTTTTTATTCAGCGCCTCTATCTCGTCAACCACCGCATTGTACTTCTCGCGCCGGGTCTTGTAGATCACGTCGTGGTGATCCCTCCGCCGCACCGGCTCGTTCGTCGGGATGACGACCACGTCGAGCTTGTAGATCTGGTGGAACTCGTTCGCCTCGGTCTCCGCGGTCCCCGTCATGCCGGCGAGCTTATCGTAGAGACGGAAGTAGTTCTGGATCGTGATCGTGGCGAAGGTCTGGGTCTCCTGCTCGACCTTCACCCCCTCCTTGGCCTCCACCGCCTGGTGGAGCCCATCGCTCCAGCGCCGCCCCGGCATGAGCCGCCCCGTGAACTCGTCAACGATAATCACGCGGTTGTCCTGCACGACGTACTCCACGTCCTTTTCATAGAGGCCGTACGCCCGGATGAGCTGGATGAGGCAGTGAAGCTTCTCCCCGACTTCAATCTGGCGCTGCTGGAGCTGCCGCTTCCTGCGCTCTTTTTCCTCGGGACTGAGGGACTCGATCTCATCGATCTCCTGGAAGCCGGTGATGATATCCGGCATGACGAACGCCTGCTGGGCGCTCGGGTCGAGCACCATGTGCCCCTTCTCTTTTATGTCGATATCGTGCCCCTTTTCGTCAATCTCATAGTAGAGCTCTTCGAGGAGCTTGAACTGCTCCTCTTTCTTGAGATCAACCCTGAGGTCGAGGTCCACGCGGTCAACGAGCCTCCTGATCTCCGGATCCTCCATGAGCTTGAGGAGCTGCCTGTTCTTCGGCGCCCCCTTGCTCACGAGATAGATCTTCCGCCCGGCCTCATAGCGCTTCTCCTCACGCTCGATCTCTTCCCTGGCCTCGGTGATCAGCTTGTTGCAGAGGAATGTCTGCTTGCGGACCAGCTCATCCGCCCTGGGTTTGAGCTTATCGTACTGCTGCGTGGTGACCATCACCGGGCCGGAGATGATGAGCGGCGTCCTGGCCTCGTCAATGAGGATGGAATCCACCTCGTCCACGATCGCATAGTGGTGCCCCCGCTGCACCTGCTCCTCCAAGCTCATCGCCATGCCGTTGTCCCGCAGGTAGTCGAACCCGAACTCGCTGTTCGTGCCGTAGGTGATATCCCTTCCGTAGGCCGCCCTGTGCTCCTCGTGCGGCATATCGTGTTGGATGCACCCGACGGTGAGGCCGAGGAACTCGTAGACCGGCCCCATCCACTGTGAATCACGTTTTGCGAGATAGTCGTTCACCGTGACGAGGTGAACATTCTCGCCCGTGAGCGCGTTGAGGTAGAGCGGCATCGTCGCCACGAGCGTCTTCCCCTCCCCCGTGGCCATTTCGGCAATCGTCCCCTGGTGGAGGACGACGGCGCCCATGAGCTGGACGTCAAACGGGATCATATCCCACGTAATCTCGAGGCCGCAGACCTGCCATTTCCTCCCCATGAGCCGCCGGCACGCATTCTTCACCGCCGCAAACGCCTCCGGCATGAGGTCGTCGAGCGTCTCTCCCTCGGCGAGCCGCTTCTTGAACTCTGTCGTCTTGGCCCGGAGCTGTTCGTCGGTGAGCGACTGGTACTCTTTTTCTATCTCGTTGATCTCGTTGACGATGGGGCAGAGCCGCTTGATGTCGCGGTCGTTTTTCGTGCCGATGGTGTGCTTCAAGAGCCATGTAAACATACTGCTACCTCTCTCGACTGGCACTCATTGTAGCATCATCATGCGTGGGGGACAATAACGGCACCACAAGACAGGGTTTGAACTGTGTGAGCCGTGTGTACTGTTGTTTGACTCTCAAACGTCTCGCGAATTGAACGACTTTAACAACTCAAACGACTTGAACGATTCTATTATTCGTACCCGAACCTCCGAATAAACCAGACCTTTACCAGCTGGACGAGGGCGAGATATGTCCCCACTATCGCGGCGAGCACGAGGAAGTAGGCGGCGGGAGGGGCGACAAATCTGAATGGCCCCGCCAGGGGGGAGAGCGGGATCACGATCCCTGCGGTTACGATGGCGAGCGATGTGGCCATCAGGAACCTGCTCGGCATGCTCTCGATAAAGGGGATCCTTCCCGTGCGGATGACGTAGATCACCAGCGTCTGCGTGCAGAGGGACTCGATGAACCACCCCGTGTGGAACAGGCTCGGGTTGCTCCAGCAGTGGAAGAGCCAGAGCATTACCCCGTACGTGATGAAGTCAAAAATTGAGCTGATCGGCCCGATGATGAGCATGAACTTTTTGATATAGTCGACGTTCCAGGGCCTGGGCCTCCAGAGGTACTCCCTGTCCACCTGGTCCGTCGGGATGGCGACCTGTGAGACGTCGTACAGGAAGTTATTGAGCAATATCTGTATCGGCAGCATCGGCAGAAACGGGAGGAACATGCTCGCCCCCGTCATGCTGAGCATGTTCCCGAAATTTGAGCTCGATCCCATCTTGACGTACTTCACGATGTTGCCGAAGGTCTTTCTCCCCTCCCGTACCCCGTCCCGCAGCACCATCAGGCTCTTCTTTAAAAGAATAATATCCGCTGACTCCTTCGCGATATCCACGGCATTGTCCACCGAGATGCCGACGTCCGACGCCTTGAGCGCCGGCGCATCGTTGATCCCGTCACCAAGGTACCCCACGATATGGCCGTTTGCATGCAGGGCGTGGATCACCCTTTCTTTCTGGATGGGCGAGAGGCGGGCGAAGACGGTAGTCGTTTTTACCAGTTCCCGGAGCCCCCCATCGTCCAGCTTTTCCACATCGACCCCGGAAACCATTCCCCGCACATCAAGTCCCACAGACCCGCAGATTTTTTTCGTCACCAACTCGTTGTCTCCGGTCAGCACCTTGCACTCGACACCCAGTCTCCTCAGCACGCCGATCGCCCGCCGGGCACTCGGCTTGGGCGGATCCAGGAATGCCACATAACCCTTGAGCACAAGGTCCCGCTCATCATTCTTTGAATAGCCGCCGGCTCTCACCTCCATGTCCTTGTAGGCAATGGCGAGAACCCTGAACCCGTCGGCGCTCAGGGCATCGTACTCTTCCCGGAGGTCGGTGAGGATCATCTCCCCCGCATCGAGGATCTCACCGTCCAGTTCGCACTGTGTGCACCGCGCGAATATCTCCTCGGGCGCGCCCTTCGCGATGAGGAGGCGCCTCCCGTCCATCTCGACGACCACCGACATGATCTTCCTCCAGAAATCGAATGGCACCTCATCCACCTTCCGGTACTGTTTCACCAGCAGCTTCCGGTGCTTCAGGATGGCGCGGTCCAGCAGGTTTTTGAGCCCCGTCTGGTAGTAGCTGTTGATATAGGCGAAGCGAAGGACGTCGTCGCTCTCTTTCCGCACCACGTCACAGTGCTTTTCCAGGACTATCCTGTCAAGGGTCAGGGTACCCGTCTTGTCCGTGCAGAGGACGTCCATGGCCCCGAAGTTCTGTATGGAGTTCAGGCGCTTCACGATCACCCGTTTCTTTGACATGGCGATGGCTCCCTTTGAGAGGTTGATCGCCACGATCATCGGGAGCATCTCGGGCGTCAGGCCGACCGCGACGCCCAGGGAGAAGAGCAGCGATTCGACGAAGTCGCCGCGGCGCAGGGCGTTGATGGCGAAGATGAACACGACCATGACCAGCATGGCGCGTATCATGAGCCAGGTGAAGCGGCGGATGCCTGTATCGAAGCTCGTCTCGCTCCTCATGGTGGCGAGCCTGCGGGAGATTTCCCCGAACTGCGTCGCGATCCCCGTCGCGAGGACTACGCCAAGCGCCGTCCCGCTCACCACGCTCGACCCCATGAAGGCGATGTTGGCCATCTCGGCGACGGAATGGTCCTTCGGGTGCACGGGGCCGGCGACCTTTTCGACGGGGAATGACTCGCCGGTCAGCGATG
>Ga0315291_10010833_pt1 | contig 11122 bp, 13 predicted proteins | sample YL17G12_20_MG_FD_203070 | JGI IMG/M metagenome (GOLD analysis project Ga0315291, IMG submission 203070) | Sediment microbial communities from Yellowstone Lake, YNP, Wyoming, USA - YL17G12_20 | ecosystem: Environmental > Aquatic > Freshwater > Lake > Sediment | place: USA: Wyoming | collected... | reverse complement strand
CAAAAAAAACAGCATAATTTTTGTTTGTTATCAGGGAGTAGGAAGCTTAGGAAGACAAGTTCAAGATGGTTTAAATGAAGTTAAAATGCACAATGACGGCAAAGAAGAAATTGTGGCTATAAATTTTGAAGTTCTGAAAATAGATGGCTTGACAGCACACTCAGGAAGAAGCCAGCTTTTGAATTTTATAACTCATTGCAGTCCTCGCCCTAAAAGAGTAATTGTAAATCACGGCGAGCAGAGCAAATGCCTTGACTTAGCCAGCACGATTTACAAACAGCATAGAATTGAAACAAATGTTCCAAGAAACCTTGAAACGCTGAGGATAAAATAATGATATAATGATTAATAAAATTATCTCAAACTTCTTTCTAAATTAACAATTTCCCAATCTAGAAATCTATTTCGCCTTGTTTCAACAAAGCTGTTTTTTGAAAAAAATCTTAAGGCTCTTTCATTTCCAGAAAAAATTCCAACAGAACATTTATCTTGTCCTGATTTTTTTAAATATTCTAAATACCTTTCAACTAACTCTTTTCCTATTCCCTGTCCTCTATATCCTCCTGCAATATTAATATGAAAAAAACTTGCTGTTGGCCCAGCTCTGCATAATTGAATAGGATGTTTCAAAGCCTTGCCAACTATTTTGGCTGTTTTCATATCATACTCTCCTATAAAAAGTTTAAATGCAATTTCTGGCACAATTTTATATGCCATTGTTCTTTCATATCTCCTAACATCAACACATCCTGTTAAATAACCAACTAATTGTCCATTATCTTCTGCAATTAAAATTGATTCAGGCTCATAATCTAAATGATAAGCATATTCTATATCAAAATAAAATTCAGGATGCATTATATCCTCTAATCTTTTCACTTTTGAATCATTAGTACAGGAAGTTTCAATAGCAAGCTCTTCTAAAGCTCGTCTGTCTTCTCTAACATAAGTTCTTATTTCAACTGCCATTTTATACTAAGTTTTATTTACTTAAGATTTTTATTCTTTTCTGTTTTCAGCAATTAATTAAAAACAATACCTTTATATACCTTTTTATAAGTGGTAACATTTATGGTATTTACAAAATTAGGTAGAAAAATTGGAACTTCAAAATTTGCACGATTTTTATTTCCTTTTTTAGCTTGTGCTTCAATTTATTTCGCTCATCCTAATCCTATCGAAGCACAAGAGCCAGAAAAAATAGAACAAACAGCAGAAATAGAAGCGGGAGTAACAGAACAGGTTGAAACTTTAGCAGAAAAAATAAAAACATTAGAGCCTGGAAAAGAATTAGCTGCAATTCCCAAATTAGCTGGAAAAGAAACATCAGATTATGTTGGATTAAAAATTTATAAAAATCTGGATTTTGGCGGCTTAAAATTAGAAAATAATGCATATCCTCTTTCTATAAGAGAAAGAGAAGATGCTCTTCATTGGAATCCAGGCTTAACAACAAGAGATTTCTATGGCGAAGAACTTGATAAGCAATATGAACAGTTCGGAAGAAAAGTTTTAAAACAAGGCTTGGAAAGAACAGCTGATGCTTCTCCATTAATAGATTCTATTCAAAATACAATTGAAAGCGCATTTAGATACCAGCTTTTTGATATTTCTCCTGAAAAAGAAATTAAATATAAACATAGTGAATTGCAGGATGAAAGTGAAAGAGATAGTGCAAGAGACAGAGAAGCTTTAAGTCTTGTTAAAGCTAAGGCTCCATTTAAAGCAAAAGGCGGTTTTGATTTATCAAAAGGTTTTTTTGGAAGGATTGAGCATTTTTACGGCTTTGACAAATTTAAATTTGAGCTCGGCAAAGAATTAAAAGCTAGCCTAACTCAGGAGCTTGGAAACTGGTATTTTACAGGAAATGTTAGTGTTGAGCCTTTTGATATAAAAGATTCACTTAATGCAAAATTTGATTTAGTAAGAAAACCAAATGGAAAAAACAAATTAGGTTTTTTTCTTGACTTAGATAATATTGGCAATGGAGAATTTAATTCTTTAGTCGGCTTCGGCTATAATGCTTTTTTTTAGATAGCTAAAAAATCTTAACCAAAACATTTATAACCAATTTTTTCTTTTATTAAAAGTAAAAAGAAAAAATAAAATAGAGGGGCAATTAATAGAGTGTAAATTATACATGTGCATCAATTAAAGCATACACAAAGACACAATTAAATAACATATAAAATTTATGTATTAATAATAACCTAAAAATCAAAGAATAAAAAAGGAAAAAATGAAGCACAACATTCAAATAACTTTTATCTTGCTTGTAATGTTTATTATAACTCAGTTAATCGGCTTGGCTGTTATTCATGTTTATTCTCCACAATATGTGCAAGTTCTGATAAATGGAACTTTAATGAATATTTCTGTAGGGCCACAGCTTCCATATGGAATGCAGCCGCCTGAAATAGCGCCTGAAATTTCTCTTACAACAATTATAATTTCTTTTGCAATTGCAATCTTGCTTATTTTTATTCTGACAAGAATAAAAGCCATTTTATTTCTGCGATTATGGTTTTTTATTGTAGTTGTTATTGTCCTTGGAATAACTTTGAATGCTTTACTCTCACAATTTATACAATACGAGCTTGTTTTTAATCAGTATCATTTTTCAATTCCTGCAATAATCTCCATTATTATTGCTCTTCCATTAGCAATTTTTAAAATTTTCAAGAGAAATTTAATTGTTCATAATTTAACAGAACTTATGGTTTATCCTGGAATTGCAGCTGTTTTTGTCCCTATTTTAAATATATGGACAATAATTGTTTTGATTTTAATAATTTCAGCATATGACATCTGGGCTGTTTGGCATTCAGGTTTTATGCAGAAAATGGCAAAATTCCAAATCGATGAAATGAAAATATTTGCAGGATTTTTTGTCCCTTATCTCGGCAGAAAAGAAAGATTAATGATGCAGAAAATGAGGGCAAAAAAGAAAAAAGGGAAAATGAAGGAAAAAAGGATAAAAGTAAATCTTGCAATTCTTGGTGGAGGAGATGTTGTCTTCCCTATTATTACAGCAGGAATTGTTTTTAATGTTCTCGGCTTAATTCCAGCTTTAATTGTTGTAGCCTGTGCAACTCTTGCTCTTTTGTACTTGTTCGTATTTGCAAAAAAAGGCAAGTTTTATCCAGCAATGCCTTTCTTAACAGCAGGCTTATTAATTGGAATTGGAATATCTTATCTAATCCAATTAATTTAAGTTTCTAATAAAAATTTATTCAATTAATTTAAGTTCTATTTTTGCTTAATGCTTTTGCTTAAATTTCTATTTGGTAGTTTGATATTTTCTAAGCACTTTAGCCATTTTTCCAATTGCTGAATCAACTATCTAATTTGCTGTAAAATGCGCTGAAGAAATCTCTAACCCCTTTATTCTGGTTAAATCATGTCTTTTTATAAACCTTTTACTTATTTCATTTATCTCTTCGTCTGAAATAGTTACTGGATAAATATCAACAAATTCTCCTGCTCTTAAAATGCTCTCTCCAACAGGAAAGGATTCACCAAAGTAAGAGTAAGTTGGACTAGAATTGCTCATTAAAATTCCCTGATTTTCTTTTTCAACCAACATCAATAAACAAGGCTTTCTTTCTACTTTAATTCCGTTTTGCCAATAAATCTGAATTGAGGACATTTTAAATGCATCATATACAGAAGCCCTCAATCTCTCTGAAAATTCTTCATTTGGCAATCTTCTTTCATTCTCCCCGATAAAATAATAATGCCCTGAAAATCCATTTTTCATAATGCTCTCTATATTTTCCGCTTTTGTTCCATGAATCCCAAGATTTGGGGCATCTTTAAAAACTTGAATGTTGCTCATTTTAAAAATTTTAGAACTTAGTAAATAATTCCAATTGTGACATATTTTATCTGCTCAAATCTTATTTTTCCATCATCTAAATAATTACCATCGCCTTTTGTTATAAAATAAATTCCCTGCTCATCTTCTCCTTTTTCAACAACTCTATGGACAATTAACTTGCTGTCTTTTTCAAAAGTAACAATATCTCCGACTTTAATCTGTTCAGCAGATTCAGGCTTTATTATTATGCCATTGCTGTTCTCATTTAAAACAGGATTCATGCTTCCTGTATCAGCATAACTTGACAAGCCAGCTCCTTTAATTTCAATTATAATTCCTTTATCATAACTGTAAATCTGGCTTTTATTAACCCAATTGCCTGGCGCAGAAATGCTGTAATTTATTTCAGAATTTTCAGCTGTGCTTAAAGGCATTTCTTTTCCTTTGTCTAAATTTAAAAAAACATTTAAAATCATGCATGCAAGAAAGCCTGCCACAAAAACAAGAATAAATAATGCAATTTTCAATGCTACTCTGCTTTTTTTAATATCTCTTCTAGTTGCCATTTTTTATTTTACCTTAATTATTTTTATTAGTTACCTTTATTCTAATTATTATTTTGTTATATTTAAATCTTTCCTATCTGTTTTAACTTGTCAAGAGTAACAAAAACGAAAGATTTATAAAGCCATCTTTTCTTGAGAAGATTATTAAACAATAATAAGAAAAATGACAGATATAGAAATTCAACTATATAGACAAACTTTAGCAGAAAACTTATCAGGAAGAATGGTAGAACCTACTGAAAGAATGCATGTTTTTTTTATAAGAGAGTTAACCCCAGCAAATAGAGGTTCAGTTAAATATGGCGAGGAAACTATTGACAGACCTTACAGATTTAAAAACCCCCACACATTAGGTGAAATAAATTCTGAAGTGCTTAGATATTCAGGTAGAAGTGATCAAGAAGTTACAGCTATGATAAAAAAAATTCTTGCAGGAACAGAAGGACAAAATAAACAAGGAGTAGAAAATAATTAAAATGAAACCCGAATTAGTTAAAAAAATTAAAAGCCAATTTGGCTTGAATATTTACGAGACAAAAGTATGGCTCGCTTTGCTTAGCAAAGGCATTGCTTCTGCAGGCGAAATAGCAAAAATATCAGAAATTCCAAGAAGTAGAACTTATGATGTTTTAGAAAGCTTGGAAAAAATGGGTTTTGCAATATCAAAAATAGGCAAGCCTGTTAAATACATTGCAGTAAAGCCTAACTTAGTTATTGAAAAAATCAAGAGGGATGAAATGCAGAAAGTAAGTGAAAAAATTGATGTTCTTTCTAATATTAAAGACACAGCAGAATATAAAGAGCTTGAATCTTTATTTAACACAAAAACACAACTGATAAACAAAAACGAATTTTCAGGAACAATAAACGGCAGGCTTAATTTAAACAGCCATATTCTCGAGCTTGTTGAAGATGCAAAAAAAGAAATTTCAATATGCATGCCAGCATCTTTTGTCTCAGAAAAAGCAAGAGTATTTTCAAATTTGCTTAAAAAAGCAAAAGAATCAGGGATAAAACTAAACATAGCTTTATCTGGCTCAGCAGAAGAGATTAAGAAAATAAATGAAAAGTTCAGTATAAAGGCAAAACAAACAAATATTGATGCTTTTTTCTTTATAAAAGACAATAATGAAATATTATTTATGCTTGACAAAAATACAGGAGATAATCAGAGTGCAATCTGGCTTAATTCAGATTTTTTTGTCCCAGCTATTTCTAATCTTTTCAAAACAGCAGTTAAGTAAATGCTAATATTAAATCTGAAGAGAATTAAAGAAATTGAAAAAAATTGAAAATGTTAACACGCCAAAATCTACTAGAGCTTAGGCTGATACCTGAAAGAAAACTCAGCAGAATAATGAAAGATGTCCTTACTCATGCCATAAACAGCCCTGACTGGACAAGTAGAAATGATGATTTAAGCATTGCAAGATATTGCTTCAGAATTTTAACAGAAGGAAAACATTCTAGAAAAAAAGATTATATAAAAAGCTGGTATCGCACAATAAAAAGAACACCATCTTACCAGTCAGCTAAGAGATAAGTTAATTATAGACATATTCTTAATTCTCTCTTTATTTTTTTCCTTAAAGCTTTTAAAAAAATCCCTCACATTCTTACTTTTTTCTCTTGCATAAACTTTGCCGTTTTTAATAAAGCAGTTTTTGTGCCTTTTCTTAAATGCAAGCATATTTTCAACAGCAACAATTGGGGGGCCTGAAAAAATAACTTCTTTTTTCTTTTTCAAAACAAAGAAAAATTCTGCTTCATTTTTTTCATTATATTTAAATGCCTTTTCCAAGACAAGGAAATATTTTTCAATTTCCCTTGCAAACAAGTTGTAAAATTTTAACAGCTTGCTTCCAGCTATATCTCCTGCTTGTTTATTTGTCCTGGCTGTAAAACAAACAAAATCTGCTTTTTTTCTTTTTGCAAGCTTTTTTAATTTTTCCTCATCAACTTCCTGTTTTTCAAAAAATGTTTTTGAAGGATTTTTCAAAAATTTCCTGCAGGCTTCTTTAAATTTGAGAAAAGTCTCAGCAGAAAGAGCAGCAGTTGCATTTCTTTCTTTAAATGTCGGGTCAATTAAAATTATAGGAGATTCAAGCTTTGCGCTGTTTAATTCCCTTTCTATCTCCTGCTTGTTTTTGTATTTTTTTTCAGAATCAATTATAATCTTTCCATTTTTCAAGCTAGCAATTGCTTTTAAAAAATTCAAAAAACTACCATAATAAGCAACAAGCAACTCAAGAGCATATCCTGAAAATCCCCTGATATAAGATTCAGCTCCATAACAATCTTGAGCATAGCAAAATGCTTTAGCTAACATAATTTCATCTGCAAGTTTTTTTCTTTTATTTCTTTTTGATGATAACTTTTTCCTAAAAAGTTTCTTTTTAATCTTATTTACAATGTAATTTACATGAAAGTAAGACAAATCAGTAACATTTCTTGCTTCTCCTGGCTTGCCTACTTTTAAGCTAGGAACTATTTCAAAAAAAACTTTTTCAAAATTTAACTGAGCATAATCTCTTGAGCCATGAACCATCTTCATTTTGGCTTTCTTTATCCTAACAGATTTAATAAGCTTGTCAAAATTTTCCCTTATCTTATCCTCAGAATATTTTTTGTCAAATCTAACAAAAATATCAATGTCATATTTCTCTTTTTTTATTATTGTATTTTTCGCCAAGCTTCCGCCAATAAAAACCTCTGCTTTCATCTTTTTTCTTTTAAGCTCTTTTTTTAGAGCTTCAACTATAACTTTGCTTGCTTCTTTAATTTTCTTAATCTCATTTTCATAAGGCTTTATTTCAGCTAGTTCTTTATCAAGAATTTTATTAATTTTTCCTGCATTCATAAGAAATACAAGCCTTTCCTCTTTTAAAAATTATCTATTTTTTAAGAAATAGAATTATCTAATTATTAATTAATAATCCTGCCATGCTTTAATATTTTAGCCAGCATTGTTTTTTAAAGTTATTGTATCTTTTATTATTGATAGAACACAATTTAAACGCTTGATATCAACTATCTATTTTGTTTAGTTAGTATACCCTTCTTATTATTGATTATTCATTTAATTTATTATGTCAGAAATTGAGAACTACTTAATTGATTAAGTAGTTAATAGCTATACATACTATTTCAATTTCTGAGCACTTCAAAAATTAAAAATTTTTGATAGCTATCAAAATTCAATGAATTTTGAAGTCCTAAAAATCTAACAAAACATCAAGATTTTTATGATTAATAATGTTACAATTTATATGCTCTGGCTGTTGTTACTTTGCTTTTATATTGTTAGTTGGTATTATTATCTAATTAGTCTTTATTTAAAGGAAATATCATAAGCAATTTCTAGGGAGATGTCATAAGAACTTGCTTTCTTTTATTCTTCTATTCTTTTGTATTTGCTTAAATCAACTTGGAAAGTTGAAGCCAAGTCAATAATGTATTTTCCTTCTTCAAGCTTGTAGATTAAAGGCCTTCTTTTGCTGAAAAGATTTACAATATCAATTTCAAATTTTCCCGGCTCAACAACTCTTACAGATTCTAAATCAAGAATTACAGGCGCCTCTTCACTTTCAATTCCAATTATTTCCCTTACATCTCTTTCTATTCTTTTTTTGTCTGCTCCCTCAAGTATAACCTCCACTTTATTCTCTTTCAATTGCTGCAACTGCTCTTTTCTTATAAAAAAGAAAAAATGGCTTCCACACTCACATCCCTTTAGCAGGACTTCAGACATATCAGGATAAATTTTCCCGCAATGAATACACTGATTTGGCATATATTAACAAGAAAAACAGATTATAAAAATTTTTGTATACTCCAAAAAATAACTTTAAGCCACATTAAACTCATAATTTGCTTCTTCTTTTAATTAAATAATAAACAACTATAATAATTGCTATTAACCACTTAATAAATTAAGTAGTTTTCAATTTCTGATATAAGGCTAATTTGAAAGAAGAGTTATCCTATTTGGGACTAAAAATAGAATAAAATTCTATAAATCACACTAAATAGAAACATTTATAAACTATTGTGGCTTCGGGTATATTATGGTTACAAAATATGATGTATTTGAAGTTGTATATAAAAATAAAGGCCATATAAAGCCAATCAAGGTTGTTGAAATACTCAAGAAAGACAGATCAGAATATAAGAACATCCATCGGATTTTGAATGAGTTAGAAAAAAATAAGTTCTTGGTTAAAAGTGGAGAGGGATTTCAAGTTAGCCTATCTAAAAAAACTAAATTATTGTATGAGTTAATTGCTTATTGTGTGCATAACAACATAAATTATAATCTTTTGTTAGATGAAAAATTAGTTAAATTTATTAATGAGATTTTAAAGAAAAAGGAATTTCAACAAAAAGACATTAAGATTGACCCTAAAACTTTTAAGAAGTATATTGAAATATTATACAGGTATGGGCTATTGTTAATCATTTCTATGAAGCCACTCAAGGCAAGGATGTTTTATAATATTTTAATTAACAACCTCCTTGTTTTTTTTGGATATAAATATAGTCCTGTTAAGAAGTTTAGTGTTAGTTATTTAGAGAAGATAGAAAAGGAGCTGACTTTATTTAGAAGATTAAGAAAAAAGAATGAGACAGAATACCGAAAAATTATTAGCGAATTTGAAATTTCATTTGTCCAGCATAGTCTTGCATTAGAAGGAAATCCAATCACCTTGCCAGACACTATTAAGATTTTAAGAGATGAAATTATTCCAAGAGATTTAAAAAGTGAGGATGTCGATGAAATTAAGAATTACCAAAAAGCTATTTTAGAGATGCTTAAAGATGCTTCACAGAAAAGACTTCTCACAAAAGAATCTATTTTAAGTTATCATAAAATAGCCATGCAGCATAAGCCAGATTTAGCTGGAAGAATAAGAAGATATGCTGTTCATATCAAAGGCAATCCTGACTTTAAAGTTGCTCGGGTTTCTGAAATCGAACCAGAACTTGATCATCTCATAAAAAAATATAATGATTTTGTTAAAAAGAAAAAAACTTCTCTTAAAGAGATAATTAATTTTTCTGCATATTTTCATAACGAATTTCAACATATTCATCCATTTGAAGATGGAAACAGCAGAATTACAAGACTAATTACTTTTCATTTACTTCATTCGAAAGAGATACCTATACTTGATATCCCATTTGGACTACTGGATGAATACCTTAACTTTACAAAGGGATCAAGAGAAAGAGAAGATAAGAATCTTTTTGAAACATTACAAAGAATAATTTTATTCAATCTTAAAAAGATAAATGAAAGGTTAAGCTGATGGGGATAAAGTAGGGGCCCCTTTCAACTCTTTTTTCATAATACTATTATATAGAAATTATATATATACCTTTCGCTAAGAGTATTTTCATCTCTTCAGCATAAGTTCAATTTTTCTTGGATCTTTCTTTATGTCCTTGACAATGCTTGCCGGGCCTATTATTGTCATTGCAGATGTGTCTCCTGCAAGAAATTTAGCCATATTCAGCTTCATTTTGTTAAAAATGCTTACATTATTATTTCCGCTTATCACAGCCAGCTCAATTCCTTTAAATCCTTTAACATGTCCAATCATTGCCATTGTGTCTTCAATAAGCCTTGTTTCTTCCTCTGCTTTCAATTTCCCCTGGAGAACAATAATCTTGTTCCCAAGAACAACATCTAATATTTTTCTGACTCTCTCGCTGGAATCCAAACCCTGTATTTCTGTAAATGGTATAAATTGTAATGTTAAACCATTCATTTTTTTCACCATTTTCTACTTATCACCCTGCTTTCTTCATTTAAATTTGCTAATCCCTCCAAAATTAAAATTAATGAAAGTATGAATAATATTGCAGCAGATACCCCACCAATAGTTGTTATTAATATAGTATTAAATTTAATATCCTTAGATTCCATATAAAATGAAGTAAGTGCATCATAAACTATTATCTTTTTTGTTTCATTTGATACCTCTGCTGTCTTATTCTTAATGTCTTCGATACTAAATATGTTCCTTATTTCTTCATCTTCTGATAAAAAGAATTTATTAATCCCCATAAAAGCAATTATTGAACCAATAATCACAATTAATAATAAAATAATCCCAAGACTTATCTGTATTTTTCCTATTGTTTTTCTTCTTACCATCTTACTCTTTTTTCTTCCTTTTGCTTTTATTTTTTTAATAGTTTATCATATATTTTATATTATATACATCTTATTATATATTTTTAATTTTATGCTTTTTTAGCCAGGTTTATTAAAGACTCATAAAATTCATCCATGTTTTTTCCAAACTTGGCTGAAATGCCAACAACATCATATTCTGGAAATGCTGATTCGACTTTCTTTATATCAGCCCTATTCAAATCAATTTTATTAGCAACAACTAAAACAGGAATTTTTCTTGCAACCAAGTTTCCTATAATCGTAATATTAACTTGGGAATAAGGATTTTTTGTTGAATCTAAGACAACAACAACTGCATCCATATCTTCTATCCATTTAATTGCATCAATAACTCCTTGTGTTGCCTCTTTTGCTCTTGTTTGTGCCTCTTTTTTGTCCATACCAAATTTTATAAAATCCTCATAGTCTATTTTTGTTGCAATTCCAGGAGTATCAACAAGTTTCAGAATTAATTTTTTTCCTTTATAAGCTACTTCAACTTTTTCTTTAAACTGCACATTTCTCGTTTCATGCGGAATTTTGCTTACTTTTCCT
>Ga0315291_10010832_pt1 | contig 11122 bp, 15 predicted proteins | sample YL17G12_20_MG_FD_203070 | JGI IMG/M metagenome (GOLD analysis project Ga0315291, IMG submission 203070) | Sediment microbial communities from Yellowstone Lake, YNP, Wyoming, USA - YL17G12_20 | ecosystem: Environmental > Aquatic > Freshwater > Lake > Sediment | place: USA: Wyoming | collected... | reverse complement strand
CAATCGGCAAAGACGGCAAGCGCGGCTGGGGTACCTATCCCCGGCTGTCTATGAGCGGCAATTCTATGCAATACAGGTTGCAGCATGAAGAATCTTTCGTGTCCACTATTGACATCAGGGGTCAAACTGCAAACTACAGGAGAATTCGCCGAGGCGGCAAAGGAAAGATTCCCGTGGGCCAGAGGTGCGTTGGTAATAAAGGTGGAACAGGTGAAGCCCCTCTGAGTTGTTGATCGCACCAAAAGGGTGATGTTTCCATTCATGCCTTAGAGCGTTCCATCTTAGATCAAGAGACAGGGGAAAAGTTTACCAGAGTCCACTGATGCCGTATGGCAAGCGAATACACGACCACACGCTTCGCAATCAGCCTGATCGTCCCGGACTGGTGGCAATCGCTGACGGTTAAGGCTTTATAGCGGTATTGCTGAGTATGGTTTCGCCCTTCGAGTCCATTCACTTTGCGGGTATTTCGCAGTCAATCGGTCATATATCTGCCGTAGGGACTTGGGGTCATGAGTGTGCTTGTACCCAGCTACCCCCAGCAGAAAGATCGCTTCAGGAGCGGCCCCAGCATTTGGATACTGATCAACAACCGTCTGAAACTGGGCAATTGCTTCAGGCAAACGGTCCGTATTAAAATAGATTTTCCCCTTTGCCAAGATTAGCTGGGCGATTAGGTCATCGACAGGAAGATAGCCAATCATCCGGTGATGTTCCTTTCCTTCGGGATCGTGGATTATAAAAGTAGGGGTCCACTTGATCTCAAACTTCTTCATCAGTTCTGTCGGTTTATCCCAGAGACACTGGCTCTTCAACGGAATGAAATTCTCCATGATGAATTTCTGCACTTTCGCGTTCGAATACGGACCCGTATTCATTTGGGCACAACCGATTCAACCGTCGAACCAGAAGTCGTGATAAATTGGTTTACCGGTCTTCTTCGCCTTCTCAAGAGCCGTCTTAAAATCCTTTTCCCAATTGATTTCGACCATCTTTTTATCCTCCTTTCCTTTTTGACGTGATGTTAGTCCCCTTCGGATAATTTGTGGTCATTCATGAAACATTTCTTCTGCACATAAATAGGTTACCAACTTGCTATCGAACAAGTAAATGGGAAGAACTAGGAACTTTCTAAGCTGTATAAGACTTTCCAAGAAGGTACCAAATATAAATTCTACCCAGCCACAAAATCCCTATCGTGAGACTTCTGTCTCTTTTTGAGAAGCAGTTCTATAAACGCCTCTCTCATCTCGGACAACCTCTCAATTAAAACAGCGTTTTCTGCTTCGGTGAGCCTTGGATCCTTGGCCAGCTTGGCGAATTCGTTCCCATCTTGTTCTTTGAAGAAGAATTCCATCGAGATCCCTAATGCAGTGGCGATGTCCTCAAGAGTTTTGAATTCAAGCTTTCTTTCTCGAGTTAGGATTTGGGAAATCTCATCTGCTGTCAAGCCTATCGCTTTTGCAAGATCTTTCTCTCCCATCTCCTTTTGGGCAAGTACCAGTTTGATTTTACCCACCGCCCTGTCCAATGCCTTGGTTTTCATGTTTTTTCTCCTGAATCGAGACCAGTTCCACCTCAAAGATCAGGTACTTAAAGCGTCTCCTCTTCTGGTAAAGCGACCATTTCATACCCGGTTCCCATCGTACTGTCATGACCTCCTGTCCCCGATCTTTGGCAATTCAATACGATTCCATCAGATTCCATCCCAGTCAATACTGGCTTTCTCAGATGGCAACGGGATGATAAAAACTGGTTTTCGAGTTCGATGCAATACCGCACTCGATACACTGCCAAGAAAAGTATGCACCAAAAATCCCTTCCCGTGGGTTCCAAGGACAATCACATCACAACCTTCTTCATTTGCAGCATTCAAGATTTCTTCAGGAGGATGGCCACGAGGGACGAGAATCTTGGATACCAGTGAAACGCATGGAGGACCAATTTGACCCTCTGCTTTTTTGCAAAACTCCTGCAGGTGCTTTTTGATTTCCTCGATGATCTTGCCTTGCTGTTCTTGTTTAAAATCAACCGTCATGCGCGGATACGCATTTATATAAGCAGGGAAAGATTCAACCGCATGCAAGATGACAATCGTTGCATCATGTCTTTTCGCCATATCGGTTGCATAAAGGAAAGCGTAAGAAGAGTTTTTACTGAGATCGGTAGCATAAAGGATTTTCTTGATTTGTGGAATCATCTCTCTCCTCCTGTCTTTTCACCTGCATTCGGGCCAAAAAATGTCGAATGCAGACACCCACAAACAAAGCAAAGTCAAAAATCCAACAAGGCTTGCAACCGGCCAAAAGCAACGGGGAGTTGAACGTTCGTTACGGTTACAGGCCTGCAAGGAACTCCTTCCAGGGCGTGCCCATTAGCGTTTCTGTTGTCGAGCGCCCGTAAGCTCGGATAATCATGGCCACTTTTTCGATTTCTTTTGGGTCAGATGCCTCTACAACATCGATCACATCGTAGCGACCCAGGGTGGCATAACTGTCCTTCCATTTGACATTCGGACACTCCTGTTTGATTTTCTTTGAAACCTGCTCAGCCAACTCGAGAAAGTGCTTCGGATTGTCAAAAGCTTCAGGGGAGAATCTACTGAGAATAATGTAAGTGGTCATATTAAGGCCCTCCCTCGAATGGTCAGACTGCTCCACTCCATTGATGTTACTCCACAATCCTTACGCAATTCATGCTTCCGAAATTATTTGGAACACAGCCAGAACAAGAACGATCATTTTCCCACTTCCCATCTGTTAGAAACCGATATTCATACTTCCCCGATGTCAAGGGGAGAGTTATTTTCCATAGCCCGTTCTCATCTTTTTTAAGAGGGTCCGCCCTTGCATCCCAATTGTTGAACTCCCCCGCTACGAAAACCTCACATGCCCCCGGCGCCGAGAATTCAAACTGAACCTTTTTCGGCCCGTCCTTCCCCTTTGCTCTATTTTCTCCTGCCAGTCTCTTTCCGGCCATATCATTCACCTCCTTACTTATTTTTTGAGCTCATCTGGTAGCCTTTCTTCCTAGCCAAATCACCCATTTTAAATGATATGGATAACCGTGTCCGTATGTAAATAGGGTGAAGCCTCTAATTCCTCTCATAAAAGACTGTATTTTAAATTGGTTTTCTTTTTCAGCGACAATGTATCACTGGATAGTTGGCGATACCTCTTTTCCATGACGTCTCCTCTTCAGGCCGACGGAACGAAGTATTTGAGAAACCAGTCGCGAGCCAGCTCCGCCACTTTTTCCAGGGCAGCAGGTTCCTCGAAGAGGTGAGTTGCACCTGGTACAACAACCATCTCCTTGGGGCAACCTAGCTTTTTATAGGCGAACTCATTAAGGGGGATGACAGGTCTGTCCTCTCCCCCCACAATAAGAAGCGTGGGAGACCGAACAAGATGAAGGTAATCCATTGCAAGATCAGGCCTTCCACCACGGGAGACGACAGCCGCAACTCCGTCTGGTTCTCTTGCAGCTGCCTGAAGAGCAGCGGCTGCACCTGTACTCGCCCCGAAGTACCCGAGTGTCAGCCCATGCGTTTCCGGGAGTTGATGAAGCCACTGGGCGTTGGCTAATAGGCGGTTCGCCAAGAGGTCGATGTCGAAGACGTTCCTCCAGTCCAAAGCCTCATGTTCCTCCAAGAGGTCAGCCAGTAATGTGGTAATACCGGCCTCCTGGAGGACCTGTGCGACAAAATTGTTGCGCGGGCTCAGACGCCCGCTTCCGCTCCCGTGAGCGAAGGCAACCACTCCTTTGGCCTGTGAAGGCAAGCCAAAGATGGCATTTAGCCTTGCCCTTCCTGCAGGGATGATAACCTCTCTTAGCTTTTTCGGATCCATTTTTACCCCCCCCAAGCAGAAGAGGGTGAAACCATGTTCTTATGCAGCCTGAGACCACCGGGACCAGTTGCGGTGCAAAATCCTTACAGCTTCCTCATCACTCACCTGATCGAAGTTTTGGTACCAGGCACCCACGGCAAAAAAGGAGACAGGCGTATGAAGGCACACCACCTCGTCTGCAAAGACCTTTAACATCTCTGCGCTGTCAAGAGCGGCGACCGGCGCTGCTGCCACCAATCGATCAGGTTGACGTTGACGGAGACTTTCCAGAGCAGCACGAAAGGTGTACCCTGTTGCGATGCCATCATCCACGACAATAATTGTCTTCCCAGAAACCTCAGGTGCCCGATGCTCCCCCCGATAAAATCGTAACCGGCGCTTAATTTCTTCCTTCTGATAGGCAATTTCGCGGTTTATATATTCTTGGGTTGCACCCACAGCACGAGACAGATCTTCGTTAATGGTAACATGGTCCCCGTTCACAACGGCCCCTATGCCAAGTTCTGGCTGATAAGGCGCCTTGAGTTTTCGTGCAATGATGACATCCAGCGTCGCAGAGAGAGCCTTGGCAACCTCATCCGCCACTACAAGACCTCCTCGCGGAATGCCAAGAACCAATGTGTTTTGTCCCTTGTAACCTCGCTTGGTAAGGGCCCTAGCAAGCTGACGACCAGCCTCTCGTCGATCTCCAAAACTTATCGCTTCCATTTTGATTTCCTATTTTTTCTCTCCTAATTCCATTGTAGGACGGTCTTATATAGCAGTCAAAACCAACTGATTTAGAGGAGTCCTTTCATTCATTGTAATCTTTTGTTAATCGGTACCTTGGGGAGGCTATGTGCGGCCGGAAAAAAGATCGAGTGTATAGGGAGGCTCTTTCTTCGCTATGTGGGCTTCTCTGAACCCATTTTCCATGAAAGTTCGGCGGTGGGCCTATCCAATATCGGACCTATTCTTCGATCAGTATGGCCTCCACTGGGCACGATGCTGCAGCTTCCTTGCAGGAGCCTTCGAGCTCTTCAGGTACCTCTTCCATTTTAGCTACCGCCACATCCCCCTGCATTTCAAAGATTTCAGGACAGATCTCCACACATGTTTCATCCCCAACACAGGCTTCCTCGTCTACCCGGACCTTCATTTTCTATACCTCCCTCTTTTATTTCTCTGTTCCTTCCTCTGTCCAGTATGGTTGTACGCCAAAGTATCTGTAGATGTCTTCAGCCAGTCTCGGCTCAGTCAAGTCATCCTCTAAAACAAAAGTGGGTGCAGAGTCCAATGTATCCTTGCTAACATTAAGGACACAGTTTTGTTCCTCACAAGACAGTGCGCTAAAGGGAACAGCAACCCGCTTTTGTGTGTCGTCAGATATCCAATAGCTGAGGACGGCAAAGGCAACACGCCCTTCGGGGCCTGTCACAACGTCAGCGATAATCCTAAGATCTTCGCCCTGGGGGTTTTTAACCGTCGTCCCGAGCAACTCGGACGTTTCTCCACTTTTTGACATCATTTCGTGTGCCATAGACTTGGCCACTGCATACCCAAAGACAAGCACCAAAACCAGTGCCGTCGCAATCATTATCCTTCTCATGCCTCGTTCCTCCTTTCTTTATAGAAAAACAAAATTCCCCTTCTTTCTAAACAAATAATTATTGAACCCTCTTTTTTCAAGTGCGAAGGGGGTAATAGCTGAAAAAGGAAAAGAGAAATGACTGCGTCGTGCACGGTTCCGCCTATGACGGGGTCAAGGGGAGGGCACTATATAATGAAACTATCTTACAGGAGGCCCGGGGGGGAAGGGGTGCTTCGCAAGGAACAAAGGTAGGGGCCAAATGACTCTGCCTTTGTTCGAGTCAAGCGTATAAAGAATATTTATGCCATAATTTTAATTGAGGGGATATAAACGGTGGCAAGATACCATAAAAAGAAGGCTGAAAAGTCCTTAGTGGAGTCTATTATTCCAGGAGAACATTGAAGATTACGGGATGAACCGAGGGGGGGGGTTGCCAAAACTCGTTTCTTATGTTACAAAAAAATAAAGATATTTTCGTAACCCGCATTTTTGCCAGGTAAGCCAAAGGAGGAGAGAAATCTTTTGAAATGCATGGTAAGAGAAACCGGAGGACAAAGTTCCCCCGGTAAAAGCGGGCTACGGAAAAAAAAGCAAACCCAACCTCCCCAAAGGTTGGGTTTTTCGTTTAGAGACAAGCCATCACCCGCCTCACCTCTTAACTTGTGCATGCGGAAGTCATGCCTGAAATTTTCATTATTAATCCACTCCGAGAATTTTGGCCAGTTTCGAGGTAGAAACTGTCCCTCTAAAGGGAACAACCTTCAATTCCCCTCTGATTCTTTTTGCCTGGATCCTCTTCTTCTCAATAATAGGATCATTCTCTGTAACTGCAATAATATCTGGTTTGATTTTCATCACCAGATTCAAATAATCACTGTCATTTTGTATCGTTGGAAGAAGTACGATTAGATCCACACTCTCAAGGGCAGAAAGCATTTCCGCCCTTTCTTTTTGAATGAAGACAGGCCTGTTTTTCCCTTTAAGTTTCTTTACCCTCTTGTCACTTTCCAAAAGTACTACCAGGTAATCTCCCATTCTCTTGGCTTCAGAGAGAAACCTCACATGGCCTATATGAAGAATATCAAAGCATCCCCCCGTGAGGACAATTTTCCCTTTGTTCTCTCTCGGGAAAACAGTTTTTAATTCCTGCAAATTGACTATCCTTGCCATGGGGTTGAGAATCGATGAAGAAATTATTTCAATTATACCAGTTTACCTGTTTTTGATAAATGGTTTCCTGCATGTAACAATGCCATGGGCAAGGATCTAGGTAGGGATTTGCTCATTTTTCAATGTCTCAGCCAGAAAAGCCAAAAATTGGGGAGAAGATTACAGCACTTTCTCTGAACGAATTGTTCACTCCGAACTCCCAAACTCCTTACCCCGAACTAAGGAAGGCTGTTTGACTGCCTTATGGGATCGTCCTACAATTATTTAAGAGGAAAAGCTCTATGCGAAGAATGATTTTTGAAGACAGGAGGGAGGCGGGCCGCCAGCTTGGGCTCGCGCTGGAAGGCCGCGGTTACGGAATGGAGGCGATCCTCATCCTGGGAATTCCACGAGGAGGTCTGGTCATTGCAGAGGAGGTTTCCCAGGTCCTTTCTGCACCGATGGATGTCATTATCGCTCGCAAACTCCGGGCTCCCTATCAACCTGAATTAGGTATTGGGGCCGTGGTCGATGGTGACCATATCACCATTCTTAACGATGAGGTGGTTCGTTCAGTGGGTGCCACTCCAGCCTATTTAGAACGTGAGATTGCCTACCAGAAGGAAGAGATCGATCGACGGCTGAGATTCTACCGGGGTGACCGGCCACCACCAGAAGTCACTGGGAAGACGGTCGTTGTAGTGGATGATGGCATTGCCACAGGTTATACCTTTCGGGCGGCCCTCGAAGGCCTTCGCAGACGTAATCCCCAAAAATTAGTGGGAGCGGCGCCAGTCGCTGCCCGAGATAGTTTCGACATGCTGAAGGCCTTTGCGGATGAGGTTGTCTGTCTGCAAACACCCGACTTTTTTATGGCAGTGGGTGCTTGGTACCGCAACTTCGATCAGGTAAGTGATGAGGAAGCTTCTTCGATCCTCCGTCGCAACTGGATCCGGTCGAAGCCCGGAGAGAGCAGGAAAAACGACTCCAAAGGGGAGAAGGTAACCGAAGCATGAATGGGTCGAAATCAATCATAGGCTATCAAAAAGAGGTTCTGATCCCTGCAGGGTCTGTACAACTCAAAGGCATCTTGGGAGTGCCACCTCACCCAAAAGGGGTCGTTCTTTTCGCCCACGGGAGCGGAAGCGGTCGTCTCAGTCCCCGTAATCATTTCGTTGCCCGGATCCTTCAGGACGCAGGCCTTGCCACACTCCTGGTTGACCTCTTGGAGGAATCAGAGGCTCTGGATCGAGAGAAGGTCCTTGACATAGATCTTCTGGCCGAGCGGCTTTTGACCTGTACTCACTGGCTGTGGCAACAACTGGAAACACGCGGGCTGTCATTAGGTTACTTTGGTGCGAGCTCGGGCTCGGGTGCTGCTCTCCAGGCTTCAGCAAAGGAGCCAGGTAGCGTCGCAGCCGTAGTATCTCGCGGAGGTCGTCCAGAGCTTGCTCTAAAGCACCTACCCTCGTTCAGGCCCCTACCCTGCTCATTGTCGGAGGAAATGACAGACCGGTCATCCCTTTGAATGAAAGGGCGTATGCAATGCTCCGCTGCCCCAAAGAACTGATCATCGTTCCAAGAGCAACTCACCTCTTTGAGAAACCAGATGCTCTCAACAAAGTGGCTGAACTGGCCCGTGATTGGTTTATGAAATACTTCGTTCCACAGGCCTGAAGCTCCAACATAACGGAGGAAGTAGGATGAGGCTTCTTTTTGTGGGTGACGTCATGCTTGGCCGATTGGTCAATGAAGCCTTAAGGGAAGCACCCCAGGACTATCCCTGGGGAGATACATTATCCATTTTTAGAGAAGCCGATGTGCGCCTCTGTAATCTCGAGTGTGTGATTTCCGATCGAGGCACTCCATGGACTGTGACTCCAAAGGTTTTCCATTTCCGTTCGGATGCCAAGAATATTGAAACATTAAAAATCGCTAATGTGAATGCTGTCTCTATTGCAAATAATCATACCCTCGATTTCGAATACGAAGCCATGTTTGACATGGTTAAGATTTTGGGTCAGGCTGGCATCTATCATACGGGTGCGGGTGCCAATTTTGAGGAGGCTTCCCGACCAGCCTTATTTGAGGTAAAGGGAATCGAGATTGGATTGATCGCCTTTACGGATAATGAACCTGACTGGGAAGCCACTGCTCAAAAGCCCGGGATTTTTTATGTTCCAATTGATATGAAGGATGATCGGGCGAAGAAGCTCTTTGAGATCGTCCATCAGACCAAAAAGGAGGTTGACCTTCTCATTGTCTCCACTCATTGGGGTCCCAATTGGGGCTACAGACCCCACCCAAGCCACATTCCTTTTGGCCATGCCCTGATCGATCATGGAGCCGATATTGTCTTTGGCCATTCCTGCCATGTTTTCCAGGGAATTGAGATTTATCACGGTCGACCGATACTTTACGGTACAGGCGATTTTATCGATGACTATGCGGTGGACGAAATTGAACGAAATGACGAGTCTTTCATCTTTTTTGTCGAAACTCAGGAAGGCCAAATAAAAAAACTTAACCTGTATCCAACCGTTATTAGAGGTTTTCAAACCAGATTAGCAAAGGAGAAAGAAGCGAAAAGGATAGCGAGAAAAATGGAAGAACTATGTGCCGAATTTAAGACATCGGTAAGATGGGATGAAGAGGAGTGGAAGTTGGAGATTCTCCTCTGAAAATGCATGGAGACTATATGAAATTTTTTCTCACCCATTCCACTCAACATTTGCGACGATCCTTTAAAAGATGCGGTTGTGACATCGGACGCTACGAAACCTATACCTTTGCGGACGGGGAACGAGGGTACCGTTTGAAAGAAAAAGTGAATAATGAATCGGTAGCAATCATCGCTTCCATTCTCCCCAATCCCGAATCGCTTTTCGAACTGATGGCTCTTCATCGTCTGGCCATTGAAAATGGTGCAAGCAAGACGATCCTGGTCATCCCTTATCTCGGTTACGCACGACAAGACCGGGCGGGTCAACCCGGCGAGGGGAGCCTCGGCGTTATGGTCGCTGAGCTGATTCAGAAGTTCAACCCATCCAAACTCGCCCTTTTCGATGTCCATAGCGATCGAATACGCAAGGCTTTTGGTCCATCGGTCACCGAACTCTCTGCTCTGCCCTTATTCGCAGAGGCTCTTTCAAAACGCGCACCGGACGTGATCGTCTCACCGGATGCAGGCTTTCGGTCAAGGGCAGAAGAGCTCGCAAAGCTTTTAAAGCCACATCCTGAAGTAGCGGTGATTGATAAAGTACGCCCCCGTCCAAATGTGGCCATTGCCAAACGCCTTCACGGTGATGTTCGAGGGAAAGAGGTTCTCATTGTCGATGATATCATCGATACGGGTGGAACCCTTTCCCAAGCGGTAAAACTCGTCTCTGAAAATGGGGCCCAGAGCATACGCCTCGCTGCAACACACGGAATTTTTTCTGGCGATGCCAGAAAACGTTTTCTGCAATTGCCAGTTGAAGAAATACTGATCACAAATACTTTACCGCAAATCCGATATCCAAAAATTCGTCTCCTCGACATTGGCCCCCTATTCCTTGATTTCCTAAAATAAAGTTCTTATCATTAAATTAGAAAGGGATGATTAGTTATGAAAAGAACGATGCAATGTGCGTGTTATTCTCTTGATGATAAAGAAGGGCGGCTCTTAATCGAGGTTGAACTTCCAGAGGTTGGAATGAAGGAGATTACCCTTGATATGAGCAAAGGACGTTCCCATGTTACCCCTCAGTTTGTTAAGGGCTAAGAGCAGGGAATAACTGCTAAGACATAACAAAAAAGATCATGTATAAATGACCTTATTGAAAACACAAAACCCTTCCATTCTTACGGGAAGGTTTTTTTGTGATGAAATGACACTTCAACCTTTTTCACCCTTTTTATACGGTCTGTTCCATCTCCTGAAGCAAATGTCGAGCAATAATCAATCTCTGGATCTGGGCTGTGCCTTCATAGATCTGGATGACCTTCGCATCCCTCATCAACTTCTCAACGGGATGCCATTTCGTATAGCCCATGCCTCCATAGATTTGAACAGCATCCGTGGTGACCCGCATGGCTGTATCTGCTGCAAAGGCCTTGGCCATGGCTGCCTCTTTCGAATTCCGGATTCCCTGATCGGCCAGCCAGGCCGCTTTCCAGATGAGGAGCCTTGATGCCTCGATATCTTTGGCCATATCGGCCAGCATGAATTGAATGGATTGATGCTGGGCAATGGGAACTCCAAATTGAATTCGTTTCTTGGCATATTGGGTTGCCAGTTCCATCGCTGCCCGCGCAATTCCCACGGCACCGATTCCAATCATCGGCCGTGTGATATCGAGGGCCATCATCGCCTTTTTAAAGCCCTCTCCCACTCCTGCAAGCAGGTTCTCTTTCGGAACGCTGACATTCTTAAATGCCACCGCCGTTGTGTTCGATGCCCTCTGGCCCATCTTATCGATGGGCTCTCCATGGCTTACGCCTTCTAAATTCGAAGGGACAATAAGGCTGATGATCCCTTGATGCCTTTTCTGCGGATCGGTGGTGGCAAAGACAA
>Ga0315291_10010831_pt1 | contig 11122 bp, 14 predicted proteins | sample YL17G12_20_MG_FD_203070 | JGI IMG/M metagenome (GOLD analysis project Ga0315291, IMG submission 203070) | Sediment microbial communities from Yellowstone Lake, YNP, Wyoming, USA - YL17G12_20 | ecosystem: Environmental > Aquatic > Freshwater > Lake > Sediment | place: USA: Wyoming | collected... | reverse complement strand
TCAGTTATCCCAAACTCTTTCGGATTCTCATACACTTTGCTGCCTTTCTGCAGACCGAACACACTTGTTGATACCAAATCTATACTTCCCGAATTTTCTTTTAAGAAGTCTATAGTGTCCAAAAATTCGTTCTTGGACTCGCCTGGAAAACCAAACATTATGAAAACTGTATTAATTATTCCGTTATCATGGCTCGCTTTAAGCACAGTTCTTATATCAGCAACATTTGTGCCTTTTTTCATTTTATCCAAAATTAACTGGCTCCCAGATTCAATACCCCAAGCCACAGACTTTAAACCGCTATTACTCAGAGTTTTGAACGACTTAATCAGATCTCTAGTTGGACGAAGCTGTGCCCACCACTTAACATGCATTTTCTTCAGCACATCTGAGATCTCTATCAAACGTTTCTTAGTTATGGAATCATCTATGAAAAAAACGTATTTTGCCTTATTCAGCGCAATTGTCTTTTTTAGATATCCCAAATCCATATCTATATACTTTTGATTGAGTGAATGTGTGCAAAATACGCAAAGCCTATAGAAACAACCTCTGCATGTTCTTAGGGGGTAAATAATTTCTTTTGTAAGATAATCTTTTTTATTGTACTTTCTAAAGTCTACAACTGCGTTATTGTAGCTTTCTTTCTTTAAGTTCTCAAGATACTGTATAAGCTCAAACTCATCCTCAAGCGCGACTGCATATTTTTTGACTTTTGAATTGACTGCTGGCCCCCCGACAATGCATTTGATTTTCATTTTATGCAGCTCTTTCATCAGTGCAAGCGCATATGGTCCTTGACTGTTGTATACCAAACTGAACGCAACAATGTCAGGCTTCTCATTTAACACAAGCTTTAATAGCTCTCTGAAAAATTCAGGCTTTTTGTCGCCTAAAATAAGTTTATGATTATGCGCATAAATCTCCCTAGATTTATTATTAAATTCCTCAAGAACCTTCCCAAATTCTTCAATAGATTTTATCTTAGTAACACTTTTATAAAATTCGGGGAAACGCATCCTGTGAAATTTAGCATTCAAATCAATGCACTGTGATTTCATTTCAGAGTTTGCACGTAGGAAAGAATTAAGATAAGTTATAGAATAAGGCATAACCGTTGGTGTACAAAATGGGGCATAAACAAACAATATCTTCATCAAGATTAGTATTTCTGTGATGTATAAATTATTAACTGTTTAAGAAAGAACAAACTGATTTCTTAAACTTTATAAATGGACTTACTTTCCCTATTGTTACGGGGATGTAGTATAGCTTGGTCCAGTATGCCTGGCTTGGGCCCAGGAGACCGGCGGTTCAAATCCGCCCATCCCCATTTTCATATTAAAATGGAAGGATAAAGTTTAAAAAGCCAAATTCGGTTCATAGGTTATTAAAAGAGGTTCTTATTATGGGAAAGACAAAAAAAGTTGGAATTTGTGGAAAATTTGGCGCAAGATATGGTCTTAGTATACGAAGAAAAATCTTGAAGGTAGAAGAAAGGAAAAGTAACATTTGTCCTTACTGTAAGAAGAATCAATTAAAAAGACCAGCATCAGGAATTTGGGTATGTGGCAGCTGTGGAGTAAAATTCGCTGGTGGAACACATATCGCTCAGCAAGTAGAGGGGGTAGTTGAGTAATGGAATACATCTGTTATAGTTGCGGAAAACATGTTTCTCCTGAGGACATAACTAAAAGAATTAGATGCCCATACTGCGGCGGTAAAATACTTTTCAAGGAAAGGCCAGAAGTTGTTAAGAAAGTTAAAGCAAGGTGATTTTATTGGAAATTTCTAAAGAGAATCAAGAGGAAATAATCAAATTTCAGCAAACTCAGCAGCAACTGCAGATTTTGATGATGCAAAAGCAACAGTTGCAATTGCAGAGTGCGGAAGTAGATGGTGCACTTAAAGAAATAGAAAACACCAAGGAAAAAGAAGTTTTTGAAATTGTGGGAAATGTAATGATCAAGAAACCCAAAAAAGAAATCATGGACTCCTTAAAAGAAAAAAAGGAATTAATTGATCTTAGGACTTCTACAATAGACAAACAGATAGACAAATTAAATGAAAAGGCGATGGAGATACAAAAGAAATTATCTAGTCACTTTAAGGAAGAAAGGAAAAAGTAGTGATTCTTATGCAAGAGAGATTAAAACAGGCAATAGAACTAATAAACCAAATCTTAGAGGATAGAACCGTACCAAGGAATATTAGGGATCATGCTGAAAAGGCGAAAAATAGTCTGCTTGATGAAGAACACGAAATAAGTGTACGAGTAAACAAAGCAACACATACTTTTGATGAAGTTTCCGAAGATTCAAATATGCCTATCTACACAAGGACCCAAATTTGGAATATTGTCACTGTTCTAGAATCAATTTTACACAAATAAAAAAGTATATAAGAATATACTAAATACTATAATTAAAGAGGAATGCAGTAGGTGAGACTAAATGGATATTAAAGATTTTTTAAGTAAATTATCAGGAAAGATAGTTCTCAAAAAACCTGATGGTGGAAAGGAAGAGTTCATAGAACTTGAACCTGATGAAATGAGAAAAAAAGCAGCAAAAATATACGTTAAGTATTTCATTCTTTCAGATTTTGCTGACATAAAGCCAGTAATCGACTCTTTAAGAGAAGGCTACACAATTGCGCTTTTGAAAATCAAGCCTTTGAAAGACAAGGACATGAATGAGTTGAAACGCGCAATAAGCAAAGTGAAGAGAACATGCGAAGCAATTGATGGAGAAATTGTAGGTATAGATGAAGATTGGATAATTGCAGCTCCAAACTTTGTGGAAGTCTACAGAGGCGAAACTGGTGCAGAATCAGAAGGCGGAATGTCGTCTGAATCAGAAGGATAATTCTATTTTCTTTTTTTATTTGCAAAGACTTAAATATCTGCGAGTTTTTCTATTAATAAAAGAGGTGATATCATGGTCGTGGAATGGACGTTAACAGCGGCTGTCGGATTAATGGTTGGTATAAGCTTTGGTATTCTTATGGAATTAAAATACATAGTTGACCTTGACAGAAAATTAGAAAAATTGATTAATAAGATAGAACGTGAAGAAGTTCTGACAGAGCACGAAGTTAAATCTCTTATTAAAAAGAAGAAAAAAAGACGCTAATCTTATAGTATAACTGACACGAGTAGCCCAAGCAATGATCCTGCTGTTATAAATGGCATTGCTGGGTAGAATTTCTTTTTCTTACTAATTAACATAAGAACCATAAGCGCTATTGTTGCACCATAGATTACGAAGAGCGCTGATGGGATCCCAAACTCCTTTAATGCAACAGTTGCAAATAATAATGTAAATGCTATGTCTCCGCCGCCGAGCATTGCAAATTCATTTTTGTTTATTATAATCAAACCAGTAAATATACCTAGAGATTGTTGGAGTTTTGCCAAGCCAATCATGTGTTTTGTTATATTAACAGCTATAAAATCATAAAGTGACACTGCAAGCAGAAGTATTATTGCGAAAGTAATATTTAAGACAGGTGCAAACAAAGCAACAAGTCCGCCATACAACAGAATTTCTCCCAAATTGTGCACATAAACATCTCTTTCTTTGAATTTCATTACAGTAATCGCAAGAGCAATTATGAATGCTATCCAGCTTACAATAAATGCACTTAAACTTACACTTATGCTTACAAGCACAGCTACGAAGAACCATAATTTTATCAGAACGTCAAGCTTCAATTTTTGAAGGCCTAAGAAAAATAATGACGCGACTATTATCGCTGTAAGTATTAGAACAGGTGACATCTCTGCCTGAACTGCTGGTGGCTGAAGTCCATAAGGAAGTTCTGCAAAAATAAAATGACTTGTAACAAAAAGACCGAATATTTCAGCTACAAGAAAAAGTGTTATTATCAAAGTCATTGTTAACAGCGAATACTTCATTAATATCAACTACTTCCTTTCGCTTCGTACAAGCTTGCACACAAAAGAAGAATCATTTTTGGATTACCATTTGCAGTTCTCCATACCTGCAATATCTCATTTTCTGTAAATGGAGTTATGCTGTCAGATTTTTTCTTTCTAATCTCATTTAGTCTTAATGCAACCATTTTTTGGGTATCCTCAAAGCTCAATGGTGGAATATCAAAAACAAGTACATTACTCAACTTGTTGGACATATAAGGTATTGAAGCTGCCAATGTTGGTGATGCAGTAATAACAACGCTCAAGCCAGAATGTACCATACTCGCAATGTCATTAACAATAGTTCTTATATCATTTTCTTTTAAGGATAAACATATGAAGAATTTTTCTATAAATACAACAGTCTTTTTCTTTGCTTTTAATGACTTTAATTCTTTTTTGAGATTTAAAGAACACAAAAGTTTGATTTTTTTGACGCTTTTAGGGAGCTCGGATTCAAGTTTCATCGAAACTGCACTTTTACCAGCGCCATGTTCACCAGAAATTATAACTAATGCTCTGCCCTTGGCAAGCCTCTTTGCATAATCTTTTAATTTCTTTAAGTCTACACCAAATATATGTTCTTTGCGTGGTTCTATTGAAAAAAATGGGTTTTTATCAGCCGTAATCTCACCAAATTATTTAAACAGTTATTTGTTTATTAAACCTTCTCATTACCTTAACAAGTTCTGAGATTCTTCTTGAGCGTTCTTTTATAACGTTTGTCGTAAGCTGTTTCATCGCTGCAGCTTTTGTTCCAGGTCTGGGATAGAATTTTGAAATGTTAATCACCTCAGGCTTGATCTCTTTTACAAGATTAATGGTTTTCTGGAAATCTTCTTCTGTTTCTTCTGGAAAACCACAGATTATATCTGTTGAAAGAATAAGTTTGGGAATTCCAGTCCTAAGTTTTTTTATAAGTTTCTTAAAATCATCAGCAGTATAATTTCTATTCATTTTTTTAAGAATCTCATCACTTCCTGCTTGTACAGGTATATGTATGAACTTTATTATCTTCGGATTTTTGTATATATCAATTAGATCATCAACATACCTCAGTGCATACTTTGGATTCATCATCCCTATCCTTATTTTGAAGTCTCCTTTTAGAGTTACAATTGCTTTTAGTAATTCAGGCAAATTTGTTCCAATATCCAAACCATATATGCCTGTATCCTGCGCAGTCAAAAGAATTTTCTTTGCACCATTTTCTGCAGCTTTTCTGACAGAACAAACAATTGCCTCGATTGAATGTGATTTTAATCTTCCTTTTGCAATCTTTGTTGCACAATAAAAACACTCAGAGAGACATCCATTGCAAATTGCTATTGCCTGAACTCTGTTTTTAACATCAGCCACAATATGCGAACATACTTTCTCTGAAAGCTCAACTACAGTCTCATTGTTCATAACTCTTCCAATTATATTTTGTATATCAGCAATCTGATCTGGCCCAATCATAGAGAAATTTGGAAATCTTTCCCGCATTTTCTTTCCAAGAATCTTTGGCAGACACCCACCAACTATTACTTTTTTATCACGCAATTCTTCAAGCCTATTAAGTATCTTGTTCTCAGTGCTTCCTTTAACACCGCAACTTAAAATAATTATTAAATCTGCAGATTTAGGCGATTTTACAAAAGAATCATCTTTCAATACTGTTCTAACTATATTCTCATCTGCTTTATTAGCTGCGCATCCATATGTTTCAATATAGAGTTTCATAATCATTCAGCAAGAAATATTGAAAGACCCCAAATTATGACTATCCCAAGAAGCATAAATATTATCTGGGTAATTGCTTTTTTTGTATTGCGTTCATGGTGTAATTCTGGTATAAGATCTGCTATTGCGATGTACATTAAATTACCAGCTGCAATCATAACTACAAAACCCAATAAACCTTGTACAAGTGGCGCAAAGAAAAATGTTAAGATTGCTCCAATAAACGAAAATGCAGCTGAGACAAGATTGAACAATATTGTTTTCTTTCGTGATAAGCCCATATGGAGCATTGTTCCAAAGTCGCCCATCTCTTGAGGAATCTCATGAAAAAATATGGCAATTGCAGTAACCATGCCTAATGGAACTGATACCAAGAAACTAGCTGCAACAATTATGCCGTCTATGAAGTTATGCACTGTATCACCGACCATCAGAACATAAGGTCTTGATTCATGATGTATATCACACTCATTACCGTGGCAGTGGCTCCATATCAGTAATTTTTCAATTACAAAGAACAGAACAACTCCCGCTAAAACAAGCAATAATCCAAATTGTATATCTGAAACAAGCGCTATTCCTTCTGGCAATAAATCAAGGAATGCTGTTGCTAATAGTGCCCCTGCTGCAAAGCTTACGAAGTATATCGAGAATCTTTTTGTGAATTCTTCCTTCAGAATCAGGACTAAACCACCTAATATACCAGCTATACTTGCTATAAATGTAAATACCAGTATTAATTCGAGCACCATAATTAATACCTAAGATTTTGTCTATTTAAAAGTTATTAATCTTTATCTGGTCTCTCATAAGGCCATCTTTTATCTTTGGGAGCATCTGTCAATCTTCCAAGATAGTTCTGAGCTACATCAAGAATAAAAACATCACCAACTGAATTTGTATACCTACACCAAGCATGGCCTCCATGATAAATTGCATTTCTATCAATACTTGGGGTACCCTTTACATGACCTTCTTTTTTGAACTTTTCAAGTAATGCTCCACAAGCCAAAGCTTGATGTCTACAAACACCAGCCTTCGAATTAATGAATACATCAAGTGAAATTTTTACATCATCCCCTGTGACAATATCATCAAGTAAAGCATTAACACCATTTTCATTATAAGGAATAGTATCTTTCACAGTTCCAAAAACAGCTTGCAATACTTTATGTTTGTTAATCTTTCCGTCTTCTGTTGCTTTCATTTTAGCTATTTTATATAAGTTATTTATAGCAGGGTATTTTTCAGAATCGACAACAATAGCTTCTCCAGCAGTAGGGCCCAAGTAAACACCACCATCAATCGGAGAATCTCTACATATTATTGGCCTATTTTGGAAATGTTTTACACCATCTACGACTTTTACTTGATCTTCTACCCTGTCTTCTATACATACAGTATAATTCCACGCAACAGGATTAACTTCTTCTTCCATATGTTACTACTACGAAGTGGTTATTTATAAAGCTTTTGATTTGAGTTTATAAACAGAATGCTAATAAATAGAATTGTTCTTTCCTTAATAGTGTAAATATGGTTAAAGAAGCAAAGGAAGAACCGAAGAAGCTGAAAGACGAGGAAAGGGAAGCATTTTGGCATTCTACATCTCATGTCTTAGCTGATGCGGTGAAAAGACTTTGGCCAAGTGTAAAACTTGGAATTGGGCCTGCAATAAAAGAAGGATTCTATTATGATTTTGATCGTAAAGAGCCATTTACAGCAGAAGATTTGGTAAAGATAGAAATAGAAATGAAGAAAATCGTGAAAGAGAATTTAAAATTCGAACAAGTTAAAATGCCAAGAAAGGAAGCTGAAGCTTCTCTTAAAAAGGGCGGGGAAAAGTATAAACTTGATCTGTTAACAGAAATTCCTGATAAAGAGGTAAGTTTCTACAAGCATGGCGAATTCATTGACTTATGTAAGGGGCCTGTAATCAGATATACATCGCAAATAAAAGCAATCAAACTTTTGACTACTTCAACTGCATACTGGAAAGGCGACTCAAACAAACCAGTACTACATAGAATTTATGGTATCTCGTTTCCATCACAAAAAGAATTAGATGAATATCTAGTTAGACAAGAAGAAATCAAAAAAAGAGCACATAAGAAAATTGGCCAAGAGCTCGAACTTTTCTTTTTTGATGAAACTGCGCCAGGGATGGCTTACTGGCTTCCGAAAGGACTTGTTATTTATAATACATTATTAGATTTCTGGAGAACGGAACATAATAAGAGAGGATATCATGAAACAAAAACTCCTCTTTTGAATAAGAAGGAACTCTACGAAACTTCGGGCCATTGGCAACATTATTTAGAAAATATGTTCATAATTAAAACAAAGGAAGATGAAACTTATTGCTTGAAACCTATGAACTGTCCAAATGCAATGATTATTTACAAATTGAGACCTAGAAGCTATAGAGAACTACCACTTCGTCTTTCAGATGCAGATGCAATCCATAGATCCGAACTTTCAGGAACGCTTAGTGGTTTATTCAGAGTAAGAGAATTCCAACAGGATGATGCACATATATTCATAAAAGAAAGTCAGATTGAAGAAGAATATAAAAGAATATTCGAAATTGTTGAGAAATTTTATTCTGTATTCAATCTTGAATACTCATTTAGACTAGGAACACGACCAAAGGAGTTCATGGGAGACTCTAAAGTCTGGGATAAAGCAGAAAAAATATTAAAGAAAATATTAGAATCAAGCGGGAAGAAATTTATCATTGGCGAAGGAGAAGGCGCATTTTATGGGCCTAAGATTGATATCTTAATGAAGGACTCGCTAGACCGTGAATGGCAGATGGGCACAATACAGCTTGACTTCCAGCTACCGCAGAGATTTAATCTTAAATATGTTGATGATGATGGTAGGGAAAAAACACCTGTAATAATACATCGTGTAATCTATGGTTCTCTAGAAAGATTCATTGGAATACTCATTGAAAATTATGCTGGTGCATTGCCAATCTGGATCTCGCCAGTGCAAGTTAGGATCCTTCCAATTGCAGATAGACATGCTACTTATGCTGAAAAAGTAAAGAAAGAGCTTGATGATAGTGGTATAAGAGTTGAAGCTGACAACAGCCAATCTACAACTGAATATAAGATAAGAGATGCTTCCTTACAGAAAATACCATTCATGATTGTTGTTGGAGATAAAGAAGAACAAAATAATACCGTAGCTGTAAGAACAAGAGAAGACAGCAAAGTAAAATATGGCGTTCCATTGAAAGACTTCGTAAAAGAAGTCCAGAAATTAATAAAAGAAAAGAAATGATATTCTAATTATTTATTCGATCGTCTTGGTTCAAGTACAAGGAATACTATAGAACCGCCGATGTAAAGCAAGAATGCCATTGGAGTTACATTTGTAATTGCAAACAATAAATAACTTAAGAATGCACCAAATAAGAAAGTTGATTGTGTAAGTGCAATGCTTTTAACTATCTTATCCTTTTTCAAGACAGTAACTGCTGCAACACTTTCAGTTATTATGTTGTATACAACTATAAATGCAATCAGTATCAGTCCAAAGTTAACATTAAATGTAAATGCTGCTCCAGCTGCAAGACCTAACAATGCAAGTTCGAAATATCTGTTAGCTTTTCCTAACCAGAATTTATTAAGTAATGTAGTTGTAAGCGCACCAAGTGCAAATATGATCAAAGTATTAATTAATAATTCAGTTGTTGTTAAAACGAATGCTATACCTACTAGTAGGAGTATACCTTCTTTTGCAGAATTAAGAGTACCAATATGTCTTCTTACTTCTTGTTTTGTAACTAAGCCGACAAGTCCGCCCGCAAAGCCTGCTGTCAAGGCAATTAAAGCCCCAATAATCATATCTATTATCATGAAAAATAGAAAACATTATTACCTTTAATAGTTTTTGAAGCTAGAACTCTAAGTTTTCACTTTAACGATACGACCATTTGGTGTTATTTCTTTGAAAGCTTCTACATTGAACTTGAAAATGTTTGCATTTGGATCCATCCATGCATTATAGGGTAGCATACACTTCAAACATAGAGCATTTAGAAATTCTTCTTTTGATGAAAGCTCTTCCCAAACCTGCGGCAGAAGTAGCGCACTTCGATTTTTATAATTAATTATCAAACCATCTTTATTTGGTGTTATTGAAGAAAGTTTTTTTACTGCATCTTTCGCTTCAATTTTGTTCGGTTTTGTTAGAACTGAAATTTCAACAACTATTTTATCGAGTTCTTCCTTTTCTAACGGCGGAAATCTTGGATCAGAATATGCCGCACAAACTGCTGCTCTCTGAATTCCTTCGTCCACAGAAAATATTGGTTCTGAATAACCTATGCAACCACGCAATTCATGCTCTGGATAAGTAGACAATGTTACAAAAACTCCACTTTTTTCTTTATCCTTAGTATACTCTATTTCTTTAGTCTCAATAGCTTTACGTGCAAGTTTTACTAGCTTTGTTGCTTTTTCTATAGTTACCATTTAAATCACAATCGGTATTTTGGTTTTACAGTTCGGACATTTCTTGTCCTTTGTCAAATTTATTTTATCTGCGAACATATGCGATCTTTGGATTAAAGGCTCTTTACAGTTATGGCAGTATGTGTTATTATACCTTGAATTAACATTTCCAATATAAACATAATTTAACCCTTCTTCTTTTGCTATGTCATAAATATTTTCTAGGATTTTAATACCAGTTGCATCTGGTTTTGGCATCTGTGGTGTAGGGAAAAATCTTAGCAAATGATATGGAGTATTTGAACCAAGATTTTTGTTTATCCATTTTATCTGATCGCGCAATTCTTCAAGGTTATCATTCTGTCCTGGAACAACAAGATTTGTTATTTCTACATGCACCCCAATTTTCTTATACTTGAGAACCCCACGTTTTACTTCTTCTACATCAGCCATTGCAAATTCTCTGTAGAATTTCTCATTGTTTCCCTTGAAGTCAACCACGACCGCATCAAGATATTTCTTCATGTCTTTTAATGGCGCGTCCATCGCATAGCCATTTGTTACAAATACATTATAGAGTTTCTTTGGCTTTGCTAGTTTTGCGATATCATATGCATACTCGAGGAACATTGTCGGTTCATTGTAAGTATGAGCAATTCCTTGTGCATTTGCCTGCAATGCTGACGAAACCATCTCTTCTGGAGAAACGTCTGGTAATTTTTCCTGAATTTTGGCCTGTGAGATATCAAAATTACAGCAGAATTTACATCTGAAATTACAACCAAATGTTCCGTAAGAAAATGCTGTAGTTCCTGGATGGAAATGGTAAAATGGTTTCTTCTCGATTGGATCAAGATTTATCGCAATTGGATGTCCATAATTAAGTGAATATAGTTTGTCATCGATGTTCTTGCGTACATTGCAGAAACCAGTCTTATCTTTGGGTATGTTACACTTTCTAGGACAAAGCTTGCATCTTATAAGAGAACCA
>Ga0315291_10010829_pt1 | contig 11124 bp, 6 predicted proteins | sample YL17G12_20_MG_FD_203070 | JGI IMG/M metagenome (GOLD analysis project Ga0315291, IMG submission 203070) | Sediment microbial communities from Yellowstone Lake, YNP, Wyoming, USA - YL17G12_20 | ecosystem: Environmental > Aquatic > Freshwater > Lake > Sediment | place: USA: Wyoming | collected... | reverse complement strand
ATGGGGATACCGCTACTGGGATGGCCTGGAATACCTGAAGAGTCGCGGGGTCAAGCATATCGTTATCGGGTTCCCTCAGGTCGTAACTGACTCCGCCTTAAACCTAATAGAGATCTACAACCAGATCGGCAGGGAGATGGGTGTAAAGACCTGGCTGAAATACGGGGAAGGGGATTTTGTGACCTACCCCGGCGTAGGCAATCCCTTTGCGGATTACTGGGGTATCTGGGTGGAGACAGATTGTGGCGGCATACCCTGCTGCTTCGTTATGGGAGGATGCGATGACGGGAGACCCTACCCGCCGCCCCGGCAGAATTGTCCAAGGAACGATCTAGATCCCTCTCTTGCTTTCGACCTCAGGCAGCTACGGCAACCTTGGATACGACCCTGCTCTGGGTGCACCTGATGAGAACAAGCCGGTGCAGGACCAATATACGGGAACCTGGGCACTGTGGGCTCCTCCAAACGATGACCCCCGCGTGGGCAGGTTGCTTGCGAAACATGTAATCGATGCATCTCTAAAACCCTTGGTATATATAACTAACGGGGAGCTTGAAGGTATTCAGGCGGGTCAGAGTGTGACCTGGGAGTCACACGTTACGGGTGGTAAACCAGGATACACCTATCAATGGTTTATTAGGGAAGAAGGGAATTCTTGGTCCAACTTAGAGAAAAACAGCCCCACCTGGACCTGGACTCCAAGAAACAAGGAGGCAGGCACCTATTCCATCCGATGCAAGGTAAAGGATAGACGAAAACGGAGCAGTGATGTAACCTGGGCAGGGTTTGTGGTATCACCGAAAAAATAACAACTCTTTAAGCTGAGCTGGCAACTATCTCCTTATTAGCTCTTTTCTGAGGACCGTTTGTCCTGAACTTTGTCCATGAACTCCGGGGTAATGACGGTAATGCCTTCTTCTTTTGCGGCCTTCACTACACCTTCGATGACCTTATTTAAAAATATTCTGGGTACTTTCACGATCTTGGCACAGGCTTCGTTTTCCCAGGTAATATTCGGACCAAACCGGTCACAGGCATATTTGACAACTTCGATAGGATGCCCTTCCCCTTTGAGATGGGGACCTTATATGGCCGGGAGTGCCTGGTAAACTTTAACTTGAATGAGGAATTAATGAAGAACTAAATAAAATTTACTTGGAATAAAATCTTATCTTGACAGGTTATAATCAATAATATACAATAAGGACCCAAAAAAATAGCATATTGTGAAACATTGATGGAGGGTAATAATATGAAGAAAATAAAATTTACCAGACGAGATTTTTTAAAGACTTCGTTGATGACCGGTGCAGTACTTGCCACGGGAGGGCTGGGAGCGCTTATCAAGCCGGGGAAGGCCCATGCCTTCTCCTATAGCCAACCTCTCAAGAAATTTGTCTGGCCATTACCCCTTCCGGGGGCAGGCATACAGGTTGCCCAGAAGGACGCGCTGAGCACCGCGACACTTGACCACTACTCAATAAGCATCAAGGAGTTTACGCAGCAACTGCATCCTGATTTACCAAATCCAACAAGGTTGTGGGGTTACTATGATACCACTGCCGGCGGTACCCAGACACACCTCGGCAGTATCATTATTGCCAAGCAAAACACACCAGTTCAGATAACATTCACAAACGAGTTGCTGAATGCACATCCTCTCCCTGTGGATACCAGCGTTCCTGGTGCAGAAACGGGTCAACTTGTAAACCGTGTTGCCGTGCACCTTCACGGTGGTAAAGTACCCTGGATCAGTGATGGTGGTCCCTTTGACTGGTGGGCACCGGATGGAACGACCGGTCCAAGTTTTCTGAATAATCAAGTGCTGAACCCGGGTGCTGGCTTGAATCAAGCGGAGTATTATTATCCAATGAATGAGAGTGCCCGATTATTGTGGTACCACGATCACGCGTTCGGGATTACCCGCTTGAATGCGTACGCAGGTATAGCAAGTGGTTGTCTTGTGCGGGATGCCTTTGAGCAGAACCTGATTAATACCTTCTCTATCCCTGGCTTTATACCTGGGACGGAAATTCCGCTGGTGATCCAGGATAAGACTTTCTTCGATGGTACCGACACTGCGTATACCAACTATGTTACGGGGGCACTTCCAGGAGATCTGTGGTATCCATACGTGTATGATCCTCTTCGTTGGATGTTAATGCCAGGACCATCCGGTCCCCCTCCCATTCCATCGTGCGTGCCTGAAGCTTTCGGCGATACCATGCTCGTAAACGGTGTGGTCTATCCGTACGTGGAAGTTGAACCCAGGAAATATCGTTTCCGGGTCTTGGATGCCTGTAATGCCCGGTTCTGTAACCTGAAGCTCTATTATGCTCAGGGTGCCACATTCCCAAATAGTGCAGAGCCGAATCTGAAGAATCCGGGTCCAAACTTCCTCCAGATAGGCAATGAAGGGGGTTTCCTTTCATCAAAGCCTGGGCCGGCGTTGCTCCCGAATGTTGTGATGGGACCGGGGGAACGTGCTGACCTGATTGTCGATTTTTCTAAAGTACCGGTTGGTTCGTATCTCATTCTCTACAACGATGCGCCGTCACCATTTCCGGCTGGAGATCCTCTCTATGACTTTTACCCAGGAAGCAAGAAAAACCCCGTTATCCCCACACCAGGGTTCGGGCCAAACACGAGGACACTTTTGCAGTTCCGCGTCGTACCGCTCGGACAGGTCACTGGTGATACTGCCAAGGATCCGAAACAGACTGCTCCGCTGAAGCTCCCCCAGATCACTCCGCTCGCAACAACGCTTCCTCCACGGGACCTGACACTCAACGAGGATTTTGATCAGTTCGGTCGCTTGATGCAGACCCTCGGCACAAACGTCAGGCCAGATCCAGCAAAACCAACTTTCGGCAGGGCTCTGCTCGATTTACCTACCGAAACCATAACCGCTGGGGATACTGAAATCTGGCGGATCTTTAACCTCACTGCCGACACCCATCCCATGCATTTCCATCTGATCAATGTGCAAGTAATAGGACGGCAGCCATTTAATGCAAAACACTATAATGGTACGCCGAGCTTTACCGGTGCTATGCTCCCGCCTGCCCCGAACGAGACGGGCTGGAAGGAAACCGTCAGAGCGAATCCAGGGGAATGCCTAATGGTTATCGCGAAGTTTGACCTCCCCACCGTGCCTTTCATTGTTCCTCCAAGTCCACGGACCGGAGGAAATGAGTACGTGTGGCACTGTCATATCTTGGAACATGAGGAACACGACATGATGAGGCCTGTGGTGGTGAGCTGAAGACCGTCTGAACACGGGGATTCAGTGCATATTTCTCTTAGTGAGATGAAGCCCGGCGCATTGCGCCGGGTTTTTTTTCATACGAAGAGAGGGCATAATTGCCCGTCTGTAATGATCTCAGGCTCGGAAAGAAGAGAGCATGAGAGGAAGAAAAATACATTGATATTGATTTATTCAAAAACAATGTCTACCATTGAACCATGATAAGGCCTGCAAAAGTAATTCTTTTAGTGTTCCTGGTAGTTATCTCGTTTCTTGGTGGAGTCTGGTATAACAAGCAGCAAGCAGTGAATAAAAACATCTCAGCTCGTGGGCGACGTATCCTGTACTATGTGGATCCTATGAATCCGGCACATACATCCACTCAGCCCGGTATTGCCCCCTGCGGCATGAAAATGGAGCCGGTCTATGCCGACGGTTCCACTGATCGAACTCCCGGAACCACTACGTCTGTTTCACCAGGTACCGTTAAGATCAGTCCTGAAAAACAACAGATCATTGGTGTTCAGGTGGCTCTGGTGGAAAAGAAGCCCTGGACGCCTGTGATCAGAACATTAGGCCGCGTCGCTGCAGACGAGACACGCCTGTTTCGGGTGAATGCTGCCATCGATGGTTGGATCCGGGAAGTGTTTTTAAATTCCACAGGCAGCCTGGTAAGCAAGAATCAGCCACTGGCCACTTTTTATAGCAGGGACCTCTTGACGGCGCAGCAGGCTTACTTCTATGCACTGAACACCCAGGACAGGCTCAAGGAGAGCGATCTCGACAACCCATCTCAACATGCAATCACAAGCGATCAGGTGAGATCAAACAGGGAAAATCTTGAGAATCTTGGTATCGGTGCTCCCCAGTTACAGGAGATAACTCGGACCCGGCAAGCAGCCCAGGAAATTACCATCTTTGCTCCCACGACAGGCTTTGTGCTTGTCCGGAATGTATCCCCTGGTCAAAGGTTTCAGCGTGGTGATGAACTCTATCGCATTGCCGATTTGAGCCATGTATGGATCCTCGCAGACTTATTCGAGAATGAAGAACAGTATGTCCGGCCAGGGGTAACGGTGCGAGTATCTTTGCCCTATCAGGGAAAGGTATTTCACGCCACGGTGAGCAAAATTCTCCCGCAATTCGATGCTGCCTCGCGAACACTCAAAGTACGATTGGAGACGGACAATCCAGGCTACGCTTTCAGGCCGGACATGTTGGTGGATGTGGAGATTCCGGTCAACATGCCTCCAGCCATTACGATTCCTATGGAAGCACTGATTGAATCGGGGCTCGATAAGACTGTTTTCGTCGATCGAAGCAATGGATTTTTCGAGCCCCGGCAGGTACAGACAGGTAGGCGTCTTGGTGGCCGCATCGAGATCGTCAACGGACTCATGGATGGCGAACGGGTTGTAGTCTCGGGCAGCTTTCTTCTCAATTCCGAAAGCCGTATGAAGTTGGCGGCTGCTGGGATATACGGTCCCCCAAGCAAGGATCTCGTATGCGGCATGACCGTAGATACCAACAAGGCAAGGGCAACGGGAAGAACAAGTGAATACCACGGGAAAACGTATTACTTTTGTAATGATGAATGCAAGCGGCAATTCGACAAGCATCCGGATCACTATCTCAAGTGACTAGCCGGGATTCACTTCCCAATCTTTTAAGACCCCATTGATCAGTCCTCGGAGAACCGGTTGACACAAGAATGATTAACCGCATCATCGATTTTTCAGTAAACAACAAGTTTATTGTACTGGCCCTGGTTGCTGCAGCGTGTGTGTGGGGCTGGTGGTCGATGAAAAACATGGCGCTTGATGCCATCCCGGATCTCGGGGATACCCAGGTAATTATTTTCTCCCGCTGGGACCGCAGCCCCGATATTATCGAGGACCAGGTGACGTATCCAATCGTGACAGCGCTGCTTGGTGCTCCGAATGTTAAGGCTGTCCGTGGCCTATCTGATTTCGGTTACTCCTATGTCTATGTCATTTTCGAGGATGGCACCGATATCTACTGGGCAAGGGCTCGCACCCAGGAATACCTTACAGCAGTTTTACCTCGCCTGCCAGAGGGCGTAAAAACAGAACTCGGACCTGATGCTACTTCACTGGGTTGGATTTTTCAGTATGCCCTGGTGGACCAGTCCGGAAAGCACAGCCTTTCAGAAATGCGCTCTTATCAGGACTGGTACCTTCGCTACTATTTGAAGAGCGTCCCCGGTGTTGCCGAAATCGCGCCTATAGGCGGTTTTGAAAAACAATATCAGGTGAATGTGGATCCCAACCGTCTGCAGGCCTACAACCTTTCAATCAACCGTGTGGTGGAAGCGGTGCGTGGCGGCAACAGCGAGGTGGGAGGACGCCTTATCGAGATTGGCGGGACCGAATACATGGTGCGAGGGCGAGGATATGCGCGATCCATTCAGGATTTCGAAAACATCTTTGTTGCTTCTCGTGAGGACGGTACCCCGATCCGCATCAAAGATATCGGGCAGGTTGTTCTTGGTTCAGACCTCCGGAGGGGTGCTTCCGACCTAAATGGTACAGGAGAAGTAGTATCTGGGATCGTAGTTATGAGGCATGGCCAAAATGCTCTCAATGTTATCAAACGCGTCAAGGCAAAGATCAAGGAGATTGAGCCTGGCCTGCCTCCGGGTATAAAAGTTGTCCCCATCTATGACCGCTCTGAACTGATCCTACGGGCCATCGAAAATCTGAGATCCACCCTTTTAGAAGTGATCCTCACGGTTGTGATAGTGATCCTGCTCTTTCTCTGGCATATCCCAAGCGCCATAATTCCTGTTCTTACTATCCCCATTGCGGTCCTCCTCTCATTTATCCCTTTTCACCAGATGGGTATTACCGCCAATATCATGTCTCTCGGTGGAATCGCTATTGCAATTGGTGCGCTTGTGGATGCCGCCATTGTGATCGTTGAGCAGGTGCACAAGAACTTGGAACAGTGGGAGCAGCACGGCAGAAAAGAAGATTACCGAGCACTCATCATAAACTCAATCAAGCAGGTTGCTGGACCAAGTTTTTTCTCACTGCTGGTAATAGGGGTATCTTTCCTCCCCATCCTCACGCTTGAGGCCCAGGAGGGACGGATGTTCAAGCCACTCGCCTACACAAAAACCCTCTCAATGGTCATTGCCGCGGTGCTGGCGATCACTTTGGATCCAGCCTTGAGAGTGCTTTTCATGTATATGAAGAATTTTCATTTTCGTCCTCACTGGCTGTGTCGGGCAACGAATGCGCTGGTAGTTGGAAGTATTCATTCTGAGGACAAACATCTGATCAGTCGTTCATTAAATCGGATCTATCAGCCGGTAGCCGCCTGGTCGTTGCAACGGAAGTGGATAGTAATCACGGCTGCTTGTACCATGGTAATCGTAACCATCCCGGTCTTTTTCAAGCTTGGCTCTGAGTTCATGCCCCCTTTAGAGGAAGGTTCAATCCTTTACATGCCATCCACCATGCCAGGCATCTCTATTACCGAAGCACAGAAGTTACTTCAGATCACAGATCGGATCATCAGGCAGTTCCCTGAAGTGGATCGTGTACTGGGCAAAGTGGGCAGAGCTGAAACATCAACTGATCCAGCGCCACTGTCCATGGTGGAGACTCTGATTATCCTTCGACCTAAAAAGGAGTGGCGCCAGGTGGACACCTGGTATTCATCGTGGGCACCAGGGTGGGCGAAAGAGCTATTCCGTTACATCACTCCCGATCATCTCTCACAAGATGAACTCATTAGCCAGATGAATAATGCCCTGAGAATCCCCGGTGTTGCAAATGGATGGACAATGCCTGTAAAAGGGAGGATAGAGATGTTGAGCACCGGCTTGCGCACCCCGATTGGGCTGAAAATATCCGGCGCCAACCTCAATACCATTGAAAAGATTGGAGCAGAGATAGAGTCTCTTTTGCCTGCGGTGAAAGGGACCCGGAGCGTTTTCGCTGAGCGGACCAGCAGTGGATTTTTTCTCGATATTGATTGGAATCGAGAAGCCCTGGCACGAAACGGCTTGAGCATTGAGGAAGCACAGGAAGTGGTGTCAAAGGCCATTGGTGGTGAAAACGTGACCACAACTTTCGAAGGACGGGAAAGGTATTCAGTCAATGTTCGATACATGCGCAATTTCCGAACTGACTTCGGAGCACTGAGCCGTGTCCTCGTATCCTCTCAAGATGGCCAAAGACAGATCCCACTCTCACAGCTTGCTACTATCAGTGCAGTTGGTGGACCGTCAATGATCCGAAACGAAGATGGTATGTTGACTGGTTATGTGTACGTGGATATCGCCGGGCGCGATCCGAATAGTTATGTTAAGGAGGCAGCACGTCTCTTGAGAGAAAAGGTGGAACTTCCCCCCGGCTTTGCCATTACCTGGAGTGGCCAGTATGAAGCCATGCAACGAGTGAAACAGAGATTGATGACGATAATCCCTCTCACTCTATTCCTCATTGTGCTTCTCCTCTATATGAATACTCACTCTGTCATGAAGACCTTCATCGTCTTGCTGGCTGTTCCCTTTTCCGCTGTTGGCGCTGTCTGGTTCCTCTATCTCCTGAGTTACAACATGAGCGTGGCAGTCTGGGTTGGACTTATTGCATTGTTGGGCGTGGATGCCGAAACCGGAGTCTTCATGCTTCTCTATCTCGATCTTGCATATGAACAGGCGAAGAAGGAAGGGCGTCTCCGTAACCTGGCTGAGCTACAGGAAGCCATTCTGTATGGGGCTGCCAAGCGTCTTCGGCCAAAGTTTATGACTGTCACTACCACCTTTCTCGGGCTCGTTCCTATCATGTGGTCTGTCGGCACAGGTTCCGATGTCATGAAACGGATTGCAGCTCCTATGATTGGAGGCATTTTCACTTCTTTTCTGCTTGAGCTGTTGGTCTATCCGGCAATTTATCAGATTTGGAAATGGAATTTTGAGGTTAAGAAGTTGATCTCGGTACCCTAATGCATATTTGAGAATTACTCAGTAGGAAGATAAGGCAAGAATCATTCTATAATAAACATAAACTTTTTCGGGGGCAAGAAAATGAACACAAAAGGAGTAACATTGATTATCGTCTTGAATCTTTTTGGTATAGTTACCACTCTGGGTTGTGCACAAGAGCCCATGAAGAATCAGGATTCAAAGATCACAATACAGGAAATGCCAAAAATTACGATCAAGGGTAAAATAGCTTATATGAAAGCCCTCGGTGGCTATATGGTACAAGGCGAAGTTCCTCGTAACGAATTTATTATTGTGAATCAGAATCCTGATGTGTTGCGCAAGTTGGCAGAAAGTGAAAAAAACGTTACAATTGAAGGACGGTTGACTCGGGGGGCAGACTTCTTATTCATTGAAAAGATTGACGACAAACCATACTGCGGGGAAAAAGCATTGGACTTCAAGTGACATCCTCTTGACCCCAGACGCAGGAAGCAACTCCCCAAATTTAAAAAATCACAGCAAGAAAGGATTCAACATGAAACTGTTGGAACCGGGTCGTATCGGTAATGTGGAGATTAAAAACCGTATCGTGATGGCGGCGATGGGCGCCCACGGGATGCACGAGCCTGACGGAGACTGGAGTGAACGCTTCCTTGCCTATTATGAGGCCAGGGCTGCCGGCGGCGTTGGCCTGATTACGACCGAGATGACTTTCGTTTCCCAGGCTTTGGAAGATCTCGCAAAAGGATCGTTTAACGTGGCCTCTGACAAACATCTAACTTCGATGCGCCGCCTTGCAGAGATACTTCATTCCTATGATTGCAGGCTGAGTATTCAGCTGACTGCCGGATTCGGCCGCGTTATCCCGTTTCCCGTAGTGCCTGAAGGTGTGAAGCCGGTCTCAGCCTCAGAAAACAGGTATTTTTATTTCCCTGATGATCCTGCATGGACAACCAGAGCGATAACCACTGAAGAAGCAGAGGCGCTTGCCCGGGCTTTCGGCTACGCTGCAATGCGCTGCCGTGAAGCCGGGGCGGACTGTATTGAGTTTCACGGTCACGAGGGATATCTGCTGGATCAGTTTATGACCGGCCTCTGGAACCGGCGCGATGACCGCTACGGGGGTTCCCGGGAGAAGCGGCTCACCTTTGCCCGTGAAGCAATTGAGGGAATTCAGCACGAAGCTGGCGCTGATTTCCCCATTATCTACCGCTTCGGCATTACCCACTACCTTGAAGGCGGGAGAGAAGAGGAAGAAGGGCTCTGGATCGCTGGAGAGCTTGAAAAGATGGGGGTCAGTGCACTGCATGTTGACGCCGGCTGCTACGAGACGCACTGGTGGCCGCATCCGCCTCAGTATTCACCGCCGGGCTGCCTGGTGGACCTGGCCGGGAAAGTCAAAAAAGTCAGTACGCTTCCGGTTATTGCAGTGGGACGTTTACACTACCCGGACGTAGCTGAAAAGGCATTGGCTGACGGCAAGGCCGACTTTATTGCCATCGGCAGAGGGCTGCTCGCTGAGCCGGAATGGGTCAATAAAGTTCAGAGCGGCAGGACCGCTGAGATCCTTCCCTGCTTAGGCTGTCATGAGGGCTGCAAGTGGCAGATGATTGTCGGAGAACCTACCAGCTGCGCGCTGAACCCTACCTGCGGGCATGAAATTGATCGGCCGCTCAATCGGCTGAAAGAGAAGCGGTCTCTCCTAATAATCGGCGGCGGGCCGGCCGGTATTGAAGCAGGCCGGGTTGCTGCAGAGCGGGGTTTTGCCGTTACCCTCTGGGAAGCCTCTGACCGGCTGGGCGGGAATCTCTGGCCGGCTGCAAAGCCTGATTTCAAGCATGATATTGCAGACTATATTAAGTATCTCAATGGACTTGTAGGGCGTTTGCCAATCAAGATTGTGCTGAATAAGCGGGCTTCGGCCGGGGATATTAAGAGCTTTGGTGCAGATTATGTCATCCTTGCTACGGGAGCGAGCATGGAAACTCACCCGTTTGACGCTGCGGACAATGTGCTGACAGCGATCCAGGTGTTCAGCGGCATAGAGCCGCAAGGGGAAAGAATACTGGTCATGGGCGGCGGTGTTATCGGCTGTGAAACCGCGGTTTACCTGGCACACCAGGGCAAGCAGGTCACCATCAGCACCAGAAGGGATGCCGATGCACTGGCTGCAGATCTCTTTGACCACAATAACCGCGAAATGCTTCTGCTGATGATAAAGGCTGCCAATATCAATGTGCTGTCAGGCACGGTGCCGGTAAAGGTCGAAAAAGACGGCGTTGTGGCCAATCAACAAGGTGTGGAGAAGAAGATTTCAGTTGACAGTCTTGTTTTTGCAGGTCGTTTCATGCCGGAAAACGGTCTGAGCAATGTCCTTGGCAATACCGGAAATATTTTCAGCATTGGTGACTGCGTGCAACCCGGCCGGATTATGGATGCCGTGTGGGGAGCCTTCAATGCAGTAAGAGAAATTGAGAAATAGCTTGCCGGGCAGGAATGGAACGCTACCTCTGGCAGAGGATCATACGATTCCCCTTTTAAGCCCATACTAAGTACCGGCAGAATTTTTGAGGTGTTCGTGATGAAACGAATTAAAAAGATATTCATAGGAACCACAATAAGCGTAGTAACCATTTATCTTATCTTGGTTGTCATCGCCTACCTGCCCTATCAGATTACACCCATTAAGGAACTGGCGGGGAAAGAGGATAAATTCATCCAGGTAAATGGTCAAACCGTTCACTACGTACAACAGGGAAACGGTAAACCACTCATTCTAATACATGGCTTTGCCGGTTCAACCTACACCTGGAGGCACCTCATCCCTCTCCTAACTGACCGTTATACGGTATATGCCCTTGACCTGCCTGGCTTCGGGCTTTCTGACAAACCTCCCCGGGGAAATTACGACATGGAGTCC